>LBJMR02800__coassemble_163_pt1 | contig 170841 bp, 147 predicted proteins | sample LBJMR02800__metabat2_low_PE_051 | metagenome-assembled genome bin LBJMR02800
TGTAGGGCGACGTGTAGCGCGGGTCGAGCCAGACGTTGCCGCTCTCGGTCTTGCCGAACTTCGTACCGTCGGCCTTCGTGATGAGCGGGCAGGTGATGGCGTAGGCCTCGGCCTCGGGGCCCAGCTTGCGGCGGATGAGCTCCGTGCCGGTGGTGATGTTGCCCCACTGGTCGGCGCCGCCCAGCTGGATCTTGCAGTTCATCGTCTCGTAGAGGTGCAGGAAGTCGTAGCCCTGTACGAGCTGGTAGGTGAACTCCGTGAACGACATGCCGTCGCCCTCGCCGTTGAAGCGCTTCTTGACCGAATCCTTGGCCATCATGTAGTTGACCGTGATGCACTTGCCGATGTCGCGGATGAAGTCCAGGAACGTAAAGTCCTTCATCCAGTCGTAGTTGTTCACCAGCCGTGCGGCGTTCGGGGCGTCGGAGTCGAAGTCGAGCAGCTTGGCCAGCTGCCGCTTGATCGCCTCCTGGTTGTGGCGCAGCGTCTCTTCGTCGAGCAGGTTGCGCTCCTGCGACTTGCCCGAGGGGTCGCCGATCATGCCCGTAGCACCGCCCACGAGGGCCAGCGGGCGGTGTCCGCACAGCTGGAAGTGCTTGAGAATCATTACGCCCACCAGGTGGCCGATGTGCAGCGAGTCGGCCGTGGGGTCGATGCCCAGGTAGGCCGTCGTCATCTCCTTTTCGAGCTGTTCCTTTGCGCCGGGCATGATCGTGTGGATCATGCCGCGCCATTCGAGTTCTTCGATGAAATTCTTGGTTGCCATTATGTGCTTCTTGTTGTTTTTCGTGTTGTTATTCCACCTCCAGGTCGAGGGCCTTGCGGAGCTCCGCCACGAGCGGATTCTTCTCCGTGAGGTATTTCACCCGGTCTTCAAGCCGGATCGGGCGCGTGGCCCGTACCTGTTCGTTGACGGTCACCTCCAGTTCGAGCGCCCCTTCGATGCCGGCCAGTCGGGCGATGCGCGTCAGCATCGCGGTGCGGCTGCGGAGTATCTCGTCGCGCAGCTCCGTTGTCGGAACGCTCACCGAGAGGGTGTTGCCGCGAACGGTCATCAGCTCGAAGGCCGCGACGAAGCGCGGACGCCGCTCGCGGATGAGCTGCAGGATGCGGTCGCGGGCCGCCTCGAGCTTCTCGGCGCTGGCCGGGTCGATCACCGGTGCCGCTGTGACGGCCTTTTCGGCTTCGGCCGGGGCGCTTTCCGGAGCTCCCGCCGCGGCGATCATCGCCGAAAGCGACGTCCCCGAGACAAGCGGCCGGCGGGCGGTTGCCGTCCGCCGGGCCGTTCCCGTTGCGGTTGTTCCCGTTGCAACGCCCGTCGCAGCTCCCGTTGCCGGACCTGTCGCTGCGGCGGAAAGCTCCGTTGCAGGGGCCGCTGTTTGTGCTGCCGTCGGTTCCTGCGTCGGGGCTGCCGGGGACGCGGCTTCCGCAGCCGGAGCGGCCGGGGCCTTCGCGGCTGCCGCGGTCGTCGGAGCGGCCGGGCCTGCCGTTGGCGGAGTTGCCGTCGGGGCGGCGGGCCGGGGTGTTGCGGTGGGGGCCGGAGCGCCTTGCGGCGCCGTCGCGGGGACGGCCGGGCGGGGCGTCAGCTCCGGGAGCGAGTACTCCGCGGAGGAGGTCAGACCCTCATTTTTTTTTTGGCCGAGCCCGGAGATCTTCATCAGGCCCAGCTCGACGAGCAACCGTTGGTTGGACGATTGCCGTATCTTTGCGTCGAGTTCCGTCAGGATCGAGATTGCGCCGAACAGAAACCCGACCTCGCAGGCCTCCGCCTGCGCGCGGTATCGTTCGAGCAGCGTGCCGGTCATCTCGATCAGCCGCAGCGTCTCGGGACGCTTGGCCATCAGCAGGTCGCGCATGTGGCGGTTGAGTCCCGCCATGAAGGTCTGCCCCGAGAAGCCCTTCGAGAGCACCTCGTCGAAGGCGACCAGCGCCTCGACGTAGTTGCCCGCAAGGAGCCGTTCGGTGATGCCGAAGTAGGTGTCGTAGTCCAGCACGTTGAGCGTCTGGGCGACGTGGCGGTAGTCGAGTGACGTGCCGCAGAACGAGACGGCCTTGTCAAACATCGACAGCGCGTCGCGCATGCCGCCGTCGGCCTTCTGTGCGATGAGGTTCAGCGACTCCTCGTCGGCCGTGACGCCCTCCTGCGAGGCGATGTAGCGCAGGTAGTCGACGGCGTCCTCCACGCGGATACGGTTGAAGTCGTAGATCTGGCAGCGCGAGAGGATCGTCGGGATGATCTTGTGTTTCTCGGTCGTCGCGAGGATGAAGATGGCGTGTGCGGGGGGCTCTTCGAGCGTCTTGAGGAAGGCGTTGAAGGCCGCGGCCGAGAGCATGTGGACCTCGTCGATGATGAAGACCGAGTAGCGGCCCACCTGCGGGATGATGCGCACCTGCTCGATGAGCGTGCGGATATCCTCCACGGAGTTGTTCGACGCGGCGTCGAGCTCGTGGATGTTCAGCGAGCGTCCCTCGTTGAACGAACGGCACGACTCGCACTCGTTGCACGCCTCGGCGCCGTGCGGATGCAGGCAGTTGATCGCCTTGGCGAAGATGCGGGCGCAGGTGGTCTTTCCCACGCCGCGGGGTCCGCAGAAGAGATAGGCATGTGCCAGCTGTCCGCGTTCGATGGCGTTTTGCAGGGTCGAAGTGATGTGCTTCTGCCCGACGACCGAACGGAACGTGGCGGGACGGTATTTGCGTGCGCTGACGATGAAATCACTCATAGTAGCGCAAAGATACCGAATTCAAAATTAAAAACTAAAAACAGCAGGTTAAAAATTGAGGGAAAAGCGGCCTTTCCGTGTTTCTGCGCGCTCCGGCACTCGGGCAGCGGCAGGCAGTCGCCCAGGATGTGCTGGAACTCGTCGGTGAAGTTCATGCTGGTGCCGGCGGCTGGTGTGAAGGTCATCTCCCCGAAGACGGGCCGGCCTTCGACCTCGTAGAAGTCCACGCGCACCATGCGGAATCCGGCGGAGAGGCGCTCGGCCGCCTTGAGCATCTCGTCGAGCGACTCGGGACGCGGAATGCGCTGGCGGACGGGGGCATCGCCCGTGTGACGGACGTAGCGCCCGAGGTCCTCCCACGTGCGCGCGTCGTAGAGCTCCTTCTTGGCGTGGCTCGGGGTTGTGCGTTCGTAGCAGACCTGGCAGTAGCGGGGTTTCCCGTCGAAGCAGTAGAACTTGTAGTCGACAAGCGTGCTGCCGAAGGCGGGGTCGGCGGGCAGCAGCCGTTCGGCGATGATGCGGGGCTTGATGGCTAGGTAGTGCCATTCGCCGCTCTTGCGGCCGAAGCGGTGGCGCATCGCGTCGGCCATCCGGCGAAGAACGGTCCGGCGGTTGATCCGCTTCCGGTCGCGGACCAGCACGATGTCGCCGTAGCCGTTGTTGGGCTTCAGTACGAAGCTGTCGGGCAGGCGCGGGTCGTCGAGGTCGATCTCTTCGGCCGAATCCCAGACGGCGTACAGTTCGTTGAGCATCCCGCCCAGTCCGCAGTCACGGACATATTCGCGCACGCGGTACTTGTCGGCCAGCTGCGACCAGCGCGGGTCGCTCTCGTGCAGCATGAGCCACATGACCTTTTCGTTGAGCGTCTGCGGGTTCTCCAGATCGGGTTCGTGGCCGAACTTCTCCTTGTAGCGCAGACGGAGGAGTTTTTCCCGGTTGTTGGTGTATCGGCAGCAGGCTTTTTGCAGCACGAGCCATTCGTGGGCTGCGTAGCGGCGGAGGGCGGGTACGAGATCCATGTGAGCGTGAGTTGTTCCTGTGTCCGTTCGGATTCCATCGGTTGCCGTTCGGAGGGACCGCGGGGGCGCCTGTCGCCGCTGCGCGGAGGTTGTTTCGAAGGGGCCGGAGTCCCGTCCTCGGCGCCGTTCACGATGCGCGTGAAGCGGGGCGGCGGGACGTTCGGGATGACCCGTTCGGGCTGTGGAACCGTTCTGACGCTGCAAAGATATCCATTTTGTCAGGAATAACGAAAAAATGAACAGAAAAAAGCGGAATATGACCGAATTGAACCCTTATCGCGCCTTCCCGCCCGGCAGTTCGACCTGCCGGCCCATGATGTGCTGAAACTCCTCGGTGAAACCCGTGTCGAGACCCGCCGCCGAGGTGAAGGTCATCTCGCCGAAGATCGGTGCGCCGTCGATCTCGTAAAAGTCGACGCGCACGGTCGGGAACCCTGCCGAGAGCCGGGCGGCAATGCGCAGCATCCTTTTGAGCGAACGGGGGCGCGGGAACGTGCGTTGTGCGGGGTCGTAGTAGTGTCCCGTGACATAATGCCCCAGGTCTTCCCATGTGCGGGCGTCATAGAGGCCCGTCTTGACGTCGCCGGCCGCTCTCCGGTCATAGCAGACCAGACAGTAGCGGGGAACTCCGGCGAAGCAGTAGAACTTGTAGTCGACGGGGGCTCCGCCGTGGAGCGGGTCGCCCGGCAGGAGCCGCTCGGCGAGGATGCACGGCCGGATGGCGAGGTAGTGGTATTCGGCCGTCTTGCGTCCGAACCGGCGGTGCAGGGCTCGGTGCATCTTCCGGCGGATGGCCGAAAGGTTTGCCGTGTCGATGTCATGGACGATCAGCACGTCGCCGCAGCCGTTGTTGGTCTTGAGCACGACGGATGACGGGCGTTCTCCGTTGCTGTTCCGCAACGAGTCGAGGTCGATTTCCGCAGCGGAATCCCAGACGGCGTACAGCTCGTTGAGCAGGCTTTCCCCCCCCCCTCCCGATTCGCTGCCGCACGTACTCCCGCACGCGGTATTTGTCGGCCAGCAGCGTCCACAGCGAGGTGTCCGTAAAGAGCTTCAACCACAGCACCTTTTCATTGTAGGTTTGCGGCCTCTCCAGATCGGGATCGTGTCCGAACGTCATCCGGTAGAGCAGTCGCGTAAGGGCTACGGGCTCCTTCATGCAGATGTAATAACGGCGTTTGATGCGTGCCCACCGGTATTTCAGACTGGCATACAGAGAGCACGTTTCGCGTGTCGATCGTTTCGTGTGTTTCATTGTGGCGGAGTTAGAGGTTGAGCCAAAGATGTGTAAAATGACCGACACCTCCAAACTTTCGACCCTTTCGACGGAACGATTCGGCAGCATCGGGCCAATCCGCGCGTGACAATGGGTAGCATCGGATGGTCCCGGCGGCCGGGAGACCCCTGGCCGTGCCGCGACGTGAGCGGGCGGGGCGGAAAGGCCGGACGGAGCGGTTTTTTATCGTCGGAGGCGGGTCGTATGGATTTTATGTCTATTTTTAGCGCGGGGAACCGATGCCGTCCGGGACGTTGCACGCACGGAACCGGCCGGGGTGCGGTTCTCCGATTGTCGAACCTTCAAACGATTCGTATCATGAAAAAACGGATGATGACCGGAGCCCTTGTGCTCCTTGCATTGCTCCTTGTCGGAAGGACGGAGGCCCGCGAGCCCGGCACCTTTCAGTTGAGCACCCACATGCTGGACATCTCGCAGGGTGCGCCGGCGCCCGATGTGGCGGTGGCGCTCTGTGCACAGGAGTCCGACGGCAGCTGGCGCGTCGTGGCCGAGCGGCGCACGGATGCCAACGGTCGGATCGCCGACCTGCTGCCCCACGGCGTGCCGGGTGCGAACGACGGCCTCTATAGGCTGCGTTTCGAGACCGAGCCCTACTTTGCGGCGCAGGGGCTCCGCTCGATCTATCCCTATGTGGAGGTGACCTTCCGCATCGAGGGGGACGGCCACTACCACATTCCGATCACCATGTCGGCGAACGGCTATTCGACCTATCGCGGCAACTGATCCGATCCGCAGGGGTCGGGCTGTCCGCGGCGTTTGTGCCGGACGGCGCGTTGGCGCGGTGCCCGCAGCGGGTACGGGGATCTTCGGCTCCCCTTTTTTCTGCCTTTTTGGCGCGATGTGTCAGCTGTGTAGTGACAATTTATGACAAAATGTGATATATTCGTGTCGAAATGTCCGGATCGCAGGTGTGGCAGGCCTTTTGCTCCACCTGAAGTCGAAACACGAACAAACGACAAACAACACGGATATGAACATCAACACATTAACCATCAAGGCGCAGGAGGCGTTGCAGGCAGCGCTGACCCTTGCGCGGGAGCGCGGACAGCAGTCTGTCGAACCGCTCCACATTTTGAGCGTGCTGATCCGCGATGACGATTCGCTCTCGACCTTCCTGTTGGGGCGTGTCGGCGTCAACGTCCGCGGCCTGCGCGACGAGGTGCAGCGCGCCGTCGGCCAGCTGCCCCGCGTCGAGGGCGGCAACGGCGAGCAGTTCTTCGCACAGGAGAGCTCGCGCCTGATCCAGCGCGCCGTCGACTTCACCAAGACCTTCGGCGACAAGTATGCGTCGGTCGAGCACCTGCTGCTGGCCCTCGTGGCCGAACGCGGGCAGGCGGCCGATCTGCTCAAGCGCCACGGCGCCTCCGAGAAGGAGCTCGTCGAGGCGATCCGGACCTTCCGCCAGGGTGCGACGGTCGATTCGCAGACCGCCTCGCAGGAGTTCGACGCGCTGGGCAAGTACGCCATCAACCTCAACGAGCAGGCCCGGTCGGGCAAGCTCGATCCGGTGATCGGCCGTGACGAGGAGATCCGCCGCGTGCTGCAGATCCTTTCGCGGCGCACGAAGAACAACCCGATTCTCGTCGGTGAGGCCGGTGTCGGCAAGACGGCGATCGCCGAAGGCATCGCCCGCCGTATCATCGACGGCGACGTGCCCGAGAACCTGAAGTCGAAGGTGATCTACTCGCTCGACATGGGTGCCCTGATTGCGGGTGCCAAGTACCAGGGCGAGTTCGAGGAGCGGCTGAAGGCCGTCGTACAGGAGGTCGTCCGCAGCGAGGGCGAGATTTTGCTCTTCATCGACGAGATTCACACGCTGGTCGGTGCGGGCAAGTCGTCCGGCGCGATGGATGCGGCCAACATCCTCAAGCCGGCCCTTGCGCGCGGTGAACTGCGGACGATCGGCGCCACGACGCTCGACGAGTTCCAGAAGTACTTCGAGCAGGACAAGGCCCTCGAGCGCCGTTTCCAGAAGGTCATGGTCGACGAGCCGTCGCGCGAGGATGCCATCTCGATCCTGCGCGGTCTGAAGGAGCGCTACGAGAACCACCACCAGGTGCGGATCAAGGACGAGGCGATCATCGCCGCCGTGGACCTCTCGACGCGGTACATCACCTCGCGGTTCCTGCCCGACAAGGCGATCGACCTGATCGACGAGGCCGCCTCGCGGCTCCGGCTGGAGATGAACTCCGTGCCCGACGAGATCGACTCGCTCGACCGGAAGGTGCGTCAGCTTGAGATCGAGCGCGAGGCGATCCGCCGCGAGAAGGACGAGGAGCGTGTCGAGCAGCTCACGAAGGAGATCGAGGAGCTCAAGGCCAAGGATGCCGGCATGCGGGCCAAGTGGCAGGGTCAGCGCGACCTGCTGAAGAAGATTCAGGCCAACAAGGACCGCATCGAGCAGCTCAAGATCGAGGCCCAGCAGGCCGAACGTCAGGGCGACTACGGCAAGGTGGCAGAGATCCGCTACGGCAAGATCCAGGAGGCCGAGAAGGAGATCGCGGCCTTCCAGGAGGAGTTCCGCCTCGCATCGGCCAACGGCTCGATGATCAAGGAGGAGGTCGACTCGCAGGACATCGCCGAGGTCGTATCGCGCTGGACGGGCATTCCCGTGACGCGGATGCTGGCTTCGGAGCGCGAGAAGCTGCTCCACATGGAGGACGAGCTGCACAAGCGGGTCGTCGGACAGGAGCAGGCCATCGCCGCCATTTCGGATGCCGTACGCCGGTCGCGTGCCGGACTGAACGACCCGCGCAAGCCGATCGGTTCGTTCATCTTCCTCGGCACGACGGGTGTCGGCAAGACCGAGCTGGCAAAGGCCCTGGCGGAGTTCCTCTTCAACGACGACTCGATGATGACGCGTATCGACATGAGCGAATACCAGGAGCGGCACAGCGTCTCGCGTCTGGTCGGAGCGCCTCCCGGATACGTCGGTTACGACGAGGGCGGCCAGCTGACCGAGGCCGTGCGCCGCAAGCCCTATTCGGTCGTGCTGCTCGACGAGATCGAGAAGGCACACCCCGACGTCTTCAACATCCTGCTGCAGGTGCTCGATGACGGCCGGCTGACCGACAACAAGGGCCGCACGGTCGACTTCCGCAACACGATCATCATCATGACCTCGAACATGGGTTCGCAGATCATCCAGGAGAACTTCTCCGAGGCTTTCGACGGCAAGAAGCTCGCCCCGGAGGTGATTGAGAAGACGCGCCGGGAGGTGATCGACCTGCTGAAGCAGCAGCTCAAGCCCGAGTTCCTGAACCGTATCGACGAGATCGTGATGTTCGAGCCGCTGACGCGTCGCGACATCGAGCGCATCGTCGACATCCAGCTGGGCATCGTCCGCAAGATGCTCGAGGAGAACGGCATCCGGCTCGAGTATACGGATGCGGCGCGCAAGTGGATCGCCAATGCCGGGTACGACCCGCTCTACGGTGCACGACCCGTCAAGCGAACCATCCAGCGCTACGTCGTCAACGACCTCTCGAAGCGGATTCTGGCCGGCGAGGTCGACCGCTCGAAGCCGATCTCGATCGACGCCGACGACAAGGGCCTGACCTTCAAGAACTGATCCATGCGGCCGACGCTTCGGCGCCGGGCGCAGCGAAAAGGAGGGAGCCTCCGGATTCAATCCGGAGGCTCCCTTTTTTTTTGTGCGGAGATTCCCTTTTTTTGTGCGAGGCTCCCTTTTTTGTGCGGTGCGGTGAGCGGCAGAGGTGTTGCCGGATGCCGGTCGGGGGACTGTCAGACATTCCGTAAGCCCGCCTTACCCCCTCACTTTTTACTTTTCACCTTTCACTTTTCACCTTCTCTAAAGTCCCTTGCGGGCGATGCGCCACGCCAGGGCGTTGTAGAGGTCGAGCAGCGGGCCGCGCCACCGCACCGGCAGGGCGTTGATGACGCGGGCCTTCCAAAGCGTGCGGCGGTAGACCTTCGTGAAGGAGAAGGTCCGGATGGCGCGTGCGGCCTCCTCGGTGCCGCCCTTGGCCGAGAGGACCAGCGCCTTGCCCAGTGCCGCGCGGGCGATGAACTCCCGCTCGTCGTCGGGGGCCGTCGGATCATAGAGCTCCTCGAACGAGTAGACGGTGCGCTCGGGCGTATAGGTCGAGGCCGAGCGGTTCGACGCCACCTTCGAGTAGCGGCACAGGGGCTGCGGCGAGAAGCAGACCGGATAGCGGCGGGCGATCTTGATCCACATGTAGAGGTCGCCGCCCATCTTCATCCCGTCGGGGAAGCCGCCCACGCGGTCGATGACCTGGCGGGGAATGGCGCTGGCCGAGGGGATCGAGACGTAGCGGTGCGCCGAGTCGCGGAAGAAGTTCTCGACGATGCCCCGCCGCGTCGGGGTCGGCGCGGGGAAGATGCCGTCGTGGCTCACGACGCGAAAAGCCGTGGAGTAGATGCCGCAGCCGGGAAATTCGCGGTAGAGTGCCGCCACCTCCTCGAGAAAGCCCTCCTCCCACTCGTCGTCGGCGTCGAGCAGCGCGAGGAGCTCGCCCCGCGACTCGGCGATGGCCCGGTTGCGGGCCGCGCACTCCCCGGCGTTGGGCTGCCGGACGAGGCGGATGAGCGGCGAGGGGATCGCCTCGACGAGTGCGGCACTGTGGTCGGTCGATCCGTCGTCCACGACGACGATCTCCAGCGGTTGCAACCGCTGCGCGAGCACCGAGCGGATGGTGCCTTCGATTTCGCGCTCCTTGTTGTAGAGGGGGATGATGACCGAAATGGTGGGAGAAGCCATGCCTGCGTATGCTGATTTATTGCGAAGATACCGATCTTTTGCTACATTTGCAAATCAAAAGCCGGCATGCCATGACCCTCTCCGAAAAAGCCATCCGTCTGATCCGCGACACGTTCGACACGGCGCTCTACTTCGCCGTGATGGCCGTCAAGGAGAACTTCCGCAACTACGTCGGGCGCGCCGGGACGGTCGGGAAACCCAAACCGGGGGTTGTGATCCTCGGCAACGGTCCCTCGCTGGCCGACGACCTGCCGCGGCTCATCGCGCGGCGCGAGTACGAGACGCACGACTTCATGGCGGTGAACTACTTTGCCCTCGACGAGCGTTTCGAGACCGTCCGCCCGGCCTATTATGTCCTTTCGGACCCGATGTTTTTCCGCGACAGCGCCTACCGCGAGCGCGTGGCGGAGCTCTACCGCACGCTCGACCGCAAGGTGACGTGGCCCATGCACCTCTACGTGCAGTACTACAACCCCGAGCGGTTCGACTACCGCGCCGCGCTGCCCAATCCGAATATCCGCATCATCCCGTTCCATACGCAGTGCTACCGCGGCTTCCGGCGCCTGGAGTTCTGGCTCTACCGTCACGGGCTGGGCAGCGCCAATTTCGGCACGGTGGTGCAGGTGTGCGAATACATCGCCCTGCTGCTGGGCTACCGGACGATCGAGCTGTACGGCGTCGACCATACGCTGCTCGACGGGCTCTGCGTCGACGGACAGAACCGTCTCTGCCGCCTCGACCGCCACTACTACGATACCGGCGCCCCGGCCGCACCGCAGCCCATCTTCCAGAAGGTGCCGCCCGTGCCCTACACGATGGCCTCCTACCTGGCCGAGGTGGCCGAGCTGTTCCGCGGCCACGAGGTGCTGCGCGACTACGCCGCCTCGCTCGGCGCACGAATCATCAACCGCACGCACGGCTCGCTCATTGACGCCTACGAGCGCGGCGCCGAGGAGCTGGAGCCCTGACCTGCCGTGCCCGGGAGAAAAAACGGACGGACCGACCCCTGCGGGTCGGTCCGTCTTGTCGTATGTGGGCGGTGCGGAGCCGCTTGCCGGAGCGGCGGCCTGCTCTTCGGGCAGAGCCGGTTCCTGAATTTGCGGCTCGCCCTCCCCCTTCCCGGCGGGGATCAGCGGGGGAGCTTCTGCCCGGCGGCGATGATCTCGGCCATGGCGAAATCCTCGGGGTAGTCGATGTCCAGACCCTCGATGCGGTCCACGACGGCCATCCACGGACGGTCGCCGATGCGGCGGCCGCGGCCGCACCACAACTCGCGCGGGAAGATGAAGAAGGCGCTGGTCTCGATGTAGACCGGTTCGATGGTCTGCGTGCGCGGTATGGCGTCGAGCGAGTAGTTGAGCGGCCGTCCTCCGTACCAGGCGAAGGTGCGGATGCACTCGGCGCTGAAGGCCGAGTCGTACTCGCCCGAGCGGACCCGCCGAAGGGCGTCGGAGATCGTCGCCGCGCGGATGAAGGGCGACGTGGCGTGGGCCAGCACGTAGAGGTCGGCGTCGACCTCGCGCGTGAAGGCGTCGTAGATCTCGCGTCCGAGCGTCTCGTCGCGGTCGAGCGAGGCGTCGCGGCGCAGGAAGCGCACCCCCTCGGGCAGCAGCGGGCGGATCGACTCGTCGCTGCAGAAGACGTAGACCTGGTCGATCTTCGGCACGCGGCAGAGCGTCCGCAGGATGTGGCACATCAGCGGTTCGCCGCTCAACAGCCGGAGGTTCTTGCCCGCGACGCGCTGGCTGTTGAGGCGGATCGGGACGAAAGCGACGGTTTTCATGTTCATTGTACCAGCAGGTTGCAACCCCGGATTTCGGCATGGTCGATGCGCCCCTCGACGACGAATGAGCCGTCCGGAGCGACGATGCCGGCATCCTGCGTCTGGATGAAGGCGCAGGAGTAGACGTTGGCCAGGTCGATGATGTTCAGCCCGCCGCGCGCACCGGGTGGCAGCAGGTCGAACGGATCGTTGATGTCGCGGGCCACGACCCGCATCCAGGCCGGACAGCGGAAGCGGTTGCCGCCCGCGGAGTAGGCCTGCGACGTGAGCTCCGCCATGCCGTATTCGGAGTGTATTTGCGCAACGCCGAAGGCGTCGCAGAGAATCTTGTGGAAGGCCGCCTTGGGCAGCTCCTCGCGGTAGCCCTTCATGCCGCCGGTCTCCATGACGACCGTGTCGCGCAGCTTCGGGGCGTAGCGCTCGGCCAGGTCCCAGAGCGCATAGCTCACGCCCAGCAGGATCTTGGGCTTCGGGTCGCGTGCCATGTCGCGCAGCAGGGCGTCGTAGTCGTCCAGATAGAAGCCGCCCGAGCCGCAATCGGCGATCAGCCGGTCGGCCATGTAGACGAGCGACGACCCCTTGCGCCGCAGGTAGTTGGGCAGCAGGGCGTAGAGGCTCCAGCGGGCCGGGTCGCCGTAGAAGGTGCGGAAGGCGCCGCGGAAGGCCTGCTCGTAGAGCGCCAGCGAGCGCATCGGATGGCGCGACGAGGTCATGCCCGTCGTGGCGCTCGACGTGAAGACCGCCTCGGGGGGCGTGTCGCCGCAGCAGTAGACGTCGTGGCTCTTGAAGAGCGCGATGGGCAGGAACGGGATGTCCCGCAGCGTGCGGACCGCATCGGGCTGCACGCCGATGAGGCGCAGGTAATCGCGGTAGGGCGGGCAGGCCGTGGCCTGGTAGCGGAACAGCTCCAGCGCCGCAACCCCGAAGGCCGCCTCGTCGCCTGCCTGCAGACGGAATATGTCGTCCGTGGAGATCATCTTCGCAAAGGTATGAAAAAACGGAGAGATTTTCCAGCCCGGCGTCGCGAATCTTCGGGTTTTCGTCCGGATGGCCCTGCCCCGTTGTCCGGCGTTATTCGGTGCGGTGCGGCGTTAACTGGCGTTGTCCGGCGTTATTCGGTGCGGTTCGGCTCGGTTCGGTGCTGCGCTTCGTCCGCGTCCGTTCGTGTCCGTCCGGTATCGGTCGGGGCCCGCACGCAAACGGCAACCGCCGGATGGTGTGATCCATCCAACGGTTGCCGTTCGGCTTCTCTCTGTCGGCTGCGGGAGCGGGTCGGTCGGAGACCTGCGGCGCATCCGACTGCGGGCCCCTCCTCTCCTGCAACGCGCCTATTTCTTGCTCTTGGGCGCGAGCATCATGTTCATCTTCTTGCCTTCGAGCTTGGGCATCATCTCCACTTTGGCAACCTCCTCCAGATCGGTGGCGAAGCGCAGCAGCAGGATTTCGCCCTGCTCCTTGAAGACGATCGAACGTCCGCGGAAGAAGACGTAGGCCTTGACCTTCGACCCCTCCTTCAGGAAGTTCATGGCGTGCTTGAGCTTGAAGTTGTAGTCGTGGTCGTCGGTCTGGGGTCCGAAACGGATCTCCTTCACGGTGACCTTCGCCTGGTTGGCCTTCAGCTCCTTGGCCTTCTTCTTCTGCTGATAGAGGAACTTCTGGTAGTCGATGATGCGGCAGACGGGCGGATCGGCCTTCGGCGAGATCTCGACCAGGTCGAGCTCCATTTCGTCGGCCAGACGCAGGGCCTCGCGGATCGGCATGACCTTCGTCTCGGGGATGTTGTCGCCCACGACGCGCACCTCGGGAGCCGTGATCTGCTCGTTGATGCGGTGCGGGTTCTCCTTTTCGGGCGGCCGGTGGCCTGTGCGGTTGTTGGTGCCGGCTGCGGGTTTCGGCCGGTTATTCCCGGGGTTGAACGGCCTCGGCGGGAATGGTTTCGGTGCTGCGATAGTTGTTGTGTGTTAAGTGGTTATTATTTTTTCTTTGCCTTTCCGCCATCCGCCGGAGCCTCTTCGCGGACGAAGAGGCTCCCTTCGGTGGCGGCATGCGGTTGGTTACCTGCTTGCGGGACCCTTCAGCCGGTTGGCTTCGACCTCCTGCTTGACCAGTCCGAGGATCAGGTCGCGGAAGGCCTCCGTCGTCATCTGGCCCTTGTCGCCCTCGCCCTGTGCGCGGACCGACACGAGGTTCTCGGCCTCCTCCTTCTCGCCGACGATCAGCAGGTAGGGGATGCGCTTGAGCTCGTTGTCGCGGATCTTGCGGCCGATCTTCTCGTTGCGGTCATCCACCTCGCTGCGCACGTCGAAGCTGTTGAGGTAGTCCGACACCTTGTGGGCGTAGTCGTTGAACTTCTCCGAGATGGGGAGCACGACGACCTGCTGGGGCGAGAGCCACAGCGGGAACTTGCCTCCCGTGTGCTCGAGCAGCACGGCCACGAAGCGCTCCATCGAGCCGAACGGCGCGCGGTGGATCATGATCGGGCGGTGGAGCTTGTCGTCGGCGCCCTTGTAGGTGAGGTCGAAGCGCTCGGGCAGGTTGTAGTCCACCTGGATGGTGCCCAGCTGCCACTTGCGGCCGATGGCGTCCTTGACCATGAAGTCCAGCTTCGGGCCGTAGAAGGCCGCCTCGCCGTACTCGACGACGGTCGTGAGGCCCTTCTCCTTGGCGGCCTGCATGATCGCCGACTCGGCCTTCTCCCAGTTCTCGTCCGAACCGATGTACTTCTCCCTGTTGTTGGGGTCACGCAGCGAAATCTGTGCCGTGTAGCTGTCGAACTTCAGCGTCTTGAAGATGTAGAGCACGATGTCGATCACGCGCTCGAACTCCTCGAGCAGCTGGTCCGGACGCACGAAGATGTGGGCATCGTCCTGCGTGAAGCCGCGCACGCGCGTCAGTCCGTGGAGCTCGCCCGACTGCTCGTAGCGGTAGACCGTGCCGAACTCGGCCAGACGCACCGGCAGCTCCTTGTACGAACGGGGCTTCGAGCGGTAGATCTCGCAGTGGTGCGGGCAGTTCATCGGCTTGAGCAGGTACTCCTCGCCCTCGATCGGGGTGTGGATCGGCTGGAACGAGTCCTTGCCATACTTGGCGTAGTGGCCCGAGGTGACGTAGAGCTCCTTGTTGCCGATGTGCGGGGTGATGACCTGCTGGTAGCCGTACTCCTTCTGCACGTTGCGCAGGAACTGCTCGAGCCGGTCGCGCAGGGCGGCACCCTTCGGCAGCCAGAGCGGCAGTCCGGGGCCCACGCGCTGCGAGAAGGTGAACAGCTCGAGGTCCTTGCCCAGCTTGCGGTGGTCGCGCTTCTTGGCCTCCTCCATCATCTGGAGGTACTCGTCGAGCATCGACTTCTTGGGGAACGAGATGCCGTAGATGCGCGTGAGCATCTTGTTCTTCTCGTTGCCGCGCCAGTAGGCTCCGGCCACCGACGTCAGCTTCACGGCCTTGATGTAGCCCGTATTGGGAATGTGCGGTCCGCGGCAGAGGTCCGTGAACGCACCGTTGGTGTAGAACGAAATCGTGCCGTCGGCCAGGTCCGTGATCAGCTCGACCTTGTACTGGTCGCCCTTCTCGGTGAAGGTGGCCAGCGCCTCGGCCTTCGGCACCTCGCGGCGCACGAGCGGCTCCTTGTTGCGGGCAAGCTCCTGCATCTTCTGCTCGATCTTCGGCAGGTCGGCCTCCGTGATGGGCACGGGCGAGTCGACGTCGTAGTAGAAGCCGTTCTCGATGGCCGGGCCGATGCCGAACTTGATGCCCGGGTAGAGCGCTTCGAGCGCCTCGGCCAGCAGGTGCGACGACGTGTGCCAGAAGGCGTGCTTGCCCTCCTCGTCGTCCCATTTGTAGAATTTGACCGAAGCATCCTCCTCGATCGGGCGCATCATGTCGACGGTTGCGCCGTTTACCGAAGCAGCCAGCGAGTCAGCAGCTAAACGAGGGCTGATGCTCTCCGCGATCCGGTACGCTGTCGTCCCCTTTTCAAACTCCTTGACGGAGCCGTCGGGAAAAGTGATTTTAATCATAAAAAGTTGTTAGTTAAGTTTTCGGGGCCTTCGGCGCTTCCACAATTACGAGACGGAATACGCCTCCGGTTTGCCCGGTTTTTTCCTTGTTCTTCGTTACGCCTCCTTTTCGGTGTGCGGCAGCTCCTTGACGGAGACGTCGCGGTTCGACTTCTCGCGCTCGGCGTGCGGCAGCGGGTTGCTCGTCCATTCGGCCCACTCGCGGCGCCGCTGCACGATGTCGATCGCCGCATAGAGGGCGTTGCGCATCGACTGCGCGTCGGCGCGGTCCTGACCCGCGATGTCAAACGCCGTGCCGTGGTCGGGCGAGGTCCGCACGACCGGCAGCCCGGCCGTGAAGTTCACGCCGTCGGGCGAGAGGCTCTTGAACGGTGCCAGTCCCTGGTCGTGGTACATGGCCAGGATGCCGTCGTAGCGCGTGTAGCCGCCGCCGGCGAAGAGCCCGTCGGCCGCGAAGGGCCCGAAGGCCAGCACCCCTTTCGAGAAGGCCTCGACGATGGCCGGGCGGATGATCTCCTCCTCCTCGCGGCCCAGCAGCCCGCCGTCCCCGGCGTGGGGGTTGAGCGCCATCACGGCGATGCGGGGCTCGACTACGCCGAAGTCCTCGATGAGCGAGCGGCGCAGGGTCAGCAGGTCCGCGACGATCTTCTCGCGCGTGATGCTGCGGCTGATCTCCGAGACGGGGATGTGCTTCGTGACGAGCCCCACGCGGAGGATGTCGCTGCACATGATCATCATCGGCTCGCCGCCGAATTCGGCACCGAAGAACTCCGTGTGGCCCGTGAAGCGGAAGTCGTCGCTCTGGACCGTCTCCTTGTCGATGGGGGCCGTGACCACGGCGTCGAGCAGCCCCTCCTTCAGGTCGCGGGCCGCGGCGCGCAGCGCCTCGACGGCGGCGCGTCCCGCCTCGGGGGTCGCCTGCCCCGGCACGGGGATGCCCGCATCGCCTGCGGCGACGAGGTTGACCTTGCCGCGCCGCGCCTCGTGTGCCGAGACGACGGCGTTCAGGGCGACGGGTTCGGTGTCGCGGAGCGTATGGCGGTAGAAGGCTGCGGCGACGGGCGAGCCGTAGACGACGGGGGTGAACATCTCCGTCATGCGCGGATCGGCCAACGCCTTGAGGATGACCTCCCAGCCGATGCCGTTCGGATCACCCTGCGTGATGCCTATCTTGAGTCTCTGTTCTGACATGGATCGTTGTGTTTCAATTCACAAAAGTATAAAATATTCAGATACGTGGCACGCTCTGCCGCAAATTCTGATGAAAAATGACGCTTCGGCTGCCGTCAGCGCCTGCGGACGGCTCTCCGGAGCCCCTCTGCCGGGGTCGGCAGGAGGCTGTCGGCTGTGCGGTGAGGGCCACCTGCCGGCTGTTCGGGGCTGTCGGCTGTGCGAAAGGGACCATCTGTCGGTCGGTGGGGAACCGTTGGTGGAGCGGTGCGGCCGGCTTTCGGACGCCGTCCGGTTTTCGGGTGCCGTCCGGTTGTTTTGGGGTCGCCTGATTATCTTGGGTGACGCCCGTTGTTTTGGTGTCGTCCGGGGGCGAGCCTTTTCCCTGTGCGGGATTGTCAGCCCTTGCGGGTACCGCCCGGCTGCGGGGTGTGGAGCCGCCGCCGGAACTCCGCGCAGACGATGCCCGTGGCCATGGCGACGTTGAGCGACTCGGTGGTGCGGCGGTCGGCCGGGTAGGGCGGGATCAGGAGCTTGCGCGTGACGCTCCGTGCCGCGGCTTCGGAGACGCCGCGTCCCTCGTTGCCCATCACGACGATGCCTGCGGCCGAGAGGTCGGCCGTGTAGATGTTCTCCCCCTCGAGGAAGGTGCCGTAGACGGGTACGGTGCGCGCGGCGGCCGCGGCGAGCCATGCCGCAAGGTCGGTGTAGTGAACCCTTACGCGCAGGATCGCTCCCATGGTCGCCTGCACGACCTTCGGATTGAAGCAGTCGGCCGAGTTCTCCGAGCAGACGATGTCGCGGATGCCGAACCAGTCGGCCAGGCGGATGATCGTCCCCAGGTTGCCGGGGTTCTGCACCTCGTCGAGCGCGAGGACCAGCTGGCGCTCCGGCGCGGCATCGGCAAGGCGGTAGCGGGGGATCTCAATCAGCGCCAGTGAGTTGCCCGGTGTCTTGAGCAGCGACAACCGCTCCATCTCGTGCGGCGTGACGGTCTCGACGTCGGGGCCCTCGAAGACTCCCTCGAGGGCGTAGATGCGCCGCACGCGCAGGTGCGAGGCGCGCAGTTCCGAGATGAGCTTCGCCCCCTCGGCGACGAAGAGCCCGCTCTCGGTGCGGGCGCGCTTGTCGGCCAGCGAGCGGACGAGTTGCAGTTCGGCCCGTGTCATCGTTGTTTCTCTATGGTGAAGGTGTGCCCCTCGGTGGCGGGGTAGGTCTCCGGAAAGAGCGCCCGGGCCTCGTCGACGAGTACCTGCTCGTCCTTGTAGCGCGACGAGTAGTGCCCGATCACGAGCCGTCCGGCGCCGGCCTTCAGCGCGGCTTTCGCCGCATCGACCGACGTCGAGTGGCCCCGTTCGCGGGCCGAGCGCTGCTCGGCGGCGGCGTAGGTCGCCTCGTGGTACATCAGGTCGACGCCCCGGCACAGCTCCGCGGCCCTGGCCGAGAAGTTCGTGTCCGAAAGGTAGGCGTAGGCCCGCGGCCGGTAGGGGCGGTAGGTGAGCTCTTCGTTGGGCAGCGTCTCCCCGTTTGCGAGCGTCACCGCCTCGCCGCGCTTCGCCGCGGCGATTTGCGCGATCGAAAGGCCGTATTTCACGATCTTGAACTTGTCGACATTGAGCGGCGGCTCCTTCTCGCGGAAGAGGACCCCGGCGCACGGCACGCGGTGGCGCAGCGGGATGCTCCACACCTCCAGCGTGCGGTTCTCCATGAGCAGCGCATGCTGCGTGGTGTCGACCTCGTGCCATTCCACCGTGTAGGGCAGGTCGCGGTCGAGGTATTTCAGGTGGCAGGCCAGCAGCTCGCCGAAGGGGGCCGGGGCGTAGACCGGCAGCGGCGTGCAGCGGCCGTAGAGCCCGAGCGTCGAGATGAGCGGAAAGAGCCCGAAGAGGTGGTCGCCGTGCAGGTGCGAGAGGAAGACGGCCCGAAGCTTCAGCGGGTTGATCCCCGCGCGGACGAGCTGCTGCTGCGCACCTTCGCCCGCATCCACGAGGTAGTACTGTTCGTGGATGTTGACCGCCTGGGCCGACGGATGGCGGTTGGCGGTGGGCTTGGCCGAGGCGCAGCCGAGGATCGTGACCGAGAAGCTCATGGGCTGTTACCGGTATTTGAGGAAGGTCGCTTCGAGACGGTCCGAGACCGTGACGTTGCGCTGGGTCGTGGCCGTGCGGGTGCTGCTGCCGTCGTCGTGCTGCTCGATGTGTTCGGTCGTCGTGTAGGTCGGTTCGGAGACCGTGCGGCCGATGCCCTCGAAGACGACGGCGTCGGCCCCCTTCTCGCGGGCTCGCTTCTCGATGGCCGTCTGGGCCTTTTCGAGCGTGCCGAAGAACTGCGGGGCAGCCGTGATGCGGCCCATCGTCTCGTAGTCGCGCGTGACGTCGTCCCAGCTGAAGAAGAGCTCGGGTGAGTCGGTTGCCGGGTAGGCCTTGCCGATGTAGGTGGTCTGCACGACGCACGACGCCGTGCACAGGGCAGCGGAGAGAAGCAGCAGAATCCGTTTCATCTCTTTTCCGTCTCTTGTCGGGTTATTTCAGCAGGAAGCGTTCGCAGTCGAGGGCGGCGACGCAGCCCGAACCGGCGGCCGTCACGGCCTGGCGGTAGTGGGGGTCCTTGACGTCGCCCGCGGCGAAGACTCCCTCGATGTTGGTCTTCGACGTGCCCGGCTCGGTGCGGATGTACCCCTCGGCGTCGAGCTCCAGCTGCCCGGCGAAGAGCTCCGTGTTGGGATGGTGGCCGATGGCCAGGAAGAAGCCCGAAATGTCGATCGTGCGCTCCGTGCCGTCGGTCTTGCGCAGCAGGGCACCCGTCACGCCCGAGTCGTCGCCCAGCACCTCGACGGTGTTGTGCTCGAAGAGCACCTCGATGTTCGGCGTATTGAAGACGCGCTGCTGCATCGCCTTCGAGGCCCGGAGGAAGGGCTTGCGGACGATCAGGTAGACCTGACGGCAGAGCGAGGCGAGGTAGGTGGCCTCCTCGCAGGCCGTGTCGCCGCCGCCCACGACCGCCACGTCCTTCTTGCGGTAGAAGAAGCCGTCGCACGTGGCGCAGGCGCTCACGCCCTGCCCGCGGAACTTCGTCTCGGAGGGCAGGCCGAGGTATTTGGCCGAGGCGCCCGTGGCGATGATGAGGGCTTCGGCGCGCAGCTCCTTCGTGCCGTCGACGACGACGCGGAAGGGACGCTGCGAGAGGTCGGCCTGCGTGATGACGCCCGAGCGGATGTCGGTGCCGAAGCGCTCGGCCTGACGCCGCATGTCGGCCATCATCTGGTTGCCGTCCACGCCGTCGGGGTAGCCCGGGAAGTTCTCGACCTCGGTGGTCGTCGTCAGCTGCCCGCCCGGCTCGATGCCCTCGTAGAGGACCGGCTGCAGGTTGGCGCGCGACGTGTAGATGGCGGCGGTGTACCCCGCGGGGCCGCTGCCGATAATGAGTACCTTTACGTTTTCCGTTTCCATGGATCGTTATCGTTTTTTTGTTTGTTGTTGTCGTTTCTACTCTTCGTCCGGAAGCGGGCCGAAGGGGGTGAGGCGGCGTCCGAGGTAGTCGAACAGCGCCCAGCGGCCGTTCTGCCTTACGCGGGAGACGCTCGTGGCGGGATCGTACTCCACGATCTCGTATCGGGGCGGGATCACGTAGTCGCCCCGGCGGTCGATGAGCCCCATGCCCGTCGGCGTCTCCACCTCGGCGCGCCCCTCGTGAAAGTCGCCCGCCCAGAGGTATTGTGCCGCAATGACCGGCCGGTTGTCGGCGTCGACGTAGCCGAAGCCTGCCTCGTCCTCGACGCAGGCGAGCCCCTCGAAGAGGTGCCCGGCGTGCAGATGGCCCGAAAGGCGCGGTACGGGGGCATGGCCGGCCGTCGTGTCGTGGAGCTGCAACCGGACGTCGTCGCCCGCTTCGATGCGGCGGCGCAGCGCCTCGAAGGCCGCGGCATCCGCCTCGCCCGGCGTGTCGAACGTGGCGTCGTGCCAGCGCAGCGGCACGAGGCGGCCCGCCGACCAGCGCAGATTCGACGCCTTGAGGTTGTTGTGGCGCAGATGCAGCTCGTCGAGGGCGCGTTCGAGTGTATCGAGGGCTGCAAGCAGCGTTTGTTTCTCCTCCGTGAGCAGCGCCTGCTCGAAGGGACACCCTGCGGGCAGCGCCTCCATCACGAGGCCCGTGCTCCGCGTTGTCCCGGCGGCATCCTCCCAGCGCAGCTCGCCCGGCAGGATGCGGTATTCGCCCGCCCACGGCGTGTTGAGCCGCCGCAGCCGCGAGACGGTGCGTTCGATGCGGGGCAGGGCTGCCGAGGTCAGCGGCATCGAGAGCAGCCATTGCCCGTTCCGCCACACGATCTCGGCCTCGGCGAAGCGCGTACTCCGCTGCAGGCGCGGCAGCCCCGCGGCGTCGGTTGCCGCACGCGCCGCGGTGAGGCTTCTCATGCTCGTGTCGGGCGTCTGCAGCGCCCGCAGAAAGGTCTGTATGGTCGGGTTCATCTCTATTCGGTTTTGACGCTGACGGACCCGATGTTGAGCATGGCGACCAGCTCCGCGGCCGAGGCGTTGTAGCTCATGCCGCGGAAGGGCGGCAGGGCCGCGGGGCCCTTCGCCTCGCGGATCGCCTCCTCGAAGATGGCGGGCATCTCGCTCGAACAGTCGTAGAGCAGCGCTGCGTAGCGGTTTGGGTAGTCGGCCTCTTCGCGCGAGGGGAAGAAGATCGCGCGCGGGTCGTCGCCTGCGGCGATGTGGATGTTGATGAGCAGCACGTGGCCGTCGGCCGTCTGCAGCGAGCGGATCTGCCCGGCCAGGGCGCGCAGTTCGTCGTCGTCGCAGTCGGTGGCTTCGCCGTCGGTGATGTTGAAGACCACGGGCGGGAAGCTCCCGCCGTTTTCGGGCCGGGCGACCCAGGCGGCCGCCAAGTCGCGGGCCCGGCGCAGCGCCTCGCCCATGGGGGTCTGTCCGGCGGCCCGGGGCGCGACCCACGCCGGCGAGGGAACCTCCCGCAGCGCGATGTTGCCGTCGGGCAGGCGGTGTTCGACGAGCTCCGTCCGCACGGGGACGTCAAGTGCCGCCAGCTGCGTGACGGAGAGCAGCTCGCCGCGCCCCGGCAGCAGCGACTTCACCTCGTCGTTGCCCGAGTAGCCCAGTACGGCGATGTCGTAGTAGTCGCGCACGCCGTCGTCGCGCCGCGCCCGTTCGATCAGCTCGAAGAGCAGGTCGTTGGTGATGGCGGCGACCGCCTCGGCCTTGCTCGTCGTCCGGCCGCGGAAGCGCAGCTCCTCGGTCATCGAGCCCGAGCCGTCGATCAGCAGGATGAAGGCCGTGCGGTGGTTGCGCGTGATGCTCTGCGTGTACATGGTCGGGTCCTATCGTTTGAGTCCGCGCACGGCGTAGTAGTCGTCGCGGCGCTGTGCCTCGGTGTCGCAGTCCAGGCCGTAGCTGACGGCCATGTCGAGCGAGCAGTCGCGGTCGCGGTCGGCGTCGGTCATGGCGCGCATGGCGGCGTGGGCGTTGCGGCCCGCGGCGATGGCCTCGTTGAGCTCCTCGACCGTCGGCGTGCGGCCCAGCAGGGCGGCGTAGGTCTGCTCGGCCCAGCTGTGGGCGTAGTCGTCGTAGTGGACGAAGAAGACGCGGAAGGCGTTGTCGACGGCCTCGAGCGATGCCAGCTCGCCGCGGTCCACGGCCGCGAGAATCTCTTCGGCCGTGCGGTGCGTGATGTACTGCCCGGCGATGTCGATCCAGCGGCCCGCGCCGTTGTAGCGGGCCGACGACTCACCCTTGTCGAGCAGGGCGCCGAGCGCCGCGACGATCGCCCGGTTGTAGAGCTTGAGGCCCCGCTGCAGGGCGGCGGCGCGGATCTGCACCTTGTTGTAGGTGTAGACCGGGGCGTCGGGGTCCTGCTCCTCGAGCCGGTGGAGCATGTCCACGGCCCGGAGCATCGCTCCCGCGACGTAGGGGTTGTACTCCTCGAAGTTGATGACGTCGCGCCGGACCTTGCGGCGGTCGCGGGCCGGCCACTTCTCGATGTCGCGCACGGCGCCGTAGCTCGAGAGGTTCGCGCCCGGCATGAGCACCGAGCGTCCCTCCTTCTCGATGAGGTAGGAGTAGGGGAAGATCGAGGTGTCGTGGTGGTAGGAGTGGTGTCCCATGACCATCGTGAAGGCCCCTTCGAGCGCCGGCGACATGATGTAGGCGCTCGAGGCGAACTTGCAGCCGCGCAGGTGCACGGACTGGTGCACGGCGCCGCTCTTGAAGAGGTGGTTGCTCTGGTTCGAGCCGCTGCCGGCGTTGAAGAACGAGAACATGCCGGCGATGAGCAGCGACGACTTGTGGTGCGAGACGGTGTAGGGGCCGGCGAAGATCGCCGCGGCCTCGCCGTTCTCGCAGTGCGAGTTGGCGAAGAAGAGCGACTCGGCGGCCGTGAAGCCCTTGTCCATGATGCAGCTCTCGCCGACGAAGCAGCGTTCGAGCGTCGTGCCGTTGTCGATGCGGGCGCCCTCGGCGACGATGAAGTCGTAGGCCTTGACGTCGACGCCGACGTGCACCCCGTCGCGGAGCGTGCCGTTCACGAGCGCCGAGGCACCGTCGATCTCGACGTTGTCGCCGATGCGCACCTCGCGGATGAAGCGGGCGCCCGTGAGGCGACAGTTGCGGCCCACCTCGCCCGTCTCGGACGAGCGGGCCTCGGTCAGTCGGTCGATCATCGCCTCGAGCGCCGCAATGGTCTCGGGGCGGTGGCGGTAGACGGCCATCACGTAGGCGATCTGTGCCGACATCGTGTCGTAGATCTTCACCGTGCGGCCGCCGCATTCGTTCATCGTCGCGACGCCGACGCCGTTGCCGAAGGCGCTGCGGTGACGGCACTCGAGGGCCGTGACGCTCTGGACAAGCGAGTTCTCGCCGATGCGGTAGTTGCGGACGCGCGAGTTGACGATGCGGGCGCCGGAGGCGAGCACTATGTGGCCCTCCAGGCGGCTCGCGACGAGCTGCGAGGGGGTGAAGTCGGCCGGGACGTCGATCTGCGACCACTCCTCGGCGGTGGTGCCGAGGGCCTCGACGGCGGCAATCTCTTCGGGGGTTAATTTTCGGTAAGGATACATGGGCGTGATTTGGGTGTGGTTTGTTTGGCAGATGCAAATATAGCGATTTGCCGCTAAATATCAAACTCCGTTCCCATGCGGTTGATCTGCCGGCGGCGTCCGTCGCGGACGATCTGCGCGCGTCCGCCGCGGAAGGGCTTGACGGCCTCGCACCCCGGACAGCTGATGACCGTGCGCCCCGCCGTGTCGATGTAGTGCCAGACGTCGCCCAGCAGCACGGCCGCGAGCCCCTCCGTGAAGTCGAAGCCGCAGTCGTAGAGCGCCGGGATGACGATGCGCCGCGGCGTGCGGTAGCCCCAGCGCCCCTGCTCGACGAAGAGTTCGGGCTCCTCCTCCCCGTCGGTGTCGGGTGCCGTCATATCGCCGCTGTCGGCCCCGGCGGCCAGCGCGAAAAGCGCCGCCGCGCCGCAGAGGTGCGGCGTGGGGGAGGTCAGCAGCTCGGCGATGCGCAGCGGCAGGGCCATGCCCCGGCGGCGGAACAGCGCGGTGATCTCCCGGTAGGCGGCATCCTCGGGGATGGCCTGCGGCGTGAGCAGCAGCCCGTCCGCGTCGCCGTGGCGGAGCAGGAGCGAAGGATCGCATGCCAGCGCGTGCAGCGCCGTGGAGATCAGCGCCGCGGGGTAGTCGTCGAGACGTTCGTCGTACAGCTCGGCCGTGCGCGCCGGGTGCTGGTAGGCCGCCGTGCCCAGCTCCGGGCTCCGCTCCCCGGCGAAGGCGGGCAGGTAGGCGGCGTCGAAGTCGATCGGGTGCAGCCCGCCGTCCGTGCCGACGACGATGTTTTCGGGTTTCAGGTCGCCGTGCGCCCTCTCGTCGGCAAGCAGCTCCGCGGCCAGGCGGTCGAATGCCGCCGCCAGGTCGTGCAGCCGGGTGCGCTCCCCGGCCTGTGCCGCCCGGCGCACGACGCGGTCGAGCGTCTCGCCCTCGATCCAGTCGTCGAGCACGACGTCGGTCCAGACCCCGTGCGTGGGGGTTTCGTAGAGGTAGAGTTCGCCCTCGAGCAGCCGTGTGCCGTAGATTTCACGCAGGTGGCGCGGCGGCCGCAGGTAACAGCGCAGGGCGCAGATGCGGCCCGCGTGGCGGATGCGGAAGACCGCGGCGCTGTTGCCCACCGAGACGAGCGGACGGCCCTGGGCGTCGCGGCACAGTTCGATCTCGCCCAGCGTGCGGGTCAGGCCGCGCGAATCGGCGAGCGTGGCGAGGTATTGGCGCAGCAGCGGCATGTGCGGACTGTTTCGGACCCCGGGCCATCAACGGCAAAACGGGGCTCCGAAAAGCCCCGTTTGCCGAAGACCGCCCGGGCGGTCCCGTGTGAGATCAGTGGCAGCAGTGGCCGTTGTGGTCGTGGCCGTCGCAGCCGCAGTCGTGGTCACCGCAGTCGCAGCCGTCACCGCAGTCGTGGTCGCCGCACGAGCCGCAGGAGCAGTGGCCCTGCAGGTCCTCGGGCGTCACGTCGCGCACCGAGACCACCTCGACGTCGAAGTGGAGCGTCTTGCCCGCCATCGGGTGGTTGAAGTCTATCTTCACGTGCTCGTCGCCGACCTCCTTGACCGTGCCCATCATGCGGTTGCCCTGGGCGTCGCTCATCGGCACCTGGCTCCCCTCGAAGAGGATGTCCTCGGCCAGTTTGCCGTCAACCATGAAGATGTGCTTGGGCAGGTCCACGATGGCCTCGGCGATCAGCTCGCCGTAGCCGTCCTTGGGCTCCAGCGTGAAGGAGACCTTGTCGCCGGGCTCCTTGCCGAGGATCGCCTCCTCGAACTTCGGAAGCAGCATGCCCGTTCCGAAGATGAATTCGAGCGGCTGGCCCGGACGCGACTGGTCCGCGATCTGTCCGTCGACGGTGAGCTTGTAGTCCACGCCGACCATTTTGTTCTGTTCTACTTTCATTGTCTGTTCAAAAATAGTTTCTCTTTTCGGTCCTTGCACTTCGTGCGGCCGCAAAGGTAGGAATTAACTTCCGAATTTCCAATTCGCCGCACCGCACGGTGCCGACTCCGTTTCCGTATCCTTCTTCCGGCCCGGAGCGGGCCTCCGCTACTCGCAGTTGCGGCAGCAGAGGTTGCGGTCGCCGTAGCCGTTGTCGATCTTCGTCACGTAGGGGAAGAACTTGGCCTCGCGGACCCACGCCAGCGGGAAGGCGGCCTCCATGCGCGAGTAGGGGTGTGCCCACTCGCCCGCCAGCTCGACGGCCGTGTGCGGGGCGTTCACCACCACGTTGTCGGCCTGCCCGACGGCCGCCTCGCATTCGCGCTTGATCTGCACGAGCGCCTCGATGAAGCGGTCCATTTCGGCCTTCGGCTCCGACTCCGTGGGCTCGACCATCAGCGTCTCGTGCACGGGGAACGAGAGCGTCGGGGCGTGGAAGCCGTAGTCCATCAGGCGGTGGGCGATGTCGCCGCAGTCGATGTTGTAGTCTTTCTTGAAGTGGGTCAGGTCGAGGATCATCTCGTGGCCCACGCGGCCCGTCTCACCCGAATAGTAGGTGCGGTACTCCGGTGCCAGGGCCGCCGACATGTAGTTGGCGTTGACGATGGCCATCTCGGTGGCGTGGCGCAGCCCCTCCTCGCCGAGCATCTTGATGTAGCCGTAGGTGATCGGCAGCAGCATGGCCGAGCCCCAGGGTGCCGACGCAACGGCCGTGATGCCCTCTTCGCCGCCCGTCGCGACGATCGGGTGCGACGGCAGGAAGGGCCGCAGGTGCTCCGCGACGCAGATCGGGCCGACGCCCGGGCCGCCGCCTCCGTGGGGCATGGCGAAGGTCTTGTGCAGGTTCAGGTGGCAGACGTCGGCGCCGATGTAGCCCGGGTTCGTGAGGCCCACCTGCGCGTTCATGTTCGCACCGTCCATGTAGACCTGTCCGCCGGCGTCGTGCACCGCGTCGACGATCTCGCGGATGCGGCTCTCGAAGACGCCGTGCGTCGAGGGGTAGGTCACCATCAGTCCGCACAGCTCCGAGGAGTGCTCCTGCGCCTTGCGCGTGAGGTCCTCGACGTCGATGTTGCCGCGCTCGTCGCACGCCACCGTGACGATCTTCATCCCGGCCATGGCCGCCGACGCGGGATTCGTGCCGTGGGCCGAGGCGGGGATCAGCACGACGTTGCGGTAGCCCTGGCCGCGGCTCTGGTGGTAGGCGCGGATGACCATCAGCCCCGAGTACTCGCCCGCGGCGCCCGAGTTGGGCTGCAGCGAGCAGGCGGCGAAGCCCGTGATCGTGGCCAGGTCGTGCTCCAGTTCGGCGATCAGCTCCAGGTAGCCTTCGGCCTGGTCGGCCGGGGCGAACGGGTGCATCATCTGGAAGCCCGCCAGCGAGAGCGGCTGCATGAGCGCCGCGGCGTTGAGCTTCATCGTGCACGAGCCGAGCGAGATCATCGAGTCGGCGAGCGAGATGTCGCGGTGCTCGAGCCGCTTGATGTAGCGCATCAGGTCGCTCTCCGAGCGGTAGGAGTTGAAGACCTTTTCGGTCAGGTAGGGCGATTCGCGGCGCAGCGCGGCGGGGATGCACGCCTCGGCGGCCATCTTCACGGCCTTGGCCTTGCGTCCCCTGGCGGCGGCGAAGATGCCGATCACGGCGGCCACCTCGTCGGGTGTGGTCACCTCGTCGAAGGACATGCGCACGCACCCCTCGCCCGGGTAGAAGAAGTTGATGCCGCTCTCGAGGGCCAGCGACTGCACGACGGCAGCCTCGGCCTCGACCTCGAGCGTGTCGAAGAAGTCCTTCGAGGCGAGGTGGTAGTCGAGCGCTTCGAGGGCGCGGGCCACGGTGACGGCGGCCAGGTGGGCCGTCATGGCGGCGCGGCGCAACCCCTCGGGACCGTTGTATACGCAGTAGAAGCCGACCATCGAGGCCATCAGCGCCGAGGCCGTGCAAATGTTCGACGTGGCGCGCTCGCGCTTGATGTGCTGCTCGCGCATCTGGAGCGCCATGCGCAGCGCGCGGTTGCCCAGACGGTCCACCGAGACGCCGATGATGCGGCCCGGCATGTTGCGCTTGAAGCTCTCGCGGGCGGTCATGTAGCCGGCGCTCGGGCCGCCGAAGCCCATCGGCGTGCCGAGGCGCTGCGTCGTGCCCACGGCCACGTCGGCACCCCACTCGCCCGGCGCCTTGAGCAGCGCGAGCGAAAGCAGGTCGGCCACGGCCGTCACCAGCGCCCCCTTGGCGTGGGCCGCGGCGGTGAAGGCGGCGTAGTCGCGCACGGCGCCGTCGGCGGCCGGGTACTGGACGATGGCGCCGAACTCCTTGCCCGTGAATTCGTACTCGTCATACTCGTCGATGATGAGCTCGATGCCGAAGGGCTCGCTGCGCGTGAGCAGCACGTCGAGCGTCTGCGGGAAGATGTTGCGGTCGACGAAGAGCTGGTTGCGCCCCTCCCTGACCGCCTCGCGCGAGCGGCAGGCGAACATCATCAGCATCGCCTCGGCGGCCGCCGTGCCCTCGTCGAGCAGCGAGCAGTTGCCGATCTCCATGCCCGTGAGCGAGATGACGGCGGTCTGGAAGTTGAGCAGCGCCTCCAGACGGCCCTGCGAGATCTCGGCCTGATAGGGGGTGTAGGAGGTGTACCACGAGGGATTCTCGAAGACGTTGCGCGAGACGGCCGCCGGCACGGCGCAGGGGTAGTAGCCCATGCCGATGAACGACCTCAGGCAGCGGTTGCGCCCGGCCAGCTCGCGGATGTGTGCCGAGAACTCGTACTCGCTCATGCCCTCGGCGGGCAGGGCGAGCGGTTTTTTCAGGCGGATCGACGCGGGGATGACCTGCGCGATGAGCTCGTCCACGGAGTTGACGCCGATGACCTCGAGCATGGCCCGCAGGTCCTTTTCGTTGCTGACGCCGATGTGGCGCGAAGAAAACTTGTCGAACATATAGGGGTGTTTGTATGGTGGATCGGATCAGTATTTGAACGAACTGCCGCCGATGAACTCCCGCAGGATCGACGTGGGCGGGATTTCGTCGGAGGGGATGGGGATGAAGTTGTCGAGGAACTTGAGCATGCGCCGCGCCTCGTCGAATTCGGGCACCGTGTCGGGCACCTCGCGCAGGATCTTCTCGGCGAAGGGGCGCAGGGCCGAAATCTCGTAGAAGAGCGACGAGTTGAACATCACGTCGGCGTTCTCCTGATAGGGGAAGATGTGGCGCTCCTCGCCGCGGCGCACCGAAGCCCAGCGCGAGAGGGTCTGCAGGGCGTCGGCGCCCCGCTGGCGGTAGTCGCGCGTCAGGCGGCGCAGCAGGCGGTTGTCGGTCGTGGCGATGCGCGAGAGGTTGTCCATGGCCACCGACGTGAAGCACGAGATGTAGATCTTGAACTTCACGGCGTCGGGTACCGAGGGGGTGAGCCGCGGGTTGAGCCCGTGGATGCCCTCGATGATGAGGATCGACCTTTCGTCGAGCGTCAGCGGCGTGTCGTGCTGCGTGCGGCGCCCCGTGATGAAGTCGTAGCGCGGGATGTCGACGCTTTGGCCCTGGAGCAGGCGGTGCAGGTGGTCGTTGAAGAGCTCCAGGTCGATGGCCTCGAGCGCCTCGTAGTCGTACTGGCCGTTTTCGTCACGCGGGGTCTTCTCGCGCTCGACGAAGTAGTCGTCGAGCGAGATCATCACCGGACGCAGCCCCAGCACGCCCAGCTGGAGTCCCAGTCGCTTGGCCGACGTGGTCTTGCCGCTCGACGAGGGGCCCGAGATGAGCACCATGCGCACGCCGCGCGTGCGGTGCGCCTCCTGGATGGCGTCGGCCACCTCGGCGAACTTGCGTTCGTGGAACGCCTCGGCGATCTTGATCATGCCGCCGGCGTCGCCCGCCAGCGCCCGGGCGTTGACCGCGCCGATCGTCGGCACGCCCATGAGCGCCACCCACGACTGGTATTCGCGGAAGATGCCGAACATCTTCTCCTGCGAGACGTGCTTGTGCAGCTCTTCGGGCGACGTGCGCAGCGGCAGTGCGAGGTAGAAGCCCCGGTAGTAGGGCTCGATGCCGAAGCGGGTGATGTAGCCCGTCGAGGGGGCCAGCGAGCCGTAGAAGTAGCCCGGGAGGTCGCCCAGCGTGTAGAGCTCGCTGTAGAGACGCGGGCGTGTGTCGAGCAGCGCGATCTTGTCGTCGAACCCCTGCTCGGCGTAGCGGGCCCGGACCTCTTCGGTGAGGACCTTCGTGCGGATGATCGGCAGGTCGGCGGCGACGATCGCCCGCATGCGCTCCTCGAGGGCCGCGGCCGCCTCGCGGGTCAGCGGGTCGATGCCCTCGATCTCGCAGTAGAAGCCGCTCTGCCCCATCGAGTGGCGGATATGGAGCCTCCGCCCGGGGTAGAGGTCCCGGACGGCCTTCTGGAGGATGAACCACGACGTGCGCTGGTAGACGCGGATGCCCGCAAAGGAGGTGATGTCGATGAAGCGGATCGTGACCGGGGTGTATATCTTGTAGTTGAGCTCCTTGACGCGGTTGTTGACGAATGCCGCGAGGAAGGGGTGCGGCCCGCTCGTGAGCCGTCGGGAAATCTCCAGCAGCGAGGTGCCCATCGGGATGTCCAGCTCGTTGCCGAGGTTTTCGCAGATGACTTTGATCGTGTCGGTCATAGAGGTTTTTTGTACGGATCGGTGGGTAAAGGTAAAAATTATTTGTAATTTTGGCAAGCACAAATACGGATTATTATGAAGAGACGGATTCTCTGGCTGCCGCTCCTGCTGGCGGCTCTTTTTGTCGCCTGCACGCCGCGCGAGCGGACGCTCGTGCTGCTCTCGACGAACGACATGCATGCCCGCATCCAGCGCTTCCCGCAGCTGGCCGCCGCCGTTGCGGCGTGCCGCGACACGGCGCAGTACGTCGTGCTGGTCGACGCCGGCGACCGCTGGACCGGCAACGCCTACGTCGACATGGCGCCGACGCCCGGCATGCCGATCCTCGAGCTGATGAATGCGCTGCGCTACGATGTGGCGACGCTCGGCAACCACGAGTTCGACCGCGGGCAGGCCTACCTCGGCCGCATGCTCGACAGCGTGGCGTTCGAGGTCGTCTGCGCCAACGTCGTGAGCGATACCTGCACCTTCCCGCAGATGGCGCCGTATACGGTGCTCGAGCGCGGCGGCGTGCGCATCGGCTTCGTGGGCGTGGTGACCAACTACGAGGGTCCGGGCCATCCGGCCGGCAACGCGTCGAGCTTCGCGGGGCTGGAGTTCCCCGATCCGCAGCGGATGGCGGCACGCTGCGGCGCCGAACTGCGCGGCAGGGTGGATGTGCTGGTGCTTGTCTCGCACATGGGTGACGACCGCGACGAGGAGTACCTGGCGACGGGTACCCCCTACGACGTGGTGATCGGCGGCCATACGCATGTCGTGCGCGATACGCTCGTCGGGGGCGTGCTGCTCACGCAGACGGGCAAGAACCTGGCCAACATCGGCGTCACGACGATCCGTCTGAAGGGGCGGAAGGTCGTCGGGCGGGAGTTCCGCGTCGTGCCGCTCGACGGCTACGACCCCGACCCGGCCTGTGCCGAGCGTGTGGCGCACTACTATGCCGATCCGGAGCTGAACCGCCCGATCGGCGAGTTCGCCTCGGCGGCCGACGCCTGGGGCGTGGCCAACTGGATGGCCGACGCCGTGGCCGACGAGGCCGATGCCGAGATCGGCATCTACCACGTGGGCGGCGTGCGGCTCGACTCGATCCCGGCGGGCGGCGTGGGAACGGCGCGCATCTTCGATCTGGAGCCCTTCGGTACGCAGATCGCCCGGATCGGGATGACCCCCGCGCAGCTGCGGCGGCTGATCGTCACGAAGTACAACGATACGGAGAACCGCAAGGAGTCGCACCGCGTGGACCTCGTCGCGACAACCCCCTACGAGATCATCACCGACCGCCGCGACAGCGCCCTCGACGTGCGCTTCCCCCGCCTTGCCGAGGGGCGCCGCTACCGCGTGGCCATGAGCGACTACGTCTACCGGAACTACAAGGGGCTGGAGGGCACCGACGGCCGGATCACCGACCAGAAGGTGGCGGACGTGCTGCTGGAGGAGCTCGCCGACGACTCGCCCGTCGTTCCGGACAACCGCCCGCGGCAGCGGGTGGTCCGCCTGCGGTAAAAATGCGCCGGGATTTTGTTTTTTGACGAAAAAGGATTAGCTTTGCAGTCCCGCATGAGTCCCGCATGCGCGCACGTAAGGGCGTGCAATGGCGGCAAAAACTTTATTATTAACCTTTTAACGAGCGATTGTATCGCAAGATTTTCCACTATGGAAGAAACAAAGAACGTAGTCACGAACGAGAATTTCGACTGGAATGCGTTTGAGCACGACCTGGGCGTCTACGACCAGCCCAAGGAGGAGATTGCCGCAGCCTATGACAAGACGCTGTCGAACGTCAATGTCGGCGAGGTGGTCGAGGGTACCGTAACGGCCATCACCAAGCGCGAGGTTCTCGTCAACATCGGCTACAAGAGCGAGGGTGTCATTCCCGTTTCGGAGTTCCGCTACAACCCCGACCTGAAGGTCGGCGACAAGGTCGAGGTCTATGTCGAGTCGGCCGAGGACAAGAACGGCCAGCTGGCCCTCTCGCACAAGAAGGCCCGTCAGCTCAAGTCGTGGGACCGTGTCAACGAGGCCCTCGAGAAGGACGAGGTCATCAAGGGTTACATCAAGTGCCGCACGAAGGGCGGCATGATCGTCGACGTCTTCGGCATCGAGGCCTTCCTGCCCGGCTCGCAGATCGACGTGAAGCCCATCCGCGACTACGACGTATACGTCGACAAGACCATGGAGTTCAAGGTTGTCAAGATCAACCAGGAGTTCCGCAACGTGGTCGTTTCGCACAAGGCCCTGATCGAGGCCGAGCTCGAGGCTCAGAAGCAGATCATCATGTCGAAGCTCGAGAAGGGTCAGATCCTCGAGGGTACCGTCAAGAACATCACCTCCTACGGCGTCTTCGTCGACCTGGGCGGTGTGGACGGTCTGATCCACATCACCGACCTCTCGTGGGGCCGTGTGAACCATCCCGAGGAGATCGTCAAGCTCGATCAGAAGATCCATGTCGTAATCCTCGACTTCGACGACCAGAAGAAGCGCATCGCGCTGGGTCTGAAGCAGCTCACCCCGCATCCGTGGGAGGCGCTCGATCCCAACCTGAAGGTCGGCGACAAGGTCAAGGGCAAGGTGGTCGTGATGGCCGACTACGGCGCATTCGTCGAGATCGCCCCCGGCGTCGAGGGTCTGATCCACGTCTCGGAGATGTCGTGGAGCCAGCACCTGCGTTCGGCCCAGGAGTTCCTGAAGGTCGGCGACGAGGTCGAGGCCGTCATCCTGACGCTCGACCGTGAGGAGCGCAAGATGTCGCTGGGCATCAAGCAGCTCACGCCCGATCCCTGGGAGAACATCGAGGTCAAGTACCCGGTCGGCACGAAGTGCAAGGCCAAGGTGCGCAACTTCACCAACTTCGGCGTCTTCGTCGAGATCGAGGAGGGCATCGACGGCCTGATCCACATTTCGGACCTGAGCTGGACCAAGAAGATCAAGCACCCGGGCGAGTTCACGCAGGTAGGTGCCGACATCGACGTCGTCGTGCTCGAGATCGACAAGGAGAACCGTCGCCTCTCGCTGGGTCACAAGCAGCTGGAGGAGAACCCCTGGAACGAGATCGAGAACAAGTTCCCGGTAGACTCGATCCACGAGGGTACCATCACGGAGCTGACCGACAAGGGCGCCGTCGTATCGCTGGCCGAGAACGTCGAGGGCTTCTGCCCGATGCGTCAGCTGGCCAAGGAGGACGGCACGAGCGCCAAGGTCGGCGAGAAGCTCGACTTCAAGGTGATCGAGTTCTCGAAGGCTACGCGCCGCATCACGCTGTCGCACCTGCGCACGTATGAGGCTGCCCGCCGCGAGGCCGAGAAGGCCGAGCGTGCCGAGAAGCGCGCCGCTGCCGACGCCACGAAGTCGACCGTCAAGAAGATCAACGCCTCGGTCGAGAAGACCACGCTGGGCGACATTGCCGGTCTGGCCGCTCTGAAGAGCGCCATGGAGGCTTCGGAGGCCGCCAGCAAGAAGGCTGCCAAGAAAGAGGAGGAGAAATAATCCCGCTCCGGAACGGAAGACGAGGGGTCGGCATCGGTCGGTCCCTTGTTTTTTTTGTGCCCGGTAAGAGCGGATTGTGAAGGAGGTGCGAGCGGTTCGGCCCCTCGTTTTTCCGGCGAAAGCGGATTGTGAGGGGGAAGGGTGCGTCGAGTGATTCGGCGGCCCTTTTTGTGGGCAGCGGTGCGTGCCCCCCCCCGATGCCGGGCGGGCAGGGCTCTGCGGAAGGTTTGCGATGCTGTGGCGGGCTCTGCAAGCGTTGCGGCGGGCCCGCTGTGGCAAGTGTGTGGTATTTTGCGTGCCCTGCGGGCGTTGCGGCGAATCCCGCGGCTTTGCGGCGGCACGCTGTGCCGTGGTGTTGCGGCACTGTTTTTGCCCCTCTGCCGGAAAATCACTCGCACATGAACAACTGGAAATCCCATTTGGCGCTGCTGGTCTGCAACGTGGTCTGGGCTATGGACTTCCCGTTCTACAACATCGTGCTGCCGCGGTATGTCCATCCGATGGCGATGATCTCGGCGTCGCTCATCGTGACGGCACTCTTTTCGCTCGTGCCGCTGCTGTGGCGGAAGGCCGAGCGGGTCGAGCGGGCCGATATTCGCAAACTCGTCGGGGCGGCGCTGCTGATCGGCGTGCTGCGCAAGCTCTTCCTCATGTACGGCCTCTCGAAGACGTCGCCCATCGACGGGTCGATCATCGACACGATCGTGCCGCTGCTGGTGCTGCTCCTCTCCGTTCTGCTGGGCATGGACCGCTTCACGCGACTGAAACTCGCGGGGCTGGTGCTGGGCATGGCGGGCGCCGTGGCCGTGGTGCTGACGGGCGGCTCCTCGTCGCATGCCCATTCGCAGCTGGCGGGCAACCTGCTGGTCTTCCTCACGGCCTGCACCACCTCGTTCTACATGGTGTGGTTCAAGCGGCTGATCTCCAGGTACAGCATCTTCACCGTGCTGCGCTGGCTCTACTGCGTGGCGGCCGTCATGGCGCTGCCGCTGGGCATCGGCCCGATCCTGCACACCGATTTCCGGGCCATTGCCGAGCATGCGCTGCTGCCGACACTCTTCGTGCTGACGGTGCCCACCTATCTGCCCAACCTGATGCTCAACTACGCCCTGAAGAGCGTGCCGGCCACCGTGTCAAGCATCTACACCTACCTCCAGCCCGTGCTGGCGATCCTCCTGTCGGTCTGGATGGGGCTCGACAAACTGCACCTCGACACGGTGCTCTTCGCGCTGGTGATCTTCCTCGGCGTGGGCATGGTGCTCAAGTCCTATACCATTCCGCCGCGACACGCGGAGCCGCCCGCCGCCAATCCCCATTGACCGGTCGCCAGCAGCACCCATTGGTCGTCGGGCACAAAAAAAGAGTTTTCCTCGAAAGGAAAACTCTTTTTCTTGTTTTGTCGCGGGGTTTGGCTTGCCGTTGCCTTGTTGCAGGGCTGGTTTGTTGCCGCCTTCCCACGGGGTTCGGTTAGCTGTTGACCTGTCGTGGAATCCGGCTTGCTGCTGCGCCCTGCCGCGGAGTTCGGTTTGGTGTCGTCCTGTCGCGGGGTTTGGCTCGCCCCCCCCCGGATTATTCGGCGTCGGCAGCGACTACCGAGAACTTGATCGTCGCCTTGACCTCCTTGTGCAGGCGGGCCGTAGCCTCGTACTCGCCGACGGTCTTGATGGCCTCGACCGAGATGACCTTGCGGTCTACGTTGATGCCTTTGGCTGCGAGGGCCTCGGCCAGGTCGGTAGCCGTCACCGTACCGAAGAGCTTGCCCTCCTCGGCCTTCACGGCGATCGTCAGCGGCAGGTTGGCGATCGTCTCGGCCAGCGCCTGGGCGTCGGCCAGAATCTTGGCGTCCTTGTGGGCGCGCTGGCGGAGGTTCTCGGCCAGGACCTTCTTGGCGGCAGCCGTAGCGGCCTTGGCGTAGCCCTGGGGAATGAGGTAGTTGTTCGCGTAACCGGGCTTCACGTTGACGATGTCGTTGGCGTAGCCCAGCTTCTCCATATCTTTGATCAGAATAACTTCCATTGTCGTCTCCTCCTTAAATTATTTCATGCAATCGGTTACGAAGGGCAGGATGGCGAGGTGGCGAGCACGCTTCACGGCCTGTGCGACCTTCTTCTGGAACTTCTGCGAAGTACCCGTCAGGCGGCGGGGAAGGATCTTGCCCTGCTCGTTGAGGAACTTCTTGAGGAACTCACCGTCCTTGTAGTCCACGTACTTGATGCCGAGTTTCTTGAAACGGCAGTATTTCTTCTTCTTGACGTCGACCGATACCGGGTTGAGGTAACGGATTTCCGACTGTGCCTTGTTTTCCTGTGCCATGATTTACTCCTCCTGCTGCTTGTTAGAAAGTTTTGCACGACGTTTCTCCGAGTATTCCACGGCGTACTTGTCCTGCTTGAAAGTTAAGAAACGGATGATGCGCTCGTCGCGGCGGTACTGCGTCTCGAGCGTGTTTACGAGCGAGCCCTCGCCCGTGAACTCCAGGAGGAAGTAGAAACCGGTGGTCTTCTTCTGAATAGGATAGGCGAGCTTGCGAAGGCCCCACGACTCCTTGTTCACGATCTGACCGCCGTTTTCGGTGATGACACCCTGGAATTTGTCAGCGACCTCCTGTACCTGGGCATCGGACAGCACCGGCGTGACAATGAAAACGGTTTCGTAATTGTTCATAATGCTTTTGATTAGTTGTTAATCCCTTTTCGGGGTTGCAAAGATAAGTATAAATTCCGCAAAAACAAAAAATTGCCCGGATTTCGTGCATAGTTGCTGAGATCGGGTTGCCAACGCGGATCCATGCGGCAACGGTTTCGGGAGAATCTGTTTCCGGAAGAGAGGCAAAACAGTCGTATCGGCGCTTTCCGTATGGCGAGGTGAGGCGATTTTGGAATTTTCTATATTTGAAAACGGGAGCTTGCCATCCTGCACTGTATCCTTGAACTTTAACAGATAAAATCATGAAAACAGCACTGAAGATCGGGTTCGTACTGGGGTTGTCCTACGCGGTTTCCTATGGGATCAATTATCTGATTTTTCACGATACGGCCCTTTTTACCCTCTCGAATGTCGTTGTCTGGTTGATTATGGCGGCGTTGATTGTCTACCTGTTTGTCCGGGGTGACCTGAAGCCGAAACGATGAAGCGACCGCCCTTGAAAGCAAATCCCCCGAGCTGATCGGGGGATTTGCTGTGCGATGGGGTTATTTTTCCGGGAAGCCCTGCGCCTTGAGCCTGATCTCGCCGCCGTCGGGCGTCACGAGGTAGGCGCCCGTCGCCTCGGCCGTGATGTGGCCGATGACGTCGACCAGCCCGAGGCGCATCACCTGTTCCTGCATCGCGAGCGGCACGGTGAAGAGCAGTTCGTAGTCCTCGCCGCCGTTCAGGGCCGCAATGACCGGGTCGGTGTGCATCTCCTCGGCCAGCGCCGTGGTCTGCCGCGCGATGGGGATGCGGTCGAGGTAGATGCGCGCGCCGCACTTCGATGCCTTGCACAGTTGCATCAGGTCGCTCGCCAGGCCGTCCGTGAGGTCGATCATCGACGTCGGCGTGATCTTCTCCTCGAGGAGCGCCTCGACGATGTCCGTGCGCGGGCGCGGCTTGAGGTACTTTTCCAACAGGTATTCGTACCCCTTGAACTGCGGTTCGGGGTTCTTGACGTCGGCGAGCACCCGCTTCTCGCGCTCGAGCAGTTGCAGGCCCATGTAGGCGGCTCCGAGGTTGCCCGTCAGGCAGATCAGGTCGTGCAGCTGCGCGCCGCCGCGGTAGACGATGCGCTCCTGCGGGGCGTGGCCCAGCGTCGTCACCGTGATGACGAGTCCGGTCATCGAGGCCCGCGTGTCGCCGCCCACCAGGTCGATCCCCAGCTCCTTGCAGGCGAAGGCGATCCCTTCGTAGAGGTCTTTCAGCGCCTCGACGGGGATTTTCGACGAGACACCGAGCGAGACGGTGATCTGCGACGGCGTGGCGTTCATCGCCAGGATGTCGCTCACGCCCGCCGTCACGACCTTGTAGCCGAGGTGGCGGAGCGGGAAGTAGGTCAGGTCGAAGTCCACGCCCTCGTAGAACGAATCGGTCGTGCAGAGCATCTCTTCGCCCGCGGGCGGGGTGATGACGGCGGCGTCGTCGCCCACGCCCCGGCGAGTCGAGGCGTTGTGCGGCGTGAAGGATTCGGTCAGCAGGTCGATCAGTCCGAACTGTCCGAGCGTTGCGATCTCGGTGCGTTTTTTCTGCTCCATGGATAATAAACTTTTTACAAAACTAACGATTCTTTGCCGTTTCCACAAAAAATAACGTATTTTTGTCCGTTCAATCAAAAATACGGATTCAGATATGATAAACATCGTCTTATTCGGCGCCCCGGGTTGTGGCAAAGGCACGCAGGCCCAGCGTCTGAAGGAGCGCTACGGCATCGACCACGTCTCGACGGGCGAGGTGATCCGCGGCGAGATCCGCCGCGGCACGGAGCTGGGACGGAGCATGGAGTCCTACATCGCCCAGGGCAAGCTGGCCCCCGACGAGATCGTCATCGGCATGATTGCCAACTACGTGGCCGAGCACCTCGACGCGAAGGGGTGCATCTTCGACGGGTTCCCCCGCACGACGGTCCAGGCCGAGGAGTTCGACAAAATCCTTGCAAAACACGGGCTGAAGGTCGACATCATGGTCGACATTCACGTTCCGGAGGAGGAGCTGGTGCGCCGCATTCTGCTGCGCGGCAAGGAGTCGGGCCGTGCGGACGATGCGTCGGAGGAGGTGATCCGCGACCGGCTGAAGGTCTATCACGATCAGACGGCCGTCGTGTCGGATTTCTATGCCGCGCAGGGCAAGTATGCCTCGGTGGACGGCATCGGCTCGATCGACGAGGTCTTCGACCGGATTGCCGGCATCGTCGACAACGTGAAATAATTGCGCCTTCCGGTGTGCGGCGGTTCCGATCGGGCTGCCGACAGTTTGGATGCGTCCTTGCGGCGTCCGCCTCTTCGGCGGGCGCCGCCTTTTTTGGAAGGTGAAAAGTAAAAAGTAAAAAGTAAAAGGTGGAAGGCAGGAGGTGGAGCAGGTGCGGCGGTGCGGACAAAAAAAAGACGCCCACCGTATGGATGGACGTCTTCGTGCTTTCGCTCGGATTCCGATTACAGGGCGTTGACGTGGAGCTGGATGGCGCTCTTGAGGTTCGCAGCCTTGTTCTTGTGCATGATGTTGTGCTTCGAGAGCTTGTCGAGCATCGCCGTAACCTTCGGAAGCAGTGCCTCGGCGGCGCTCTTCTCGGTGGTTGCACGCAGCGCCTTCACGGCATTGCGGGCCGTCTTGTGGAACAGACGGTTGTGCGCACGCTTCTTCAGCGTCTGACGAATCCGTTTCTTCGATGACTTATGGTTTGCCATAATTCGTGTGTTTTTATTTTTTTACTTTTTCAGTTGCCTGTTCTCAAAACGGCCGTAGCCGCCGGCGGATAGACCCTCGGGTCCGCTCCTGGTTTGTTGTTCACCCGTCGGAGTCGGGGAGATTCCTTTCGGGTTGCGTGCGGGCTGCTTCTGCGGTCTCGGATTCCGGGCTGCCTGCGCCTCCCGTGCCATCCTTGCCTCCCTCGCATCCTCGCTTTCGCCATTCCGGGCTGCACCTCTCATGCTGCCCCTCCTCCGTCGTTTGTAGCCCATAGCAGAATCGAACTGCTCTTTCAAGAATGAAAATCTTGCGTCCTAACCGATAGACGAATGGGCCTCTACCACTATCGCAGACCCCGATGGGACTGCTTTAGCGGTGCAAAGGTAAATAAAAAAAGCAGTTGTGCAAAAAAATATGCGGAAAAAAGTGGCGCCGGTCAATTTTTGGTCAGCCGAACCGTTTGTGTCGCAGCGTCGAAGACGATGCCGCCGCCCGTGAAGAGCCGTTCGATGTGGCCGCTCGCGGCCATCTCGGCGGCCGGCAGTGCATGTAGCTGCGGCGTGTCGATCAGCGCCACGGTGTCGCACAGCGTGAGGGCCACGTCCAGGTCGTGCGTCGAAAAGAGGATGCACTTGCCCTCGTCGTGCGCCAGGCGGCGCAGCAGCAGCGCCAGCTCGTAGCGGTTCGGCAGGTCGAGGAAGGCCGTGGGCTCGTCGAGCAGCATGATGGGGGTGTCCTGCGCGAGGGCCCGGGCAATCATCACGCGCTGGCACTCGCCGTCCGACATGCGGTCCATCGTCTTGCGGGCGAAGGCCTCCATGCCCACGAGCGCGAGGGCGCGTTCGACGACGGCCCGGTCGGTCTCCTGCATGCGGCCGATCCAGTTGGTGTAGGGGGCGCGGCCCAGCGCCACGACATCCTCGCAGGGGAGGTTGGCGATGCGGACCTTGTCCGTGGTGACGAAGGCCACGGTCTCGGCCCGCTGGCGCGGCGTGAGCTGGTCGAGCGGCCGTCCGCACAGCTCGATGCGCCCTCCGGCGGCGGGTGCGAGCCCCGCAACGGCCCGCAGCAGGGTGCTCTTGCCCGTGCCGTTGCGGCCGATGAGGGCCGTCAGCGTGCCCGGGGCAAGCGTGGCCGAGGCGTCGGTGAGCAGCGTGCGGCTGCCGTAGGCGAGGCGGATATGGTCCAGAAGGATGCTCATGGCTTAGAAGAGGTTGCGGTTGCGGACAACGACGAGAATCACCACCGGGATGCCCATCAGGGCGGTGATGGTGTTGATCGGCAGGGCGAGGCTCTTCGAGATGAGGTCGCAGACGAGCAGCAGCGCGGCGCCCGTGAGCACCGATCCCGGAAGGAGGATGCGGTGGTCGGCCGACACGAAGAGCATGCGCGCGAGGTGGGGTACGGCCAGCCCGATGAAGCCCACGGGGCCGCAGAAGGCCGTGACGGTGCCTGCCAGCAGCACCGTGGAGAGGAAGAGCAGCGAGCGCGTGCGCTGGATGTCGAGCCCCATCGTGCGGGCGTAGTTCTCGCCCAGCAGCAGCAGGTTCAGCGGCTTGATGACCGCCACGGAGATCACCAGCCCCGCGGCGACGGCCGGGAGCATGAGCGCCAGCTGGGCGGAGGTGACGTCGCCGAGCGAGCCCATCGTCCAGACGACGAACGACTTGAGGGCCGCCTCGCTCGAGAGGTATTGCAGCACCTCGACCACCGAACTGACGCCCGAACCGAACATCATGCCGAGGATCAGGATGACCATGATGTCCTTGATGCGGCGGCTGACGGCCATGACGATCAGCAGCACGAGGGCTGCGCCGAGCCATGCCGCGCCGGCGATGCCGAGCGACTGGATGAACGAGTGGCCCGAGATGCCGAGCAGCGGGGCCCCGAGCAGGAAGAGCGCGACGCCCAGTCCGGCGCCGGAGCTGATGCCCAGAACGTAGGGCCCGGCCAGCGGGTTACGGAAGAGCGTCTGCATCTGCAGGCCGCTGGCAGCGAGGGCCGCGCCGGCCGTGAGGGCCGTGACGGCCTTGAGCAGACGGAACTTCAGGACGATGGTGCGGGTCGTGTCGTCGCAGACACCGCCCGTCAGCGCCGCCCACACGTCGCGCAGCGGCACGGCGACCGACCCGAAGGCGAGGTCGGCGACGAAGAGCCCGGCAGTCAGCAGCGCGAGCAGCAGGAAGAGCAGCGCGTGGCGGGACATGGTCTATTCGAGTCTTTTGTAGTAACAGCAGCGCGAATCGGCTGTGCCGTCGTCGTGCAGCAGGGTAATGAGGTCCGCGAGCACGCGGTCGGGCCGCACGACGCCCGACTCCCAGAAGTCGGAGCCGCCGGCGGGCGTCTGGCGGCGGTTGTTGTTCCACACGCGGCGGTTGCGCACGGCGGGCACCGCGGCGAAGCGGGGATTTTGGGCCGTCAGTTCGCCGAGCGTGTTGCAGGCCCCGACGTTGAGCCAGACGTCGGCGTCGTTGGCCAGCAGGTAGGCCTCCTCGGCGTCGACGGCCACCGAGCTCGACGAGTCGTTCTGCGTGTAGACGTACTCGCCACCGGCATCCTCGATCAGGCGGATCATGTAGCTGCGCGACGAGGGCATGAACCACGTGTCGCGGTAGGGGGTGTTGAGCATGACGCGCGGGCGGCCGGCCGTGGTGTCGACCTGCGCGCGCAGTGCCTCGTAGCGTGCCGCGATCTGCCGCAGGGTGTCGGCGCCCGCGTCGCGGCGGTCGCAGAGCTCGGCGGCGAGCATCAGCCACTCGGCCTTGCCCAGCGGCGACTCCTCCACGTAGTCTCCTACATATATATAGGGAATACCCAGCTCGCGGAGCTTGCCCGTGACGATCGTGTTCTCGCCCGCGATGCCGTAGAGCAGCACGAGGTCGGGCCGCATGGCGGCCAGCAGCTCGAAGTCGAGGTTCGTGTCGTAGCCCACGTCGCGGACCGTGCCTGCGGTGCGGCGGGCCTGAATGTCGGCGCTCGAGAGGTAGTCGATGCCCGAGACCCCCGCGATGCGGCCTGCCTCACCGAGTGCATCGAACATCGCCACGTGGCTCGACGACATGCAGACGACGCGGCTGACGGGGGCATGGACGGCCGTGCCGTCGAATCCCGCGGGGGCCTCGTCTTCGCCACGCAGCACGAGCAGGTGCTGTGCGACCTGCGTGGCTCCCTGCCAGGGGTTGCGCACGGTAACGAGCGAGCTTGTCCCGTGCTCCGTGCCGCGGATGTCGAATCCCGCGGCGTAGCGGGGCGTGTAGAGCTCCACGGTGAAATCATCGGGCGTGCGGGCTCCGGAGGAGCCGCAGGCGACGGCCAGAAGGGCTGTGAGCCCGGCCAGAAGGGGGTAAAAAAGTCTCATCGCCTGCAAAAATAGAAAAAAAACTTGCAGAAATATGGATGTTTCTGAAAAATATACTATATTTGCAGTCCCAAACCGAGAGGTAACGGATATCCGGGGCCGTCGGGAAAGGGTAATCGGGGCGTAGCTCAGTCCGGTTAGAGTACACGTCTGGGGGGCGTGTGGTCGCTGGTTCGAATCCAGTCACCCCGACTGAAGAAAAGGCTTGACAATCACATGATTGTCGAGCCTTTTTCGTTTCTGGCAGTCCGTTCGCACAGGGGCTTCCGACCCCGTTTCTGCGGCATTTTGCGCAGGGTGTGTAAACCGTGGTGTAAACCGTCAAAAGGCTATGGACGCCACAATTTCAGTCATTTGTTTCAAAAGCAAGACCCTCGCCAACGGGGAGCACCCGCTCATGTTGCGCATTACGAAGGACCGCAAACGGACGATGAAAAGTCTCGGCGTGTCGGTCCATCCGTCAAATTGGGATTTCGACCGCAACGAACCCAAGCCCAAGTGTCCCGACCGCAAGTATATCCAGCAGATCATCCTGAAGGTCAAGACCGAGTATCAAACCAAGTTGTTGGAGAAAAGCGCCAACAATGAGGATTATACCGCTCAAACGCTTGTCAAGGAGCAGTCCCGAGAGCAAATCCAGTCGGAAACGGTCGAACATTTCTATTTGAGAACCATTGAGCAACTCAAACGGGAGGGGGCGGTAGGCAATGCTTATGCCTATCAGAACTCCTACCAAGTCTTGCGATCCTTCCATGCGGATAAACCGTTGGCTTATGCGTTCGGACAGATTGATGAAGCCTTCCTGAACGCTTTCGAGAGTTGGATGCGGTCAAAAGGGAACAAGGAGACAACCTTGAGTTTCCAGATGCGGACCTTGCGGGCGATATTCAATCGTGCAGTCAGAGCCAAGATTGTCGGCAGGGAGAAGAATCCGTTCAACGAGTACAAGATCAGTAAATTCAATACCCGAACACCGAAACGCGCCTTGAACAAGACGGACGTGATGAAGATCATGTCCGCTGATTGTTCACAGGGTAAGGCTATCGAGCAGTTTGCCCACGATGTGTTTGTCTTCTCTTATTTGTGCGGTGGTATCTCGTTTGTGGATATGGCCAACCTGACGCCTGCCAATATCGTGGAAGGGCGGTTGATCTATTGCCGTCAGAAAACGCATGGAGCTGTCAATGTCCCGTTGTCGGCACAAGCAAGGGAGATTCTTGCCAAATACGATGGACATTGCAGGCAGGCGGGTTATCTGTTCCCGATATTGGATGAGCGGGTACACATTACGCCCATGCAAAAGAAGAATCGAGTGCATAAAATGTGCGGCAGGGTGAATTTTGCCTTGCGGGGTATCAGCAAGCGTTTGAAGATTAAGGCTACCGTTACGACCTATGTTGCAAGGCACAGTTTTGCCACCGTACTGAAGAAGTCGGGCGTGAATATCGGCATCATATCCGAGGCCTTGGGACATCATAGCCTAAAGACCACGCAAATCTACCTCGATTCATTTGAGAACTCGCAAATCGACGAGGCCATGCAGCATCTGCTGTAAGAATCGGGAGGTCGGCGGCCCTGTTGGTAACCGACCTCCTTTCTTTTGATGGCATGTGGCGCTTCCATTACCCGAGGTATTTTTCCAGCATGTCATAAGTTGCCTGTTCCCGCGTGATTCCATCATTCGCCTTGGGATTCATGATCTCGTTTACCTGCTCCACCGTCAGGCGTCTCAACTTTTCCTCCATCTGGCTGCTGAACTGCGTGGGGTCCTCCGCATGGTTGAACTTTTTGACCAGATAGGTAATCAGGTACTTCTTGGTCAGGAACGCATTCGGAATCCGTTCCGAGGCCGCCTCATACCATTTGACGCTTCGGTAGAACCAGCCTGCATCTGCAAATGCCCGTGGCAGCGTCTTGTTCTTGATGCTGGACACAAGGTCTTTCGGCTTGAGGGAGTTGGCACCCGTACACCAGAGTGAGATAGTCGCCAGCGGGAAGCCCTTCGTCTGCAGCTCCACGGCAAAATCAAAGACCTCATTCTTTGCAGCCAGGGCCATTGCTGGAGCTGCCATATAATCGGTCCCCTTCCACGAGGTCGTACAGATATTCATTTCGGCAATCAGGGCCGCAATCTCCATCTCAGCATTCAGCGCCTCACAAATCACGAGGTCATCCAAGTTCTTGCCCAAGTTCATCCATGCGACCACTCGGTGCTGTCCATCCACCACGGCATAGTACTGTTCTGTCTGCTTGTCGGGAATGTCGTTTCCCTGCAGGTCTACCAGATGGCCGTTCATCAGGTAGACATCCTCACCCTTCACGACGGTGATGGACGATAGCTGCCCATGCTCCTGCATCGATTTCTCCTTGGCCTTCACGGTCTTGGCATTGGTCGGGCGGTTACCCTTTACAAATGCGAACTGGCGGTTTTCATTATCCGTGGAAATAAGCATTTTCTTCATAATATTAGTGCGGGTTGACCTCATACCACCCGCGAGGTGTTAATAGTGAGTATTTTTTAACGGTTTTCGTTTCTCGGCGTCGGGTCTAACTGGTGAGCTCTTGTCAGCTCGTAGGACGGGCGGAGGATGGCTTGGGCGAACTCCCATCCTCGTTCCATCGTTCGATTCGACCTTCAGCCTTTCGGTTCGGATACTCCCTCCCAACCGAGAAGCGGGGTGTATGTCAAGGAACCTGTGTTCGCGTTTTCACTATTAACACCTGCTAAATTTATACCAATCTGTTTTTCAGTTAATTATGTGCTTTCGACCGTCAATCACATCTAAAATACATTTTACTCTTTTACCCATGAAATGGGGATAGGATTACCTTTATAGGTTTTTTTACAATTTTGAAGCATATCATATGTGTTTTTATAGGACAGGTCCTGCTTTGACACATTGTCAGAGCAAGCTGTCAGATAATCGCAAATGAACTGGCACAGTTCCTGAGGAACGAAGGACTCAATATGGAGGACTCCATGGAGAAAGAGAAGCGTATTGTACCCAAGAAAATTCATGAAGGTCGGTCGTCTCTTGGGCAGTTGGACGTCAACAGGCAATAATTTATCCAACGGAAACGGATTTTTCAAATATGCCTTCTCGATCATCTCCACCAACCAATTCTGGGAATTGGATATGGAAACACTTCCCTGCCCGTTGGCCGTAAGTAAAAATCTCTGGTTGGGATTGAATCCATCGGCCTGAATGGTTTTCAGGAAACGATAGACGTTGGCAATATCTTTACTCCGTTCTGCGTCTTCCAATGCCGCAATTTCTTCTTCTGTATAGGGGTGTAAAACGGGATTCACGTAAGGGGCAAGCATGAGAACATAGAAAGGTAGGTGGTCCTCGTCTAAAAGCGTGGGATATTTATTCTGTAGCTCCAACAATTTTTCGTAATGCGGCATATCGAAAATGATTTTCAGATCCTCTGGGAAAACATCGAAAGTACGGGATTCCCAATATTTCGGCAGTACATCGACCACTAAATCATTATCGTAACAAGCTCTTTCAAGATTTTCGTTGATGCTCCAGCACGAAAATTCATAGTATTTTTCAAGATAAGGAAAGGCTTGCTTGATGAAATCAAGCGGAAATGATACGAGGCTCATAATTTTCAAATTGGGGTTATTCCCAAAGATAACGATTTTTCCTGTAAAGTTCTTTGAACAACGTCCTGTTAAATATGTGATTTAATAGGAACTTTATGCCTTTGCATATAAGTTATAGTGCCAAGATAAGGACAACTTTTTTTGCGGTCCAAATCTTTGCTCTATGTTTATAGGCTTTTAAATGGAGAGATAGAGATTTACTCAAAACTATCCTATAAATTAGTCGTTCCGCAATTGCAAGTGGTTCAAATACTCACTAGTCATACAACTCAATTGATAAGAGAGGTATTAACAAAGAATATAGATTTAATCCCTATGTCAATTTTGTCCTCATTTTTTGTATCTTTATGATAACAGGTGATTCCGACACCCTAAAACTTAATATTTATGAAAACCAAGAACTACTACAAAGACACATGTAAGGCCTATAATAGGGCTTACCATGTAATTGATCTGGATGAGTACAAAGCCAAAATGATTGCCGACGTTCCTGCAACAGAAAATCTAATAATATGGAGTTGGGTAACTCCTGGGACATGCAGCAGCAATGCTCTCTTCATTTGCAGCCTTAACAACTTATTAGGAACATTCGGAGAATGTTGCAACTATTGCGAGGGAATAGTTATATCTAATATAGCCTTAATTATGTCTAAAGAGCCAACGGTAATGGCTGTTCACCATAGCTTTATTTATTCAAATAAATATAAGTGTTATGTCGATTGTACCCCTGGGAATCAACACATTCCTGACTGTTATATTTATCTTTTATCAGACGAGCTAAAAGATAAGGAACTGAATAAGTTTTTAGATTCTATTAAAACCAAAAATAAAAATGGAGAGGAAATGTGGGAACCAAGATTTATTCACGAAGATATACCTTATGGAGTAGATGTTCCTAAAGAGTGGATATCATCCAATCCAAAGCATCATAAATACTAAAAGTCTGGGTCATAAAAAATACATATCAAATTATTTGACTTTTGATTAAATTTTTATTACCTTTGTATATCCTATACAGATAGGTTAATTCTTGTTTCTTCCATAAAGAATATGATATTAGGATTGATAAGGGCGGCATCATATGCTGTCCTTATCTTTGATCGATAGTCGCATATTTTTGAGTGCGAAATGAAGATTCCCTATAAAAAGATAGTAGGCAGGCAGTTGCTTAAAACTGTCCTATGATAACTGCTCAAAAGTGTCCTATATATACACTACCTACTTATACACTACCTAATAAAGTCGTTCCGACCATGTACTACCACATCAAAGACCGCAAGTGATTCGAGAACCGCAAGCAGGCGAAAGAACACTATGGCGTAGCCCGTTTCCGAAAACTGCTGCATTTAAAAGAGATTCTATTTACTAACCCTCAAAATTCCATTGCTAACGATGAATTATACTGCTATACCCAAATCGATCGTCACGTTTCAGACAGGCAACAGTAAACCTGTCGATGTTTATGTATGAGCAACCATCAAATGCTGCTCCGACCACCAGACAAATATTTCTCACATTACCGAAGAAAAACTGGCCCTTCTTACAGGGCTGGATGAACGAACCATCCGCCGTGTTATCAAACGGCTCAAAGAGGCAGGTTGTCTTACCGTGCAGACTGCCATTAAGGAAGATGCCGTCCGTGGATTTATCAAGCGGAACAGTTACCAGATAAAGCCTGTCGAGAAGGATTTCTTCCTGCTGAATAATGGCTTCTTTACAAGGAATTATTCCGCAAAGATGGCGGGATTCCTACTCTTGTTAAAGGCCATCTGCCTGAACAACACAAATACCATCCAATGAAGCAAGAGCCAGATTGCCCAGACACTCGGTCTGTCTCGCAATACCGTTTCGGCTTTATTGGAAGAGTGCCGACAAGCTGGACTTATAAAGCCACAGGCAAAGGGCTATGAACTGACGACGGATTGCTTTATCCAACCAGCCATTAAGCAAACGGAGGCCGCCATTTATAAGGAGCTATGCGATTTCTGTAAAGCCAAAGGGGTAGCAGCACCCAGACGAAACAAGGTGGCATTATCGGTACTGCTTACCAAGTACAATGCCGTTGGCGTTCCGAATACGGAGCCAATAAGTCTGACCTACCAACTCAACAAGCGTTGCACGCAACTACCCGAGAAGGTCTCCATCCCCTACTTTATAAAGGTACTCGATATGCAGGAACAGTATCGGGAGGTGACGAAGCAGCACAAACAGAGCCAAGAGGAGTTTGGAGGGTTTAAGTTTTAGAAATATAATTTGAGTGAATGTTTTTATACCCTCAAAAGATAATTTTTCGATTAACTTTGTAAAAAAGGCAGATTATGAACAGAATAGTATTAATCGGGAATGGTTTTGATTTAGCTCATGGCTTGCCTACTGGCTATGTCGATTTCATAAATAATTACTGGGAGGATTTCCACTGTCATGTACTCAATGGATACGCTCAATACCTATTAAAGCATTTCGGAGTTGCTCCCATTAAGTCATACTCGGACAATTTTGCTGACCTTAAAGTAATAAATAAAGGGAGTGACGAAATCACAGAATTCACAGTCACAGATAATGAACAAAATGCATTTAATGAGTGGTGTCGATTCATTAATGATTACAATCAAGTTGGAAGATTTACAGAATCTCTCCAATTAACATTTAAGAATCCGTTTTGGAAACACATATCAGCGCAAGCCTCGTTGGAGAATTGGGTAGACATTGAGAACGAATATTTTCAATCATTAAATAGGCTAATAGATCAAGAACGAGATTTAGGCTATAAATCCGCAAAAGAGCTAAATATAGACTTTCATAGTATCCAAAACTTATTAATAGAGTATTTGCGCAAAATTCAAGAAGAAAATATCTCGGATGAACTTTTCAACGAAGGGATCAATAAAATAATATTTGAGTGTATTAATCGACAAGATATATCTAAAGGAGGAGAGGATTTATTTTGGGATGATATTTTTTATCAAGTATCTACCTTCTCGGGAGGGATAATTGTTGATGAATTAGATGATGAATTAAGAAACCATCCTGAATATGAGATGCTGGGTAGAGAGAAAGGCTATCGTGCAATAATGAATAGTGAATTTGACAAAGGTCATTGGACGGAATATCTGCAACCCAATCGGATTCTTCTGCTTAACTTCAATTACACAAATACGGCTCGTAAATTATATGCAAAATCAGACGGTTACCCACGGTGCGAATTGATACATATTCACGGAGAATTAGATGATAAGAACAATCCAATTATTTTTGGATATGGCGATGAAATGCACGAGGATTATAAAAAAATAGTCGATCTGAATAACAATGCCTATTTAGAAAACATCAAATCAATTCGCTACCTTGAAACTGATAATTATCGGAGACTCTTGGGATTCATAGATTCTGCACCTTATCAGATATATATAATGGGGCACTCTTGTGGCAACTCTGATCGGACCTTATTAAATACCCTTTTTGAACATAAAAACTGCTTATCAATAAAGCCATATTACTACCTAAGAGAAGATGGAACAGATAATTACATTGATATTGTTCAAAATATATCCCGAGACTTTAAGGATATGACATTAATGCGAGACAGAGTTGTTAATAAATGCTATTGTCAACCATTAGTAACTCCTTAACATATTCTGTTCTCCTACAAATACCCCGTAAAACACCCCTCCCCTTGTTCGGATTGGAAAACGAATTTCAGGGAGGGATTTTTTGTGGCCGATTATCGGGAATTTTTCCAGACTAACGACAAAAGCAACAGACAGATGATGAGTGTATTTATTTATTCATCATCTAATTTGTAGCTTTATGCAATTACGTCCATCCATGCGCCGTGCAGCCAAAATGAGGCTGGCACTGGCTGGAGCCTCGGGGTCGGGAAAGACCTACTCCTCGCTCCTCATTGCTTACGGCATGACCTCCGACTGGTCCCGTGTTGCCGTTATCGATTCCGAGAACGGTTCGGCCGATCTCTATGCCCATCTGGGCAATTATCAGGTTCTCACCCTGTCCGACTATTCCCCCGAGACCTACATCGAGGCCATCGGTATCTGTGAACAGGCGGGGGCCGAGGTCATCGTCATCGACAGCATCTCCCACTGCTGGGACTATCTGCTCGATTTCCACGCCAACCTGCAAGGCAACTCCTTTGCCAACTGGGCCAAGGTTACGCCCCGTCAGAATGCCTTCATCCAACGCATTCTCAACTCCTCGTGCCACATCATCTGCACCATGCGTTCCAAGCAGGATTATGTCCTCTCGGACAAGAATGGCAAGATGGTACCCGAGAAGGTGGGCTTGAAGGCTGTACAGCGCGATAACGTGGACTATGAGTTTACCGCCGTGCTGGACATCGCCATGAATCACAAGGCCACCACCTCCAAAGACCGAACAGGGCTCTTTACGGGTCGTCCCGAGTTCACGATAACCCCTGCCGTGGGACAAGCCATCCTCAAATGGTGCAACATGACGCAGACCGCGCAATCGAATCCTTCCACGCAAAACCTCCACAACCATGCTTCCAGCCTTTCAGCCTAATCCCGAATTTGCCGTAGGGTTGAATCTCCCCATGGTGGAGGAGGCAACCATCGTAGAGGAGCGTCCCGCAACGCCGATTGTGTCGCTCGGAAACCCACCGCGTACCCGTCACTTTATCGAGGCCAACACCAAGCCTGTCGATATGGCCCATCTGAAGAATGATTGTGTCGTTCCCGTATTCAGTAAGGACAACGAGGTGACGATCTCCCACCAGAGCTTTATCGAGACCGTATGGAATGCTGCTCATCGGTTGTTCCCCCAGGAGACCATCGACACGCCCGATATTGTCGTTTCGCATATTATCAAGGGACGGATTCCCGAGGCTATCCACAAACCCGTGAATCAGCTCCTGGAGACGGACAAGACCATCTATTACGAGCGCATGGCCTTCTGCTTTGAGGTTCCCACGATTTACGAGGAGGTGGCAGGCAATCGGCTCAATCTTTCCATTGGAGGAGTAAGGGCCTACAACCACGAAAACCTCTATTCCAAGAAGACGGTCGAGAAGTTCAAGGTCTTCATCGGATTCAAGAACCTTGTCTGCTGCAACCTGTGTGTCACGACCGACGGATTCAAGCGGGAGTTGCGGGTAATGAGCGTGCAGGATCTGTTTGAGGCTTCGTTGCAGTTGTTCCAGCAGTACGATGCCGAACGGCATATTCGGCAGATGGCAGCTTTACAACGTCAATCGCTCAGTGAACACCAGTTTGCCCAGTTGATTGGCAAGGCTCGGTTGTATCAATACCTACCCACGGTCGAGAAACGGCAGCTTCCAGCCATGGAGTTTACCGACTGCCACATCAATGCCGTGGCAAAGGCTTACTACACGGACGAGAACTTTTCCAGAGGGGACAATCCCGAGATTGACTTGTGGAAGGTCTACAACCTCTTTACGGGAGCCAACAAGTCCAGCTACATCGACACCTTCCTTGACAGGTCGCTGAATGCAACGCAGTTGATTGCAGGAATCGGTCGTGCCTTGGAGGGGGATACCGAATACAGTTGGTTTGTGGAGTAACGCTTTACAGAGAAGAATACCCTTGCTGTTTTATGACGGCAGGGGTATTTTTCTATGCTCCAAAACAAAGCTTACTAATATATAGCAAAACAGCTATATTATTCATAATCTATACATTACAATTTGCTAAAAAATCTGCAACTTACAGATATGGAATTTATGCTGACGTAAAGTCGGAATCCGTGGTTTTGAAGATTCTGAAAAGCAGAATTTCAGGGTTTATGCAGGCGTAAAGTTGAAATTTGACAGATCTGCTCAAACTCAGAAAAATAAAGTTCTCTTTCCAGTCTAATTGCTGTTGTCGGAAACCTTTGTTTTAGCGAAATTTGTATCTGCAACAACCCCGAAAAAAGAGGGCCGATGCCGTTGCATTTCCAAGATAAGTTTCCTACTTTTGTGGGAGACATATTGAATTACGGAAGTGTAACTTTATTCTCGTGCGACGAACGTAGGAAATTCATAGCACAATAGAGAGAATAGGTGGCATGACTCTCCCGTCATATCCTTACGGATACGGCGCGGGGTTGTTGCTTATTTTATCTATTGGGTTTCCTACGACCTGTCGCACTAAAATATAGCTCCAGCCCTGCGCTTCCTTTATTTACTTACCACATCTTTGGGCGGGGGATGACATTTAGGGAGAATTTATGGTATATTTTTTTTCATTGATTATTTGTGTAATTGCAGGAATTATTTCGTGGAATTGGATTGAACCATCAGGATTTGGACAAACAATTGTTTTTATAATTGTTTGGGGCATTCTAACTTGTGTCGGATACTGGATATTAGAAATAATATACAGAAGTATAAATGATATTCCTCAAAACTGATATGGATGAATATAAATTAGACCGAGCCGTAGGCATAATTGGGACTGGATTCTGTGCTGCATGTATGTGTGGCGGAGCCATTGCTATTTTCTGCGATAATACATTTCTAATTGGTCTTGCTGCTCTTATCGGAGGCGTTATTGGTTGTTTATTTCAAGCAAATAAAGAAAAGTGAAAATACCATGAAAATATTATTGTTAACATATCTCATTCTATCCTCTTATACATCTGTTCTTGCACAAAATTTCAAAGCCTCGGATAATATAAAAAGAACAACACAAGATCTATATGAAAAAGCTCAACAGGCATTAAATCCTTTTGATAAAATAAAATATTCAAATCAAGCTTTAATGACCATTATGGCTCAAACTGATGATGCTTATTTAATTGCCAATTCAGAACTTATCATCCCTATTTTAAAATTTAATGCAGAGGCCTGCATTTCTTACTTATCCCAATCTTCTCAACTGGATGAAGACACAAAGGACGGCCTGTTTTATAGTATCGAACGAGATACACAAACCTTACTTTATTTTATAAAACTGAATAGTAAAATAGAGTTTCTATGGAATAGCCTTACAGTAGAGGACATTTATTACATTATAGGCCGAGCTAAATATTATGCAGGGATACCGTACAAGGATGATTTAGCCAAAGCTGGACAGAAAGGAATTAACTTTCTTAAACAGCGACAATCTAACTCAGTATATCACGGAAATATCCAAGAAGATTATGATGATTATTTAACGTATTACAATGAGCGTTTTGGATATTATATTACATATCCATCATATTTATACATCCAAGGAGAAGGGCAAAATGGCGCAGGAAAATCATTTTACTCGCATGATGCTCAAATTAAATTATCAGTTGGAGCCTATCATAATATACTAAATGAAAACGCGACAAATTTATTAGCTACCCAAAAACAAGATTTTATAGGCGACAATCATTCAATTATATACACTTTTGCAAAAGATAATAAAGTGATTGTTTCTGGGTATACTCCTCAAGGGCGTATTTATTATCAAAAATCGGTTATATGCACCCTATATAGTTCAATATACAAAGAAAAGGTAAATATCATCACAACTGCTTATGTAGAATATCCATCAACAGAGAAAGTCAAAGGTGATGAAATCATAAAACTATTTAACAAATTTCCATATAAATAGGTAAAAAGGTTAATAAGATAGAATTGTCTAAATATCATGAAGCAACTATTGTTAACGGGTATAGCTCTAATGGTTTCTGGATTCACATATGCACAAATATTATGTTTATCATCATATGAAGTAGACATTTACCCTTGTTCACATCCCAATCATGGGTTTATAAGAACAGGATTCTCAACATATCATTCAAAAAGTATCGATTCATTTATCATAGATCTAAATAACAAAAAATTTTTTTGGAAAGATACTAAAGGAAGCTCCCAAAATAGAATAAATAAATTAACTAAAAATGATGATCTAATAATATTTGCAACAGATTATAATTCAGTCAGAATAACAAGAAAAACATCTGGGGTATATATAATAGATATCATCTATTTAGATAAGAATAGTTGGTATATGGCAAGTTATCAATGTAAAATTAATAATTAAAACTATGAAACGGTTTTATATTTTTACGGTTATGCTTTACATCGGCATTTTGGGCATCAACTACCATGTATCTGCACAAACACTTGAAGATTATAGAAAAACACAAGCTGATGTGTCATTAACATATGACAACAACTGGAATCCTATTGGTAAATTTTCCATCAAAAATCTTTCAAATAAAACTATCACTAATGTTGAGATTATAGTATACTATACGGATGCTAATGATCAAAATTATTTCGAACCAACTACTATATGCCGCACTCAAACAAAGATTGCTCCCAATAATCGAGGTATTCTTACATTCTACATAGATAATAACGGTAAGAAACCTAAAAGCTTTGCATTAAATCGCATTAGGTATGCAGATGGAACCGTATGTGACAAATAGTTTTTTAACTTAAATAAATTGATTTCAATCATAAGAAAATTAATCTATTATGTTTTATACAGCTCCAGACGGTGAAACCTTCCGTTCCTATACTGCATTATGTGATTATATGTATCATAAGGCTATAAGAATGGGAGACATGAAGTCCGCATTATATTATAAAGAAGAAAAGCAAAAAATGATAAACCGACAAGAAAGGACATTCCCGTTTTTTCTGATTTTTATAGCGTTGGGCGGCATATGCCTATTACTAGATTTACTAGGCATTATATAATCTGTTTTAAATTGCACAAAAGGCAAGATCAACAAATTCTCAATAAAAAATTATGGGATTCTGGAATAGATTGTTTCGGAACAAAAACGACCAACACACGACCCCGCCCACACCGCAGCCTGTGATAGCGGAACCTATACCTGCTAACAGATTGCGGTGGATCCGAACTCGTTTTTTCAGGTTGGGATGTTCAAGGATGCGGCAAAAGCGCGTTACAGACGTCAGAACACCAAAGATATGGCGATTGCCGCCTGGAAGATTGCAGAACTGCTCAACGAGCATTTTGCCAACTACCACATCCGCTGCATGGTGCCAGCTTCGGCCATTGCCCCCGACTGCAACCCGCATGCTTTGCCCGTTCATTTTCTGTTTTACGACAAGCGGGAACGCCCAAGGGTCGCCATGGAAATCGTGACACAGAATGGTTACAACGTCCCGAATGTTCGGGCCACGAAAGCCATTTGCGAAGGACAGGGACTTCACTACATGCGGATCTTTGCCAACGGGTCCTATGCCGACTGATTGCCGACCTGCTGACCAATCCCCACGTAGCGCTTCCCGACGGACAGATCACTTGTGAACGAAAAGGCATCATGGCGGGAGTTCCGCTGGCTTCGTTTTTAGCCAACCTCTACCTGAACGATCTGGACTGGCACTTCCATCGGCAAGGAATGCTGTATGCCCGTTATTCGGACGACATCATCCTGTTTGCATCTTCAGCCGAGGAGCGCGAGATGGCGATCGACTATCTTCACGATTATCTGCAGGCACATCGTCTGACAATCAACGAAAAGAAGGAGGTCGTCACGGGGCCTTCTCAAAAGTGTACGTTTCTGGGGGTCTCGTTTGAAAACGGCGTGTTCGATGTTTCGGAGGTTTCAGCCTCCAAACTCAAGATGAAAATGCGTCGTAAAAGTCATGCTCTGTTGCGCTGGAAGGCTCGGAAAGGTGTAGACAATGACAAGGCGGCACGGGCTTTTGTAAAGGCATTCAACCGTAAACTTTATGACAATGATGCCGAAAACGAACTCTCGTGGTCGCGCTGGTTCTTTCCGATCATCAACACGACACGGACACTAACCCTGATCGACCATTATATGCAGGACTGCCTGCGTTACATTGCCACCGAGAAACGAACCAAAGGGCGGTACCGATTCACTTATGAAGAGATGAAGGCGCTGGGCTATAGGAATCTGGTCCATGAATATTATCGGATTCAGGAGCAGAAAATAGCAGAAACAAACTAAACAAGAGGGATATATCGATCCAGGACAAGATGATGCAAAAGTCGGCAGCGATGTTTGAGCAGTTGCCTAAGAATGACTTCAACCGATATGAGGATGCAATGGAGTTTATAAGAATGTGGAGAGAATAGAAACGGATTAAGTAATATCATTCCCACGGGTTATATTTAAAAATGCGTCACAGAAGATGAAGAACTGCATACTGATACTTGCGCTATTGATTATAGGGTGTAGAAATCATCAAATCACATATCAAAATGATGGGTCTCAACGAAATCTATCTTCAAAAGAAATTGCCGACTCTTTAATGGTGTGTGCGTATAACCGCTTGCCAATAATAGAAACAACGTGGGATATGTACTGTTTTAAGGATGCTTTTGTCAAGGCAAGAGATGAAGCAGGAGCATATGCTTCGATGCAATGGCGCGGGGCGATTTATGGGACATTCCTACAAAAAGAGTGGCTACAATTACGGCATAGGCAAAAAGAAGCAATACAAATAGCCATAAATCGAGGTTCCGCTCGGAATTTAGTAAAAGCATATTTTCTTCGATTCGGGCAAATAACATATTTTCATGAACGCTATCATTTAGAGGGGAATACTCCTGCTGTTACATATTATATGCACATTTTTTCTGAAAAGCATGACAAACAAACTTCCGATCGCCATTATTCCATAACTTATACTGTTGATCTCAAACTACAAAGATTTAAGTTCCTTTCAAGGCTTCATGAATGTAATCCTATTCCTGAACCATACAGGGGTGATGGAGAAAGAGGGCATTTATATTGGATTAATTGCAATTCACCTCACACGGGCTTTAATGATTTGATTGATATTGCGACATTAACAGTACATTTGTACAAATGGATAAATTACAAAACAGCTATAGATAATTTAATGCAAAATTCAATTTGCAATTATTAGCGCAGTTCAATGTTACATCCTCGGCCATACAGTCGAGGATTTTTGTTTACAGAGACAAAAGCAATTAACCTTTTCCAAGGACAGACTTTGCAAAGGGGTCTCAAATATACCCCTTTTGCAAGGTTTGTCCCTTCTTTAATGTCATATCTCCTCAATTCACTTATTGTTTAACCAACCGTGGTTTTGCATCCGTGTAAACTGTCGTGTAAACCGCTGATAATCTGTCGCCGCAATCGTCTGGCTAATAGATTGTTATTGACTGCTTGGAACGTCTGGGGGGCGTGTGGTCGCTGGTTCGAATCCAGTCACCCCGACTGAAGAAAAGGCTTGACAATCTGACGGTTGTCGAGCCTTTTTCGTTTTCGGCGGTTGTGCATGCCGCCATCCGTGCGCTATGCTTCCGGCACGGTTTTGAACTGGTTGGATATTTCCGTATCTTTGTAAAAATCCTATTGTTATGCGCACGACATCTGATCGGATCACCGCGCTGCGGCCCGGTGAAATCTTTGTCTTCGGAAGCAATCTCGGCGGTCTGCACGGCGGCGGGGCCGCACGGCTGGCCTGGCAGCGCTTCGGTGCCGTCTGGGGCCAGGGCGTCGGATTGCAGGGCCAAAGCTATGCCATTCCGACCATGCAGGGCGGCGTGGAGACCATTGCTCCCTATGTCGACGACTTCATCCGGTTCGCCCGGCAGCATCCGGAAATGACCTTCCTCGTCACCGAGATCGGGTGCGGCATCGCTGGTTTCACGCCGGCACAGATCGCCCCGCTCTTCGCCCGGGCCCGCGACGTGGAGAATATCCATCTGCCTGCCCGCTTCTGGGAGGTGCTGGGGCGGTAGCGGCCGCTGTCGCCCGATGGTTGCTGTCGCCCGATGGCCGCTGTGCCCGGGCCGGCGCCCCGCTTGTCGTGGCCGGTGGCTGCGGCAGGCCCTGCGTTCCTGTTGCTGCCATCCGGCAAGTGTCAGCCGGTGACCACCCGGCAGCGAAACGAAAAAAGCCGGGCTCCGGGTTCTGACGGGCGGCAGGCGCAAGCGGCTGGCGATGATCGGATTGTCCTGACTGGCGGGGTGCGGGTGCGGCTGTCGGTGGGGCGCACCGCATTTTTTTCGCGTCGGGAGGTCGTTTTTCCCGTAATTTATTATTAATTTTGTCCGGTGGCCGACCGTGGAGTCGGTTCCGAATGCGTCACCGGCTGTTTGGGGAGAGTTGTTTTTCAGCCGGTCGCAGGGCCGTGCGTGGTGCCGTGCACCATACGCGGCGGGTGTCCTTTTTTGAAAAACAACTACGATGAAGTCGCTGACGCCGATCCGCGCATTTTTCCGAATCCGTTGTCTGCCTGCCGGTTGCCGGCGGGCCGTTTCGTCGTCTCTGTTTCCGAAGGTGCGGCATTTCACAATCTCTAATATTACCCGATCTATGACCCGAACTTTACATGCGCCCCTGTGGGGGTGCGCCCTGCTGTTGGCGGCCGCGTCCTGTACGCCGGCGCACAACACGCTCACCCGAGCCGAGCAGGCCGACGGCTGGCAGCTGCTCTTCGACGGCAAGACGCTCGATCAGTGGAAGGACTACAACGGCACCGGGCTGACGATGCCCTGGCACGTGGTCGACGGCTGCATCCAGGCCAACGGCGACGGCAGCGACCTGACCGGCTACATCGTCACGCGCCGGCAGTACGAAAACTTCATCCTCGACTGGGACTGGAAGCTCTCCTACGGCGGAAACAGCGGCATGCTCTACCACGTGGTCGAGGACCCCGCCTTTGCGGTACCCTACGTGACGGGCCCCGAGTACCAGCTCATCGACAACGACGGCTGGGAGGAGCAGAACGCCCCGACGCGCCTCGAACCGTGGCAGCGCCTCGGCGTGGACTACGCCATGCACCTGCCCGATCCCGACTCGCTCTTTGTCAATCCGCAGGGCGAGTGGAACTCGTCGCGCATCGTCTGCGACAACGGCCATGTCGAGCACTGGCTCAACGGACACAAGATTCTGGAGTTCGAGGCCTGGACCGACGACTGGTTCGCACGCCGCAACAGCGGCAAGTGGGCCGGCGCACCCGAGTACGGACTGGCGCACCGCGGGGTCATCTGCCTGCAGGACCACGGCTATCCGGCCTCGTTCCGCAACCTGAAGATCAAGGAGCTGCCCCGCCGTGCCGGGCGTGAGGTCGAGCTCTTCAACGGCCGCGACCTCACGGGCTGGGAGGTCTACGGCACCGAGAAGTGGTATGTCGACGACGTCGGCAACCTCGTCTGCGAGAGCGGTCCCGACCGGGAGTACGGCTACCTCGCCACGCGCGAATACTACGACGACTTCGACCTGACGCTCGAATTCCGGCAGCTGGCCAACGGCAATTCGGGGGTCTTCTTCCGCTCGTTCGTCGAGCCGCCCGTGAAGATTCACGGCTGGCAGTGCGAGGTGGCGCCGAAGAACAACGACACGGCCGGCATCTACGAGTCCTACGGGCGCGGCTGGCTGGTGCAGATCTCCGACGAGAAGGAGTCGGTGCTCCGCGAAGGGGAGTGGAACACGCTGCGCCTGAAGGTGCAGGGCGACCGCGTGCAGACGTGGCTCAACGACGTACCGATGGCCGATCTGACCGACGCGAAGATCGGCGCGGCGCAGGGACGCATTGCCCTGCAGATTCACGACGGAGGCGGCATCAAGGTCCTCTGGCGCAACATCCGATTGAAAACACTGTAAACCAACAACTGATATGACATCCCGCAGAAACTTCCTGAAAACGCTGGGCGGCATGGCGCTGTTGACCGTCGTCCCGCGCCACGTGCTCGGCGGCCCGAACTTCATCGCCCCGAGCGACCAGCTCACCAAGGGCATCATCGGCATGGGCGGCATCGGCAAGAGCAGCTACCACTTCACCAGCACCAAGGAGTGCCGGCTGGTGGCGGTGTGCGACGTCGACCGCCGTCACCTCGAAAGCGGCATCGAGCTGGGCAAACAGAAGTTCGGTGAGACCCTGCAGGCCTACACCGACTTCCGCGACCTGATCGCCGATCCGAACATCGACATCGTCCACATCGCCACGCCGCCGCACTGGCACGGCATCATGGCCGTCGAGGCGGCGCGCGCCGGCAAGGACATCTGGTGTGAGAAGCCCATGACGCGCACCATCGGCGAGAGCAAGCGCGTCGTCGAGGCCGTGCGGCGCAACAACCGCATCTTCCGGCTCAACACGTGGTTCCGCTTCAAGGACACCTTCTACGGTCTGGGCACGACCGTCGAGCCGCTGAAGAAACTCATCGACAGCGGGCTGTTGGGCTGGCCGCTCAAGGTGACGATCTCCGGCGCCACGGGCTTCACGTGGAAATTCTTCTGGATCGGCCGCGACCACCTCGACCCCGAGCCCGTACCTGCGGAGCTCGACTACGACATGTGGCTCGGTCCGGCCCCCTGGAAGCCCTACAACGCCCACCGCGTGCACCAGACCTTCCGCGGCTACTGGGACTACGACGGCGGCGGTCTGACCGACATGGGCCAGCACTACATGGACCCCGTGCAGTACCTGCTGGGCAAGGACGACACCTCGCCCGTGAAGATCGAGGTCGACGCCCCCGAGCAGCATTACGACGCCGTGGGCATCTGGCGCAAGATCGTCTACACGTATGAGGACGGCTGCCAGATCGTCCTCGAGGGCGAGGGCTACGAGACGCTCGGCAAGGTGCCCTACATCGAGGGCCCGGGCGGCAAGGTCTACCGCGGGTTCGAGTGCACGATCCCGAACGTCATGGAGAAGATCTCCGAGATGCCCGATCCCGAACCGCAGAACACCGACTTCCTGGAGTGCGTACGCACGCGGCGCCGCTTCGCGCTCGACGAGCGCATCGGCCACCGCAGCTGCACGCTGGTCAACCTCGGCGCCTGCGCCCTGCGGCTGAACCGCACGCTGCACTTCGATCCCGAGACGCAGCTCTTCGTCGGGGACGATGCCGCCAACCGCCTCATCGACCAGCCCATGCGTGGTCCGTGGCATATCTGATAACCTGCAAAAACGATACGCAAAGATGAAAAAGATAGTTGCAATCTGGCTGTTGGCGCTGCTGCCGCTGTTCGGCATCGCCCAGCCGCTCGATGCGCGGCAGCGCACGGCCGAGACGATCGTGGCGGATGCCCTGGCGCAGCTGCCCGTCTCGACGCCCGCCCTCTTCGACGAGGTGATGGGCGAAATCGCCGCCACCGGCAGCCGGGGTGTCGAAATGGTGGCCTCGATGTTCGTCCCGGCCGCCGAAGGCAAGAACACGACCCTCGAATATGCCCTCAACGGCGTGGTTTGCTACGCCTCGGCGCCCGGGCGCGAAGCGCTGCTGCCCGAGATCCGCAAGGGGCTCGTCGCGGCCCTCGCCCAGGAGGGTGATACGGCCAAGCGGAGCTTCCTCATCTCGCAGCTGCAGCTCTGCGGTACGGCCGAAGAGGCTGCGGCGCTGCTCCCGGCGCTGGACGACCCCGCCCTGGCGGACTATGCCCTGCGGGCGCTGGTCTCGATGCCCGGAACGGAGGAGCTGCTCCTTTCGCTTGCCCGGCAGGAGGGACTGACCACCGCGCGCCGCTGCGCCCTTGCGCGCGCCTTTGCCGACAAGGGTACGGCTGCGGCCGAACCCGTGCTGACGGCGTGGGCGGCCGATGCCGACGGGGAGTTGAAGGCGGCGCTCTGGCCGGCGCTGGCACGCTGCGGCACGGCCTCGTCGCTGCGCCTGCTCGGCGAGGCGGCTGCGGCGGTCGGCTATGCGGCCGAACCCACCGAAGCGACGGAGTCCTACCTCGTGCTGCTGGAGCGGTGTGCCGCGGCCGGCGACGCGAAGCCTGTCGCAAAGGCCGCGCGGAAGCTGCTCGCCTGCGACCGCCAGTATGTGCGCGGTGCCGCGCTGCGGCTGCTCGTGCTGACGCAGGGCGTGCGGAAGTCGATGCCGCTGCTGCTGAAGGCCATCGGCGAGGGCCCGGCCGAGTACCGCTTTGCGGCGCTTGACGTGCTGGGGGCCGGTGACGACGAGCTCTTCGCCCGGCTGACGGCCGCCATGCCGCGCTGGAATGCCGGGGCGCAGGCTGCCCTGCTCTGTTGGCTGGGTGAACGCCACGCCACGTCGCAGAGCGACGTGATTGCCCGCTCCATCGCTTCGCCCGATCCGGAGATTGCCGCCGCGGCGATCGATGCCGCAACGCACATCGGCGACGAGCAGACGCTCACGGCCCTGGTCGGCGCCCTGGAGGGCCCGCTCTCCGCCAAGGCCGAGGCGGCGCTGCTGCACTTCAACGGAAAGATCGACGGGCGGATGGAGGAGCTGCTGCACCGCGACGAGCCGCAGGTGCTCGTCGCCGCCCTGCGCCTGACCGGGGCGTGCCGCCTGACGGCATGCGCCGACCGGGTCTTTGAACTGCTCGATGCTCCGCAGCCGGAGGTGGCCGATGCCGCCTGCGCAACCCTGGCACAGGTTGCCCGTCCGGGCGATGCCGGACGCATCGCCGCGATGCTCGATACGGCCGACGCAACCCGTGTGGGTGGCCTGCAGGAGGCGCTGCATGCGGCGCTGCTGCCGCTCTCCGCCGAGGAGCGCTGCGCCCGGATCGAGGCCTTCATGGAGGCGTCGCCGGCCGGGGAGCGCTACTACCCGGTGCTGGCGCGGACCGATACGCCGCAGGCCGTTGCGCGGCTGCTCGAGCGCTTCCGTGCCGACGGCAGCGACGCGGCCTTCGACGCCCTGCTGCTGGTCAACACCCCGCAGATGATCGACACGCTCTACGCCCTTGCCGCGGCGCATCCCGCACGGGCCGACCGGGCGCTCGGACGCTATGCCGAGCTGACGGCCCGCTTCCGGACCACCCCCGTGCGGCTCTATCAGCAGACGCGCCGGGCGCTTGAACTGGAGGCTTCGGATGCGACGTGCAGCCGCCTGCTGACGAACCTGCTCGATGTGCAGGCCTATCCTGCCCTGGTGCTGGCCGCCTCCTACCTTGAGAACGAGGGGATGGCTGCGGCCGCTGCGGCCGTGGTGAAGAACCTCGTGGCGAAGGGCTCCCCGATGCCGGGCGGTGCCGACGTCCGCGCGGCGATAGAAAAGGCCCGCGAGGTCTACCGCAGGCTGGCGCAGTCGGATGCCGATGCGGGCTATGCCGTCGACGAGATCTCCGGCCTGCTGGGCCGCCTGCCCGAGGCGGGCTTCGTGGCGCTGCCGGCCGATCCCGCGGCATGGCAGCCCGTAGCCGACGAGCCGGCTCCCGGCCGGAAACTCTCTGCGGCCGCCGCCGCGAAGCTGCGCCGAAGTGCCGAAACGGCTTTGCGTGAGAACTGGACCGGACGGGACGGCATGCTGGTTTATGCCGGCAAGAGCCCCTCGACAATCGCACTGGAGGGTGCCTACGAGAATTTCGAGTTCTGGCTTGAGTGGCGCTCGCAGGGCGAAGCGGGCCTCGGTGTGCGCTCCCTGCCGGTGGTCCGCCTGGGCGGCGCCGGCACGACGGTGCGCACGGCCGAGGGCTTTGTGCAGGATGTCCCCGCCTCGGACAATGCCGCCGGGGAGTGGAACACGCTCTACGTGAAGGTGGCCGATGACCGCATCACCGTGGTGGAGAACGGCGTGACGGTCGTCGAGAACCGCACGATGGAGAACCTGCGCGAGCCCGGCATGCCGGTCGGCGTGACGGGCACCGTCTGGATCGCGGGTCTCGGCTCGCCGGTCGAGCTGCGCGACATGTGGCTGCGCGAGCTGCCCTCGACCCCGCTCTACGAACTCTCGGAGGAGGAGCGCGCCGAAGGCTTCGAGCTGCTCTTCGACGGCCGTTCGCTGCACAAGTGGACGGGCAACAAGGTCAACTACGTGCCGCTCGACGGGACGATCGACGTCACGGCCTCCTACGGCGGCGGTGGCAACCTCTACACGAAGAAGGAGTACGGCGACTTCATCCTGCGTTTCGAGTTCCGCTTCCTGCACGAGGCGGTCAACAACGGCATCGGCATCCGCACGCCGATGGGTGTCGACGCCGCGTTCGACGGCATGGAGATTCAGGTGCTGGACCACGACGCCCCGATCTACCGCGACCTGCACGCCTATCAGCAGCACGGTTCGGTCTACGGCGTGATCGCGGCCAAGCGCGTCGTCTTCCCGCCGCTGGGCGAGTGGAACGTCGAGGAGATCCGGGCCGTGGGCGACCACATCACGGTGACGGTCAACGGCGAGGTGATTCTCGACGGCAACATCCGCGAGGCGTGCCAGGGCCATGCCGTGGCACCCGACGGCGGGACGGAGAACCCCTACATGATCGACCACCGCAACCACCCGGGCCTTTTCAACAAGCGGGGCCACATCGCCTTCTGCGGTCACGGAGCGGGCATCCAGTTCCGCCGCGTGCGCATCCTGGACCTCTCGCCCGAGGCCGACGCGAAATAGACGGACGGGGCTGCCCGGAAAAGGAGCCCGGGACAGCCCCCGTTTTTTTGCAGTGCGGTGAAAAGTTCCTATCTTTACCAAGTCAAACTTAACTTTTGCAAACCATGTTCATTCCCTGTGCAATCGGATACGGCCAGATTCTGATTATCGTTTTCGTGGTGCTGCTGCTCTTCGGCGGCCGGAAGATTCCCGAGCTGATGCGCGGACTGGGCCGCGGCGTCAAGGAGTTCAAGGATGCCATGAACACGGACTATTCGGCCGAGGAGCGGAAGAAGGACTCCGCGCAGAAGTCGGACAACGACACCCCCTCGGCCCGGGAGTAGGCCCCGCGGGGTGTGCACCCCGCCGTGCAAACCGAGCGAAAAGCGTGTGAAATGGAAGACAGACGGATCGAATCCTCCGACGTGGAGATGAGCTTCTGGGACCATCTCGCGGCGTTGCGCCCCCATCTGGTGCGCAGTGCCGTGGCCGTGGTCGTCGTGGCCGTCGTGGCCTTCCTCTCGAAGCACTTTCTGATCGAGACGGTGCTGTTCGGCCCCAAGAGTGCCGACTTCCCGACCAACCGCCTGCTGCTGGCCGCCGGGCATGCGCTCGCCGACGTGTGCACGTGGATCAACTCCTGGTCGGGGCTCTCCCTGAGCGTCAATACGGAGGCCTTCGACGTTGCGAACCTCGATTTCCGCGTCATCAACACGCAGATGGCCGGGCAGTTCAACCTCCACATGAAGGTCTCGATGATCTCGGGGCTCGTGCTGGCCATGCCCTACGTGCTGTGGGAGTTCTGGCGCTTCGTGCGCCCGGCGCTCACGCCCCGCGAAATCGCCGCCACGCACCGCTTCGTCTTCTGGGCCTCGACCTTCTTCTTCGCCGGGCTGCTGTTCGGCTATTTCGTGCTGGTGCCCCTCTCGGTGAGCTTCTTCATCAACTACCAGGCGAGCCCCTCGATCGTCAACATGATCGACGTCGGGCAGTACCTCTCGACGGTGATCGTCGCCTCGGTCGCCTCGGCGCTGGTCTTCCAGCTGCCGCTGCTGATCTACTTCCTGACCCGCATGGGGCTGATCTCCTCGGCCTTTCTGAAGCGATACCGCCGCCACGCCTTCGTGGTGCTGCTCGTCATCGCGGCGATCATCACGCCGCCCGACATCTTCAGCCTCGTGCTGGTCATCATTCCGCTCTACGGACTCTATGAATTGAGCATCCGCCTCTCGGCCCGCATCGAACGCCATCAGGCGGCCGCGGGCCACAACGAGTAACAGAGACTTCATGAACAACGAATCATTCGGTTCCGCGCCGGTGCGGGTCATCGTCATCGGCGCCGGAAACCGTGCACGGAAATACCTCGAATACGCACACCGCTTCCCGGAGCGGCTGCGGCCGGTGGCCGTCGCCGAGCTCAACGGCCAGCGCCGCCGGAGCCTGGCGCGGGAGTTCTCGCTGCCCGCTGCGGCCTGCTTCGCCCGCTACGAAGAGCTCTTCGCCGCGGGGATCGACGCCGACATGGTGCTCGTGACGACACCCGACGCCGTGCATTACGACCCGGCCGTGCGGGCCATCCGGGCGGGATACCACGTGCTGCTCGAGAAACCCATCGCGCAACGGTGGGACGAGTGCCTCGAAATTGCGCGCCTGGCCCGTGAGCACGGGGTGCTGGTGGGCGTCTGCCACGTGCTGCGCTACCACCCCTACTTCACGAAGATCAGGCAGCTGGTCGCCTCGGGCGAGCTGGGCGAGATCGTCTCGGTCAACCACACGGTCTGCGTGGGGCTGGACCGCATGCTGCACAGCTACGTGCGCGGCGTCTTCCGCCGGGCGCAGGAGGCGAATCCCATCCTGCTGGCCAAGTGCTGCCACGACATCGACTTTCTGCTGTGGCTGACCCAAAAGCGGTGCCGGCGGCTCTCGTCGTTCGGCGCCCTGCGCTGGTTCCGCGAGGCGAATGCCCCGGCGGGGAGCACGGAGCGCTGCATCGACTGCCCCGTCGAGCCGACCTGCCCCTTCTCGGCCCGCGACCTCTACTATGTGCGCCGCGACTGGGTCGGCAATTTCGACATCCCCGAGGGCGGAACGCTCGACGACGCCATCCTGCGCGAACTCCGCACGGGCCCTTACGGGCGGTGCGCCTTCCGCTGCGACAACGACGTGGCGGACCACCAGATCGTGGCCCTCGAGATGGAGGATCGCTCGACGATCAGCCTGACGATGGATGCCTTCACGAAGGATGATTTCCGCAAGACCTGCATCCGCCTGACGGGCGGCGAGATCGACGGCGACGAGCGCCGGCTGCGCGTGCGGCGCTTCCGCTCGGGCGACGAGCGCATCTACGACTTTTCGGAGGTGCTCGGACAGCCGTTCCACGCCGGGGCCGACCTGCGGCTGCTCGAGGATTTCCTGCTGTCGGTGCGCGATCCGTCGCATCCGCTGCGTGTGGGGATTGACGACGCACTGGAGAGCCACCGCATCTGCTACGCCGCCGAGGAGAGCCGCCTCACGGGCCGCACGGTCGAGCTGCGGCCGGAAGAGCGGTAACGGCCTTTACTTCGGAAACAAAAGAGCGGCGGACCCCGACGGGTCCGCCGCTCTTTTCGTATCGGGTTATGTTGACTGTCCGGCTCTTCTACCCCCCCCCCGGGTCAGAACTCCGAGGTGAAGTGGAAGCGGATGTCCTTGAAGTTCTCCTGCGCGAGGGCCAGGGCGTAGCTCGTGTCGGCGAGGAAGACGTCGCGGCCGTGCTTGTCGACGGCCATGTTGGTGTGCTTGCGGCGCTTGAAGTCGGCCAGCTGGGCGGCGTTGTCGCTCTCGATCCAGCAGGCCTTGTAGATCGAGATCGGCTCCCAGCGGCACGAGGCGTTGTACTCGTGCTCGAGGCGGTACTGGATGACCTCGAACTGCAGGGCTCCCACCGTGCCGATGATCTTGCGGCCGTTCAGGGCGCTGGTGAAGAGCTGCGCCACCCCCTCGTCCATGAGTTGGTCGATGCCTTTGGCCAGCTGCTTGAACTTCATCGGGTCGGCGTTCTCGATGTAGCGGAACTGCTCGGGCGCGAACGACGGAATGCCCGTGAAGCGGAGCTTCTCGCCCTCGGTGAAGGTGTCGCCGATCTTGAAGTTGCCCGTGTCGTGCAGGCCCACGATGTCGCCCGGGTAGGCGACGTCGATCACCGACTTCTTCTCGGCCATGAAGGCCGTCGGCGAGGAGAACTTCATCTGCTTGCCGCTGCGCACGTGCAGGTAGTTCTTGTTGCGCTCGAAGATGCCCGAACAGATCTTCAGGAAGGCGATGCGGTCGCGGTGGTTCGGGTCCATGTTGGCGTGGATCTTGAAGACGAAGCCGGTCATCTTCGGCTCCGCGGGCTCCACCGTGCGTGTCTCGGTCTGCGAGGGGCGCGGCGAGGGGGCGATGCGGATGAAGCATTCGAGCAGCTCGCGCACGCCGAAGTTGTTGACCGCCGAGCCGAAGAAGACCGGGGCCACCTCGCCCCGCAGGTAGGCGTCGCGGTCGAACGGGTCGTAGACCCCCTCGACGAGCTCGATGTCGGCGCGCAGTTGCGCGGCATAGCGCTCGCCGATCCGCGCGTCGAGCTCCTTCGAGGCGAGGTCGGCGATCTCGACCGTCGAGGCGTCGGCCGTGAGTTTCTCGTCCGAGGTGAAGAGCGAGAGGTTGTGCTCGTAGATGTTGTAGACGCCCTTGAACGTCGGGCCGTTCGAGATGGGGAACGAGAGGGGCCGCACGCGGATGTGCAGCTCCTTCTCGACTTCGTCCAGCAGATCGAAGGGCTCCTTCGCGGGGCGGTCCAGCTTGTTGATGAAGACGATGACCGGCGTCTGGCGCATGCGGCACACCTCCATGAGCTTGCGCGTCTGCGTCTCGACGCCCTTGGCGCCGTCGATGACGATGATGACCGAGTCAACGGCCGTCAGCGTGCGGTAGGTGTCCTCGGCGAAGTCCTCGTGTCCCGGCGTGTCGAGGATGTTGATCTTCACCCCCTCGTATTCAAATCCCATGACGGCCGTGGCCACCGAGATGCCGCGCTGCCGCTCGATCTCCATGAAGTCCGACGTGGCGCCTTTCTTGATCTTGTTGCTCTTGACGGCTCCGGCCACGTGGATGGCGCCGCCGAAGAGCAGCAGCTTCTCCGTCAGCGTGGTTTTGCCCGCATCGGGGTGGGCGATGACGGCGAAGGTCCGCCGGCGTGTGATCTCTTCCTGTAGGGTCATGTATCGTTATTTGTCTTTCGGATAGTCGACGTTGTAGTGGCAGCCTACCGACTCCTTGAGCTCGCGGCCCTGCTTGATGACCAGGTAGGCCACGGCGATCATGTTGCGCAGCTCGCACAGCTCGCGGTTGGGCTTGGTCTTGGAGTAGAGCTCCTCGGTCTCCTCGAAGAGGATCGATAGGCGCCGCATGGCGCGCTTGAGCGAGAGGTTCGAGCGCACGATGCCCACGTAGTTGGACATGATCTGCTGCACCTCGCGCTTCGACTGGATGAGCATGAGCATCTCCTCGGTGTGCTGCGTCCCCTCGAAGTCCCAGTCGGGAATGCCCTCCTGGAAGTCGACCTTGTCGATCAGGCTGGCCGTGTGGCGGGCGGCCTGGTCGGCGTAGACCACGGCCTCGATGAGCGAGTTCGAGGCCAGGCGGTTGGCGCCGTGCAGCCCCGTGCAGGAGGTCTCGCCCAGGGCGTAGAGGCGGCGGATCGAGGTCTCGCCGTCGGTCGTGACCTTCACGCCGCCGCAGCAGTAGTGCGCCGCGGGGGTGACGGGAATCCAGTCCTTCGTGATGTCGATGCCGATCGAGAGGCACTTCTCGTAGATGTTCGGGAAGTGGCTGCGCACGGAGTCGGCATCCTTGTGCGTGACGTCGAGGTAGACGAAGTCCTCGCCGCGGCGCGTCATCTCGCGGTAGATCGCGCGGGCCACGACGTCGCGCGGTGCCAGCGACTTCATCGGGTGGTACTTGTCCATGAACTCCTCGCCCGACTGCAGGCGCAGAATGGCCCCGAAGCCGCGCATGGCCTCCGTGATGAGGAAGTTGGGCTTCTCGCCCGGGTTGTAGAGCGTCGTGGGGTGGAACTGGATGAACTCCATGTTCTCGGTGATGGCCTTGGCGCGGTGGCACATGGCGATGCCGTCGCCCGTGGCGACGACCGGATTCGAGGTCGACGAGTAGATGTTGCCGCAGCCGCCCGTGGCCACGATGGTGAACTTCGCGAGCATCGTTTCGATCTCGTTGGTCTGCTCGTTGAGGACGTAGGCGCCGAAGCAGGTCAGTCCCCGCGTGTGGCGCGTGACGAACTCGCCCAGGTGGTGCTGCGTCAGCAGGTCGATGGCGAAGTGGTGCTCCAGCACGGTGATGTTCGGGTGCTGGCGCACCGATTCGACGAGCGCCCGTTCGATCTCGGCGCCCGTGAGGTCCTCGTGGTGGAGGATGCGGTGTTCGGAGTGGCCGCCCTCGCGGTTGAGCTCGAAGCGTCCGTCGGGGGTCTTGTCGAAGCGCGTGCCCCAGGCGATGAGGTCGCGGATGAGCTCCGGCGCGCGGCGCACGACCAGCTCGACGGCCTTCCGGTCACATTTGCCGGCGCCGCAGACGAGCGTGTCCTCGATGTGTTTCTCGAAGGTGTCGGGGGCATACGTCACCGAGCAGATGCCGCCCTGCGCATAGTTGGTGTTGCACTCCTTCATCTCGCCCTTGGTGACGATCGTGACGTGTCCGTGGGCTGCGGCCTTGAGTGCGAACGACAGGCCTGCCGCGCCCGAGCCGATGACCAGAAAGTCGGTTTTCATAGTTTTTCCAGTGACAGAGACGACTTTTGCGGCCCATGCGAACCATCGGCCGTCCCCGATCCGGGCCCCGTCTCTGCCATCTCTTTAGCGGGCGTGCGCCCCGGTTCCGGATCGGAAGTTGCGTCGGGTCTTCCTGGCGGCGGACCGCAGCGGATCCGCTTCCGCGGCCCCGGCGGGACCGGATGCGGGGACCCTTTTCGGGTTGTTTTTCTCGCAGGCGCAGGAAGATGCGCCGCAAAGGTACGAAAAAAAGCCCGATTTGCCGATACGTGCGGATGAAAAAAGCACCGTCCGGGGCGGGGCGGTGCTTTGTGCGGGGTGTTGTCGCCGGGTCAGGGCTTCCCGTCGGCCGAGGGGGAGGTAATCCCGAGCTGCGTGAGGCGCGAGATGTCGCGCACGTCGAAGACGCCGCAGATGTCCAGCACGATGAACTCCTCGTCGCCGTCGGAGAGCATCAGCAGCTCCGAGAGCCGCTCGCCGCTCCCCTCGATGAAGTAGAACGAGACGGACGGACCCTTGCTGTCGGTGCGGGAGATCAGCTCGAAGGCCTTGTCGCGTGCGACCTTGTAGGCCTGCGCGCGGAAGAGGAACGGGTAGGGTTTCTGCGCCGCGAGGATGCGGATGCTGCGGATGCCGTCGAGCAGCCGGGCCAGTTCGGGGTCGGCGTCGCGGCGCATCATCTCCATCATCTTGCGTCCGAGCTCGATGCTGCGGACGTTCGTCTCTGCGGCGTAGGACTGGTAGAACTCGTCGAAGGCGCGGTTCTGGGCCGTGCCCGCAAGGGGCAGCAGCAGGATCAGGATCAGGAGCCAGCGTTTCATGGTCGTAGATTTTTCGTGGTCGTGCAGGTCAGAATCCGAAGCAGATTCCGAAGGTGAACAGGTGGGTTTCCGGTCCCACGTCGGAGCGGAAGAGCGGCGTGAGGGCATAGTCGAACGAGACGCCGACCTTGTGGTAGGTGATCGCGCCGCCGATGTTCCAGCTCCAGGGCTCCACTCCCCGCAGTTCGTACTTCTCCTTGGGCTTCTTGTGGACGGCCCGGTAGCTGGTGTAGAGGTTGCCCGAGGCGCGGAGCGTGATTCGGAAGTCGCTGACCGAGCAGGTGAGCATGAGGGGGATACCCAGCGTGGTGAACGAGAGTTTCGACTTCTTGGTCGAGGGGTCGAGCTCCAGGGCGTGGATCATGCCGTCGGTGTAGCGGATCGTCTGCTTGCCGCTCAGCATGATGTCGTAGATGTTGCCCCGGACGCCGGTCGAGAGCCACCAGTGGCCGTTCCGGTCGAGCATGTAGCGCAGGCTGAGGAGCGTGTAGCCGAAGCTGAAGCTCTTTCGGGTGCTCGTCTCCAGAAACTCTCCTTCGCCGGCCCACGCCGGGCCGTAAGTCGTGTTGACGAGCAGGGGAATGCCGATCTCCCAGTCCGTGAATCCGAAGCAGCCGTGGAAGCGCTTGAGGGGCTTTTTTTCGGGCTTTTCCGACGGCGCGGCGGCCTCGTTCCCGGCGGCCTTGCTTTCGTCGGCGTCGCGGTTGCCGAGCGTGATGCCGTATCCGGCGATCTCGAGCCGCAGCTCGCCCCGGTCGCTCTTGAGCTGTACGATTTCCGGATCGGGCGACGGCATGGCGGTCGCGGCGGGTGCGGAGGTGGCAGCGGTTCCGGAGATGGCGGTCGTTTCCGGCGTTGCGGCGGGGGCAGTTCCGGCGGCTTGAGAGGCAGCGGCGGGGCCGGCTGCATCGGTTGTGGCTGTGGCGTCGGGTTGTTCGGAGTCGTTTCCGGGTGCGGCGCTTTCCGGCGTTGCGGCGGGCTTTTCCGTCGGGTCGGCCTGCACGGCGGAGGAGAGTTCCGTCGGGGCGGGTGCGGCCGGTGCCGGTTCGGTCCCCGCGGGTGCGGCCGGCTGTGCGGCTGTTGTGGCCGCAAGAAGGAGGAAGAGGGGCAGCAGAAGGAAAAAGGCAAGGTGTTTCATGGTGTTATCGTTTGCGTTTGACGGTTGTTATCTTTGTTCGGACCGGGTGTCGCGACTCTTTTCCGCCGCTTCGAGCAGGCGGTCGGCGATGTCGAAGCTGCGCGAGAGCTCCTCAAGCGGCTGGAAGTAGACCGTGGCGCACATCGCTTCGGCCGGGTCGGTGACAGGACGTCCGTCGATGTAGCCGTAGACGGTGCCGCGCGTGAGGAAGAAGAGCCCCACGAGCAGGGCCGCGGCGATCCCGGCGCCCGTTCCGAGCAGCAGGTTCCAGCGGCGGTGCGGACGGTGCGGCGCCGCCGTTGTCCGGTGCGGCGTGTCGGCGGAGGAATCGGACACGGAATCGGCCGGCAGCTTCCCGACGGCGGGAAGCCGGACAGCCCGGTCGGCAGCGCCCGCCTTCCCGGCGGTAAGCGGCGCCTTCCCGGCGGTGAGCGGCGCTTGAGCTGCCTGCGCACGCGCTTTTGCGGCCGGGCGGCCGGGCAGCGTTTCGCGGGCGAGGGCCTCGAATCCGCCCATCATCACGGCGGCGCTGCGCAGCTCGCCGTCCAGCGCTTCGCGCGGCAGGGCGGCAAGCAGTGCACGCAGCTCCCGCTCCTCGGCTTCGGTGGCCGTGGCGTCGAAGTAGCGGCGGCTGAGCGCCCGGGCTTTCAGCAGATCAGATTCCATAGTTCATCAGTTTTTCGAGTTCGCGGCGCAACCGCATCCGACCCCGCGAGAGCAGCACGCGGACCTGCGCCTCGTCGGTCGTGAGCAGGGCGGCGATCTCGTGCGTCGGGTAGCCTTCGATCTCCTTCAGGTGCAGGACCTCGCGCTGGCGCAGCGGCAGCAGGGCAAGGGCCCGGCGGACCATTTCGCGGTCGCTCCACGCGCCGGTCTGCTCGTCGGCGGGCAGCGAGAGGGGCAGCTCCTCGGTCGTGCGGCTGCGGCGCAGGCGGTCGATCGCGGCGTTGCGCACGGCCGTCATGGCGAAGGCCTCCGGATTCTCCACATGCAGCGACTCGTGGCGCCGCCAGAGCCGTTCGAGTACGTCGTGTACGACGTCTTCGGCCTCGTCGCCGCGCCCGAGCAGGGTGCGGGCGAAGCGGTAGAGCCGGTCGCGCAGCGGTACGATCCGTATGTCGAATTCGGTTTGCTCCATTTACCCGTAAGACGCACAAGAGGCGTAAAACGCAACAAGTATAGTGAAAAAAATTCCGGGACTTTGTTTTTTTCGTAATTTTGTCGCCCCAAACCTTTCCGATCATGGAACGACACATCGCCATCAACGATTTCGACTACCCGCTGCCCGACGAGCGGATCGCCAAGTTCCCGCTCGCGGAGCGGAGCGCCTCGAAACTGCTCGTCTACCGCGGCGGGGAGATCTCCGAACGCCGCTTCGCCGACATCGGCGACGCGCTGCCCGCGGGGCAGCTCATCGTCTTCAACAACACGAAGGTGATCCGCGCGCGCATCATCATGCACAAGCCCTCGGGTGCCCGCATCGAGGTCTTCTGCCTCGAGCCGCACGCCCCGGCCGACTACGAGCGGGCCTTCGCCGTGACGGGCACGTGCGAATGGTCGTGCATCGTGGGCAACCGCAAGAAGTGGAAGGAGGGGTACGTCGAGATCAACTTTGACTACGAAGGGGCGGCCGTCTGGCTGCGGGCCTGGATCGTCGAGGAGCGCGGGCGCGAATGCACGGTGCGCTTCGAGTGGTCGGCGCCGATGACCTTCGGGCAGCTGCTCGAACACCTGGGCCGAATTCCCATTCCGCCCTACCTGAACCGCGATTCGGAGGAGATCGACTACACGCGCTACCAGACCGTCTACTCGAAATTCGAGGGGTCGGTGGCGGCGCCAACCGCCGGGCTGCACTTCACGCCCGAGCTTCTCGAGTCGCTGCGCGGCCGCGGCTTCGACTTCGCGGAGGTGACGCTCCACGTCGGGGCCGGGACCTTCCTGCCCGTAAAGGACGAGGACGCCGCGCAGCATCCGATGCACACCGAGCACTTCGAGATCCGCCGCGACACGGTGCGGCAGCTGCTTGCGAAGTGGGGGGCCGTCACGGCCGTGGGAACGACCTCGGTGCGGACGCTCGAGTCGCTTGCGGCGCTTGCCTGGCGCATCCGCACGACGGGCTCTCCCGATGCCGGCCGCGTGATCGGGCAGTGGGAGCTCTACGACATCCCGACCGACTACACGGGCCGCACGGCTCTTGAGGAGCTGCTCGGCTGGATGGAGCGCGAGGGGGAGGAGCGCCTCAAGGCGGCGACGCAGATCATGATTACGCCGCTGGGCTACACCTTCCGCATCGTGCGCAACATCATCACCAACTTCCACCAGCCCAAGTCGACGCTGCTGCTGCTTGTCTCGGCCTACGTGGGCGACGACTGGCGCCGCATCTACGACTACGCCCTCGGTCACGATTTCCGCTTTTTGAGCTACGGCGACTCGTCGCTGCTCATGCGCGACTGATCCGGAAAGGGTGATCCTTTATTATAAAAGGCGGGGCACAGCGATCAGCTGCGTCCCGCCCTGTTATATTTCTTTTTCCGGGGATGTCCGTGTGGAGAGAAGCGGCTATGCGCCGTGCGGTGCGTCGGACGGCTCCTCCGGCAGCTCCTCGTCGGGCGTGCAGGTCTTCAGTGCGAGGTGCTTGACCCAGAGGACGAAGCCGCCCGTGAGGATGAGGTTCAGCACGAGCGTCAGCACCGAGATGACGAGCGCCGGGCCGCCGAGGTTGTAGCCCAGGGCGATGAAAATCACCCCGGCGCCGACCTCGCCGCGCGTGAACATGCCCACCGAGAGGGCCAGCCGCTCGCTGAAGGGACGGTCGCGGTAGAAGAGCAGCGGCACGAGCTTTCCGAGATTCGAGAGCGCCGAGACCGCCACGACGTGCAGCAGCAGCGTGCCCCACGGCATCATCGGCTGCGAGGCGGTCACCGACGTGGCGTCGCTGCCCGAGCCGGCGTGGCCCATGAGCGGCATGCTCATGCCCACGAGCAGCATGAAGAGGAACGAGATGCCCGTGGCGACGCGCCGTTCGGCGGGGGTGTCGATGTGGCGGTGCCGCATGAGCATGCCCACGACGAAGGCGGGCAGCAGCACCTCGACGTGGATGCTCTCCTCGTGACCGTAGAGGTGGGCCGTGACGTAGTAGACCGCCTGCGTGAGCAGGCACACGACCAGCGCGAGACCGAGGATCGCCCTCCAGTCCTGCCGGGCGTTCCAGCGCCCCTGCCACCGCCAGCCGACGGTCAGCAGCACGGCGACGAGCCCCACGATGACGAACATCTGCCACCGCAGGCCGATCATCAGGATCTGCAGCGGGATCATCAGCAGGATGGTGTCCAGGTCGTCGAAGATCGCCAGCACCTGGATCTTGCGGTAGATCCAGCTCCGCTTCAGGTGCAGGGCGGCAAGCATCGTGAAGAGGATGCCCGCCGAGGTCGGCGCGGCGAAGCGGCTCAGGAGCAGGTTCTCCTTCCACGCCGCCGTGTCGCCCCACAGCGCCGGGGGCAGCAGCACGAAGACGTAGTAGAGGGCGATGAGCAGCCACGGCAGGGCCGCCGTGGCCATGGCGATGAAGTAGTCGGCCGTGTAGGAGCGCCAGCGCGACTTGTCGATCTCGAATTCGCGCCCCACGTTGATCATGATGAACGCAAGGCAGATGTAGAGCAGCAGATCGGTCGTGGTCTTGAAGGCCGCGTGTGCCTCGCCGAGCAGGCCGGGCAGGAGTTGCGAGGCGACGAGGCCCAGCATCAGAAAGAGCGAGAACGAGAGTACTTTACGCATGGTCGAGGTCGTTTTTGTATGTCGGGCGGGGCGTTCCGCGTCTCAAAGATAATCATTTCCGTCTTGTTTGAAAGCGTCGGAGCCCCCGGGGCGTGAAAAAAATAACAGCGAGGCGTCCGCAATTCGACAATTATTTGTAACTTTGCGGTGCAAAAAAGGCAATAGAGTATTCAAGAACCATAAATTCAAATCATTACGACTATGCAGATTGTAGAGATTCACGCAAGGGAGATCCTCGACTCGCGAGGCAATCCGACCGTTGAGGTCGAAGTTCGCACCGTATCCGGCGCTTTCGGTCGTGCAGCCGTTCCGAGCGGCGCATCGACGGGCGAGAACGAGGCCCTCGAGCTTCGTGACGGCGACAAGAACCGTTACCTGGGCAAGGGCGTGCTGAACGCCGTCAAGAACGTCAACGAGGTGATCGCTCCGGCCGTCATCGGCATGAACGTCGCCGATCAGGTGGGCATCGACAAGACGATGATCGCCCTGGACGGTACGCCGACCAAGTCGAAGCTCGGCGCCAACGCCATTCTGGGCGTATCGCTGGCCGTGGCCCGCGCCGCTGCCGACTACTTCGGCATGCCGCTCTACCGCTATATCGGCGGTGCCAACGCCAAGACGCTGCCCGTGCCGATGATGAACATCATCAACGGTGGCTCGCACTCCGACGCCCCGATCGCATTCCAGGAGTTCATGATCCGTCCCGTGGGTGCTCCGTCGCTCAAGGAGGGTGTCCGCATGGGTGCCGAGGTGTTCCACAACCTGAAGAAGGTGCTGCACGAGCGCGGCCTTTCGACGGCTGTCGGTGACGAGGGCGGTTTCGCTCCCGCACTCAACGGCACGGAGGATGCACTCGACTCGATCATCAAGGCCATCGAGAAGGCCGGCTACGTTCCCGGAAAGGACGTGATGATCGGCATGGACTGCGCTTCGTCGGAGTTCTACAAGGACGGTATCTACGACTACACGATCTTCGAGGGTGAGAAGGGCGCAAAGCGCACCTCGAAGGAGCAGGTCGAGTACCTGAAGGGCCTGGTTGCCAAGTACCCCATCGACTCGATCGAGGACGGCATGTCGGAGAACGACTGGGAAGGCTGGCAGCTGCTCACCGCCGAGCTCGGCGACAAGTGCCAGCTCGTGGGTGACGACCTCTTCGTGACGAATGTTTCGTTCCTGAAGAAGGGTATCGAGATGGGCTGCGCCAACTCGATCCTCATCAAGGTGAACCAGATCGGCTCGCTGACCGAGACGCTCGACGCCATCGAGATGGCACACCGCGCCGGCTACACGACCGTTACGTCGCACCGCTCGGGCGAGACCGAGGACTCGACGATCGCCGACATCGCCGTGGCTACGAACTCGGGCCAGATCAAGACCGGCTCGATGTCGCGTTCGGACCGCATGGCCAAGTACAACCAGCTGCTCCGCATCGAGGAGGAGCTCGGCGACGAGGCTATCTACGGCTACAAGAAGGTTTACCGCAACAAGTAATTCCGGAAATCTGCCGAATAAACGATCCGGCCGTCCCTTTGGGGCGGCCGGATTTTTTGTGCCCGGGCCGTTGCGCACCCCGGGCCGTCGTGTCGCTGCCCGCAGGACCCCGCGAAGGGTTCCCGCCCGCGCCGGGGGCGCTTGACGTCGCTTGACGCGCCGGGCGGCGGTTGTCTGTGCCGGTCGGATCGCGGCCGGGCCGTTCCGGTCCGGATGAGCCGGAAAAGGCCCCGCTCCGGGCGCCGGTGCCATTGTGCATCGGGCGGTGGGAGCGGGGCCTTGCGGTGCGGGCCTGAAGCGGGCCGGGCGTCAGTCGGTCAGGCGCGCGAGGATCTTCTGCAGCGTGTCGGGGTGGTCGGTCGTGATGAAGTCGACACCCATGGCGATGAACTCCATCATGTCGGCCTCGGAATTGACCGTCCAGACGTTCACCTTCATGCCGTGGTCGTGCGCCTCGGTGACCCACTGGGGGTTGTTCTTCAGCACGGTCATCTGGTAGTCGATGCAGCGGATGGCGGGGTCGAGCGCCGAGGGAGCCATGTCGCCCATGAGGTAGCCGACCATCGCCTCGGGAAGCTCGGCGGCGAGCCGCTGGCAGATGTCGTATCCGAAGGAGATGAAGTCGCAGCGGCCGACCATCTGCCGGCGCTGCAGCTCCTCGACGATGGCGTCGACGACGCGGCGGTTGTTCTCGGCCGTGGCGTGCTGCTTGATCTCGACGACGAGTTTGGTGCCCGTCTCGCCGAGCCGGTCGAGGTAGGTGTCGAGCGTGGCGACGGTCTCGCCGTTTGAGAGCCGGATGTCCTTGATCTGGTCGAAGGTGGCGTTCTCGATCAGGATGCCGTCGATCGTCGTGTCGTGGTTCGAGACGACGACCCCGTCGGTGGTGATGTAGAAGTCGGCCTCCGAGCCGTAGACCCCCAACTCGATGGCGGCCGTGAGCGAGGCCAGCGAGTTCTCGGCCGCGCCGTTCGACGTGTGGAAGCCGCGGTGGGCGACGACCTGCGGCAGGTGGTCGAGTGTCGTGGGGTTGTCGGAGAGGGTCAGCTCGATCATGCCGATCGGGCACTGCGCCTCGCCGCGCAGCAGCACCATGCGGTAGGTGCCCGAGACGAATCCCTCGGGTATCGTGACGGCGATCGACGAGTCGGTCACCGCGGCGTCGCAGAGGTACGTGCGCGTCTCGTCCTCGACGGATTCGAGCCGCACGCGGTCCCCGGCGGCGAATCCCGATCCGAAGACCTTGAAGGCCGAGCCGGGCTGTACGCCGGCGCTCGGCAGGAAGAAGATGTCCGAAAGGAGGATGCCGCCCGGTTCCGGCGTCAGCGCCTTCACCTCGTTCCAGAGGTCGGTGACGACCTCGCCCGGGAGCGGTTCGTCGTAGATGCGGGCCAGCACGATGTCGCCGCGCCAGGCCGACTCGGCGCCGCCGCTGCTGGCGTCGCCGCCGATGCAGAACCAGTTGGAGCCCGAGGCCGGGAGCTGGAAGGTGCCCCAGACGTTGATCTCCGACTGCAGTTCGCCGTTGACGTAGATGCGCGACTTGGCCGCCTCCGGGTCGTAGACGCCTACCAGGTGGTAGTAGGTGCCGCGTGCGGGGGTGACGTCGCTGCAGGTCCAGCGCCAGCCGTCGGGCGCGAGGTTCGGCAGGAAGGTCAGCTTCGTGCCGCGGTCGCGCGTGGTGATGAGGAAGCCTGTGCCGCCCGACTGCATCGAACTGAAGGGCTTGATTTCGCGGCTGCCGTCGGCTTCGGCGTCGAACATGACGAGCGCCTCGAGCGTGTGGCCGTCGGCGAGCGCCTCGCGGAAGGCGGCGTCGGCCGCGTAGTCCACCTTGTAGTAGCCCGCGGCGGGACTCGAACCGGGGTCGTGGTTGAAGCGGGCGACGTAGTCCCCGTAGCTGTCGTTGTAGTAGGTCAGCAGGCCCGAGCCGCTGTGGCGCTGCACGACGCGGTGCGAGGCCGAGCGGTCGGCGGCCGTGCCGTCGTTGTGGAAGACGACGTCGAGCAGATCGGCCGTTGCGGTGCCCTGCGTGACGGTGACCGTGCGCGTCAGGTCGGGGTGCCCCGCCACGGAGAGGGTGACGAGCGCCTGACGCTTCGTCGCGTCGCTGTTTTTGGCGGCCGTGAGTGTCAGCGACCCTTCGGCCTGCTGCTGCGTAAGCCAGTTGCAGGGGCTGCCCTCCGGGTCGGTCATGGCGGCGCTCCACGCGCCGGCGTTCGTTGCGACGGTCAGTGTGAGGTCACCGCCGCCGATCGGGATGCGCCCGCTGTCGGGCGTGACCGTGAGGTAGGCTTCGCCCGCCGCCTGCTCGACGGAGAGCGTGTGCACGGCCTGCTTGCCGAGGTAGAAACGCACTTCGGCCTGCCGTGCGGCGGCCTGCGCGTTGGCCGTGGCGGTCAGGGTGACCTCCGCATTGCCGCGGCCCGACGAGGGGGTCAGCGTGAGCCAGTCGTCGGCCGGGAAGGTCTCGATGCGCCACTCGCCGGTGGTGAGCAGCTGCAGGGCGACGGTACAGTCGCCCGTGCCGATTTGCATCAGGGTGGGATTGGTCCCGCAGTCGGGAACCTCGAGGGTGAGCGTCGCGCGCTGCGACGGGGTGTCGTCCGATTTGCACGCGGTCGGGAGCATCGCCGCCAGTACGCACAGAATCGGCACGAAATGAAGAGAGCTTCGTTTCATGTATTGAGCCAATTTTGCGGATCGGGGCGTTCGATCCCGGTTTGTCGAATCAAAGATACGAAAAAATTACGGAATCCGCATCCAAAAAAGTGTGTTGCGTCGCGGCCGGGCGGCAGAGACAAAGTGAAAAAGGTGAAAAGTAAAAGGTAAAGGTCGGGGGCGGATTGTGGGCGGTGCACCTGCGGCGGGGCGTCCCCGCGTCAAAAGCCGACAAAAAAGGGGTTCTCTTTTCGGAGAACCCCTGCGGGTGGAAGAAGGGGCTCGAACCCTCGGCCTTCGGAACCACAATCCGACGCTCTAACCAACTGAGCTACATCCACCATGTAGATACATGTGCCGTATCGGGATGCAAATGTAATACGTTTTTTCGGTCTGTCCAAGAAAAACGGCCGAAAAATTTTATCGCCGCCGCACCGCGTGACAAAATGTCAGCCTGCTCTGTTGCTTTGTCATCCTTTTTCTGCCAAAATCGGGTTGGCACACCTCTTGTTGGAAAGGGGAGTGCGAACACGAAAAACGCAAACACAATAACTAATAAAAAATAAGCACTATGAACGTAAAACCATTATCGGACCGCGTGCTGATTCTTCCGAATCCCGCGGAGGAGAAGACTGCCGGCGGACTGATTATCCCCGACACGGCAAAGGAGAAACCCCTCGCAGGCAAGGTCGTGGCCGTCGGCCCCGGCACCTCGGAGGTGAAGATGGAGGTCAAGGTCGGTGACCAGGTGCTCTACGGCAAGTATGCCGGTCAGGAGATCCAGATCGACGGCACGGACTACCTCATCATGAAACAGAACGATATTTTGGCAATTATCTAATTCGCAGAAACAACTATGGCAAAGGAGATCAAATATAACGTAGAGGCGCGCGAGCTGCTGAAGGAGGGTGTCGACGCGCTGTCGAACGCCGTGAAGGTCACGCTCGGCCCGAAGGGTCGCAACGTCATCATCGACAAGAAGTTCGGTGCACCGCAGATCACGAAGGACGGTGTGACGGTCGCCAAGGAGGTGGAGCTCGAGGATGCTTTCGCCAACATGGGCGCCCAGATGGTCAAGGAGGTCGCCTCGAAGACGAACGACGATGCCGGCGATGGCACGACGACGGCCACGGTGCTGGCCCAGTCGATCATCGGCGTGGGTCTGAAGAACGTGACGGCCGGTGCCAACCCGATGGACCTGAAGCGCGGTATCGACAAGGCCGTGGCTACGGTCGTGGCTTCGCTGCGTGAGCAGAGCCAGGAGGTCGGCTCGGACTTCGCCAAGATCGAGCAGGTGGCCACCATCTCGGCCAACAACGACCACAACATCGGCAAGCTGATCGCCGAGGCGATGGCCAAGGTCAACAAGGAGGGTGTCATCACTGTCGAGGAGGCCAAGGGCACGGATACGCACGTCGAGGTGGTCGAGGGCATGCAGTTCGACCGCGGTTACATCTCGGCCTACTTCATGACCGATCCCGAGAAGATGGAGGCACAGCTCGAGAAGCCCTACATCCTTATTACGGACAAGAAGATCTCGACCATGAAGGAGATCATGGGCATTCTGGAGCCGGTGGCTCAGAGCGGTCGTGCGCTGCTGATTATCGCCGAGGATGTCGACGGCGAGGCGCTGTCGGCCCTCGTGGTCAACAAGCTGCGCGGCACGCTGAAGATCGCCGCCTGCAAGGCTCCGGGCTTCGGTGACCGCCGCAAGGAGATGCTCGAGGATATTGCCGTCCTGACGGGTGCCACGGTGATTTCGACCGACAAGGGCATGAAGATCGAGGATGCCGACCTCTCGATGCTGGGTTCGGCCGACAAGGTGACGCTCAACAAGGAGAACACGACGATCGTCGACGGTGCCGGCCAGAAGGAGGCCATTGCCGCCCGTGTGGCCCAGATCCGCGCCTCGATCGAGAAGGCTACGTCGGACTACGACCGTGAGAAGCTGCAGGAGCGTCTGGCCAAGCTGGCCGGCGGTGTTGCCGTGCTCTACGTCGGTGCCGCTACCGAGGTCGAGATGAAGGAGAAGAAGGACCGCGTCGACGACGCCCTGGCCGCTACGCGTGCCGCCGTCGAGGAGGGTATCGTTCCGGGTGGCGGCGTTGCCTACATCCGCGCCACGGCAGCCCTCGAGGGCATGAAGGGTGAGAACGAGGACCAGACGACGGGTATCCAGATCGTCAAGCGCGCCATCGAGGAGCCGCTGCGCCAGATCGTTGCCAATGCCGGCGGCGAGGGTTCGGTGGTTGTCAACAAGGTGCGCGAGGGCAAGGGCTCGTTCGGCTACAACGCCCGCGACGACCGCTACGAGGACATGCTCGCAGCCGGTATCATCGACCCGACGAAGGTGTCGCGTGTTGCGCTGGAGAACGCCGCGTCGATCGCCTCGATGTTCCTCACCACGGAGTGCGTGCTCGCCGAGAAGAAGTCCGAGCAGCCTGCCGTACCGGCAATGCCCGCAGGCGGCATGGGCGGCATGATGTAACAGCCGTCCGGCCCCGGGCCGACAAACGAACGGGACGACCTTGAAAAGGGTTCGTCCCGTTTTTTTTGTGCCCGTACCGGTGCCCCGATGCCCGGGTGTCCGGGTCTGCCGTCGGATCTGCCGTGCGGTTTGTGCCCGTACCCGGGAGCAACCGGATTCGTGTCGGGGATTTGTGCCGGTGTGCGGGTGGCTGTGCGGCGGGTCGGGGGGCGTCCGATTTTTTGTCCGGCCGGGACCGGCGGTCGGGATAAATGCGTATCTTTGCCGCCGCTGATCTCCGTGCGACGGGCCCCGCTGCGGGCCGTACAAAAGAAAGCCGGGTGCCGCGAAACGGCACCCGGCTTTCCTTTGTGCAGCCCACCGGTTACAGGCCTCCGTCGACGAGCCAGCGCTGCTCGGAGTTGTCGTTGCGCAGGGCCAGCCGGATCTTCTCCGTGCTGCCGTCGGCCATCCGCAGCGTGCAGGGGATGAAGACCCCGGCGTATTTGCCCGAGCGGAAGGGCTTTCCGAGCTCCGTGACCCGGGCGCCGGCATAGCGCTTCTTGAGCAGCTCGCGGGCTCCGGCTCCGTAGGAGTAGAGCGCCTCGTCGAGGATCGCCTCGTCCCACGTGGCGAAGGCTTCGAGGATCATCCGTCCGGCCTGCACGGCGTCGATGCCCGCAAGACGCCCGGCCTGCATCGGGCGGGTGTAGTCCGTCCAGGTGATGCCTTCGGGCAGGCGGGTGAGCGAGGCGGTGTCGAGCGGCACGTCGTATTCGATGCGGTCGATTTCGAGCAGGGTCTGCTTGCGCCCCCCGGCAAGGAAGGTTACGCGGGCACCCGTGAGCCGTCCGCTGGCGGCGTCGAAGCGGTATTCGCGGCGCGTGTCACTCTCGAGGATCGAGCTGTTGCGCAGGTAGTCGCTCTCGCTGAAATCTCCCTGTGCCGGGCTGGTGACCGTCAGGTGGAGTGTCTTCCCCTCGTAGCGCAGGTCGTAGCGGGAGCCGTCGTGCGAGCGGGTGAGCTGCTGTTCGAGCAGCAGCAGTTGGCTCGGATCGATCAGCAGGTTCAGCATGCCCGGCTCGCCGGACGAGCAGGGGAGGATCATGCCGTCGCCCGTCGTGTCGAGCCACTGATAGATGTGCCGGCCGTCGTAGAGCGCCTTGCGGCCCGGTTTCTCGACGCGCCAGAGGAGCTGCGGCGTGTAGACGGCTTCCAGCGTGTGGGGCACGAACTCGTCGAGCGGGTTGGTGTAGTCGAAGTGCTCGCTTGCGGCGGTGCGGATGCGCAGTTCGATGCGGATGCTCCGCACCCCCTCCATCGAGGTGACAGCCTGCATGAAGCTGTTGCGGGCGGCCCGGGCCGGGGTGTTGAGCCCGACGGTGAGGGCGACGGCGATGACGGCCGCGGCCGAGAGCGCGCCCGAGAGGATGCCGATCCAGCGGCGGCGGGCGGTGCGGCGCGGTGCGGCGGGCGCGGTGTGCGGCGTCGGGGCGGCGGATTGTGCGGCGGCCTGGCGGCGGAGCGTGTCCATCAGGCGGTTTTCGAGCCCTTCGGATACGGGGATGTCGTGCTGCGGGGTGACGGCCTCCAGCGCCCGGCGTGCGGAGCGGAGCGCCTCGGCGCATGCGGGGCATTCGGCGGCGTGTGCCTCCATCCGGCGGCGCAGGGCGACGGGGAGTTCGCCGGCGAGCAGCTCGTCCAGCTGTTCGAGGAAGAGGCGGCAGTCCATATTCTTTTCGGTTTTCATGGTGTTCGGTTTTTGCAGGTTTTACATCAGTTTCTTCAGCCGTTCGATGCCGTAGTGGAACCGTGACTTGACGGTCGACGCGGGCAGTTGGAGCGTCTGGGCAATCTCGGTGAAGCGCAGCGAGGCGAAGGTGTGCAGGCGGATGACCTCGGCCTGCTCTTCCGGCAGGCGGTCGAGTAGCGCGGCGATCCGTTCGGCCTCCTCGCGCAGCGGGGCTTCCCCGTCGTCGGCCGGGAGCTGCGGCCCGAGCGGTTCGAAGACCGCATGCCGGCGTTTCCGGTCGCAGCAGGCGTTGGCCACGCAGCGGTAGAGGTAGGCGCGGAGGTGGGTGATCTCGCCCCGGGCGGTCAGCAGCCGCAGGAAGGCCTCCTGCACGATGTCCTCGGCATCGCTTCGCGATCCGGTCCGCAGCGCCGCGAAGCGGTACAGCTCGGCGTGGTAGTCCGCGACGGCCCGGGCGATCCGGTCGGGCAGGGGTGTGTTCGGGTTTTCCATGGTGAATGTTTCTCTTTTTTCGGTTCGTTTTTGGGAGCGCTTCCGATTATAAGACGCCGCCGGGGCGTAAAAGACGTAAAACCGGCACAAAAAAACGGGCCGCGCGTGTGGTCCGTCAGGGCATCCAGGTGACGATCCCTCCGGCGGGGTGTGCGGCGAGCCATGCCGCGAACTCCTCCCGCGTGCGCACCCCGTCGCGCAGCACCGCCTCGTAGTAGCGGATGCCGGGAATCTTCTCCGCGAGCGGCGTCTCGTACTTGAGGCGCAGGATCGTGAGGCGCGTCTCGTCGGTCAGCACGGCGGCGATGCGGTCGGCCACGCGCTCGAAGTAGCCGTCCCACGGCGACCCCGTCTCCATGTGGATCATGTCGATCTGCCACGCCGCCCCCTCGTCGTCGACATACTGCGCATGCCATTCGAGGCAGCGGTCCCCGGCGTCGAGCAGATTGGCGAACTCCACGCGGCGGATGTGCCGGTCCTGGGCCAGGCGGGCCATGGCGGCGAAGCTGTCGGCCGTGCGCAGCGGCGCGGAGTAGATGTGGAAGTCGATGTCGCGGTGGGTCATCAGCAGCCCCGTGCGGAGCGACCCCACCAGACGGGGTTCGGCGCCGACCGAGCGCCAGATCGCCTCGAGTCCGGTCGTGCGGATGATCTCGCGGGCGCGCCGCTGGTTCGCGGCAGCCGTTTCAAGCAGGTGTTCCATGGTGGGTTTTGTTGCATTTGAAAAAGGCCCGATCGCTGCCGGTCGGGCCCGTCGTGGGTGAATGGTGGACCGGGATTCTTCGGCCTGAAGACACCGGTGGCGGCAAGGAGCCTTGTCGCATCGTGCCGGCCCCCACCTTTTACCTTTTACTTTTCACCTTAAAAAAGTTTTCCGGACTTCTCGTCAGGGGTATTCTGTGCGCTCCGTTTCGAGGGCCTGGCGGCGCGGCCCAGCAGGATGCGGGCCTGCGTGCGGGCCGCATCGGTGATCTCCGAGCCGGAGAGCATCTTGGCGATTTCGGTCTCGCGCTCGTCGTCCGTCAGGCGGGTGATCGAGGAGCGGCCGTCGTGCTTGTAGACGACGAAGTGCGACGAGCCCTTCGAAGCGACCTGCGGCAGGTGGGTGATGTCGACGACCTGCATCTTCGCGGCGAGGGCGGCGATGATCTCGCCCATGGCGTCGGCGATGCGGCCCGAGACACCCGTGTCGATCTCGTCGAAGATCACCGTCGGCAGCTGCATGCGCTCCGCGAGCAGCGCCTTGAGCGCCAGCATCACGCGCGAGAGCTCGCCGCCCGAGGCGATGCGCTCGACGGGCTGCGGCGTCATGCGCGCATTGGCCGTGAAGAGAAACTGCACGCCGTCACGGCCCGAGCGTCCGAGTTGCGGCTGCGGCGTGAGCTCCACGCGGAAAACGGTCTCGGCCATGCCCAGCCGGGCAAGTGTGGCGAGGATCTGCTCCGCAAAGAGCGGTGCAGCCTTCGCGCGGGCCTCGTGCAGGCGGTCGGCCAGTGCGCCGGCTTCGGCCTCGGCGGCGGCGAGGGCCGCTTCGGCCTCGGTGATGCGTTCGTCGCCGTGGACGATGGCCGCCAGTTGTGCGGCGCAGCGGTCGCGTGCCGCGAGCAGTTCGGCTTCGTCGGCAGCGTGGTATTTCTGCTGGAGCGAGAGCAGCAGGTCGAGGCGGGCGGAGAGCTTCGACAGCCGCTCGGGGTCGGCCTCGAGCCGCTCCGAGGCGGCCGTTACGCCGCCGTTGATATCCTTGAGCTCCTCGATCACCGCGTGCAGCCGGTCGGCATACTCCCCGGCGGCGGGGTAGTGGGCGCGCAGGTGGCCGAAGGCGTTTTCGCTCTGCTTGAGCTGCGCGAGGATGCCCGTCTCGTCGGCATCGAAGGCGTTGCGCAGCGTGGTGAAGGCCTTGCCGATGCTCTCGGCGTTCTCGAGCACGGCGAGCTCCTGTTCTGTCTCGGCCTGCTCGCCTTCGCGCAGCGCCGCAGCCGTCAGTTCCTCATTCTGGAAGCGCAGCCACTCCTCGTCGCGGCGTCCCGCCTCGGCCGCCTCGCGCAGCGCCGCAAGCTCGCGCCGCAGCGTCGTCAGGCGGGTGTATTGCGCGGTGTACTGCTCGAGCAGCGGCCCGTTGCCGGCCAGCGTGTCGAGGGCCTGCGTGCGGAACTCCTCGGAGGAGAGGATCAGGTTCTGGTGCTGCGAGTGGATGTCGATCAGGCGGCCGCCCAGCTCGCGCAGCTCGGCGAGCGATACGGGCACGTCGTTGATGAACGAGCGGCTCTTGCCCGCCGGGGTGATGATGCGCGTGAGGGTCGTCTCCGCGGCGTAGTCGAGGTCGTGTTCGGCGAAGAAGGGCTCCATGCCGCGCCCCGCGAGGTCGAAGGTCCCCTCGACCGTGCAGTTGCGGGCCGCATCCTTGCGGGCCGAGCCGTCGTTCTTGGCCCCGAGCAGCAGCGAGAGCGCCCCCAGCAGGATCGACTTGCCGGCGCCCGTCTCGCCCGTGATGATGTTCAGGTGCGGATCGAGCTCCAGCGTAAGGGAGTCGATCAGCGCGTAGTTCTCGACCGACAGACGGCGTAACATGACCTTTATTTTAAGAGTGATTCGATCTTGTCCGCAATGCGTGCCGCGACGTCGCGCTTGGACATCAGCGGCAGGGGCTCGCGCCCCGCGGCGTCGATGAAGGTGACCTTGTTGGTGTTGCCGCGGAAGCCGGCCCCGGCATCGCGCAGCGAGTTGAGGACGATGAAGTCGAAGTGCTTTTTCGCGAGCTTCGCCTCGGCGTGCGCCTCCTCGTCGTGGGTCTCCAGCGCGAAGCCCACCAGCAGGCGGCCCCGCTTGTCGGCACCCAGTTCGGCGGCGATGTCGCGCGTGCGGCGCAGCGTGATCGTCATCTCGCCGTCGCCCTTCGTGATTTTGCGGTCGGCAACCGCCACGGGCGTGTAGTCGGCCACGGCGGCGCACATCACCGCGCCGTCCGCCTCGCGGAAGGCCTCGACCGCAGCCGTGTACATCTCCTCGGCCGAGAGCACGTCCACGCGCCGCACCCCCGCGGGGGTGTCGAGGGCCGTGCGGCCGCTTACGAGCACCACGTCGGCGCCGCGCCGCGCCAGCTCGCCCGCAATGGCGTAGCCCATCTTGCCCGACGAGTGGTTCGAGATGAAGCGCACGGGGTCGATCGGCTCGATCGTGGCCCCCGCGGTCACGACGAAGCGCCTACCGGCGAGACTCTTTTTTTTTTCGGTGAGCAGCCGGCCGACGAAGGCGGCGATTTCGTCCGGTTCGGCCATGCGTCCCTTACCCCGCAGACCGCTCGCCAGCTCGCCCTCGGCGGGCTCGACGATCCGCACGCCACGCCCGGCAAGGCGTGCGAGGTTCTCCTGCGTGGCCGCATGGGCATACATGTCCAGGTCCATGGCCGGGGCCACGACGACCGGACAGCGTGCCGACAGGTAGGTGGTCAGCAGCAGGTTGTCGGCGATGCCTGCCGCCATCTTGGCCAGCGTGTTGGCCGTGGCCGGTGCGATCAGGTAGCAGTCGGCCCACTCGCCGAGCGAGACGTGGGAGTTCCACGCGCCGTTCTCCGGGTCGAAGAACTCCACGAGAATCGGGTTCTTCGCGAGCGTGGCCATCGTCAGCGGCGTGATGAACTGCTTGGCCAGCGGCGTCATCACCACGCGCACGTCGGCCCCGGCCGTCTTCAGCAGGCGGCACAGCAGGGCGGACTTGTAGGCGGCGATGCTGCCCGTGATGCCCAGCAGGATGTGGCGCCCTTCGAGCGGGCGCACCGGGGAATCCATCGTCGGTCGGGGATTAGGCCTGGGGCTGCTCCTCCTTGCCGTCGCGGTAGTAGAGCTCGCCGTCGAGGAACTCCTCCGTGGCGATGATGACCGGTTTGGGCAGCCGCTCGTAGTAGCGCGAAATCTCGATCTGCTCGCGGTTCTCGAAGGTCTCCTCCATCGTGTCGGTGGGCGACGAGAAGTCGGCGAGCTTGCGGTTGAGTTCGGCCTTGAGTTCGGTCGAGATCTGGTTGGCGCGGCGGGCGATGATGTTCACCGTCTTGTAGATGTTGCCCGTCTCCTTGTCCAGATCCACCAGCTTGCGCGTGATGGTGTTGTTGGGAATGTTCTTCTTGATTTCCATCTCTATATGTTGTTGTCCTTGTTGTTGCGGTCGAGGTAGTTGCGGGCCTCTTCGGCCAGACGGTCCAGACGCCGGATGTGCGTCGATTCGGGGAACTCCTCCTTGAAGGAGAGGTACGAGTCGAGCATCGAGAGGTAGCGGTCCGTCTGCTTGCTGGCGATGGAGTTGCTGGCCAGGCGGTAGCTCGAATCGACGATCAGGTACATGATCTCCTCGCGGTGCTTGCTGTCGGGGTACTGCTTCAGGGCGTTCTTCAGCGCCGTGATGGCCGACTTGTAGCGTCCGATCTTGTAGTAGGTGTAGGCGTTGATGTAGACCTTGTCGTGGAGCCGTTCGGTCAGCTCCCGGTTGATCTGCTTGAATTGCTCGATGTTGTCGCTCAGGGGGTAGTGCGACATGAACTCGTTGATGGCGATCAGCGCCTGCCCCGTGACGGTCTGGTCGCGCGAGGGACCCGGAGCGAGGTAGTAGAAGCAGAGGGCGTACATCCCTTCGGCATCCTCGATGAAGGGGCTGCGGCCGAACTTGCGCCGGAAGTCCTCGAGCAGGGTCGACGCCGTTTCGTAGTCGCGGTTCTTGAACTTGCAGCGGGCGTTGTAGAACGAGATGGTGTCCTCGCGCATGGTGCCGGCATAGTAGTGCTGCACCCCCTCAAAGAGGGTCGCGGCCCGCTGCCACTTCTCCTTTTGGTAGTACTCCAGCGCCTTGGCATAGATCGGGTCGGGTTGTCCGCTCTTGAGCAATGCGTTGATGCCTCCGCAGCTGCTGAAGAGTGCGGTGGCCGCCACGGCGCAGAGGGCGTATAAGAAGTTCTGCTTCATCGGAATGAAAAAGTTTACGGCGCTTTATCGCGCAAAGTTACGCATAAATTAACGAATTGCAAAAAAAAATATTGCCTGCGGCCGGGCGGCGAAGCGGGGCGGCAGCGGCTTTTTTTCGACTCTTTGCTCCTTCGCCTCTTGCCCTCATCTGTCTCTCTCCGGTGCGGCACTATTCTCTTCTCGGTGCAACTGTACTCTCTCCCCTGTGCGGCGGCGGCCGACAGTTAGGCGAAGAGCGTCGGGCGGGGCGGGGCGTCGGCTCCTCCGCCGGCCTTCGCATGCCCGCAACCGCCTGACGGCCCGAAGGTCCCGCCCTGTGGATGAAAGGCGAAAAAAGATTTGGAAATTCGGAATATCCTTTCTATCTTTGTCCAAGCAATGCAACGGGGTTCTGGCCTTCACCGGCCAGGATTCTTATTTTTTATGTAACTTGAATTATGGCAAAAGAGACTATTTATCTGACGGCGGAAGGGTACAAGAAGCTCAAGGAGGAGCTCGACCACATGCGTTCCGTCGAGCGCCCGGCGATCTCGGCAGCCATTGCCGAGGCGCGCGACAAGGGCGACCTGTCGGAGAATGCGGAGTACGACGCCGCCCGGGAGGCCCAGGGCCTGCTTGAGATGCGCATCGCCAAGCTCGAGGATACGATCGCCAATGCCCGGGTGATCGACGAGTCGAAGATCGACAAGAGCAAGGTGCAGATCCTGAGCAAAGTGACCCTGCTCAACCACAACAACAACAAACAGATGGTCTATACGATCGTCGCCGAACACGAGGCCAATCTGCGCGAGGGCAAGCTCGCCATCGGCACGCCGATCGCCAAGGCGCTGCTCGGCCACAAGAAGGGCGATCGCGTGGATGTGCAGGTTCCGGCCGGCACGATCCACTTCGAGATCCTCGACATCAGCATCTGATGCGCCCGTTCGCGGGGACGGGCGCCGCATTGCCCGCCCTCCCCGTGCGGAAGCGGGTGTGACAAATATCCCCATTTTCAGGTTTTTTTACGGGACCGCCCTTGTGCGGTCCTTTTTTTTGCTACCTTTGCCGTCAAACGCGGAAAAGACGCCCGCGCCGATGTGCGGTCGCGGCGTTACCGCCCCGAACCATGACAGGAACCCCGCTCCAACGACTTTTTGCCGGGCTGATGCTCGCGATCCTGTGTGCCGCCGGCACCGGGCAGCAGATCCACATCTACACGGAGGATCCGCAGCACTTCGCCGCCTTCTGCCCGGCAGACGGTGCGGAGACGACGGACGACGGCGCTTTCTCGGCGCGGCACGACGTCGACAACTTCTGCTTCTGCCCCTACATGGGCGCTGCGGTCGCCGAACCGGAGTTCCGTGCCGTGGTGCTCGGCGTGCTCGAGACGTTCGTCACGAGCTGCCGGTGCGGCGCGGTGCAGCGGGTGCTCTCGCTGCGGGCCCCTCCGGGTCTCTGACCCTGCCGAAAGTTCTTTCGGACGGTCCTTTCCGAGCCTTTTCATTTTCCGATTCATGCCGCGCGGACAATTTCGTGCGGTCCACCCCCTTTCAACGACATATTTTTTCATGAAACCGCATATCCTGCTGGCACTCCTTGCCGTGTGCCTCTGTACGGGTGCGTCGGGCGTCGAGGCCCCCACCCGGAAAAATACCGATGCCAACCTCTTCGGCCATGTCGTCGACCGCGACACGCACGAACACATCCCCTATGCCACGGTCGCCGTACAGGGCACGACCTTCGGCACGACGACCGACGCTTCGGGCCACTATTTTCTCAAGAACCTGCCCGAGGGCGGCCTGACGGTCGAGGTCCGCGCCCTGGGCTATGCGCCGCAGCAGGTGACGGTCACGATGCGCCGCGGCGAGAGCCTCGAACAGAACTTCGAGGTCGTTCAGAGCGGCATCTCGATGGACGAGGTGGTCGTCTCGGCGAGCCGTTCGGCGACGCTGCGCCGTGAGGCCCCGGCGCTCGTCAGCGTCCTCGACGCCGACCTCTTCGCGCGGAGCAACGCCGCCTGCCTGGCGCAGGGCCTCTCGTTCCAGCCCGGCGTGCGCGTCGAGGACAACTGCCAGAACTGCGGCTTCACGCAGGTGCGCATCAACGGGCTCGACGGCCACTATTCGCAGATACTGGTCGACTCGCACCCCGTCTTCTCGGCCCTGACGGGCGTCTACGGACTCGAGCAGATCCCCGCGAACATGATCGAGCGCGTCGAGGTGCTGCGCGGCGGCGGCTCGGCGCTCTTCGGATCGTCGGCCATCGGCGGCACGATCAACATCATCACGCGCGAGCCGACGCGCAACTCGGCGCAGCTCTCCCATACGCTCACGTCGCTCGGCGGCAGCAATTCCTATGACAACAACACGATGCTCAACGCCTCGCTCGTCTCGGAGAGCGGCCGTGCCGGGCTCTGCGTCTTCGGGCAGAGCCGCCACCGCTCGGGCTACGACCACAACGGCGACGGCTTCACCGAGCTGCCCGTGATCGAGAGCAGCTCGGTGGGCATGCGCTCCTACTTCCGCACGGGGGCCTATTCGCGCATCACGGCGCAGTACCACCACATCGGCGAGTACCGCCGCGGCAGCGACCGGCTCAACCGCCCGCCGCACGAGGCGCTCATCGCCGAGCAGGTCGACCACGCGATCGACGGCGGCAGCCTCTCGTTCGACGCCTCGTCGGCCGACCGCAGCAACCGCGTGAACGCCTACGTCTCGTTCCAGAATACGGCCCGCAAGAGCTACTACGGCAGCAAGCAGGATGCCGACGCCTACGGCACGACGCACGGCGTCACGGTCGCCTCGGGCCTCCAGTATGTCCACGCCTTCGAGCGGCTGTGGTTCATGCCCTCGGAGCTGACCGTCGGGGCCGAGTACAGCTACGACGGGCTCTCGGACCGCTCGATCGGCTACGGCATCGAGACCGACCAGCGGGTCCACATCGTCGGGGCCTACCTCCAGAACGAGTGGCGGACGAAGCGCTGGTCGCTGCTCCTGGGCGGGCGGCTCGACAAGCACAACCTGGTCGACCACGTGATCTTCAGCCCGCGCGTCAACGTGCGCTTCAACCCCTCCGAAGCGGTGAACCTGCGTGTGAGCTACGCTGGGGGCTACCGCGCCCCGCAGGCCTTCGACGAGGACCTGCACATCGCCATCGTGGGCGGCGAGCGCGTGCGCATCCGCCTGGCGGACGACCTGAAGGAGGAACGCTCGCACAGCGTGAGCCTCTCGGCCGACCTCTACCACGCGTTCGGCAGCGTGCAGACCAACCTGCTGGTCGAGGGGTTCTATACGCGGCTCGATGACGTCTTCGCCCTGCGCGATCTGGAGGATACGGCCGACGGCGGCAAGATCAAGGAGCGCTACAACGGCTCGGGCGCCACGGTCGCCGGCGTGAATGTCGAGGGGCGGGCGCTCTTCACCCGTTGGTTCGAGCTGCAGGCGGGCATGACGTGGCAGCGCAGCCGCTATGCCAAACCCGAGCAGTGGAGCGAGGACCCCGACGTGCCGCCCGTGCGGCGGATGTTCCGCACGCCCGACCTCTACGGCTACTTCACTGCGGCGCTGAAGCCCGTGCGCCGGCTGGCGGTCGACGTGACGGGCACCTGCACGGGCGAGATGCTCGTGCAGCACATGGCCGGTTCGGGCGTCGCGCAGGATGTGGCGGTCACGACGCCGCGTTTCCTCGACCTGAACGTGCGGATTGCCTACGACGTGCCCCTTTACCGGGAGGTGACCATGCAGCTCTACGGCGGCGTGCAGAACCTCTTCAATGCCTACCAGCAGGATTTCGACCGAGGCGCCGACCGCGATTCGGGCTATGTTTACGGTCCGTCGCTGCCGCGCAGCTGGTTCGTCGGCGTGAAGTTGAGCTTCTGACGCTCCGCTCCGGCCGCCGGCCGCCGGGAGTGTTTCCCGGAGCGCCTCCCGGGAGCGGCGCCGGAGCTTTGTCCCGCCCGGACCCGGTATGAAAAAGGCGGCCCCGACACAGCGTCGGGGCCGCCTTTTTTGCGGATTGCACGGAGCGACGCCTTACAGGGCGTTGATCTCGTGCAGGACGTTGTTCGTCTTGCGCACGGCGGCTGCCGAGGCGGCGAACTTCTCGGCCTCCTCCTTCGTGAGGTCGAGCTTGACGATCTTCTCGATGCCCTTGCGGCCGATGATTGCCGGCACGCCGATGCAGATGTCCGACTCGCCGTACTCGCCCTCGAGGTAGCACGAGCAGGGGATCATCTTCTTCTGGTCGTTGAGGATCGACTCGACCATCATGGCTGCGGCGGCACCCGGAGCATACCAGGCCGACGTGCCGATGAGCTTGGTCAGCGTCGCGCCGCCGACCATCGTGTTCTGCACGGCCTCCTGCAGTTTCTTCTTCGAGGCGAACTGCGTGACGGGCACGCCATTGACCGTTGCCTTCGACAGCAGCGGCAGCATCGTCGTGTCGCCGTGCCCGCCGATGACCATGCCGTCGACGTTGTTGATGTTGGCACCCGTAGCCTTGGCCAGGTAGCACTTGAAGCGCGACGAGTCGAGGGCGCCGCCCATGCCGATGATGCGGTTCTTGGGCAGGCCCGAGCTCTTGAGCGCCAGGTAGGTCAGCGTATCCATCGGGTTGGCCACCACGATGATGATGGCGCGGGGCGAGTACTTGATGACGTTGCCGATCACGCCCTTCATGATGTTGGCGTTCGTGCCGATCAGCTCCTCGCGCGTCATGCCCGGCTTGCGGGGAATGCCCGACGTGATGACGACGACGTCCGACCCGGCCGAAGCCTTGTAGTCGTTGGTCGAGCCGACGAGTTTCGTGTCGAAGTCCATCAGCGAGGAGGTCTGGTACATGTCGAGCATCTTGCCCTCCGCGAGACCCTCCTTGATGTCGATGAGAACCACCTCGCTCGCCACCTCGCGGCAAGCCATCACGTTCGCACAGGTCGCACCTACGGCTCCTGCGCCCACTACGGTAACTTTTGACATAACGGTTGGTATTTAGGTGTACAGTTGTTTCGCCGAATGCCGCCTCCGGTCGCCCGACACGCCCTTCGCGACGCCTGCCGGACCGCCGTCGACCGTCGGGTGCGCCCTTCGCGGCGCCTTGCCCTCCGGCCGTCCGGTGTGCCCTTCGCGGCGCCTTGCCAGACCGCCTCCGGACGTCGGTGCCGGCTATCCGATCAGCTCCTCGTACTGGGCCGGCGTGAGCAGCGCGTCGACCTCCGCGGGGTTTGACATGCGGACCTTCACGAGCCAGCCTTCGCCGTAGGCGTCCTTGTTGACGATCGAGGGGTCGGCATCGACGGCCTCGTTGAACTCCAGCACTTCGCCGCCCACGGGCAGGAAGGCGTCGCTGACGGTCTTCACGGCCTCGATCGAGCCGAAGACCTCGCCTGCGGCGAGCGTCTCGCCCACGGTCGGCACGTCGACGAAGACGATGTCGCCCAGCTGGCTCTGCGCGAAGTCGGTAATGCCGATCACGGCCACGTCACCCTCGACACGGCACCACTCGTGGTCGTTCGAGTATTTCAGATTTGCAGGTACGTTCATGATGTTGTTGCGATTTGTTTGATTTTTTTGGTTCACTGATGCAAATATAACTGTTATTTTTGTAACAGCAAAGGAGTTCGCCGCTATTTTCTCGGATATTTTTCGATGACAAGTTGGTATTTTCGTTCTAATTTCGTATTTTTGGGAAAACCGTCCGGATCGTGTGTTGAAAATCCGCCGCAGAACCCCGATCGGGGGGGACGGCCTGGCTTTGCGGGGAGGGGTTCCGGGCTCGAAACGCGGAAGCCATGAAAAGAACGATCTTGCTGCTGTCGCTGCTGCTTGCCGCGGCCGCTTACGCCCAGCCGTCGGAACCGGCGGTGAACTACTATGCGAAGGATGGAACCGTTCAGGCATCGGACGGAACCGTTTATTGCGTCGATGGGGCGGATTCTTCGATTATTACCATCAGTAATGCTGAAAACCGCTACTCGACGGTGGATGCGTCTCCCTCTCTTTATTACAGGGACGGCCGGAGGTTGGAGACCGTCGAAGAGTATGAAAGTGTGGACGGAGCGGTAGAGGATCAGGAGATTGTTAACCGGATATTACGGGAGATGTTTACCGATGAGCAGATCGTCGCACTGCGCAACCTGCGCCTGCCGTTGGCAGTTGGATGTACGGTGGATCCGGAGACTGGCATCCAGTTGGAAGTGAAGTTCGCCATCGGGAACTACCCGGAAATGACGTCGCTGCCGCCCGATTTCTATCGGACGTTCGAGAAACGGCTGAAAGAGGAGGTCCGGTGGCATGTCAATGATTTTGCGAAACAGCTGAAATATATGTTCGGATTGACGATTTTTAATTTCAGGAAGCTGCCCCTGACAAGCGAACTGGAGGAGAAATCCGCCGAATAGAAGTGTTGAACCGAAACCCATGCGGACATGAAAAGATTGGTTATTTTGTGCTGCCTGCTGCTTGCCGCGGCCGCTTACGCCCAGCCGTCGGAGCCTGCGGTGAACTACTATGCGAAGGATGGAACCGTTCAGGCGTCGGACGGAACCGTTTATTCCATATATGGGTCGGATTTCCCGAATATCTCTATAAGCAATGCGCGGAACACCTGTCTTGCGTTGAATGCCGACCCCAATCTTTATTATAAGGATGGTCGTGTCGTGGAGACCGTGGAAGAGTATGAAAGTACCGGCGGAACGGTGACGGAGAAAGGGGTTTTTGCCCGGGTGTTCCGTGAGTTGTTTACCGATGAGCAGATTGCCGCGCTGCGCAGCCTGCGCTGGCCGATGACGGTCATGTATGCGGTGAATCCGGAGGACGGCACCACGTTTGAGGTGTCGTTCGTTATCGGGAACTATCCCGAGTTGACGTCGCTGCCGCCCGATTTTTATGCAAAGCTTGAACGTCGGCTGAAAGAGGAGGTCCGGTGGCATGTCAATGATTTTTCCAAACAGTTGAAATATGTGTTTGGTACGACGGAAGTGAAATTCAAACAGATCCCCCTGACAAGCGAACTGGAAGAGAAGCCCGCTGAATAGAAATGTTGAACCGCAACCACATACGGACATGAAAAGATTGATTATCCTGTGCTGCCTGCTGTTTGCTGCGGCGGGTTATGGCCAGACGCCGGAGCCGGCGGTGAACTACTATGCGAAGGATGGAACCGTTAGTGCGACGGACGGGACCGTTTATTGCATTGATGGGGCGGATTCTCCGACCATTACCATCTGCAATGCTGAAAATCGCTACACGGCGGCAGATGCGTCTTCCTCTCTTTATTACAAGGACGGTCGGAGGTTGGAGACCGTGGAAGAGTATGGTCGTGTGGACGGAGCGGTGGCGGATCAAGAGGCCTTTACCCGGATATTCCGGGATATGTTTACCGATGAGCAGATCGTCGCGTTGCGCAACCTGCGCCTGCCGTTGGCGGTTGGATGTGCGGTGAATCCGGAGGATGGTGTCCAGTTTGAAGTGTCGTTCGTTATTGGAAACTATCCGGAACTGACGTCGCTGTCGCCCGATTTCTATCGGACGCTTGAGAAACGGCTGAAAGAGGAGGTCCGGTGGAATGTCAATGATTTTGCGAAACAGCTGAAATATATGTTCGGGTTGACGATTTTTAATTTCAGGAAGCTGCCCCTGACAAGCGAGCTCCATCAGATCAAGCCGGGGCTCGGACGAAATGATCAGAACCTCAATCAGGGCGAGGATGTCGGATCGTTTCACTGACAGAAGAAGGACTGGCCGCGGGTGACGCGGACCGATATAACAAGGAGGACCGGCGGCAGTTCCGTCGGTCCTCCTTTATGCGTGTTCGTTCCTGCGGCGGGGTGCCGGTCGGGCCTTTGCGTATCTTCGTGGCGGGGTGCCGGTCGGGCCTTTGCGTATCTTCGTGGCGGGGTGCAGGTCAGGCCTTTGCGGCGATGACGAACTCCACCTCGCGGAAGAGGTATTCGCCGAGCGAGCCGTCCGTGCGGCGCAGCAGCAGCGCTCCCGAGGGGCGTACCCCCTCGATGGTGGCCTCGAAGAGGGTACCGTCGGGCAGTCGGTAGGGGTGGCGCTCCCCGAGGCGGTACATTCGCAGCCGGTAGTCGTGCTGGATCGCCTCCTTCTCGCCGCGCTCCAGCTGGGCGTAGCGCGCCATGAACAGCTCGTGGAAGCGGCCGAGCACCTCCTCGCGGTCGAACGTGCGGCCCGTGGCCGAGGCCATCGACACGGGGTTCGGCAGCGAGGGATCGAATCGCGTCTGGTTGACGTTGATGCCGATGCCGGCAAGCGTGCGTGCCAGCCGCCCGCCCGCAAGGTCGTGCTCGATGAGCATGCCCACCAGTTTGCGGTCGCCCGTGTAGATGTCGTTCGTCCACTTGATGCGCGTGTCGATGCCGTAGCGGTCGAACATCTCCGTGAGGGCCAGCGTCACGATCTCCGAGAGCAGGAACTGCTCGCCCACGGGCAGGAAGTGCGGTTCGAGCACCAGCGTGAAGGTGATATTCTCGCCCTTGGGGCTGAGCCACGTGTGGCCCCGCTGCCCGCGGCCGGCGGTTTGCCGCTCGGCCCAGACGATGTCGCCGTGGCGGTAGCGTGCGTCGCGGGCGTCGTCGTTCGTCGAGGTGGTTTCGTCGATGCGGTAGATCATGGCCGGATCAGATCGAGACGCCGAAGTCGCGCAGGGCGTCGTTGAGCGAGGTCTTCTTGTCGGTGGACTCCTTGCGGCGGCCGATGATCAGGGCGCACGAGACGCTGTATTCGCCCGCCGGGAACTGCTTGCGGTAGCTGCCCGGCACGACCACCGAGCGGGCCGGGACGTAGCCCTTGTAGGTGACGGGCTCCGGCCCCGTGACGTCGATGATGTGCGTCGAGCCGGTGATGACGGTGTTCGAGCCGAGGACCGCCTCGCGGCAGACGTGCGCCCCCTCGACGACGATCGAGCGCGAGCCGATGAAGCAGTTGTCCTCGATGATGACCGGCGCCGCCTGCACGGGCTCCAGCACGCCGCCGATGCCCACGCCGCCCGAGAGGTGGACGTGGCGTCCGATCTGGGCGCACGAGCCGACCGTGGCCCACGTGTCGACCATCGTGCCGGTGTCGACGTAGGCTCCGATGTTGACATACGACGGCATGAGGATCGCCCCCGGGGCGATGTAGGCGCCGTAGCGGGCCACGGCGTGCGGCACGGCGCGCACGCCCAGCTCCTCGTAGCCGTGCTTGAGCTCCATCTTGTCGTACCACTCCAGTTCGCCGGCCTCCATCTTGCGCATGGGACGGATCGGGAAGTAGAGGATGATGGCCTTCTTGACCCATTCGTTGACCCGCCATTCACTGGCATCGGCATCGACGGGCTCCGCCGTGCGGAGCTCGCCGCGGTCGACGAGCGCGACGACCCGCTCGATCGCTTCGCGCACCTGCTTCTTTTCGAGCAGCGAGCGGTCTTCCCACGCCTGCCCGATTATTGTTTCGAGTTCGCTGTACATTTTTTTTGTCGTGTTTGGGCAGCCGCACCTGCGGACCGGACGGCCGGGGCGCGTCGGGCACTTCGGCCTGCTCCGCCGGCGGCGGGCTGAAAGTTTGTTCCGGACAAAGGTATGCAAAATCGCTTATTTTTCCTAACTTTGCCCCGACCATAACCCAAAAGGTACGCGTATGAAACACTCATTCACCACCGCCGCCCTGCTCGCGGGCATGGCGGCCCTTGCAGCATCCTGCAGCGACATGAAGCAGATAAAACGGATGCCTTACCCCGAAACCGAGCGCGGCGGGGTCGTGGACAACTATTTCGGCACCGAGGTGCCCGATCCCTACCGCTGGCTCGAGGACGACAATTCGGAGGCGACGGCAGCCTGGGTGGCGGCCGAGAATGCCGTGACGGAGAACTACCTCTCGCAGATCCCCTTCCGCAGTGCAATCCGCGAGCGGCTGACCGAGTTGTGGAACTATCCCAAGGAGGGTGCTCCGGTCAAGCACGGCGACTGGTGGTACTACTATTATAACGACGGCCTGCAGAACCAGTCGGTGCTCTACCGCACGCAGCAGCCGGGCACGCCGGGCGAGGTCTTCCTCGATCCGAACACCCTCTCGGAGGACGGGACGGTGGCGCTGGCCGCGGCGTCGTTCTCGAAGGACGGGCGCTACTTCGCCTATGCGGCCGCCGCATCGGGTTCGGACTGGGTCGAGATCCGCGTCAAGGACACCGCGACGGGTGAGCTGACCACCGACAAAATCAGCTGGGTGAAGAACTCCGGCGCCGAGTGGGCTCCCGACTCCAAAGGCTTCTACTACAGCGGCTACGAGGCGCCCGACGGAAGCGTCTATTCGTCGCAGAACCAGTATCAGAAGGTCTGCTACCATGCGCTCGGTACGCCGCAGTCGGCCGACCGCCTCGTCTACGAGGACCGCGAGCACCCGCTGCGCTACTTCTGGGCCTGGCCCTCGGAGGACGGCAAGTGGCTCTTCGTCCTTGCGTCGGAGGGTACCTCCGGCACGGAGGTGCTCTACCGCCGAAGCTCCGAAAAGCAGTTCCGCACGCTGCTCAAGGGCTTTGATGCCGACTATGCCCCCGTCACGGTGAAGGACGACGCCCTCTACTACGTGACCAACCGCGACGCCATGAACTATGCCCTCTGCCGCATCGACCTGAACAGTCCGAAGCGGATCGAGACCGTCATTCCGGAGCATGAGACGACGCTGCTCGAAGGGGTTTCGGCGATCGGCGGCTACCTGTTTGCCTCCTATCTGGAGAATGCGCAGGACAAGATCGTGCAGTTCGACTTCGACGGCCGCCGCGTGCGCGACGTGCAGCTCCCGGCCATCGGCACCGTCGGCGGCTTCTCCGGCGACGACGAGACGACCGAACTCTACTACACGCTCACGAACTACACGGCCCCCGCGACCGTCTACCATTATGACATCGCCTCGGCGGAATCGACCCTCTACAAGGCCCCCGAGGTGAACTTCGACCCGTCGCTCTTCGTGACGGAGCAGGTCTTCTACCCCTCGAAGGACGGAACGCGCGTGCCGATGTTCATCACCCACCGCAAGGACATGAAGCTCGACGGCCAGAACCCCTGCCTGCTCTACGGTTACGGCGGCTTTCAGATCAACCTCACGCCGGGCTTCAACCCCTCGGCGCTGATGTTCGTCGAGCAGGGCGGCATCTACTGCGTGGCCAACCTGCGCGGCGGCTCGGAGTACGGCGAGGCCTGGCACCGCGCCGGCATGCTCGACAGGAAGCAGAACGTCTTCAACGACTTCATCGCCGCGGCCGAGTACCTCATCGCCGGGAAGTACACCTCGTCGGAGCGTCTGGCCATCAACGGCGGCTCGAACGGCGGTCTGCTCGTCGGCGCCTGCGAGGTACAGCGTCCCGACCTCTACGCCGTCTGCCTGCCGCAGGTCGGCGTGATGGACATGCTGCGCTACCACAAGTTCACCATCGGCTGGGGCTGGGTCGTGGAGTACGGCTCGTCGGACAACGCCGAGCAGTTCCCCTACATCTACGCCTACTCGCCCGTGCACAACATCCGCGAGGGCGTGAAGTATCCCGCCACGCTCGTGATGACGGCCGACCACGACGACCGCGTCGTCCCGGCCCACTCGTTCAAGTTCGCCGCCCAGATGCAGCACTGCCAGGCGGGCGATGCCCCGGTGCTGATCCGCATCGAGTCGAAGGCGGGCCACGGCGCCGGCAAGCCGACCTCGAAACGCATCGACGAGGCGGCCGACATGTACGCCTTCCTCTTCCAGAACATCGGCGTGCCGTACCGTCCGGTCAAAAAGTAGGGCGCACCCGGAAAAACAGGGGCCGACGGGCCGCCGCCCGGGCGGCGGCCCCGCAGCCCGACAAAAGTTGGTTGGGTTAACAGCAAAGATATGAAAGTCTACAAATTCGGAGGCGCCTCGGTGCGCAACGCCGACGGCGTGAGAAACCTGCGCAAGATCATCGACGACGAGCAGCACCTCTTCATCATCGTCTCGGCCATGGGCAAGACGACGAACGCCCTGGAGCGGGTCTTCGCCGGCGTGCAGCAGGGGAACCGCGAGGCGGCTCTGGGCGAGGTGGCCGCGCTGCGCAGCTACCATGCGGAGATCATCGACGACCTGTGGCACGGCCACAGGCAGCTCGAACGGGTCGACGCGCTCTTCGACGAACTGGAGCGTGTGGCCGCCGAGACGGTCTACCGTCCCGAGGAGGCCGAGCTGCGCTACGACGAGATCGTCGCCTACGGCGAGCTGGTTTCGACGACGATCATCTCCGAGTATCTGAACCATGCCGGGGTGGCGAACCGTTGGATCGACATGCGCCGCTGCCTGCTCACCGAGCAGCGCCACAAGGATGCCGGTGTCGACATCGAGGCTTCGGCACCGCGCCTGCGCGCCGCGCTGGCCGGCTGCGGGGAGACGATCTTCGTCGGGCAGGGCTTCATCGGCGGGGCGCCCGACGGCACGACCACGACGCTCGGCCGCGAGGGCTCGGACTACTCGGCGGCCGTCGTGGCCAACATCCTCGATGCCGAGTCGATGTCGGTGTGGAAGGATGTCGACGGCATCCTGAATGCCGACCCGAAGATCTTTCCCGACGCCGTGCAGATCGCCGAGCTGAACTACCTCGACACGATCGAGCTGGCCTACAGCGGGGCGCAGATCATCCATCCGAAGACGATCAAGCCGCTGCAGAACAAGAACATCCCGCTCTACGTCCGCCCCTTCGGCGACAAGCGCAAGCCCGGTACGGTGATCCGCGCCATGTCGGCGCCGGTCGACGTGCCGATCCTGATCCTGAAGAAGGACCAGGTGCTGCTGACGCTCCGTTCGCGCGACTTTTCGTTCGTGCTCGAGGAGAAGTTCGCCACGATCTTCTCGCTGCTCGAGCGCTTCCGCATCAAGGCCAACCTGATCCACAATTCGGCCGTGAACCTGAGCCTCTGCGTCGACAGGTCGTGGCACATCGACGAGGCGGTCGGGGCGCTGCGCGGGGCGGGCTTCGACGTGATGCGCTCCGACAACATGGAGCTGCTCACCGTGCGCGGCTACACCGACGAGCTGTGGCGGCGCTACGCCTGCGGTCCGCAGGTCTTCATCCGTCAGGCCACGCAGTCGACCGTGCGCGTGGTCCGCAAGCGCGTCTGACGGACGGTTTTTCCTTCATGTCCGGTTCCGATTCCGGGATCGGGATTTGGCATCGACAGAGCGGCGGCCCCTTCCGTAGAGGGACCGTCGCTGTTTTTCGCCGCCGCTGTTTTTCGCCGTCGCTGTTTTTCGCCGCCGGGGTTGTCACCGGAGTTGTCACCGGAGTTGCTGTCGGGTCTGCCGCAGCGCGTTGCCGCCGCTGTTCCTGCCGCGCGAGGCGAACATCCCTGCGACGCGAGGCGAACATCCCAGCGACGCGAGGCGAACATCCCTGCGGCGGGTGATATACAGCCGGGCGATATGCCGCCGGGCGTCAGCGCTGGACGTCGCGCAGGTTGCGCAGCACGGTGAGGTAGGAGTCGCCCTGGATCTCGCCGCGGCGCTTCATGTCGAGGATCGTGCGCGTGATGTAGCGCGTGATGTCGCGCTGCAGCCGCCGGTAGAGCGGGCAGCGGACGTAATTCTCGTTGTCGAGCAGCACGTCGCGGATCGAGCGCAGCGAGTTGTTGTAGTTCGACATCTCGTTCTTGAGCGCCACGCCCCGCTTGTCGGAGGCCGTGATGCGGGCGATGGACATCTGCCGCAGCTTCTCGCACACGCAGTTGAGCAGGACGAGCACGACGTTGTCCATGAGCGTGTGGCCGTGCATGAACAGGTAGGCGTTCTCGGGCGTGAGCCCCCGTTCGCGCAGCTGCGCCTCGAAGAGCTTCATCGGTTCGAGCATCTTTGGGTTGCGCTGTTCGAGCAGCCGCTCGCGCTTGGCGACGTTGCGCCGCAGCCACTCGAGGGTCTTCGCTCCGTTCTCCTCGAGGTCGAGGTAGCCGATGCGCACCGACGACTTGAAGTCGATGAGCGGGAAGACGTTCTCCGACGCCAGCTGCGCCGAGAAGGCGTACCAGACGAAGAGCGGGTAGATCGCACACGAGTATTCGTGCATGAACTTCACGAAGTCGAAGATGCGCGTGTCGTTCTTCGTGGCCTTGACGCAGACGTTGTGCAGCGAGGGGGCGTAGCAGAGGTAGTTCTCGGTGGCGTAGGCGTAGGTGTGGAACATGAACTTCGCGCCGATGACCTCGCTCGACTGTTCGGTGCGCCCGGCAAAGAGGTAGTCGAAGTCCGAATCGACGCACAGCAGCAGCTCCTCGCCCGAGCGGGGAATCATCGAGAGGAGCACCTTCTTGCCCTTGGGCAGGTCGCCCCGGTCGGGCACCGAGATCTCGAAGCGCAGGTAGGGATTCTGGAAGTGGTCGAAGATACCGCGCCAGAAGGCCACGTCCTCGTAGCCCTCGACGTAGACCTTCACCAGCCGCTGGTCGGTGTTGGCCGGCAGCGGGTGCGGCAGTTCGTCGAGTGTCGGCTGCCGCGCAAAGGGATTGAGCTTGCGCAGTTTTTCTCGCATCTTCGTGGCCTGTTACGCAAACAAAGATAATAATTTATTATTTTTGTGCAAAATATCGCGCCCGACCGGGCGTTAGGAATCCGACATAAGCAACCAAACTGAAGAGATGGCAGACAACGATTGGAAATCGCGTCTGGGGATGGTCTATTCGACCGACCCCGACTACAAATACGTGACCGACGAGGAGCCGGAGGCGGAGACGCTGCCTCCGGCGCGGCAGCAGCTGCGCGTGTGGCTCGACCGCCGGCAGCGTGCGGGCAAGGTCGTGACGCTCGTGCGGGGCTTCGTGGGGAGCGAGGCCGACCTCGGGGAGCTGGCGCGCCTGCTCAAGACGCGCTGCGGCGTGGGCGGGGCGGCCAAGCAGGGCGAGATCATCATCCAGGGCGACCACCGCGACCGCGTGGTCGCCATACTCACGGCGGCCGGCTACGGCTGCAAGAAAGCCGGCAGTTGACGTGAAGCGCCTGTTGTTTGTCCTGACCCTCGTGTGGGCGCTGTGCGCGGCCGGGCGCGCAACGGCGCAGTACTATACGTGGGGATCGGACGCCCCGATGAAGTGGTCGACGGTTCGCACGCCCGACGTGCGGATGATCTACCCCGACACGGTGGCGGGCGTGGCTGCGCGCACGCTCTTCTACGTGCGCACCGTGCAGCCCGACATCTCCTACGGTTTCCGCCACGGCCCGATGCGCATCCCCTTCGTCATGCACCCCGAGAACTTCCTCTCGAACGGACTGGTCATGTACCTGCCGAAGCGTGTGGAGTTCCTCACCTCGCCGGCCATCGACTCCTACTCGATGCCGTGGTACAAGCAGCTCGTCGCGCACGAATACCGCCACGCCGTGCAGTACAACAACCTCGACCGGGGGCTGATCCGCGTGCTGAGCTACATACTCGGACAGCAGGGCTCGACCATCGGGCTGCTCTTCATGCCCATCTGGGCCATGGAGGGCGATGCCGTGATGTCGGAGACGATGATGTCGTCGTTCGGCCGCGGACTGCAACCCTCCTTCTCGATGGGCTACCGCGCCATGGAGGGGGTGGGGTATGAGCAGGGCCGCCGCCGGCGCAACATCGACAAGTGGTTTTGCGGCTCCTACCGCGACTACATCCCCGACCACTACGAGCTGGGATACCAGATCTGCTCCTACGCCTGGGAGCGCTACGGCGAGAACATCTGGGACAAGGTGACATGGTACAGTTCGCGCAACCCCTACATGATCTTCACGACGGGCATCGCCCTGGAGAAGTTCTACGACACGAGCGTCGACCGCCTCTTCCGCGAGACGTTCGACTCGCTGCAGCATTTCTGGGCGGCGCTCCCGCCCGTCGAGGAGCGCACCGCGACGCTGACGCCGCTGCCCGACGGAAACCATACGACCTACCGCTGGCCGCTGGCCCTGCCCGACGGCGGGGTGCTGGCCCTGAAGAGCGACTTCGACCGTCCGTCGCGTTTCGTGCGCATCGACCCCCGGACGGGCGAGGAGCGCCTGGTCGCCTATACGGGCAACGTCTCGACGCGCCCGACGCTTCGCGGCGACAGCCTCTGGTGGACCGAGTACCGGCGTTCGGCGCTCTTCGAGCAGCGGGTCAACTCGCAGCTGTGCGCCATGTCGCTCGCGCAGGAGCGCCCGCGCACCGTGGCCGGCGCGCGGCGCGTGCTCTATCCGACTGCGGCCGGGGAGGACTTCGGCTGGGTGGAGTACAATCCCGACGGGTCGTATGCGGTCGCGGTGCGGACGAAGGGGGGTGAACTCCGCCGCACGGCGGCGCCCGCGCACGCCGAGCTGCACGGGCTGGCCTGGGACAACGCGACGCGGGCGTGGTATGTGCTGGTGACCGACGACTCGGGCATGTGGCTCGGACGGGTCGCGCGGGAGGGTGTCGAACCCCTGACGCGCGGGGCCTACATCACGCTCTCGGACCTGCGGGCCGCCGACGGACGCCTCTATTTCGGGTCGATCGCCTCGGGACGCGACGAGGCGCACTGTTACGACCTGGCCTCGGGGCGCGAGTACCGCATCACCGAATCGAAATACGGCTCCTTCTCGCCCGCGCCCGGCGGCGAGGGGGTGCTCGTGACCTCCTACGACCGGCGCGGCTACCGCGTGGCGACGCAGCCGCTCTCGGACTCGCTCCTTGAGCCCGTCGCGCCGTCGCGCCTGCCGCGCAACCTGGTCAACCCGCCGCGCCGCCGCTGGGAGGTCGTCAACCTCGATACGGTGCGCTTCACGGCGGCCGACTCGGCGCGCCAGCGGGCCGATTTCCGCGTCAGACGCTACCGCAAGCTGCCCAATCTGGTCAACGTCCACAGCTGGATGCCCGTGGCGTTCGACCCCTTCCTGGCCGTCGACGAACACATCGTCGATCTGAACCTCGGCGTGACGTTCCTCTCGCAGAACCTCCTGTCGAATACGGAGGCCTACGCCTCCTACGGCTGGACACGCAGCGAGGGTTCGCTCTTCAACCTCGGCGTGCGCTACTTCGGGCTGGGGCTGCGCTTCGATCTCGACGCGGCGTTCGGCGGCAACCAGCTCTTCTACTCGCTGGCGCAGTACGATCCCGAGACGGGCAATCCGGTCTATCAGGAGCGGCCCGCCCCCGACAAGTACTACTCCCTGGGGCTGACGGCCACGCTGCCGCTCTACCTCCAGCGCGGCTACCACACGCGGCAGCTCTCCCTCTCGGCCGGGTGGAACTACTCGAACGGCATGGTGGCCAACCTCCACCGCATCGAGTGGGGCGAGGACGGCTGGATCTCGAACATGCAGCGCATCGGTTTCCGCCGCGGCCTGCACAAGCTCTCGTTCGGCGCGGGCTTCTCGGACCAGGTGGCCCTCGCGCACCGCGACTTCGCTCCCCGCTGGGGCTATGTCGTGAGCGCCTCCTATACGCTCAATCCCGCCGACACCTATTTCAGCGACCTGATCTCCTGCTACGGGCAGCTCTACCTGCCGGGCGTGGCGCCGCACCACTCGCTGCAGCTGGCCGCCACCTACCAGACCTCGATCGGCGGCTACAAGTTCCCGTCGGGCTACGCGCCGTTGAGCTACCGCTCGACGCGCCTCATCCCGCGCGGCTTCACTTCGTCGGACATCGTGGCCAACAACTACACGGGCCTGTCGGTAGACTACCAGCTGCCGGTGTGGTATCCCGAGGGGGGCATCGGCTCGGTGCTCTACGTCAAGCGCGTGCGGCTGAACGTCGGCGGCGACTACGCGCAGTTCCGCGACTTCGCCCGCCAGGGGATGGACTGGCGGCGCATCTGGTCCGCGGGCGGCGACCTGCTCTTCGACATCAACCTCTTCCGGCAGCCCGCCGCGGCGACCACGACCGTGGCGCTGTCGTTCTACCGCCCTTCGAGCGGCGGGATGTGGTTTACCGCCTCGCTGGGGCTCCCGTTCTGATATTTTTTCGTAACTTTGCCGCAAATTCGGTTTTATGACACAACGGAAAACGTCGGGCATCGGCCCGAAAACGATAAGATGGATCTGGGTGGTGGCCTTCGCCCCCTTCGTGCTTGTGGGCGTGATGCTGCTGCTCACGGCCTTCGGGGTCTTCGGCCGCATGCCCTCGTTCGAGGAGCTGGAGAACCCCCGCAGCAACCTCGCCACGGAGATCTACTCCGAGGACGGCAAGGTGCTGGGTACGTTCTTCGTGCAGAACCGCTCCTACGTGCAGTATGCCGACCTCTTTCCGTCGGACTCGACGCTCCACATCCGGCTCGACGGCCACGACGTGCCGCCGATCGTCGCGGCGCTCGTCGCCACGGAGGACGTGCGCTTCCGCAGCCATTCGGGCATCGACATCCCGTCGCTGGCCCGCGTGGCGGTGAAGACCGTGCTGCTGCAGAACACCTCGCAGGGCGGCGGCTCGACCATCACGCAGCAGCTGGCCAAGAACCTCTTTCCGCGCGACACGGCCCGCAACCGCAGCCGCGTGGCCCGCACGGCGAAGCTCGTAACGTCGAAGTTCAAGGAGTGGATCACGGCCCTGAAGCTCGAATACAACTACACGAAGGAGGAGATCGCCGCGATGTACCTCAATACGGTTGGATACGGCTCGAATGCCTACGGCATCAAGGCCGCGGCGCATACCTTCTTCAACAAGGAGCCCGACGAGCTGAACGTGCAGGAGGCCGCCGTGCTCGTGGGCGTGGTCAATGCGCCGACGCGCTACTCGCCCGTGCGCAATCCCGACAACGCGCTGGCGCGCCGTAACCTCGTCCTCTCGCGCATGGCCGAGGCCGGAGCGCTGACGCGGGGGCAGTGCGACTCGATCTCGGCACTCCCGATCGTGCTCAACTACAAGCCCGTGTCGCATAACGAGGGCATCGCGACCTACTTCCGCGAGATGCTCCGCCTGGTGATGAACGCCGACCGCCCGAAGCGCAGCCAGTTCTACACGCAGTGGGACTACGAGCAGGCGGTGCGCGAGTACGAGGAGAACCCGCTCTACGGCTGGTGCCGCAAGAATGTCAAGGCCGACGGCACGCCCTACAACATCTACCGCGACGGATTGAAGATCTACACGACGATCAACTCCTCGATGCAGCGCTACGCCGAGCAGGCCGTGCAGAAGCAGCTCGAGACGGTGATCCAGCCCGCGATGGATGCGCAGTACCGGCGCACGAAGGTCCTCTTCGTGGATGCCGACCGCGAGGAGCGCGAGCGGATCATGCGCCACGCCATCCGCTATTCGGACCGCTACCGCGAGATGAAGAACGCCGGGGCCAGCGCGCGGGAAATCGAGGCGGCGTTCGACCGCCCCTGCTCGATGAAGGTCTTCACGTTCAAGGGCGACCGCGACACGCTGATGACGCCGCGCGACTCGATCCTCCACCACAAGCGCATCATGCGCGCCGCCTTCGTGGCGATGGACCCCCGCACGGGCTACGTGAAGGCCTACGTCGGCGGCCCGAACTTCCGCTACTTCAAGTACGACATGGCCAAGCAGGGCAAGCGGCAGATCGGTTCGACGATCAAGCCCTTCGTCTATACGTTTGCCATCGACCACCTCGGCATGACCCCCTGCACGATGGTGCCCAACCTGCCGACGACGATCGAGACGGCCAACGGCACGGCCTGGTCGCCCAAGGAGGCCGGGAAGGTCGAGTACGACGGCGTGCTGCACCCGTTGAGCTGGGGCCTGGCCCGCAGCCGCAACAACTATTCGGCCTGGATCATGAAGCAGGCCAAGCAGCCCGAGGCCGTCGCCGACTTCATCCACAACATGGGCATCCGCAGCTACATCGACCCCGTGCCGGCACTCTGCCTCGGCACCTCCGAATCGAACGTCTACGAACTGGTGAGCGCCTTCTCGACCTTCGCCAACGAGGGCGTGCACAACGATCCGATCTTCGTCACGCGCATCGAGGACAGGCAGGGCAACCTCATCGCCAGCTTCATCCCGCAGTCGCAGGACGCCATCAGCGAGCGCACGGCCTACACGATGCTGACGATGCTGCAGGGCGTCGTGAAGTCGGGCACGGCCGGACGCCTCAACTGGATGTACAACATGAAGGATGTCGAGCTGGGCGGCAAGACCGGCACGTCGAACAAGAACCGCGACGCCTGGTTCATGTGCGTGGCCCCGCGGCTGGTGGCCGGCGCATGGGTCGGCGGCGAGGACCAGTCGGTGCACCTGCTCGCGCGCGGCGAGGGCAGCGTCGTGGCGCTGCCCATCGTGGGCGACTTCCTGCAGCGGGTCTACGACGACGGACGCCTCGGCGTGACGCGCGAGGACCGCTTCGTGCGCCCGACCCTCATGCCGCAGTACGACTGCGAGGACGAGGCGGAGCCGGCCGACCAGCGCGCCTCCGAAACGGGCATCGACGAGGACGACGCCTTCTTCGATTAGCGGAAGCGACGCCGCGGCGGAGCAGGAAGAGAGCCCGGTGCGCGGCGGAGTGAATGGACCACAAAGAACCGAAATAGATCGAAAAAAATGAAAATTGCAATCGTGGGGGCCAGCGGAGCCGTTGGCCAGGAGTTTCTGAAGATTCTCGAGGAGCGGGCGCTGCCGATCGACGAACTGCTGCTGTTCGGGTCGGAACGCAGTGCCGGCCGGACCTATACGTTCCGCGGCCGGGAGATCCCGGTGCGGCTGCTGCAGCACAACGACGATTTCCGCGGCGTGGACTTCGCCCTGACGTCGGCCGGAGCCGGCACGTCGCGCGAGTTTGCGGAGACGATCACCCGGTACGGCACCGTGATGATCGACAACTCGAGCGCCTTCCGCATGGAGGCTGACGTGCCGCTGGTCGTGCCGGAGGTCAACCCCGAGGATGCGAAGAACGCCCCGCGGCGGATCATCGCCAACCCCAACTGCACGACCATCCAGATGGTCGTGGCGCTGAATGCCATCGAACGGCTGTCGCACATCACGCGCGTGCACGTCTCGACCTACCAGTCGGCCAGCGGCGCGGGGGCTGCGGCAATGGCCGAGCTTGAGGCGCAGCATGCCGAGCTGTGCGCCGGCAAGGAGCCGACGGTCAGCAAGTTCGCCTTCCAGCTCGCCTACAACGTCATTCCCCACATCGACGTCTTCACCGAAAACGACTACACGAAGGAGGAGATGAAGATGTTCAACGAGACGCGCAAGATCATGCACTCGGATGTCCGCGTCTCGGCGACCTGCGTGCGCGTGCCCGTCATGCGGGCCCACTCGGAGAGCGTCTGGCTCGAGACCGAACGCCCCGTCTCGGTCGAGGAGGCCCGTGCGGCCTTCGCCGCGGCGCCCGGCGTGGTGCTCATGGACGATCCCGCCGCGAAGGTCTACCCGATGCCGCTCTTCGTTGCCGGCAAGGACCCCGTCTACGTGGGCCGCATCCGCCGCGACCTGACCTCGGACAACGGGCTGACCTTCTGGTGCGTGAGCGACCAGATCCGCAAGGGTGCGGCGCTCAATGCCGTGCAGATTCTCGAAACGCTCCTCTGACGGCGGGGCATCGGACAACGGAAAGGGCCGGAGATCGTTCTCCGGCCCTTTTGTCGTATGCGGCGGGGACCCGGCTGAAGGCCCCCGCCGTCCGAATGCCCCGCGGGGCGTCAGATCTTCTCGAGCTCCACGGTGAAGTGGCGCAGGATCGGCGCCTCGAAGGTGATGCGGTAGCCCGTGGTGATCTCGTTGCGGCGCTCGTAGATGTTGCGGCACGCTGCGGCGATCACGCGGATGTGGTTGTCCGTGTAGACGCGGCGCGGGATGGCCAGGCGCAGCAGTTCGAGCGCCGGGTAGCGGTTCTCGTGCGTCTCGGGATCGCGGTCCGCGAGGATCGAGCCGATCTCCACGCCGCGGATGCCTGCCTCGATGTAGAGCTCCACACCCAGCGTCTGGGCGATGAACTGCTCCTTCGGGAGGTTCGGAAGCACCTTCTTGGCGTCGATGAAGATGGCGTGTCCGCCCGCCGGACGCTGGTACGGCACGCCGTACTCGTCGAGCAGGTCGCCCAGCAGCTTCACCTGGCGGATGCGGGCGTCGAGCTGCTCGAACTCCGTATTCTCCTCCAGACCCACGGCCAGGGCATCCATGTCACGTCCCGACATGCCGCCGTAGGTGACATACCCCTCGAACATGATGCTGAACGACATGGCCTTGCGGTAGAGCTCCTCGGAGCGCATCGCCACGAAGCCGCCCATGTTCACCACGCCGTCCTTCTTGGCCGAGATGGTCATGATGTCGGCATAGGTGTAGATCTCGTGCACGATCTCCTTGATGCTCTTGTCGGCATAGCCCTCCTCGCGCGTCTTGATGAAGTAGGCGTTCTCGGCAAAGCGCGCCGAGTCGATCAGCAGGGGCACGCCGTAGCGGCGGCACACCTCGGCCGTCTCGCGGATGTTGCGCATCGATACGGGCTGTCCGCCGGCCGTGTTGTTGGTGATCGTCAGCACGACGCACGGCACCTTCTCGCGGGGATTCTCCCGAAGGATCTTCTCCAGCTTCGCGGTGTCCATCTCGCCCTTGAAGGGAATTTCGAGCTGCGTGTCGGCTGCGGCGTCGATCGTGCAGTCCACGGCGTGGCAGTGGCGGAATTCGATGTGGCCCTTCGTGGTGTCGAAGTGCGAGTTGCCCGGGACGATGTCGCCCTCCTTAAGCAGGGCCGAGAAGATGACGTTCTCGGCGGCGCGTCCCTGGTGCGTGGGCAGGAAGTAGGGCATGCCGAAGATGCGCTCGACGGTCTGCTTCAGGCGGAAGAACGACAGCGCGCCGGCGTAGCTCTCGTCGCCGGTCATCATGGCGGCCCACTGCCGGTCGGACATCGAACCCGTGCCGGAGTCGGTCAGCAGGTCGATCGCCACCTGGTCGGCACGCAGCTTGAAGAGGTTGTAGTGCGCTTCGCGGATCCAGGCTTCGCGCTCTTCGCGCGTCGAGGTGCGGATGGCCTCGGTCATCTTGATCTTGTAAGGTTCGCAATAAGGAAGTGTCATAGAAAATGGTTTTTTAGGTTATGGATCGTTACTCTTTCCGGTAAAATTACAAAAAAAATCTCATATTCTTGTTTCGGGCATCTTATTTGTTCCTTCGGAGGGTGAATTTTGATTCGGCAATACCCCTTTTTTCCTATCTTTATGCAACCATTGATCGTTTCATTCTTAACTTTTCTGCTTATGGCAAACGATTCGACATCCGGGGCCCGCTTCACCGTGCGTGAGCTGCCCTACGCCTACGACGCCCTTGCGCCGCAACTCTCCGAAGAGACGCTGCGTTACCACCACGACAAGCACTATGCGGGTTACGTGGCCAAACTCAACGAACTGACCCTCGACACTCCGTTTGCGCAGCAGCCGCTCGAGGACATCATCCTTGCGGCCGACGGCGCCGTCTACAACAATGCCGCGCAGGCCTGGAATCACGCCTTTTACTTTGAACAGCTCTCGCCCGATCCGCAGCGCATGCCGACGGGAGCGCTTGCCGACGCCGTCGTCCGCACGTTCGGATCGGTCGACGCGCTCCGCGAGCGAATGAACCGCGAGGCCGTCGGACTGTTCGGCTCGGGGTGGGTCTGGCTCGCCGCCGACCGGCAGGGCGGTCTGGTGATCGTCAGCGGCCCGAATGCCGGCAATCCGCTGCGGCAGGGCCTTGTGCCGCTGCTCTGCATCGACGTCTGGGAGCACGCCTACTACATCGACTACCGCAACCGGCGGGCCGATGCCGTTGCGGCACTGTGGGACCGCATCGACTGGAAGACGGTCGGCGAACGCTACGCAAAACGCTGATCCGGTGACGGATCGTGCGGCGGGGAGCGGTCTTCGGGTCGCTCCCCACTGTTGTTTTTTGTTGCCGTTTGTGCACAAGTTTTGTTCATAATCGGCATTCCGCTCTATTTTTTGGATGCGTTTATGCCCTTTTTTGCCGGAAAGAGTGTATCTTCGCGGCGCGTAATGTGGTAAACCAGATGCCGATGCGGATCCAATATCTTCTTTGCGTGCTGCTTTTCTTCCTGGCGGGCACCCTCGAACCGGCCGCTCCCGCTCCGTGCGGAGACGTCGATTCCGGTGCGGTCCTTTCCGAATGCGGCACCCTGCATCGCTCCGACGTTCTGCATCGTTCCGACGATCTGCTCTGCCGTGTGGCGGCGCCCGAGGCGGGCGACGTGACCGAACTGTCGGAATACCACTCCGCCCAGCGGCTGCCGGGAGCCGGAAACGCCGGTCCGCACGCCGACGCCCTGCGCTGTGCTGCGATGCGCCAGCCTGCACGGCTTCCCGCCTGCGGCTTCCATCCCCGTCCGAAGGAGCACTACCTCTACAGCCTCGGGCGGATCGTGATTTAGCCCCGGACGGGGCCCTGAGCCTTTGGCCGCGTGCCGGAGCGGCCGGCACGGTGCGCACGCGGCGTGCGCCGAGAACGATTCCGTAAAACAAACAAGATAATCTATGTATTTTACCCTGTTGGTGGTCGTGATCCTTACGGCCATTGCGCTGGTGGCCGTGGCCCTGGGCATCGCCCGGGCGATCTCGCCCCGCTCCTACAACTCGCAGAAGGGCGAGGCCTACGAGTGCGGCATTCCCACGCGCGGAAAATCGTGGATGCAGTTCAAGGTGGGTTACTACCTCTTCGCCATCCTCTTTCTGATGTTCGACGTCGAGACCGTCTTCCTCTTCTCGTGGGCCGTCGTGGTGCAGGAGCTGGGCGTCTACGGTCTGGTGAGCATCCTCTTTTTCCTGGTAGTACTGATTTTGGGCCTGGCCTACGCCTGGCGGAAAGGAGCTTTGGAATGGAAGTGAAAATGCCCCGTATCAAGTCGATGAAATACGAGGATTTCAACGACAACGAGTACCTCGAGAAGATGGCCGCCGAGCTGCGTGCCAACAACGTGAACGTCATCGTGGGGTGCCTGGACAACCTGATCGAGTGGGGCCGCAGCAACAGCCTCTGGCCGCTGACCTTCGCCACGAGCTGCTGCGGCATCGAGTTCATGGCCGTGGGCGCCGCGCGCTACGATTTTGCCCGGTTCGGGTTTGAAGTGACCCGCGCCTCCCCGCGCCAGGCCGACTTCATCATGGTCGCCGGCACGATCACCCACAAGATGGCCCCCGTGCTGCGGCGCCTCTACGACCAGATGGCCGACCCGAAGTACGTGATCGCCGTGGGCGGCTGCGCCATCAGCGGCGGCCCCTTCAAGCGGTCGTACCACGTCGTCAACGGCGTGGACCAGATCCTGCCCGTCGACGTCTACATCCCGGGCTGCCCGCCGCGTCCCGAGGCGATGCTCTACGGACTGATGCAGCTGCAGCGCAAGGTGCGCCTGCAGCGCTTCTTCGGCGACGTCAACCGGCAGATCGACGAGAAGGAGTACGACGAGCTGATGCGGCGCGACCTGACGGCCGAAAAGAACGATTTGAACGTGGAAAGAGCTGACAAACATGAATGATACGCTGAAAGAGAAGATGACGGCCTGGGAACCCGCGGCCGTCGCGTGCGAGCAGGGCGACGGATACTTCGCCGTGCCGCCCGAGCGGCTGCACGCGCTGGCCGAGCGGCTGCATGCCGAGGGATTCGACTTCCTGCGCAGCCTCACGGGCATGGACTGGGGCGAGGAGGGCCTCGGCGCCGTCTACCATATCGAATCCACCGCCACGGGCGAGAACATCGTCCTGCGCACGGTGACGCCCGACCGCGAGCGGCCCGTGCTGCCGTCGGTCTGCGACGTGTGGCGCGCCGCGGAGCTCAACGAACGCGAGGTCTTCGACTACTTCGGTGTCCGGTTCCTGAACCATCCCGACATGCGGCGCCTCTACCTGCGCGACGACTGGGTGGGATACCCCCTGCGCAAGGACTACGACCCGTCGCTGAACCCCCTGCGCATGAGCAACGAGGTCTCGCGCGACGATGCGCCGAGCTACGAGCTGCTGCCCGACGGCAGCTACATCCGCAAGCGCACGCCGATCTTCGACGAGAGCGAGTACGTCATCAACATCGGTCCCCAGCACCCGGCCACGCACGGCGTGCTGCGCTTCCGCGTCTCGCTCGAGGGCGAGATCATCCGCAAGCTCGACGTACACTGCGGCTACATCCACCGCGGCATCGAGAAGATGTGCGAGGAGCTGACCTATCCGCAGACCCTCGCGCTCACGGACCGGCTCGACTACCTCGGCGCCTCGCAGAACCGCCACGCGCTGTGCATGTGCATCGAGCGGGCGATGGGGGTCGAGGTCTCCGAGCGCGTGCAGTACATCCGCACGATCATGGACGAGCTGCAGCGCATCGACTCGCACCTGCTCTTCTTCTCGTGCCTCTGCATGGACATGGGCGCCCTGACGGCCTTCTTCTACGGCTTCCGCGACCGCGAGAAGGTGCTCGACATCCTCGAGCAGACGACCGGCGGCCGCCTGATCCAGACCTACAACACGATCGGCGGCGTGCAGGCCGACATCCATTCCGACTTCGTGCGCAAGGTCAAGGAGCTGATCGCCTACCTGCGTCCCACGCTGCGCGAGTACCACGAGATCTTCACGGGCAACGTCATCGCCCGCGAACGGTTGGAGGGCACGGGCGTGCTGTCGCGTGCCGACGCCATCTCGTTCGGCGCCACGGGCGGTACGGGCCGCGCGTCGGGCTGGGCCTGCGACGTGCGCAAGCGCCACCCCTACGCCATGTACGGCAAGGTCAACTTCCGTGAGGTGCTCTTTACGGAGGGAGACTGCATGGCCCGCTACATGGTGCGCATGCACGAGATCGAAGAGAGCCTGCGCATCATCGAGCAGCTCATCGACAACATCCCCGAGGGGGCGTACCAGCTGAAGATGAAGCCCGTGATCCGCATCCCCGAAGGCAGCTACTACGCCGCCGTCGAGGGAAGCCGCGGCGAGTTCGGCGTCTTCATCGAGAGCCGCGGCGAGAAGTCGCCCTACCGCATGAAGTTCCGCTCGACGGGTCTGCCGCTCGTCTCCTGCATGGAGACCATCGCCCGCGGGGCGAAGATCGCCGACCTGATCGCCATCGGCGGCACGCTCGACTACGTCGTGCCCGACATTGACCGTTAACCGCTAATTGCAAGACTATGTTTGATTTCGGTATCATTACGAATTGGATTCATGAACTGCTCACTTCGGTCATGCCCGTCGGACTGGCCGTCTTCATCGAGTGTGTCGTCATCGGCGTCTGCCTGCTGCTGATGTACGCGGTGATCGCCATTCTGATGATCTTCATGGAGCGCAAGGTCTGCGCGGCGTTCCAGTGCCGCCTGGGTCCCGTGCGCGTGGGCCCGTGGGGCACGCTGCAGGTCATCGGCGACGTCTTCAAGATGCTCACCAAGGAGATCATCACCATCCGCCACTCGGACCGTTTCCTCTACAACCTGGCCCCCTATCTGGTGATCCTCGCCTCGGTGCTGGCCTTCGCCTGCCTGCCGATCAACCGCGGGCTGGAGATCCTGGACTTCAACGTCGGCGTCTTCTTCCTGATGGCTGCCTCGTCGATCGGCGTGGTCGGCATCCTGCTGGCCGGCTGGAGCTCCAACAACAAGTATTCGCTCATCGGCGCCATGCGCAGCGGCGCGCAGATGATCTCCTACGAGCTGTCGATCGGCCTGTCGATCCTCACGATCATCGTCCTGACCGATACGATGCAGTTTTCGGAGATCGTCCTGCGCCAGGCCGACGGCTGGTTCATCTTCAAGGGCCACGTCCCCGCCGTCATCGCCTTCGTCATCTACCTGATCGCCGGCAACGCCGAGGTCAACCGCGGGCCGTTCGACCTGCCCGAGGCCGAGTCGGAGCTCACGGCCGGATACCACACCGAGTATTCGGGCATGCACTTCGGCCTGTTCTACGTCGCCGAGTTCGTCAACCTGTTCATCATCGCCGGCGTCGCCGCCACGATCTTCCTCGGCGGCTGGATGCCGCTGCACATCCCCGGCTGGGAGGGCTTCAACGCCGTCATGGACTGGATTCCGGGCTTCGTGTGGTTCTTCGGCAAGGCCTTCTTCGTCGTCTGGCTGCTGATGTGGATCAAGTGGACCTTCCCGCGCCTGCGCGTCGACCAGATCCTGACGCTCGAATGGAAATATCTCGTGCCCATCGGCCTGGCGAACCTGCTGCTGATGGTCATCGTCGTTGTCTTCAAACTTCATTTTTAGTCATGAGCAACTATGTAAAGGGACTCTTCGGCGGCGTGCACTCGCTGCTCACGGGCATGAAGGTCACCCTGCGCGAATTCTTCACGCCGAAGGTCACCGAACAATACCCCGAGAACCGTGCCACGCTGAAGATGTTCGACCGCTACTGCGGCGAACTGACCATGCCCCGCGATGCCGACGGCCATACGAAGTGCATCGCCTGCGGGCTCTGCCAGAACAACTGCCCCAACGGCACGATCCGCATCACGACCGAGACGGTCACCGACCCCGAGACGGGCAAGTCGCGCAAGCGGCTCGTGCGCTACGAATACGACCTCGGCTCGTGCATGTTCTGCCACCTGTGCGTCAACGTCTGTCCGACGGGGGCGATCCGCTTCGCCCCGACGTTCGAGCATGCCGTCTATACGCGTGAAAAACTCGTCAAAACACTGAACGAATAAGCCATGGAGATCACACTCGAACTGATCGTCTTCACCGTGCTGGCGCTCTTCATCACCGTGAGCGCCATCCTGGCCGTCACCACGCGGCGCATCCTGCGTGCGGCCACCTACCTGCTGTTCGTGCTCTTCGGCACGGCGGGTATCTACTTCCAGCTCAACTACTCGTTCCTCGGCGCCGTGCAGATGCTCATCTACGCCGGCGGCATCACGGTGCTCTACGTCTTCTCGATCCTGCTGACCTCGAGTGAGGGCGACCGCTCGGAGGACCTGCGCGGATACAAGCTCGTCGTGGGACTGCTGGCCACGCTCGCCGGGCTGGGCGTCTGCCTCTGGATCACGCTCCGGCACAAGTTCATGCCCTCGCTCTTCGAGCACGGCGAACTGCACGTCAGCCGCATCGGCCATGCGCTGATGAGCAGCGACAAGTACGGCTACGTCCTGCCGTTCGAGGTCATCAGCGTGCTGCTGCTGGCCTGCATCGTCGGCGGCATCATGATCGCACGCAAACGCTGAAAAACATCCGGACTATGATACACATGGAATACTACCTGATCGTCTCCACGATCATGATGTTCGTGGGAATCTACGGATTCGTCACGCGCCGCAACCTGCTGGCGATGCTCATCTCCGTCGAGCTGATCCTCAACTCGGTGGACATCAACTTCGTCGTCTTCAACCGCTTCCTCTTCCCGGGCGAGCTCGAGGGCTTCTTCTTCACGCTCTTCGCCATCGGGATCAGCGCCGCCGAGACGGCCGTGGCCATCGCCATCATCATCAACATCTACCGCAACCTGCGCAACATCCACGTCAAGAGCCTGCGCGGCATGAAGTGGTAATACGCCGTAAACAAAGTCGCTTATGGAATATACGATTCTTCTGCTCGTGCTGCCCTTCGTGAGCTTCCTGCTGCTCGGCCTCTTCGGCATGAAGATGCGCCCGAAGGCGGCCGGACTCGTCGGCACGGCCGTCGTGGCCGTCGTGGCCGCGGTGAGCTACGTGACCGCCTGGGAGTACTTCTTCGTCCAGGGGCGCGACGCCGCGGGCCTCTACCCGACGACGATCCCGTGGAACACCCTCTGGCTGCCCATCAGCGGGACGCTGCACATCGACCTGGGCATCCTGCTCGATCCCATCTCGGTGATGATGCTCGTCGTCATCTCGACCGTCTCGCTCATGGTCCACATCTACTCGTTCGGATACATGAAGGGCGAGCGGGGCTTCCAGCGCTACTACGCCTTCCTGTCGCTCTTCACGATGAGCATGCTGGGTTTGGTCGTCGCCACGAACATCTTCCAGATGTACCTCTTCTGGGAGCTGGTGGGCGTAAGCTCCTACCTGCTCATCGGCTTCTACTACACGAAGAAGGAGGCGATCGCCGCCTCGAAAAAGGCCTTCATCGTCACGCGCTTCGCCGACCTGGGCTTTCTGGTCGGCATCCTCTTCTACGGCTTCTACGCCGGGACCTTCTCCTTCACGCCCGACGCGCGGGTGTTGGCGGCGGCCGGTGTGATGATCCCGCTGGCGCTCGGGCTGATGTTCATCGGCGGTGCCGGCAAGAGCGCCATGTTCCCGCTGCACATCTGGCTGCCCGACGCCATGGAGGGCCCGACGCCCGTCTCGGCGCTGATCCATGCCGCGACGATGGTCGTCGCGGGTGTCTACCTCGTGGCGCGCATGTTCCCGCTCTTCATAGGCTACGCCCCCGAGGTGCTCCACTGGACGGCCTACATCGGCGCCTTCACGGCGCTCTACGCCGCCGTCGTGGCCTGCGTGCAGAGCGACATCAAGCGCGTGCTGGCCTTCAGCACCATCTCGCAGATCGGCTTCATGATCGTCTCGCTCGGGGTCTGCACCTCGGCCGATCCCCACGCCGGCGGACTGGGCTACATGGCCTCGATGTTCCACCTCTTCACGCACGCCATGTTCAAGGCGCTGCTCTTCCTCGGGGCGGGCTGCATCATCCACGCCGTGCACTCGAACGAGATGTCGGCCATGGGCGGCCTGCGCCGCTACATGCCCCTGACGCACGCGACGTTCCTCGTGGCGTGCCTGGCCATCGCCGGAATCTGGCCCCTGAGCGGCTTCTTCTCCAAGGACGAGATCCTCACCGCCGCCTTCGCCTTCAGCCCCGTGATGGGGTGGGTGATGACGGCCATTGCCGCCCTGACGGCCTTCTACATGTTCCGTCTCTACTTCAACATCTTCTGGGGGCGTGAGAACCGCGAGCTTCACGCCGCGCACACGCCGCACGAGGCACCCCTCACGATGACGCTGCCGCTCCTGCTGCTGGCCCTGGTGACCCTCGTGGCGGGATGGATTCCCTTCGGGGAGTTCATCTCGAGCAACGGCGAGGCCTACGCGATCCACATCGACCGCGGCGTGGCGGCCGTGAGCCTCTGCGTGGCCCTGGCGGCCATCGCCCTTGCCACGTGGATGTACGCCCGTCCGCAGCAGCCCGTGGCCGACCGTTTGGCCCGCACCTTTGCGGGACTGCACCGCGCGGCCTACCACCGCTTCTACATCGACGAGGTCTACCAGTTCATCACCCACCGCGTGATCTTCGCCTGCATCTCGACGCCGATCGCCTGGTTCGACCGCCACGTCGTCGACGGCTTCTTCAACTCGCTGGCCGCGGCGACGAACGCCGTGGCGGAGTGGATCCGCGTGATCCAGAGCGGCAGCGTGCAGCGCTACTGCATCTGGATGCTGAGCGGCGCGCTGGGCCTCACGATCCTCATCCTGTTAATCTGTTAATCCGGAAGCTACAATGAATATGTTATCCCTGTTCCCCCTCATCCCGCTGGTGATGATGCTGGGACTCTGGCTCTCGAAGACCACGCGGCAGATCCACGCCGTGATGGCGACCGGCTCGGCCGCGCTGCTCGTGCTGGCCGTGGTGCTGGTCGTGCGCTTCCTGGGCCTGCGCGAAGCGGGTGAGACGGCCGCGATGCTCTTTACCGACAGCCACGTCTGGTACGCTCCGCTCAACATCCACTACGCCGTCGGCGTCGACGGTATCTCGGTGGCCATGCTCCTCCTGTCGGCCATCATCGTCTTCACGGGCACGTTCGCCTCGTGGCGCATGCAGGAGCAGGTCAAGGAGTATTTCCTCTGGTTCTCGCTGTTGAGCGTCGGGGTCTTCGGGTTCTTCATCTCGGTGGACCTCTTCACGATGTTCCTCTTCTACGAGGTGGCCCTCATCCCGATGTACCTGCTCATCGGCGTCTGGGGCAGCGGCCGCAAGGAGTATGCCGCCATGAAGCTCACGCTGATGCTCATGGGCGGTTCGGCGCTGCTGCTCATCGGCATCCTGGGCATCTACTTCGGCTCGGGTGCCACGACGATGAACGTGCTGGAGATCGCGCAGCTGCACAACATTCCCGTCGCGCAGCAGCGCATCTGGTTCCCGCTCGTCTTCGTCGGCTTCGGCATCCTCGGCGCCCTCTTCCCGTTCCACACGTGGAGCCCCGACGGCCACGCCTCGGCCCCGACGGCCGTGTCGATGCTCCATGCCGGCGTGCTGATGAAGCTCGGCGGCTACGGCTGCTTCCGCGTGGCGATGTACCTGCTGCCCGAGGCGGCGCAGGAGCTCAGCTGGATATTCATCATCCTGACGACGATCTCGGTGGTCTACGGCGCCTTCTCGGCCTGCGTGCAGACCGACCTGAAGTATATCAACGCCTATTCGTCGGTCTCGCACTGCGGACTGGTGCTCTTCGCCATCCTGATGATGAACACCACGGCCGCGACGGGCGCCGTGCTCCAGATGTTGAGCCACGGCCTGATGACGGCGCTCTTCTTCGCGCTCATCGGCATGATCTACGGCCGCACCCACACGCGCGACGTGCGCGAGTTGAGCGGCCTGATGAAGATCATGCCCTTCCTGGCGGTCGGCTACGTCATTGCGGGTCTGGCGAACCTCGGTCTGCCGGGCCTGAGCGGCTTCGTGGCCGAGATGACGATCTTCAACGGCGCCTTCGCGCATGCCGACGCCTTCCACCGCACGGTGACGATCATCGCCTGCACGTCGATCGTCATCACGGCGGTCTACATCCTGCGCGTCGTGGGCCGCATCCTCTACGGCACGTGCAGCAACCCGGCGCACCTCAAGCTCACGGACGCCACGTGGGACGAGCGCCTTTCGGTCATCTGCCTCATCGTCGCCGTCGCCGGCATGGGCCTCGCCCCGCTGTGGGTGAGCGACCTGGTCCGCGAGGGCGTCACGACGGTCATTACTCACCTGATGAATTAACGCGGCTATGGATTACGCAAACATCTTCCTCTACATGCGCGCCGAGGTGACGCTCACCGCGGTGCTCGTCCTGATCTTCCTCTTCGACCTCTTCGCTCCGGAGCGGATGCGCCGCCACTTCTCCGCCGTGGCGTGCGGGCTGCTCGTCGTGCAGCTGCTGGTGAACCTCGTGCCGCACGAGGCCGGCGTGCTCTTCGGCGGCATGTTCCGCTACGAACCCATGCACGGCGTGGTGAAGAGCATCCTGACGATCGGCACGCTGCTCGTCTTCCTGCAGGCCGACACGTGGCTGCGCCGCGACGACACGCGCCACAAGCAGGGCGAATTCTACATCCTGACGCTCTCGACGCTGCTCGGGCTCTTCTTCATGATCGGTGCCGACAACTTCCTGCTCTTCTTCATCGGCATGGAGCTGGCCTCGGTGCCGATGGCCTGCCTGGTGGCCTTCGACAAGTACAAGGGTCACTCGGCCGAGGCGGGGGCCAAGTACATCCTCAGCGCCCTGTTCGCCAGCGGACTGATGCTCTACGGCATCTCGTTCCTCTACGGCACGACCGGCACGCTCTACTTCGACGACATGGCCGCCCGCATCGACGGCTCGCCGCTGCAGGTGCTCTCGCTCGTCTTCTTCTTCGCCGGGCTCGGATTCAAGCTCTCGCTCGTGCCGTTCCACCTCTGGACGGCCGACGCCTACCAGGGCGCCCCGACCGTGGTGACGGGCTACCTGTCGGTCGTCTCGAAGGCCGCCGCGGCCTTCGCGCTGATGACCGTGCTGATGAAGGTCTTTGCCCCGATGGTCGAGGAGTGGCAGACCCTGCTCTGGATCGTCATCGTGCTGAGCATTACGGTGGCCAACCTCTTCGCCATCCGGCAGCAGCACCTCAAGCGCTTCCTCGCCTTCTCGTCCATTTCGCAGGCCGGGTACATCATGTTGGCCGTCATCGGCGGCAGCAGCTTCGGCATGACGTCGCTCATCTTCTACCTGCTGGTCTATCTGGCGGCGAACCTGGCGGCCTTCGGCGTCATCGCGACCATCGAGCAGCACACCGGCGGCAAGGTCTGCCGCGACGACTACAACGGCCTCTACCGCACCAACCCGCGGCTGGCCCTCGTCATGACCCTCGCGCTCTTCTCGCTGGCGGGCATCCCGCCCTTCGCGGGCTTCTTCTCGAAGTTTTTCGTCTTCGCGTCGGCCTTCCGCGACGGCTTCCCCGTGCTGGTCTTCATCGCGCTGCTCAACACGGTCATCTCGCTCTACTACTACCTGCTGGTGGTCAAGGCGATGTACATCACGCCCAACGACGAGCCCATCGCGCCGTTCCGCAGCGACCGCATGACGCGCATCAGCCTCGGGCTCTGCCTGGCGGGCGTCGTGCTGCTGGGGCTGGTCAGCGCCGTGTACGACGGCATCAACCTCTACGCGTTCGGGCTCTGACGCCCGGCGTCTCCGCATACGGCAAGGGCGGCACGGATCACCGTGCCGCCCTTGTTGTCTTATGGGCCTTCGCGTGGAGGCTGCCTGCCGCCGCGTTCCCGTGTCAGAGGTTGCGCAGCGTGTAGTCGATCATCTTCTGCCGCACGTGCGAGGTGGCGTCGGGCTGCATCGAGTGGTTCTGGTCCGGATAGACCATCATGTCGTACTGCTTGCCGAAGCGGTTGAGGGCGCGCGTCATCTCGACCGTGTTCTGGAAGTGGACGTTGTCGTCGGCCGTGCCGTGGATGATGAGCAGGCGCGTCTTCCGGTCGTCCAGCATCTGTGCGAAGTTGATCGGCGAGTTCTCGTCGTAACCCGCGGCGTTGTACTGCGGGAGGTTGTTGTAGATCTCCGTGTAGATCGTGTCGTAGTAGCGCCACGAGGTGACGGGCGCCACGGCGATCGCCATCTTGAAGAGCCCGTGCCCCTTCAGGGCGCAGTTCAGGGCCATGAAGCCGCCGTAGGACCAGCCGTAGATGCCGATGCGGGAGGCGTCGACCCACGGCTGGGCGGCCATGTGGCGCGCCAGCGAGAGCTGGTCCTCGGTCTCGAGGGCCCCGAGGCGGCCGTAGGTCTGTTTCTTGAAGCGCTCGCCGCGGAAGCCCGTGCCGCGGCCGTCGGTGCAGACGACGATGTAGCCCAGGTCGGCGAGGGCATCCTCCCAGTCGAGCGTCCAGCGGTCGACGACCTGCTGCGAACCCGGGCCCGAGTACTGCGTCAGCAGCACGGGGTAGCGCTGCGCGGGGTCGAAGTCGCGCGGCTTGACGATGTAGGCGTTGAGCTCGTCGCCGCGCTCCGTGCGGAAGGTGAAAAACTCCTTGGCGGGGCGGTTGGCGACCATCAGCCGGATGCGCAGGTCGCGGTTGTCGCAGAGCGTGCGGATCGTGTTTCCCGCGGCGTCGCACACCTCCACGCGGTTGGGCGTCCGGGTGTTCGAGAAGGTCGTGACGAAGTACTTCATGCCGCGGCTCGGCACCACGGTGTAGTATCCTTCGCCCTCCGTCAGACGCCGCTTGTCGCTGCCGTCGAGGCGCACGCTGTAGAGGTTGCGGCGCAGCGGTGAGGTCTCGGTCGAGAGGTACCAGACCCGCTTGCCGTCGGTCCCTACGACCTGCGTGACCTCCCATTCGCCGCCGGTCACCTGCGCGAGGCGTCCGCGGCGGATGCTGTACAGGTAGAGGTGCATGTAGCCTGAGAAGCTCTCCTGCCGCACGAGGAAGCGGTCCTTGTCGACGAAGGTCACCGTGCCGTCGTCCACGCGCTCGACATACTGCTGCGCGCGCTCCTCGTAGATCGTGCGCTGCGCGCCGTGGGGCTCGCAGAGGATCATCTCGAAGACGTTCTGGCGGCGGTTGATGCGGTGAAACCACAGCCGCCCGTCGGGCGTGAAGCCGATGCGCGGGATGTACTGGTCGGTCTCGGAGCCCGTGTCGATGCGCTCGCGGCGGCCCGTCGCCAGGTCGGCAACCCACAGCTGCACGACGGAGTTCGGCTCGCCCGCCTTGGGGTACTTGAAGGTGTAGGCCTCGTTGTAGAGCCGTCCGTCGAAGCGCATCATCTCCATGAGGGGCACCAGCGTCTCGTCGAAGCGCAGGTAGGCCAGGCGCGTGCCGTCGGGCGAGAAGGCGTAGGCGCGCGTCGAGCCGAACTCCTCCTCGTAGACCCAGTCGGTCGTGCCGTTGATGACCTCGTTCCAGGCCCCGTCGGTCGTGATGCGGCGCGTTGCACTCGAAGCGATGTCGTAGACGTAGAGGTCGTTGCGGTCCGAGTAGACGATGCGCGAGCCGTCGGGTGAGAACGAGGCGTCGCGCGGCGCGAAGGCCTCGCGCAGGATCGGCTCCACGCGGCCGCCTGTGGCGAGGTAGTACCGCGTGGTGTAGGAGTGGCGGTAGATCGGCGTGCGCTCGGTGGCCAGCAGCACCGACCGTTCGTCGGGCGAGAGGGCGTAGTCGGTGATCGTGAGCTGCTCGGCCGCCGCGGGCAGCAGCTTGACCCCTGCCTCGTCCGAGGCGTAGGCGTAGCGCAGGACGTTACCCTGCTCGAGCGTCGTGTAGTGTTCGCCGTCGGCCATCGAGCGGAGGCCCTGCACGCTGCGGTTCATCGCCTTGAGCTCGGCGATCGCGGCGTATTCGTTCTGTGCGGCGGCTGCCGTGCCGAGCACGAGCAGCGCCGAGGTAAGCAAAGATTTCAGCAAGGTGGTGTGAAAAAAGGGTGAATGGTCGGAAAAAGGGGCGGGGCAGCCCTTGTGTCGGCCGCTCCGCCCGCGGGGTCAGATGTCGTCGGTCTCGAAGTCGTAGCCGAGGCGCTTGCCCGTGACGAATTTCGAGTTGTCCATCTTGGTGTTGAACTGGTCCACCGTCACGCGCTTGAGCTCGGCGTAGGGCGGCATGAGTAGGTCGAAGTTCAGCGAGAAGTCGATCGCCTCCTCCAGAATCGCCACGAGTGCCTCGCGGTCGATCTCCGCCTCGCCGAAATGCTCGGCGCGCATCGAGTGCTGCTGCTTGCCCTCGGCGAAGTAGCGGCGTTCGCGGTTGATGAAGATCCGCCCGATGAGGTAGCCCTCGTCGGCGTTGCGGTTGAACTTGAACGAGTCGGAGAGGAAGTTGTAGATGTTCACCACGCCGCAGTAGGAGTTTTCGCGGTCGGCCTCGACGTAGGGGGTCTTCCAGACCGGATGCGCCGGGTCGAACTCGAAGACGTCGGTGTGCATCTGGAAGATCAGCAGGTCGTTGGCCACCTGCAGCTGCGCCTCGAACTTGCCGCGGTCGCGGTATTCGAGCCTTACGCGCCGGTCGAGCTTGCCGTCGAGCGCGTCGTCCATCTCCGAGGCCATCTCCAGCAGGGTCTCCTTCAGCAGGTTGAACGCCGCGAAGGTGTTGTCGAAGACCTTCTGCTTGAGCGTCGACTTGCGGATGATCGTTTCGAGAATCTTCTCTCGCAATGAGTGTGTCTCCATAGGTAGGAATTAGGTCGTTGTCGTTTTACTTGATGCGTATCTGTCGTCCGGCCGCGATCGCTTCTCCGCGCTTGAGGCGGTTCATCTTCTCGATCGACCGGGTGCGGATGGCGTAGGACTGCCCCACGGCATAGGCCGTCTCGCCCTCGCGGGCGATGTGGTGGCGCGAGTTGCCCTCCCAGTGCTTCTTCTTGCGCTCGATGTAGACCACCTCGCCCGTCATCGGCTGCGCGCGCTTGTCCTTCAGGTCGTTGAACTTCCGGAGGTTGCGCGGCGAGAGGCGGAACAGCTGCCCGATGTGCTCGAACGTGTCGTTCTCCTTGGCCAGCACATAGTGTACGCCGTTGGTCATGTAGACGTTGTAGCCCTCGTGGGCGTTGATCGTCACGCGGTAGTCGTCCGGGTCGACCGCCGCCTCTGCGCGGGCGTCCGCCACGCTGCTCTGCGAGGCGAACCACTGCTCGGGATCGCCCGCATGGCCCGTGCGCGAGGCCCACAGCCGCAGCCCGTCGGGACGGTCGAGCAGGTAGAGCTGCGTCTCCTCGATGATGCGGATCAGCCGTTGCGCGTAGTCCGGCGCCGTGGCGTAGCCCGCCGCCTTCAGGCCGCGGGCCCAGCTGCGGTAGTCGGTCGCGTCGTAGGCGAAGAGCGAGTCGTAGCGGGGCTGCGAGTCGAGGAACTCCGCGTGGTCGCGGTACGAGGCCTCGACCGAGGGGTAGGCGCGGAAGCATTCGCCCTTGGCGTCGTCGTCGTGGTAGACCTTGCGGCCGGTCCAGCCGCGCTTGCACTTGATGCCGAAGTGGTTGTTCGACTGCATCGACAGCAGGCTGTTGCCGCAGTCCGATTCGAGGATGCCCTGCGCCATGGTGATGCTTGCCGGGATGCCGTAGCGTTCCATCTGTGCCACGGCGATGTGCTTGTAGCGGTCGACGTACTCTTCGCGCGTGAGCCGCACCTGGGCCCGGGCGCCGGCGGCGATCGCGAGTACGAAGGCGGCGAGGGCTATTGCTTTTCTGGAAATAATCATTATCTTTGTTTTGCTTTAAGGGCAAAGGTATAACTTTCCCGCGAGAATAGCAACGGGAAAGACAACATTACGCAACGGCTCCGCCGCGCGTGCGGACCACGATACTAAAACCGCTCAAGACCTATGTTTACCGAAAACGCCAACCGCATTTTCAACGAGGCGATCGAGGAGTACCACCGCTGGGACGACGTCGATCACCCGATTTCCAATCCCTATGCCGCGGGGACGATCGACCACCTGCTCTACGAGAAGAACTGGATCGACACGGTGCAGTGGCACCTCGAGGACATCATCCGCGACCCGCAGATCGATCCCGTCGAGGCGCTGAAGATCAAGCGCCGCATCGACCGCTCGAACCAGGAGCGCACGGACATGGTCGAGTACATCGACTCCTACCTGCTGGACAAGTACCGGGCGGTGGTGCCGGCGGCCGATGCGCGGCTCAACACGGAGACCCCGGCGTGGGCGATCGACCGCCTGTCGATCCTCGCGCTGAAGATCTACCACATGCGGGCCGAGACGCAGCGGCAGGATGTCGACGAGGCGCACCGCGAGGCGTGCCGGAAGAAGCTCGACGTGCTGCTCACGCAGCAGGCCGACCTCTCGCGCGCCATCGAGGAACTGATCGAGGATATCGAGGCCGGCCGCAAGTACATGAAGACCTACAAGCAGATGAAGATGTACAACGACCCGGCGCTGAACCCGGTGCTCTATGCCCAGAAAAAATAGGACGCTGCCGCGCCACCTGCTCGTGCTGCGGACCTCGGCCATGGGCGACGTGGCGATGCTGCCGCATGCGCTGCGGGCGCTCATGGCGGCTTATCCCGACCTGCGGGTCACGGTGGCCTCGCAGGCGATGTTCCGCCCCTTCTTCGCGGGGCTGGAGGTGGGGTGGCTCGACGTCGACGTCCGGGGCCGCCACCACTCGCTGCACGGCATGTGGAAGCTGGCGGCCGAGGCGCGCCGGCTGGGTGTCGACGCCGTGGCCGACGTCCACGACGTGCTGCGCTCGCAGGCCTTCGATCTGGCGATGCGGCTGCACGGCATCCGCGTGGCCCGCATCCGCAAGGGGCGTGCCGAGAAGCGCCGCTTCATCCGCTGCGGCGGCCGCGGCATGGCGCCGCTGCGCCACACGGTGCTGCGCTACTGCGACGTCTTCCGCCACTTGGGCTTCGTCTTCGACGATCCGGCGCCCGTCGTGCGCACGGCGCATCCCAACCCCTTCGGGGAGAAACACGGGGTGTGGGTCGGCTTCGCCCCCTTCTCGGCCCACCGGGGCAAGACCTGCCCCGAGCCGCAGCGCCGCGAAGTGGTGCGGCTGCTCGCCGCACGCTGCGAGCGGCTCTTCATCCACAGCGGAGGCGGCGACGAGGCGGCCTTCGCCGAAGAGATGGAGCGCACCTACCCGAACGTCACGGCCCTCTGGGGCAAGGTGCGCTTCGCGGGTGAAATCGACCTGATCGCCAACCTGGACTGCGTCGTCACGATGGATTCGCTGGTGATGCACCTTGCCGCGCTCGTCGGTACGCCCTGCGTCTCGCTGTGGGGCGCCACGCACCCCGGGCTGGGATTCCTCGGGTACGGCGCCCCGGAGGAGGGCGTTCTGCAGGCCGACCTGCCGTGCCGCCCCTGCTCGGTCTTCGGGGCGCGGCCCTGCCGTCTGGGCGACTACCGCTGTCTTACGGCCCTGACGCCCGAACGGGTGGTCGAGCGGGTCGAACGGCTGATCGCCCGGCCGAAGCCATGACTCCCGTCCGGCAGGCGCCCACGATCGGGACGATCCGAAAGGCAGGATATTGATGCCAAAAACGCGAGGCCTCCGGGATTCCGGAGGCCTCGTCGCATCTTGTCGCGAAGCGGTTATTCCGCCTTGGTGTAGACCTGGCCGGTCTCCTCGATCGTGAGGTAGCGCCGCCCGTCGGCATCCTTCGAGAGGATGCCCGTCTGGGTGAACTCGATCGTCTGGCCGTTGCCGAGGCTTTGGCCCTTGAGCAGGATGCGGTCCGCCTCGCCCTGCAGCTCCCAGTCGGTGTAGAGGAGCGTCGCCATGCGGATCGACGATGCCTCGCCCTCGACGCCGAGGTCGATGCCCACGACCTGGTCCGGGGCGATCGGGTCGGCGGCGGTCCAGCGGCCCACGGCGGTGGCATAGGTCGGGTCGGTGGCCACCTTGACCGCTTCGGCCCCCTTGTCGAGCCGTCCGCGGTACTCCACGATGGCTGGTGCGCCGACGAGCAGTCCGTAGGCCTCGCTGCGGTCGGCCGCGTCGGTCGTGAAGGTGTAGGTCTCCTCGCTCGAGAGGCTGCGCACCGTCACGGTATTCATCGTGGCGTCGGCAATGTAGCCCGTGAAGACCTCGGGGCTCTTCTTCGCGCAGGCGGCCGTGACGCAGAGTGCCGCGGCGGCCAGCATGTATCGGATGTTTTTCATGTGAAACGGGGTTTATTTCCGGTTGCGGATGTATTCGTCGATGGCTTTGGCGGCGGTGCGTCCGGCCCCCATGGCCAGGATCACCGTCGCGGCGCCCGTCACGGCATCGCCGCCCGCGAAGACCCCTTCGCGGGTTGTCTCGCCCTGTGCGTCGGCCACGATGCAGCCGCGGCGCGTGGTTTCGAGCCCGGCTGTCGTCGAGGGGATCAGCGGGTTGGGCGAGGTGCCCAGCGCCATGATGACCACGTCGCACGCGATGTCGAACTCCGAACCGGGCTTCACGACGGGCGAGCGGCGGCCGCTCTCGTCGGGCTCGCCCAGCTCCATCTCCACGCAGCGCACGCCGCGCACCCAGCCCTTCTCGTCGCCCAGCACCTCGACGGGGTTGGTCAGCATGCGGAAGCGGATGCCCTCCTCGCGGGCGTGGTGCACCTCCTCGGCGCGCGCCGGGAGCTCCTTCTCGGAGCGGCGGTAGACGATCGTCGCCTCGGCGCCGAGCCGCTTGGCCGTGCGCACGGCGTCCATCGCCACGTTGCCGCCTCCGACCACCACGACGCGCTGTCCGACGTAGATCGGCGTGTCGTACTCGCGGTCGTAGGCGTGCATGAGGTTCGTGCGCGTGAGGAACTCGTTGGCCGAGACCACGCCGTTGAGGTTCTCGCCCGGGATGCCCATGAAGCGGGGCAGGCCGGCGCCCGAGCCGATGAAGACCGCCTCGTAGCCCTCCTCGCCGAGCAGCGAGTCGACGGTGAGCGTGCGGCCCACGATGACGTCGGTCTCGATCTCGACGCCCAGCTTGCGGACCTCCTCGATCTCGCGCTCCACGATGCGCTCCTTCGGCAGGCGGAACTCCGGAATGCCGTAGACCAGCACGCCGCCCACCTTGTGCAGCGCCTCGAAAATCTTGACTTCGTATCCTATGCGGGCCAGGTCGCTGGCGCAGGCCAGACCGGCCGGGCCGCTGCCCACGACGGCGACGCGGTGGCCGTTGCGGGGTGTCGGGGCGACGGTCGGGGCGCCGTGTTCGAGTTTCCAGTCGCCGACGAAGCGCTCGAGCTTGCCGATGGCCACCGGCTCGCCCTTGACGCCCAGCACGCAGGCCCCCTCGCACTGCGTCTCCTGCGGGCAGACGCGCCCGCAGATCGACGGCAGCGAGCTGTCGCGTGCGATCGTGTCGGCGGCCCCTTGCAGGTCGCCGGCATGCAGCGCCGCGATGAACTCCGGGATGGAGATGCCCACCGGGCACGCGGCCACGCAGCGGGGGGTCTTGCAGTGCAGGCAGCGCGACGCCTCGAGCGTCGCCTCCTCCAGGTTGTATCCGTAGCAGACCTCCTCGAAGTTGGTCGCACGCAGGGCCGGATCCTGTTCGCGCACCGGCACGCGCGGTATTCTGTTTGCCATGGCTTATTTGTCCAATCCGATTCTACAAACGTGTCCTGCGGCGCGCTCGGCCTCGATGGCCGCCCGCCGCTGCTCCTCGCCGCGGTACATGCCCTGGCGGCGCATCGCCTCGTCGAAGTCCACCTCGTGGCCGTCGAACTCCGGGCCGTCGACGCACGTGAAGCGCGTCTTGCCGCCGACCGTCACGCGGCAGGCGCCGCACATGCCCGTGCCGTCGACCATCAGGGCGTTGAGCGAGACGGTCGTCTTCAGCCCGTATTTCTTCGTCGTCAGGGCCACGAACTTCATCATGACCATCGGCCCGATGGCCACGCACTCGTCGTAATGGCGCCCCTCGGCGATGAGCTTTTCGAGCAGCTGCGTCACCAGCCCGTGGAAGCCCTCCGAACCGTCGTCCGTGGCGATGTGGAGCTCCGAAGCCACGGCACGCATCGCGTCGGTGAAGATGAGCATGTCGCGCGTCTTGGCGCCGATGATCACCTCGGCCCTGACGCCGTGGTCGTGCAGCCACTTGACCTGCGGGTAGACCGGGGCCGTGCCCACGCCCCCCGCAATGAAGATGAAGCGTTTGCTCCGCAGCTCCTCGAGGGGCTCCGTAACGAAGGCCGAGGGGCGGCCGAGCGGTCCGGCCAGGTCCGAGAGCGCATCGCCCGCCTCGAGCTCGCAGATCTTGTGCGTCGAGACGCCGATGGCCTGCGTGACGATCGTCACGCTGCCCTCCGCGGCGTCGAAATCCGAAATGGTCAGCGGTACGCGCTCGCCGTGTTCGTCGGCACGCACGATGACGAACTGTCCCGGGCGGGCCGCATGGGCGACGCGCGGGGCGAGGACCTTCATCAGGTAGATGCCTTTCGCCAGGCACCGTTTTTCAAGAATGGGATACATCGTTGCTATGTCTGTTTCTGTTTGTCTCTCTGTTCGTTTCGTCTTCGGGTCGCCCGCCCTGCGGGGCGGCGTTCCGGCGGTCGCTCCCGGCGGTTTCCGTGCGGCGCTTTTCGGCCTTGCCGTCCTCCGGTTTTGCCTTTCCGGCTACGTCAGGCCTTGCCGTGTCCGGTTGTGCCGGTCCGCGGAATACTCCCGGCTCACTCCTCGATCACGGCCACGACGCGCAGGCGGCGCATCGGCCGCACGGGGTCGTTCGTGATGAAGAGAAGGTGCCCGGTGAAAATGCCGTAGGGCAGCTTCCCCGCGTCGAGCTTTACGTCGATCGTCCGGTTGCCGCCGGCCGGAATGCGCATGCCGGGGCGGAGCGACGTCGTGAAGCGCCCGTCGCACTCCACGGCCCGGACGATCAACTCGCCGCGGCCCGTGTTGGCGAGCCCGAACGAAAGGGTCCGGGCCCCCGAGGCGTGTTTCACGTTGCCAAATTTAATGATATTTTGGGATATTTCACACTTCGGCGTCACTTCTTTCTCCCGATCCGCCGGCCGGTCCACGCCGATGCCGTGCGCCATGAGCAGCGTGCCGTTGGTCGCGCCGTCGATCTCGACCTGCAGCACGTCGCGCAGCGAGCCGTAGCGGGGTGCATCGTCGGGGTTGAGGTAGGCGAGGTTGATCTCGGCCCGTTCGCCCGGGGCAAGCTCGTGCGGATAGGTGATCGACAGCAGTCCGCTCTGCTCCTGCGGGCGCAGGTAGAGGCGCACCTTCCGCCCGGAGGTGTTGACTGCGCCGATGGTCGTCTGCATGCGCTGTCCCGTATATAGGTAGGCGAAGGCGGCCGTTGTCGTCGAGAGCCGCACGCCGCCGCCCGCATCGAAGGGGTAGCGCTCCTCGATGCTCCGGGGGCGCGGCGTCACGTTTCCCCGCACGGTCAGCGTCGCGATCCGGCGCCGCTCCGAGGAGTAGATGCCCAGCTCCTTGGAGAAGGTGCCCGGACGGTTGGCGGGGTCGAACGTGACGGTGATCTGCGTCTTCTCGCCCGGCAGGACGGGCTTGCGCGAGAACTGCGGGACCGTGCAGCCGCACGAGGTCACCACGTCGAGGATCACCACCGGCTGCTCCGAACGGTTCTCGCCGGTGAAGGTGTGGCTCACGCGCCCCTGCTCCTCGCGGATCGTGCCGAAGTCCCATGCATCGGGCGTGAAGACGAGCGCCTCCTGCGCCGGAGCGGCGAGTGTGCACAGCGTGCAGAAAATCAGTATGATGAATTTTTTCATAAAGCTTTCCGGTCGGGAAATGATACATGCAAAGTTACATTTTTTGTGAAAAATCGTGCAAATAATTTTGCAGGATTGAAAATTCAATGTATATTTGCACACCGAAAACGAAATAAGACATCCGTTTTCAACTGCCTGAATAGCTCAGTTGGTTAGAGCACATGACTGTTAATCATGGGGTCCTAGGTTCAAGTCCTTGTTCAGGCGCAGATGCGCGAGGGTTGCGCGGAGGTTCTTTCGGATGAAAGCCCGAAAAGGTGCGGGGCCTCGAAAGAAGGCCGCAGCCGGAAAGCCGTCCTGGCAGTCCCAAGCCATTTTTAAGGGAGCTTAGCTCAGCTGGTTCAGAGCGTCTGCCTTACAAGCAGAGGGTCGGGGGTTCGAATCCCTCAGCTCCCACAAATTGAGAAACGACTTGTAGAAATACAAGTCGTTTTTTTGTATTCTGCGTTTGATGTGGAGTGCGTCGGATAGCGCGACAAGGCAATCCGACGATGTGAAGCGTGGCGGGAACTTGGTAATCGGATTATATTATATTGTTCAGTGTCCCGTTTATTTCAGGTCCCCATGCAGGCATGACGATAACATCTTCTGCCCCAAACTACGGATAACATATTTTTGAATCCATAGCCATTGCTCTTGCATGGAAAAATTGTTTTGGCGAAATTTGTAAATGCAATACCCCTGAAGTGTTGTGTATTGAAAAAACATTTCCTAATTTTGTAAAACCATTCCATGCGAATGGCGCATATTGATTTAGAGAAAGTGTTTCGCTGATCCTTGACGACAAAATTTGGCGATTTTGATAGGCACAAGGATAGGCAGTACCGACACTTATCACCGTGTATAGGCATATATCGTTCTGATATATACTTATTCGGTGTGGGGTATTGTTTATTTGTGCTTGGGCTACGCCAAATGCCTGTCGTCAGATAAACGAACAACTCCACACTTTCTTTTTACACATAACCCTCCGTAGTAGGAGTTGATACGGGACGCAAACAGTATATCCGTAATGACGGCCTTTTAGGGAACCGGAACCACGCTATGACGGAAGAGCGCAATGTCTTCTTTATGTGCAGTTGGACAAAATGCTTTTCCCTGGTGTCGGATTGCAGCGATCATTCATGACCATATCAATAACCCAAAAAATTACAGCGATGAAAAAACAATTGTTATTTGCTCTTGTGGCATTTGCGGCCCTGTCGCTCAATGCCTGTTCAAAAGACGACAGCAACGGGGATGAGTCGTGGAAGGACGAACCCCGCGAGGATGTGTTTATCGAATTCAAGGACCCCAATTTTTTGGAGGCACTCATAGGAGAAGGGGTTGATACGAATGGAGACGGTCGAATATCTGAAAAAGAGGCCTCGGTTGTTACAAGTCTTGTGGTAGGAGAACGCCGGATTAGTCAAATGGATGAAATTCGTTATTTCAGGGCCTTGACTAACTTGTCTTGCCCGGAGAATCAACTTACCTCGCTGGATGTCAGCAGCCTTCCTGTATTGGAGACTCTTACTTGCGGAAGCAACAAACTTACGTCGCTTGAAGTCAATCCGACATTAACGGGTTTGTGGTGCGGAGACAATCAGCTTACGTCACTGGATATCAGCAAATGCGTGGCATTAAGTGATTTAGGTTGTCAAAGTAATCGACTTACATCGTTGGATGTCAGCAACTGTCCGGCATTAGACGAGTTGGATTGCGGCCATAATCAACTTATGTCGCTGGATGTTACCAAGAATCTTGATTTAGAAATCTTATCGTGCTCCTCCAATCAACTTACGTCATTAGATATAAGCAAATGTAAATGGATGCAAGCACTTTCTTGTGAAAAGAATCAACTGAAAGAAATAAGGATTTATAAATATCACGAATTAGATCAGGGAACGATAGACTGGATTATTTCTGAATATGGCGATATTATTACATATGTGGAATAATGGATGGCAGACCGGAAGGTCGGGTTGCAGTGATCATTCATGACCTTTATTAATAACCCAAAAAATTACAGCGATGAAAAAACAATTGTTATTTGCTCTTGTGGCATTTGCGGCCCTGTCGCTCAATGCCTGTTCAAAAGACGACAGCAACGGGGATGAGTCGTGGAAGGACGAACCCCGCGAGGATGTGTTTATCGAATTCAAGGATCCCAATTTTTTGGAAGCACTCATAGGAGAAGGTGTTGATACGAATGGAGACGGTCGGATATCTGAGAAAGAGGCCTCGGTTGTTACAAGTCTTGAAATAGATGAACGCAGGATTTGCCATATGGATGAAATCAGTTATTTTAGGGCTTTGACGAAGCTTTATTGCCAGTCTAATCAACTTACCTCTTTGAATGTAAGTACTCTTCCAGTATTAAGATCTCTTGCTTGCGGAGGTAATCAACTCACGTCGCTTGAAGTTAATCCGACATTAACGGGTTTGTGGTGTGGATCTAATTTGCTTACGTCGCTGGATGTCAGCAAATGCGTGGGATTAAGTGATTTAAGTTGTGATAGTAATCGACTTACATCGTTGGATGTCAGCAAGTGTCCGGCATTAGATGAGTTGGATTGCGGCTATAATCAACTTACGTCGCTGGATGTTACCAAGAACCATGCTTTAGAAATCTTAACGTGCTCCGCCAATCAACTTACGTCATTAGATATAAGCAAATGTAAATGGTTACAAGTGCTTTCATGTGAAAAGAATCAACTGAAAGAAATAAGGATTTATAAATATCACGAATTAGATCAGTGGACAATAGACTGGATCATTTCTGAATATGGTGATATTATTACTTATGTGGAATAATGGATGGCAGACCGGAAGAGGAAATTTTCGGATAAAAAAGCCGTTTGTTTAAAAGATAGCTGATTATTTTCGGGGACAGATTTTGCAGAAACTCCGCAAAGTCTGTCCTCTCTCATTCAGATGTAAGATTATCAGTCGATTTATGCCGAGTTAATCCGCATCATGAGCCTACGAAACAGATTTGCCGGCGTGTTGTTAAACAAGAGTCCGGCGAAAAAATCCATAAAATGGATTGAGAATTTGCATGAATGATTTATTTGTCATACCTTTGCACTCGCAATTCAGCAAAAGGGAGCTTAGCTCAGCTGGTTCAGAGCGTCTGCCTTACAAGCAGAGGGTCGGGGGTTCGAATCCCTCAGCTCCCACGACGGAACGGGCCGCTTACAGGGATGCGAGTAGCCCGGTTTTGTAAGGAAAGGAGATACGGGGGTATAGCTCAGTTGGTTCAGAGCGCCTGCTTGACAGGCAGGAGGTCTGCGGTTCAAATCCGCATGCTCCTACAAGGTTGGAAACGAGCGGTTTGCAGTGATGCGAACCGCTCGTTTCGGTTTTAGCACGGAAGGGTGGGGGTGAAGCGGAGGCGGATCGGCGGCTGCCCGCGGCGGCCGGTGTCCGGAGCGGCCGATTACCCGATTGTCGGAGTGTTGTCGGGAGCGCACTCCTCGCGGAGCAGTTCGTAGCAGTGGCAGTCGACGAAGCGTCCGTTCTTGAAGCAGGCCTTGTGCCGGATGCCGCAGCGGCGGAACCCTGTCTTTTCGAGCACGCGCATCGAGGTCCGGTTGCCGGCGTAGACGACGGCCTCGATCCGCACGGTGTCGGTCCGGCGGAAACAGTCGGCGACGGCCGCCTGCAGCGCCTGCGTCATGATGCCCCGGCCCCACAGGGGCTCGGCCAGCCAGTAGCCCGCCTCGGCGCTGAAGCGTTCGACGTCGCTGCCCGGCGTGAAGGTGATGCCGCCGACCGCCTCGCCGTCCACGTCGATGCAGTAGTGCATCGGCTGCGCGCCGGTCGTCGCGGAGCGGATGAAGCGCTCGGCGTCGCGGCGCGTATAGGGGTGGGGCAGCGCGTCGCGGCAGTTGTCCCAGATGTGTCTGTTGTTGAGGTGCCGGGCCAGCGCCTCGCAGTCCGCCGCCTGCCAGCTTCGGAGAATCGGCCTATTCATGGCGCACGGGGTGTGTGACGGCGGCTTCCGGGCTTTCCGCGGCCTGCGCACGGCCCGTTTCCGCTTCCCGATTCCCGAGCAGCAGCTCATCGAGCTGAAGTTTCGGGACGTAGTGGATGCCGTCGCGGCGGTAGTAGGCGAGGCTTTCGCCTGCGTGGGCCGGGACGAGTTCGATCCGCTCGGCACCCCGTCCGACGGCCACGAGCAGCAGCGGCTCGAGCTCCAGCGCGAGGGCCTGCCGGACCGCCGCGCGGTCGAAGGCGCCGATGGCGATGCCGTTCAGCCCGATCTCGGTCGCCTGCAGGAGCATGCTCTGCACCGAGATGCCGAGGTCGATGTCGACGTAGCGGTCCTCCGGAACGGTGGCGCAGACGACGATGAAGGCGTTGGGTTCGGTGCCTGCCATCGGCAGGTGCAGCTCGGGCAGGGCGCTGCCCAGGCGGATGTGGGGCAGGATGAGGGGTGCCTCGTCCGCCAGCACGGGGCGGAAGCGCAGCACCTGCCGGTTCATCGCCGACGGGAGCAGCGTGTTGACCCCGATGATGCGCAGCAGCTGGTCGCGGCGCACGAGAAAGTGCGGGTCGTACCCGCGGTAGCTGCGGTTGCGGAGAAGCAGTCGCCGGAGTGTGGCCGCCGGACGTTGCGGGCGGGGGCCTGCGGCCTGCCGGGCCCGGTACTCCTCCATCTTGCGGCCCAGATAGTCATCTGCCATGGTTGTGCGGTTTTGGGGCAGCGCGCGGCTGCCGTTTTCGGTACAAAAATAGCAAAAATGTGCCGACCGGCCGTCACCTTCCGCCCTAAATTCCGGTCGGGAGGCCGCCGCGCTCCACCGGGCGGGATTTCTTTGTATCTTTGCGGACAAAGCATACACCGATGATCGAAGAAGTCATAGCGCGGCAGCTGCAACTGCCGCTGCGGCACGTGCAGGGGGCGGTCCGCCTGCTGCGCGAGGGGGCCACCGTGCCCTTCATCAGCCGCTACCGCAAGGAGGCGACCGGCTCGATGGACGAGGTGCAGGTCGGTGCGGTGAAGGAGGCGCTCGAACGCCTCACGGCGCTGGAGGCCCGGCGCGCCACGGTGCTGGAGACGATCGGCGGGCAGGGACGGCTGACGGACGAGCTGCGCCGCCGCATCGAGGCGTGCTGGGACCCCGTGGAGCTGGAGGACCTCTATCTGCCTTACCGGCCCAAACGGCGCACACGCGCCGCGGTGGCCCGCGAACGGGGGCTTGAGCCGCTGGCGGAGCTGCTGCTCGCGCAGCGCACGGCGGATGTGTCGGCTGCGGCGCGGCGCTTCGTCTCGGCCGGGGTGCCCGACGTCGAGGCGGCGCTGGCCGGGGCTTCGGATATCGTCGCCGAGCGCATCGCCGAGGACGAGCGCTTCCGCAACGAGCTGCGCCGCACGTTCCGCCGCGAGGGCATCGTCCGCTCGAAGGTCATCCGGGGCAAGGAGGCCGAGGGGGTGAAGTACGCCGACTATTTCGATGCCGCGTCGCCCCTGCGCACGATCTCCTCGCACCGCTACCTGGCCATGCGCCGCGGCGAGGAGGAGGGCATCCTCCGCGTCGGGATCGACGTGGATGCCGAGCGGTGCATCGCGTCGCTGCAACGCCGCGTGGTGCGCCCCGGTTCGCCGACGCGCCGCTGGCTGGAGGCCGCGGCGGCGGATGCCTTCAAACGGCTGCTGCGCCCCTCGATCGAGAGCGAGCAGCTCGCGGCGGCGAAGGAGCGGGCCGACGACGAGGCGATCGGCATCTTCGCCGGAAACCTCCGGCAGCTGCTGCTGGCCCCGCCCCTCGGGCAGAAGCGCGTCATCGCCCTCGACCCGGGCTACCGCACCGGCTGCAAGGTCGTCGTGCTCGACTCGCAGGGTTCGCTGCTCGACCATACGGCCATTTTCCCCCACGCTCCGCAGCACCGCCGCGACGAGGCCGTCGCCGTGCTGCGCGACCTGATCCGCCGCTACGCCCCGGAGGCCTTCGCCGTCGGGGACGGCACGGCCGGGCGCGAGACCGAGGAGCTGGTGCGCAGCGTGGCGCCAGAAGGGGTGGCTGTCTACGCCGTCAGCGAGGACGGCGCGTCGGTCTACTCGGCATCGGCCGTGGCCCGCGAGGAGTTTCCCGACTGCGACGTCACGGTGCGCGGCGCCGTGAGCATCGGCCGCCGGCTGATCGACCCCCTCTCGGAGCTGGTCAAGATCGAACCCCGGTCGATCGGCGTCGGGCAGTACCAGCACAGCGTCGACCAGACGAAGCTCCGGGCGCGCCTCGCCTCGGTGGTCGAGAGCTGCGTCAACAGCGTGGGCGTCAACATCAACACGGCATCGAAGCACATCCTCGCCTACGTCTCGGGGCTGGGGCCCGCCCTGGCCGCGAACATCGTTGCCTACCGTGCAGCGCACGGCGACTTCCGCACGCGGCGCGAACTGCTGCGCGTGCCGCGCCTCGGGGCCCGGGCCTATGAGCAGGCCGCGGGGTTCCTGCGGGTCGTGGGCGGGGAGAATCCGCTGGACAACAGCGCCGTGCATCCCGAATCCTACGGCATTGTCGAACGCATGGCCGCCGATGTCGGCGTGAGCGTCGACCGCCTGCTTGTGGACGGGGCGCTGCGCCGCACGCTCCGCCCGGAGCGCTACGTCGGCGGCGGGGTCGGGCTGCCGACCGTGACCGACATCCTGGAGGCCCTCGACAAGCGGGGCCTCGACCCGCGCGAGCAGCTGCACGTCTTCTCGTTCGCTCCTGACATCCATACGATCGACGACCTGCGCGAGGGGATGCGCCTGCCGGGAATCGTCACCAATGTCACGGCTTTCGGCGCCTTTGTCGACATCGGCATCAAGCAGGACGGTCTGGTACACGTTTCGCAGCTTGCCGACCGCTATGTGGCGTCGCCCGCCGAGGTCGTGCGCCTCGGCCAGCAGGTCGAGGTGCGCGTCGTGGGGATCGACCTCGCGCGGGGCCGCATCGCACTCACGATGCGCCGCGGCGAGGCTCCGGCAAAAGAATCGAAACAATAAGAAGAGAACCATGGAATGCAATTTCCGGATGATCCGGACCCTCTTGCTGGCGCTGCTGCTGTGTGCGGCTGCCGGCCTTCGGGCGCAGCAGCGCGTCGCGGGGTATCCCGTCAGCGGGCGGGTGATCGACCGCCTGACGCGCGAGCCGGTACCCTATGCCGCCGTGGTGGTCGCGGGGCAGGAGCAGCGCGGCGCCTCGACCGACTCACTCGGGCGCTTCCGCATCGAGCGCGTGCAGCCGGGCATCTCGCGCCTGCAGGTCTCGTCGATGGGCTACCGCACGACCTTCACGCCCGAATACCTCGTCTCGGCCTCGACGCCCTTCATCGAGATCGAGATCGACGAGGATGCCACGCAGCTTGAGGCCGTCACGGTGCGGCCGACCCCCTTCCGCACCTCGGTCGAGGTGCCCGTGGGGATGCAGGTGATCGGCGTGCGCGAGATCGAGAAGAGCCCCGGCGCCAACCGCGACGTCTCGCGCATCGTCCGCTCCTACCCGGGGGTCGCCTTCTCGCCCGTGGGCTACCGCAACGACCTCATCGTGCGCGGCGGCGGTCCGTCGGAGAACAAGTTCTACATGGACGGCATCGAGATTCCGAACATCAACCACTTCGCCACGCAGGGCGCCACGGGCGGTCCGGTGAGCATCGTCAACGCCGACCTCGTGCGCGAGATCAACTTCTACACGGGGGCCTTCCCGGCCGACCGCTCCGGGGCGTTGAGCTCCGTGCTGGACTTCAGCCTGCGTGACGGCGACCCCGAGAAGCAGAACTTCAAGGCGACGCTCGGCGCCTCGGAGGTGGGCGTGAGCGGCAACGGCCACATCGGGCGCAGGACCACCTACCTCTTCTCGCTCCGGCAGTCCTACCTGCAACTGCTCTTCAAGATGCTGGGGCTGCCCTTCCTGCCGAACTACATCGACGGGCAGGTGAAGGTCAAGACCCGCCTCTCGGAGCACGACGAGGTGACGTTCCATGCGCTGGCGGGCTTCGACAACATGCGGCTGAACGTCGACGAGGAGGGCGAGGAGGCGGAGTATCTGCTGAGCTACCTGCCCCGCATCCGGCAGGAGACCTTCACCGTCGGGGCGTCGTGGCGCCACTACGCCGGGCGGCACGTGCAGACCCTCTCGCTGAGCCACAACTACCTGAACAACCGCAACCTCAAATACCGCAACAACGACGCCTCAACCGAGGAGAACCTCATCCTGCGGCTGCGGGGCGTGGAGCAGAAGAGCGCGCTGCGCTTCGAGAACCGCACCTATGCCGGGCGGTGGACGCTGCGCGAGGGGGCCGAGCTCACGTGGACGCACTATGCGAACGACACGCGCCAGCGGCTCTACACCGACGAGGCGCTCCTTTCGGAGTACTCCACGCGGCTGGGCATCGTCGGCTGGGGCCTCTTTGCCGGGGCGGACTACGCCTCAGCCGACAAGCGCCTCACCGCCTCGGCCGGCCTGCGCGCCGACGGCTGCGACTACTCGGCCCGCATGGCGCGGCCGTGGCACCAGCTCTCGCCCCGGGCGTCGGTGCGCTACTCGTTCAACGAGAGCTGGTCGGTGAGCGGCAGCGCGGGGCTCTACTGGCAGCTGCCGCCGCTGACGGCCCTCGGGTTCAAGCAGGAGGGGCAGCTGGTCAACGAGTCGCTCCGCTACCTGCATGTCTGGCAGTTCGGGGCCGGGGGCGAATGGCGGCTGCGCGACCGGCTGGCCGTCTCGCTTACGGGGTTCTACAAGCTCTACGGCGACGTGCCGACGTCGGTTGCCGACGGCATTCCGCTCCTGTGCAAGGGCAACGACTACGGCGTGGTGGGCAACGAGCTGCTCGTCCCGACGGCCGAGGGGCGGGCCTACGGCGTGGAGGCGCTGGCCCGCTGGCAGGTGCCCGGGCGGCTCAACATTGTGGGATCGGTGACGCTCTACCGCAGCGAATACCGCGCCGACCGCTCGGCGCCGTATCTCCCCTCGGCGTGGGACAACCGCTTCGTCGTGAACGTCAGCGGCACCTGGGACCTGCCCCGCAGCTGGAGCGTCGGCATGCGCCTGAGCGCCGTGGGCGGCTCGCCCTACACGCCCTACGACGAGGAGAAGTCGTCGCTCGTCGAGGCGTGGGATGCGCAGGGACGCCCCTATTACGACTATACGCAGTACAACGCCCGGCGGCTGGATGCCTTTGCGCAGCTCGACGTGCGGGTCGACAAGACCTTCTATTTCCGACGGTGCATGCTCGGCTTCTACATCGACCTGCAGAATGTCACCGTGAGCAAGCTCCGCCAGCCGGACGTCCTCATGTCGACGGGCGTCGTCGAGAACCCCGAAGCACCCCTTGCCGAGCAGCGCTACCGCATGAAGCGCATCGCACAGGTGAGCGGCACGCTGCTGCCCACGCTCGGCATCACGGTGGAGTTCTGACCGGCGGCACCGGGGGCGGTTGCGGTCCGGGGCGGCCCTTGCCGGGAACGGTCCGGGAACGGTCTGCGAACGGTCCGGCGCGTTGTCGGGTGCGGACAAAAAAACAGCAGGGAGTCTCGCGACTGCCTGCTGCCCCCGGAGGTTGCCCTCCTAAAACTACTAACCCAAACTTAAATAAATGAAGAAACCTCACTGCGGTTGCTGTGCCGCAGTTGCTTTCTCAAGGGACAAAATGCGTGCCACGACAAAGCCCGCGATCACGTTGATCGCGGGCTTTGTCCGTTTGTGCCGGAAAGCGGGCCGGGCGGGGTATTTTCCCGTGAAGGAGCATCCCGCCGCGGAGCCCCCGTTACTTTTTTATTTACTTTTCACCTTTCACCTTTCACCTTTCCCGAACACGCCGGTGTAGGTCGAGGGCGAGAGGGCGCGCAGCTCGGCCTTCACCGCCTCGGAGACGTTGAGCGTCTCGATGAACGCCGCGATCGCCTCGTGTGTGATGTGGGTGTTGGTGCGCGTCAGGGCCTTCAGCGCCTCGTAGGGCTTCGGGTAGCCCTCGCGCCGCAGGATCGTCTGGATGCCCTCGGCCACGACGGCCCAGTTCTGCTCCAGGTCGCGTTCGAGTGCCTCGCGGTGGAGGATCACCTTGTTCAGCCCCTTCAGGAGTGAGCGCAGCGCAATGACCGAATGGGCCATCGGCACGCCGATGTTGCGCAGCACGGTCGAGTCCGTAAGGTCGCGCTGCAGGCGCGAGACGGGCAGCTTGCGCGAGAGGTGCTCGTAAATGGCGTTGGCGATGCCGAGGTTGCCTTCGGCGTTCTCGAAGTCGATCGGGTTGACCTTGTGCGGCATGGCGCTCGAACCGACCTCCCCGGCCTTGATCTGCTGCTTGAAGTACTCCTCGGAGATGTACATCCACATGTCGCGCGCAAGGTCGATCAGGATCGTGTCGATGCGCTTGAGGTTGTCGAAGATCGCCGCGAGGTTGTCGTAGTGCTCGATCTGCGTCGTGTACTGCGAGCGGCTCAGGCCGAGCTTCTCGCCCACGAAGCGGTTGGCGAAGGCCACCCAGTCGATCGCGGGGTAGGCCGCGTGGTGGGCGTTGAAGTTGCCCGTCGCCCCGCCGAACTTCGCCGGCACGGCGATGTCGTGCAGCATCGAGAGCTGCTTTTCGAGCCGCTCGACGTAGACCATGAACTCCTTGCCGAGCATCGTGGGCGAGGCGGGCTGTCCGTGCGTGCGGGCCAGCATCGGGATGTCGCGCCACTCCTCGGCCAGCGACGCCAGCTTGTCGCGCACCTCCTCGACGAGCGGGTAGTAGATCCCCGAGAGGGCCTCCTTGAGCGAGAGCGGAATGGCCGTGTTGTTGATGTCCTGCGACGTGAGGCCGAAGTGCACGAACTCCTTGTAGCGTCCGAGGCCCAGCGCCTCCATCTTCTCCTTGAGGATGTATTCGACGGCCTTGACGTCGTGGTTCGTCACCGATTCGATCTCCTTGACGCGCTCGGCGTCGGATGGCGAGAACTCCTCGTAGAGCGACCGCAGGGCGTGCAGCGCCGCGGGGTCGATGCCCGCGAGCTGCGGCAGCGGCAGCTCCGCCAGGGCGATGAAGTACTCCACCTCGACGCGGATGCGGTAGCGGATGAGTGCCTGTTCCGAGAAATAGTCGGCCAATTTCTCCGTGACCTTGCGGTAGCGGCCGTCGACGGGCGAGATGGCGGTCAGTGTGTTGAGCATGTTGTCCTGTGTTTTTTGTATTGCCATGGTACGGATCCGCCCGGCGCGGCACCTCTCGGCGGGGTGGGCGGTGTGCTTTTGCGGTTCAAATTTACGACAATTAATCGGATTTTGCCCCCGCGCAAGGAGGTTTTTGTGGCCCGATGCCGTTTTTTGCCCCCGAAGATTTGGCAAAAGGGCCGTTTTTCGCTGTTTTTAGCGTCGCAAACCGAAAGTGCGTTCCGTCCCGGTTTCAGGACCTCGGTGTCCGGCGGTCGGCGAGCTGCGGATGCTCCCGGATCCGGGGTGCGGGCCTTTCGATCAAATCCTAACTGTCACTTAAAAATAGTTTTTGCTTATGAAAGGAAATCGCTTGTTGCGGGCGTAGCTGCTTGCGGCGGCATGTGCCGTGGTGTTGACCGGCTGCAAGGACGACGAGAGCGACGGGGCGCCGAGTGGGCCCGAGATTCGCTTCGAGGTGTCCGGAGTCGATGTGGGTGCGGAAGGCGGCGTGCAGACGCTCGCCTATGAAATTGCGGGCGACAAAGAGCCCGGAACGCTGGAGGCGCGGGTCGACGAGACGGTCGGCTGGGTGCACTCGTTCGATACCTCCGAGGCGGGGGTGCTGCGTTTCGAGGTGGATGCCAACGATACGGAGGCCGAGCGCACGGCCGTGGTCTATGTGACCTGGCCCGGAGCCGAGCAGGTGCAGCTCGCTGTCTGACAGGCCCCCGGTGAGGGCGGCATGAGCTGGGTGTTCGACGTGCAGATCGAAAACTGGGAGGTGACGCTCAACGTCACCCCTTCGGATGACGCGCAGGCCTACTTCGCCGACATCCAGTATTACGACGTCTACGAGCAGATGGGGCTCACGCCGAAGGAGTTTGCCGAATCGGTCGTCGCCGACATGATCGCCTTCTACGGGGAGGCCGCCGGGATGACTCCCGAGGAGGTCATCGCGGGCATGAGCATCTACGGCCCCGCGTCCAAGCCCTACGGCGTGATTATGCCCGGTACGAAGTATATCGCCTTCGCCTTTGCCCTCAACGAGGCGGGCGAGGTGGTCTCCGAGGTGAGGATCGAGAACTTCGAGACGCCGCCGGCCGATCCCTCCGACAACCGCATCTCGATCCGCGTCGACAATGTGACGGCGCGCACGGCCGACGTGTACTACACGACGACGAACAGCGACGTCTATCTCTATGACGTCGTGCCGGCGGCCGCGATCGAGGGGATGACCGACGAGCAGACCATGACCCACATCATCTCCAACTGGGGCGGGTATATCAACTATGCGCTGACGTCGGGCGACCACCTCTATGAGGCCGAATACCTCGAGCCCGGGACCGACTACGTGGCCGTCGGCTTCGGATACGACGTGCTCACCTACACGACCGCCCTGACGAAGGTGGCCTTCCATACGGACGAGCCGGGCGATCCGGCCGCCTGCGAATTCGGGTTCCGGTTCGAGTCGAGCGGCCCGGGCACGGTTCTCGTGTCGGTCGATCCGAGCGACGAGACCGTCCGCTACTTCTGGAACCTCTACGATGCGTCGGCTTCGGTGGACGACATCAAGGCCCTCATCGAGGAGTCGATCCGGACCAATACCGAGAACGGCTATTATGCCGACGTCTTCGAGTACTGACAGAACGAGTCGTCGATCGGCAAGGACAGCTACCTGTTCGTGGGGCTGGATCCCGACAAGACGTACCGGGCCGCAGCCGTTGCGCTGGACCTGAAGACCGGCGGCTTCGGCGGTGAGTTCTACCTGAGCGACGTCTATCCCGAGGAGTCCGCCGGGGAGCTCTCCATCGAACTGGTTTACGACAAGTATTTCGACGGCGATCAGGCCGCGGAGCTCGGCAGCGAGTATGCCTCGTTCGCCGGCAAGGCGCTGGTCCCCGTATCGGTCCGGGTGAACGGTGCAGGCTCCTACCGCTGGGCCGTCACGACCTATCCGGAGGACTACACGAGCGCATCGGACAAGTCCTTCTGGTCGACCCTGTCGTGGGAGGAGATCTTCTACGAGGACGAGCCGGCGGCGAACATCGCCCTCGACTGGGATGTGAACTACACGCTGGTGGCCATGGTGCGCAACGACGCCGGGGACGCATACAAGCGTTTCGTGCAGGAGGTCCGCTTCACGAAGCAGGGGGCGTCGCCCATCGGCGAGCTGACTTCCTCGGCACAGCCGGCGCCCCTCTGCACCGCGCCGCTGACCGGCTTCCGCCCGCTGGCCGCCGAAGGCCGTGCGGTCGACCGCTCCGAGGCGTCGCGCCGTGCGGAGTGGAAGGCGCTGGCCCGTCAGACGGAGCAGCAGTACCCCTTCGGCGCCCTTCCCTTCGGACGGATCGACGCCCGGAGATAGTCCGCAAGAAGTCCGTTTCGCGGACGGGATCGCCGCCGTCCGCCGCAGTTGCAGGGAGCGCCCCCGGTTGTCGGGAGCGCTCCCGCTCTTTGTCCGGCTTACGGCCTGTGCCCGGCTTCCGCCGCCCGTCGCCCGTCACCCGTCACCCGTTGCCCGTCGCCTGCTGCCTGTCGTCCGCCCGCCGCCCGCCATGGGTTTCCCGTCGGGCGTTTCGGCTGCCATTCGCCGGCCGGGCCGCCCGCCGGAAGGGGCTGCTCCATAGGTGCAATAAATTCCCCGCCGGGTCGTTTATTTGACGGGATATTTGAGTTATCCCGCGGAAAATATTACCTTTGCAGAGAAATAACCGAAATTGTGTAAATGAGATTTTTAACGGATATCATAGACGCTTTGGCAGACTTTGTGCGGCGCAACCCGCTGACGACGCTCATCATCGTGTTCTTGTCGCTGGCGGCTCCCTCGCTGCTCAAGGGCATTGCCGCCTTCGTCCTCTACTTCCTGCTGGGGCTCGTGGTCTTCGCCCTGGTCATGGGATTGCTGCTGCGCTGGCGCATCGCGCAGGCCCGCCGCCGCATGGAGGAGCAGTTCGGCGAACAGTTCGGCGGCGGCACGCCCTTCGGTTCCGCGGACCCCTTCGGAGGTGCCGCCCGCGGCGGGGATGCCTTCGGCGGCCGCCGTGCGCGGAATCCGCGCGAAGGGGAGGTGAAGATCTACGTGACCTCCGAGGCTCCCGAGAAGCGCGTGGCGCACGGAGTCGGCGATTACGTCGACTTCGAGGAGACGAAGACCGACGATAAAAAGAGATAGTCATGCTGAAGGCATTTTCACTCATCGGCCGCTACTTCATCCTGATGGGAAAGGTCTTTTCCCGTCCGGAGAAGGCCGCGATCTACCGCCGCCGCATCATCTACGAGATGGAGGCCCTCGGCATCGACTCGATCGGCCTGACGGCCCTCATCTCGGTCTTCATCGGCGCGGTCATCACCCTGCAGATGTGCATCAACCTCAACTCGCCGTTCATTCCCCGCTCGCTCGTCGGCTACGCCACGCGCGAGACGATGATCCTGGAGTTTTCGTCGGCCGTCGTGGCGCTGATCCTCGCGGGCAAGGTCGGGTCGAGCATCGCCTCCGAGATCGGCACGATGCGCATCACCGAGCAGATCGACGCCCTCGAGATCATGGGCGTCAACTCGGCGTCGTACCTCATCCTGCCGAAGATCGTCGCCGCGATGATCTTCTTTCCGTTTCTGACGATCCTCTCGATCCTGATCGGCATCCTCGGCGGGTGGCTCATCGCCGCTGCGACGGGCATCATGATCCCGGCGCAGTACGTCGACGGCCTGCTCATGGACTTCCGCCCCTATTCGATCACCTACACGCTCATCAAGACCGTCTTCTTCGCCTACATCATCACCTCGATCTCGGCCTTCTACGGCTACAACGCCCGCGGCAACTCGCTCGAGGTGGGCGCCGCCTCGACGCGCGCCGTGGTGGTGAGCTGCGTGGTGATCCTGCTCTTCGACCTCATCCTGACTCAAGTGCTGCTGATATGATACGTGCCGAACACATCGTCAAGTCGTTCGACGGCCGGGTCGTGCTCGACGACATCTCGATCGAGTTCGAGACCGGCAAGACGAACCTCATCATCGGACGCAGCGGCTCGGGCAAGACCGTGCTGCTCAAGACGCTCGTCGGGCTGCACGAACCCGACTCGGGCGACGTGTGGTACGACGACGTGAATTTCACGGCGCTGGGCTTCCGCGAGCGCAAGGCCATCCGCAAGGACATCGGCATGATCTTCCAGGGCGGGGCGTTGCTCGACTCCTCGACCGTCGAGGAGAATGTCAAGCTGCCGCTCGACCTTTTCACCACGCAGAGCGAGCGCGAGAAGATGGAGCGCGTGAACTTCTGCCTGCAGCGCGTGCGGCTCGAGGATGCCAACCGCCTCTACCCGGCCGAGCTGTCGGGCGGCATGATCAAGCGCGTGGCCATTGCGCGGGCCATCGTGCTCAATCCACGCTACCTGTTCTGCGACGAACCCAACTCGGGTCTCGATCCGCAGACCTCGATCGTCATCGACAACCTGATCCACGAAATCACGCAGGAGTACAACATCACGACGATCGTCAACACGCACGACATGAACTCCGTGATGGAGATCGGCGAGAAGATCGTCTACATCCACGACGGCCGCAAGTGGTGGGAGGGGACCAAGGAGAGCATCCTCCACGCCGAGAACCGCGAGCTGAACGACTTTGTCTTCGCCTCGGCGATGGCCAAGCGCGCCAAGGGGATCAAATGACCGAAAGCAGGCGGAGCAGCTGCTCCGCGCAGGCCCGGTCGGCAGGCTCGTGGCGGGTTCCCGGCAGCCGGAAGATTTTTCCGGCCTCCGACAAAACATTTTGCCGGTTTTTGCGTATAATATAAATGACGGGGCTTCCGTGCGGCGTGCCTGTGCGGGTGCGGGCAGGGGAGCTGCGAGGAGTGCGGGTCGAAGAGCTGCCGGTATGGCTCGGGAACCCGTTGCAAGGGGTGTCGGCGCGCGGCCGCGGCACGGTGAAAATCGCACGAAATTTGCAGCGCGCAGGGGTACTGAAAAAATTTTAATAATTTATTTGCGTAAACAACGGAAAGTATGTACTTTTGTGCTGTGAAAAAAATAACGCAATTTTTTACCAACAAATAATTCGTTAATATTATGGCAACTATCAAAATTGGTATCAACGGTTTCGGCCGTATCGGCCGTCTGGTGTTCCGTGCCGCCTGCACGAATGAAAACATCGAGGTCGTAGGCATCAACGACCTGGTTTCCGTGGACTACATGGCTTACATGCTCAAGTACGACACGATGCACGGCAAGTTCCAGGGCACGATCGACTTCGACCTGGAGAAGAACCAGCTGATCGTGAACGGCAAGGCCATCCGCGTAACCGCCGAGAAGGATCCCGCCAACCTGAAGTGGAACGAGGTCGGCGCAGAGTACGTCGTCGAGTCGACGGGTCTCTTCCTGACCAAGGAGAAGGCGCAGGCCCACATCGCCGCAGGTGCCAAGTATGTTGTTATGTCGGCTCCCTCGAAGGACGACACGCCGATGTTCGTATGCGGTGTCAACACCGACACCTACGCCGGCCAGACGATCGTGTCGAACGCTTCGTGCACCACGAACTGCCTCGCCCCGATCGCCAAGGTCCTCAACGACAAGTTCGGTATCACGGACGGTCTGATGACCACCGTTCACTCGACCACCGCAACGCAGAAGACCGTAGACGGTCCCTCGATGAAGGACTGGCGTGGCGGCCGTGCCGCTTCGGGCAACATCATCCCCTCGTCGACGGGTGCCGCCAAGGCCGTAGGCAAGGTGATCCCCTCGCTCAACGGCAAGCTGACGGGTATGTCGATGCGTGTGCCGACCCTCGACGTATCGGTTGTCGACCTGACCGTCAACCTGGCAAAGCCTGCCAAGTACGATGAGATCTGCGCTGCCATGAAGGAGGCTTCGGAGGGCGAGCTCAAGGGCATCCTGGGCTACACCGAGGAGGCTGTCGTTTCGTCGGACTTCCTGGGCGATCCCCGCACGTCGATCTTCGACAAGGCTGCCGGTATCGCACTGACCGACACCTTCGTAAAGGTTGTTTCGTGGTACGACAACGAGTGGGGCTACTCGAACAAGGTCCTCATGCTCATCGAGAAGATGGCCGCTTACAACAACAAGAAGTAATCGACATCCTGCGATGTTACGGCGGTTCGGAACTTCGGTTCCGGACCGCTTTTTTTTATGTGAAAGGTAAAAAGTGAAAGGTGAAAGGTGAGGGGGCCGAATGACCCGGAGTGGCGTCGGGGCGCTGACGTGACGGTTGCGAAATGATCGGGGACGGTTCCGGGACGATCGGGAACCGTCAGGAATCGTTAGGGGTGGTCAGGTGCAGTTGGAGACGGTCAGGAACGGTCAGGGGCGGTCGACGCGCAGTTCGAGCGAGATGCCCGACCACTGGTTGATGGTGTAGCGTTCCGCGCGCAGCCGCCGCCCGGCGAAGGTGATCTTCAGGTCGAGGTCGAACGGGCGCGTTGCGTCGATGTCGTTTCCCTCCGGCAGCGTGTGCGGAATCACGTAGACGTAGAGCATCAGGTGGTCGCATGCCGGGGCGGAGAGCGTCACGCGGCGGTCGGCGGGCAGGTCGGCCGGCCGCTCGCGGAGGTTCGCGCCGACGTCGGCGACGGTCGAGGCCGCCGAGGCGAAGTCGGTGCGGTTGCCCGCCGCGTCGAAGCAGCCGCACATCAGCGCCGCATTGTAGCGCCACCACCCCTCGTAGCGGCTCGAAATCTCGATGGTGAATCCCTCTCTGTCGCTCATGGGAGCAAAGATAGCGCATCGGGGCGGCTCCTCCAAATTTATTTGCGGACGGGGGTGCGAAACCCCGGCTGCGGGGCCCGATCTGTGCTAAATATCTGCGATTCCTTTGCAAATGTCTTATTTTTTAGTAACTTTGCGCACTAAACGCGTACAAATGGAGGTCGGAAAAACATATTCGATCGCGTACAAGGGGCTGAAACCGGGCCTGCACGACTTTGATTTCAAGGTCGGTCGCGAGCTCTTCGAGGCCTTTTCCGCCGGGGACATCAAGGACGGCGCGTGCGACGTGCACGTGCGGCTGGACCGTGCCGAGACGCAGCTCGTGATCGACGTGCGCATCACGGGCCATGTCGTCGTCGAGTGCGACCGCTGCCTGGAGGACTGCCGCATTCCGGTCGACTACGACGGCCGGCTGCTGGTCCGCTTCTCGGACGAGGAGCGCGAGTACGACGGGGATGTGCTGTGGCTCTCGCCCGTGGAGGACGAGGTCGACCTCATGCAGTATATCTACGAGAGCATCGTGCTCTCGCTGCCCTATCAGCGGGTGCATCCCGAGGGGGAGTGCAACCCCGAAATGATGCGGCGGTTCCGCATCGTCTCGGGCGAGGAGTTCGCCGGCATCGAGGCCCGCGCCCGTGAGCAGGCCGAGGAGTCGATCCCGGCGGAGGGACTGTCGAAACTTGCGGCGCTGAAGGCGGAGATGGAGGCCGCGGAGCGGACCTCCGGCACCGGAAAAGAGGAAAAACAGAGAGAATAGATACGTCAAACTTATAATTCTTGTTGTAAAATGGCACATCCTAAACACAAAATCTCGTCGACGCGACGTGATAAGAGAAGAACTCACTACAAGGCCGTTGTTCCGACGGTCGTTACCTGCTCGAACTGCGGCGCTTCGGTGCTCTACCACCGCGTATGCCCCGAGTGCGGTTTCTACCGCGGCAAGCTGGCCATCGAGAAGAAGGCGGCCGAATAACCGCCTGCGAGAAGAGCGCATCCCCGCGGGGAGAGGCTCTTTTTGATTTTCATGATGTCTTCGCGCCCGCGCGTGCGTTCGTGCGGCTGCGGGGCGGGGACGATAACCACCAAATCGCACGAATATGTTAAAGATTGGTATTGATGCCATGGGCGGCGATTTCGCTCCCGAGGCGGCGGTCAAGGGTGCCGTGATGGCGCTCGAGGCCGTAGGCGCCGACAGCCGGATCGTGCTTTTCGGCGACGAGCGGCGCATCCGCGAGGTGCTGGCGGCCGAGGGCTGCCCGGCCGAGCGGTTCGACATCGTGCCCACAACGGAGGTCATCGAGATGGGTGACCACCCCGCCAAGGCGTTCCAGACCAAGACCGATTCGAGCATCACGGTAGGTTTCGCCTGCCTGGCCAGGGGAGCCGTCGACGGCTTCGCGAGTGCCGGTTCCACGGGCGCCATGATGGTCGGTTCGATGTATGCCGTCAAGCCGATCGAGGGGGTCATCCGCCCGACGATCTCGTCCGTCGTTCCCACGGCTGCCGGACGTCCCTCCCTGCTGCTGGACGTGGGTCTGAACGTCGACTGCAAACCCGAGGTGCTGGCGCAGTACGGTCTCATCGGCTCGATCTATGCCGAGTCGGTGCTGGGGATCGAGCGTCCGCGTGTCGCCGTGCTCAACATCGGTGAGGAGGAGACCAAGGGCAATGCGCAGGCCAAGGCGACCTACGAACTGCTCAAGGCCGACGGCCGCATCCACTTCGTCGGCAATGTCGAGGGCTCGCACATCTTCTCGGGACAGGTTGCCGACGTGATCGTCTGCGACGGCTTCGTGGGCAACACGGTGCTGAAGATGGCCGAGGGCCTCTACCGCATCAACCGGGCGCTCGGCGGCGGCAACGCCTTCTGGGACGCCATGAACTACGAAAATATCGGAGGTACGCCCGTGCTGGGAGTCAACGCGCCGGTCATCATCGGCCACGGGTGCTCGTCGCCCAAGGCCATCCGGAGCATGATCCTTTCGACCGAGCAGGTCATCCGCGCCGGTCTGACTGCCAAGCTGCAGCAGGCCTTCCAAAACGAATAAGTCAAATCAGGTAAAGGAAAAAGTTAATGGGTAAAATAACAGCTGCGATAACGGGTGTGGGGGAGTACCTTCCCGATTACATCCTGACCAACGAAGAGTTGAGCCGCATGGTCGATACGACCGACGAATGGATCATGTCGCACGTCGGCATCAAGACGCGCCACATCCTCAAGGGCGAGGGCATCGGCACCTCCTACATGGGAGCGCGCGCCGTGCTGAACCTGCTCGACAAGACGGGTGTCGACCCGATGGAGATCGACGCCGTGATCTGCGCCACCGTGACGCCGGACATGTTCTTCCCCTCGACGGGCAACCTGATCGCCGACCAGGCCGGTTGCAAGAACGCCTTCGCATACGACGTGTCGGCGGCGTGCAGCGGCTTCCTCTTCGCCCTGACCACGGGCGCGAAGTTCATCGAGGCCGGCACGAGCAAGAAGATCATCGTCGTCGGTGCCGACAAGATGTCGTCGATCGTCGACTATACGGACCGCACGACCTGCCCGATCTTCGGTGACGGTGCCGCGGCCGTGCTGCTCGAGCCCAATACGGAGGGCTACGGCGTCATCGACTCGATTCTTCACTCGGACGGCTCGGGCGAGTTGCAGCTCTACATGAAGGCGGGCGGTTCGCGCTACCCGGCCTCGCTCGAGACGGTGCAGAACAACTGGCACACCATCACCTGGGACGGCCACGCCGTATTCAAGGCTGCCGTGTCGAAGATGGCCGACGTCTCGGTCGAGATGATGGAGCGCCACCACCTGACGGGCGACGACATCCGCTACCTGGTGCCTCATCAGGCCAACCTGCGCATCATCGACGCCACGGCCCGCCGCATGGGGATCACCACCGACAAGTGCATGATCAACATCGACCGCAACGGCAATACCACGGCCGCGACGATTCCGTCGTGTCTGTACGACTACGAGCATGAGCTGCGCCCGGGCGACAACCTCATCCTGTCGGCCTTCGGCGGCGGTTACACGTGGGGTGCCATCTACGTGAAGTGGCTCTACGACGGCTCGAAGGCCTGCCAGGTGAAGCCCGAGGCCAAGCAGGAGTAGTCCGCTTCCCGGATCGGTCCCCTTGCCGGGCACGCCGGGCGAACAGACCGGCAGACCGGGCGGAGGGGATGCAAAACGGAAAATTCCGACCGGGGGCGAACGGCCAATCCGATCCGAAGGGGAGCGCACCTCCCCCGGGCGAACGGCCAATCCGACGGGTGGGACGAACGATCCGGACCTTGATATTTTTCCCGGAGCGGAGAAGCCCGGATGCCCGCCTGTGGCCGGCGGATCAATCAAATGGAGAAAGGTTGCACGACGGAGGTCGCTGCGGCCTTTTTCCATCTTTTCGGGGTGCCGCCCCGGACCTGTTTTCGTATCGAACGAACGCCGCATGAAACGATGAATGAACTGAACCGTATCTTCCACAACAAACCCGTCAAGTTCTTCTATTTTGTCCGGAACTTTGTCCGCTATGCCGTGCCGCGGCCGCTTCTGCAGCGGCGGCTCGACGAGGTGCTCTCCGAGGTGGAGCGGCGCAGCGACCGGGACTACATCCTGCAGCGTGTGTCGTATTACAACCGCCTGCCCGAGGGGGCCACGTTGCCGGTCGAGCAGTCGAAGCCGCTCGGCGAACACCGCTTCGGAAAGGGGGTCCGCACGGCCTACTTCTTCGACTCCTACGAATTCACGCGCTGGTTCGACGACGCGCTGCGCTGGAACATGATCCCGGGGGACGTGACGCAGGTGCCCGACATCCCCTCCGTCGTCAAGAGCCGGCCCATCGCCGGGGACAATGCCAACTCCGTGCTGCTGAATCTCGACAAGTTCCGCCACTTCGTCTTCCTCAGGGACGACATCCCGTTCCGGGAGAAGGAGAACCGCGCGATCTTCCGCTGCGCGATCAACTGCCACCATCCGAACCACCACCTGCGCCGCCGCTTCATGGAGCGCTACTTCGGTTCGGCCTGTTGCGACGCCGGCATCTCGAACCGCCACGCCTCGCTGCCGCCCGAGTGGACGAAGCCCCACATCTCGATGTACGACCACCTGCGCTACCGCTACATCCTGACGATCGAGGGGAACGACGTGGCGACCAACCTCAAGTGGGTGATGTCGACCAATTCGCTGCCCGTCATGCCGCGCCCGACCTACGAGACCTGGTTCATGGAGGGGACGCTCGTCCCGAATTACCATTATGTCGAAATCCGGCCCGACTACGCCGATCTCGAGGAGTGCATGCACTATTTCAGCAGCCACCCCGAGCAGGCCGAGGCGATGATCCGGCACGCCCACGACTACATCCGTCAGTTCCGCGATCCGCACCGCGAGCGGCTCATCTCGCTGCTGGTGCTGCACCGTTACTTCGAGTGTACGGGGCAGCTGTAGGGCGGATTTCGGTTTCTTTTCAGATTTGCCGGCGACCTTTGCACAAAACGATATGCCATGAAACTGCTCATTGTCGAAGATGAACCCTCCCTGCGCGAGATCATGACCCGCACGCTCCAACGCGAGCACTATGTCGTCGAGCAGGCTGCCGACTACGCCTCGGCGCTCGACAAGATCGCGGCCTACGACTACGACTGCATCCTGCTTGACATCATGCTGCCCGGAGGCAGCGGCCTGCGGCTGCTCGAGGAGCTCAAGCGGCAGCGTCGCCACGCGGGCATCATCATCATCTCGGCGCGTGACTCGCTCGACGACAAGATCGAAGGGCTGGAGCTCGGAGCCGACGACTACCTGCCCAAGCCGTTCCACCTGGCGGAGTTGAGCGCCCGCATCCGCAGCGTGCTGCGCCGCCACCAGCGCGGCGGCGAGCAGACGCTCGAGGCGGGTAACGTGCGCGTCTATCCCGACAGTCGCCGCGTGGAGGTGGCGGGCCGTCCCGTTGAGCTGCTGCGCAAGGAGTACGACATCCTCTGCTACTTCATGAGCCGCCCCGGCCATACGGTCGACAAGGCGACGCTGGCCGAGGCCGTGTGGGGCGACCACATCGACCAGGTCGACAACTTCGATTTCGTCTATGCCCAGATGAAGAATCTGCGGCGCAAACTCGCCGAGGCGGGGGCCGACACGGAGATCCGTGCCGTCTACGGCTTCGGCTACAAGCTCGTCCAGCCGTGAAACTCGTCTACCGGATCATCCTCCATATTTCGTGGGTGCTGTCGCTGCTGCTGGCGGCGTGGGCCCTCTTTTTCTACGTCACGCTCGTCGACGAGATCAACGACGAGACGGACGATGCCCTCGAGCACCGTGCCGAGGCGATCATCGCGCAGCAGCTCTCCGGCCGCGAGGTGGTCTCGACGGCCTCGGGCAACGAGGGCTACTTCCTGAAGGAGGTCACGCGGGAGTATGCCGCCCGGCTCTCGCACGAGCGTTACACGGACGAGGAGATCTACATCCCCGAGCAGGATGACGAGGAGCCGGCGCGTGTGCTGCGCACGATCTTCCGCGACCGCGACGGCCGCTGGTTCGAGCTGACGGTGATGACGCCGACCTTCGAGAAGGACGAGCTGCGCGAGGCGATCCTCTGGTGGATCGTCTGGCTCTATCTCTTCCTGCTGCTGACGATCCTGGCGGTCAACGTGCTGGTGCTCCACCGCACGCTGCGGCCGCTGCGCGCGCTGCTGCGCTGGCTCGACGCATATACGGTCGGGGGGAAGAACCCGCCCCTGGCGTGCGACACGAACATCACGGAGTTCTGCCGGCTGAACGAGGCGGCGAGCCGCTATGCGGCGCGTGCCGAGCAGCTCTTCGACCGCCAGAAGCAGTTTATCGGCAACGCCTCGCACGAGATGCAGACGCCGCTGGCCGTCTGCCGCAACCGCCTGGAGATGTTGGTCGACGAGGGTGCGACCCTCACAGAGACGCAGCTGGGCGAGATTGCCAAGGTGCAGCGCACGCTCGACTACCTTGTGCGGCTGAACCGCTCGCTGCTCTTGCTCTCGAAGATCGACAACGGGCAGTTTCCCGAGACCGGGGAGGTCGATTTCAACGCCCTTGCCGGGCGTATGGCCGAGGACCTCTCGGAGATCTACGCCTCGCGCGGCATGCACCTTGCGATGCACGAGGAGGGGCGTCTGGTCGTGAACATGAACCCCACGCTGGCGGCGAGTCTGGTGAGCAACCTGCTCAAAAACGCCTTCGTGCACGGCGACGCGGGGGGTGAGATCGTGGTGACGCTTTCGCCGCACGGCCTGCGCGTGGAGAACAGCGGGGCCGCGGGGCCGCTCGATGCCGCACACCTCTTCGAGCGCTTCTATCAGGGCGCGAAGAAGGAGGGATCGACCGGTCTGGGGCTCTCGATTGCCGAGGCCATCTGCCGCCTCTCGGGCCTGCGCATCGAATATGCCTACGAGGCCGGGATGCACCGCTTTACGGTGACGCTCCGGTGACGGGATGCCCGGCGGTGCCGCATGTCCGGCACGCTTCACTTTGGTTCTTCGGCTTCGGCGCGCAACCGCAGGTTGCCGCCGAGCATCGGTGATCGGAAAGACCGGAAAACGGCTGCCTGCAGGGCGGCCGTTCTTTTTTTGCAAAAAAACCGCTCCCGGGAAGGTTGTTTCAGATTCGTTTCAGATTTCCGCCGCACCTTTGTCCCCGGAAAGATACGAAACCCCGAACGCAAAAGAGAGGCAACCATGAAAAGAACACGAATCATACTGGCCGGCATCCTGCTCTCGGCGTGGACGCTCCCGGCCGCGGCCGGCAACGACCGCCCGATCGTCGTCGGGGAGCTGCCCGCCGCGGCGCGCGAGTTCCTGCGCACCCATTTCGACGGGCTGGAGGTCTCCTATGCCAAGGTGGACGAGGCGCTCTTCGACAAGGAGTACAAGGTGGTCTTCGTCAACGGCGCGAAGGTCGAATTCCTGGAGGACGGCCTCTGGAAGGAGCTTGACTGCAAATACGGCGAGGTGCCCGCGGCGGCTGTTCCGCGGCAGATTGCCGACGAGGTGGCGCGGCTCTTTCCGGAGCGGAAGATCGTCTCGATCGACCGCGGCCGCCGCGACTACGAGGTCGGCCTGGACAACGGCCTGGAGCTGACCTTCGACCGGAAGTTCCGCCTCACGGAGATGGACGACTGACCGGCCGCGGATGGCAGAGAGATTGCAAAGACAACGCAACCATGCGATTTTGATAATTGATTATTGACTGTAAAAAAGAATTTTTGACCTATGACTGTAAACATGCTGAAAAAATGGATGATCTATTCCGCGGCCGCACTGGCGCTCTTCACCGCAACGGGCTGCGACATGGATGATGACGACGACGACCGTCTCACATACGTGCCGTCGGGTGTGGAGGAGACCTTCCGCGCGATGTACCCCCGGGCCACGTCGGTCCGCTGGTCGGACCGCAGCGGGTATATCGTGGCCGACTTCCGGGAGGACGGCACCGCGGCGCAGGCCTGGTTCCTGCCGGCCGGCGAGTGGCACATGACCGATACGGACATCCGCTATGCGGAGCTGCCGCAGGCCGTGCGCACGGCGTTCGAGACGAGCGACTATGCGTCGTGGCGGGTGGATGACGTCGATCTGCTCTCGCGCCGCGGGCTCGAGACGGTCTATTCGATCGAGGTCGAGCGCGGCGAGTCCGAATACGAGTTGCTCTACGCCGAGGACGGCATCCTGTTGAGCGCCCTGCCCGACACGGACGGCGGCGACCACGCCGACATGCTCCCCTCGAACCTGCCGCAGGGGGTGCAGTCGTACCTCTCGCAGCACTATCCCGACGCCCGAGTCGTCGATACGGAGTTCGAGCGGGGCGTCTACGAGGTGGAGATCGTCGACGGACGCACGGTGCGCGAACTGCGCTTCGATGCGGACGGCAACTGGCTGGAGACGCGGACCGAGGTGCGGGTGAGCTCGCTGCCCGCCGCGGTGCTCGACGCCGTGCGCACGTCGCAGTACGGCTCGTGGCAGATCGAGGATGCGGACCTGGTCCAGACGCCCGACGGCGAGTGGTATGAGGTCGAGCTCGAGGAGCCGCGCACGGATCGCGAGGCCCGGCTCCGGGTGCGTGCCGACGGGACGATCCTCTGACCGGAGGCGATGCCGCACGATCGACGGCCCGCACTTCCCGCATCGGGAGGCGCGGGCCGTCCCCGCATGGACGGGGCTCCTATCGGACCCGTTTATGACACTATAAAATGATATGATCGAAAATGTTGTGCAATCTTGTGAAACAGTTGTATATTTGTTGCAGCAAATAAAATGTTACACTTAAAAACCAGATTGTCATGTTAAGCAAGAAACTGCACGAAGCGCTCAATGAGCAGATCAATGCCGAGCTGTGGTCGGCCTATCTCTATCTTTCGATGTCGGTGGACGCCGAGGCCAAGGGCCAGAAGGGCATCGCCAACTGGTTCTATGTACAGTTCCGCGAGGAGCAGGACCATGCCCGCATCCTGATGAACTACATCCTTTCGCGCGATGCCGCCGTGGCGCTCAAGCCCATCGCCGAGGTGCGCACGTCGTGGGCCTCGCCGCTGGAGATGTTCCGCGACACGCTCGAGCACGAGCAGGTCGTGACGGGCATGATCAACAATCTGGCGGCCATCGCCCGTGAGGACAAGGATTTCGCCTCGGTGAACATGCTCGCCTGGTTCATCGACGAGCAGGTCGAGGAGGAGGAGTCGGCACGCGGGATGATTCAGGCCTGCGAGGCCGTCGAGGGCAACAAGTTCGGGCTTTACATGCTCGACAAGGAGCTTGCCGCCCGCGTCTACTCGCTGGCTGCGCCCCTCGCGTCGAAGGAGTAGCCTTCCGCGTTGTCAGGTAAGCAGCGGTCCGGTTCCCGATAGCGGGAGCCGGACCGTTTTTTGTGGCCGGTACGCCTGGCGGCGGGGAGGTGCGGGCCGTGGCGCAGGCGCATCATCCTTCGGTCGGCGCATCGGGCCGGAGCTCCATGCCGAGGCGCACCATGTCGCGGCATTCGATGCCGTTTTCGATGATCGGGGCGGGGTAATATTTGCGGAAATAGTCGCGGTCGATGCCGCAGCGCACGAATCCGCAACGTTCGTAGAGGGCGATTTGTCCGGTGCCGGTCTCGCCCGTACCGATCTCCAGCCGCCGGAACCCTGCCGCGCGGGCCGTGCGGATGGCATGGTGCAGTAGCGCCGTGCCGATCCCCCGGCGCTGGCAGGCGGGATCGACGGCGATGGAGACTACCTCGGCCGTGAAGGGGCGTGTGTGGAGCAGCAGGTATTGGCCGACGGCCCGGCCGGCAAGCTGCGCGACGAAACAGCGGCTGCGGCCGACATAGTCGGCAACGGATTCCGGGCTCTCGTCGGCCAGCATCAGCAGGTCGTGCGACGGAGAGGAGGTTTCGCGGATTTCGGGATCGGGATTCATGGATGGCTTGGAAAGTCGTGTGGGATGCGGGAGGCGGTGCGGGTCGCCGGTTCAGAAGAGCGAGACGGCCCCCTCGAAGGTGAGCAGCAGGATGACGTAGCGCAGGGCCTTGCCGACGAGCATCGACGCGCCGGTGATCCAGACGTTGCTGCGCATGAGCCCCAGCACGACGGCCAGCGCCTCGCCGATCGTCGGCAGGAAGCCGAAGAAACCCATCAGGGCGCCGCGTCCGGCGAGGAACTTCCGCGCGCGGGCCAGCTGCCGCGTCGAGATGCCCAGGCGCGTGATCCACTCCGTGCGTCCGAGCGTGCCGATCCAGTAGCAGGTCATGCCGCCGAGCGTGTTGCCCGCCGTGGCGGCGACGACGCACCACACGGGGTCGAGCCCCATGCGCGTGAGGACGATCATGACGGCCTCGGAGCTGAACGGCAGGATGCTCCCGGCGATGAATGCCGAGAGGAAGAGGCCCAGATAGCCCCAGTCGATGAAGAATTGCGTGACGGCTTCCATGTTGCGGTCGTATGTCCGGTGCCGGAGGGGCTGCCGCGGTGCGGGGCGCGGTGGCTGTCCGTGCCGACTGCCGGATGGACAAAGATAGTGTTTTTTTGCGGAGTCGGGATGTTGCGGCGGGTGCGGGGTGCTCTTTTACGTTGCGCGGGGTGCACTTTCCCGTAGCGCGGATGCACTTTCCCGTAGCACGGGTGCACTTTCCGGGCCGGGCCGGGCCTGGGCGGGGCGGCGGGCGGGCGATGCGGGGGCGTCACTCCCCGATGACGGTCGCCACGATGCTGCGGCCCGAGGCCCGGTTGCGGAACTCGCAGAGGCAGATGCCCTGCCAGGTCCCCAGCCCGAGCCGTCCGTCGACGATCGGGATCGTCATCTCGCACCCCGTAAGCGTCGCCTTGGCGTGGGCCGGCATGTCGTCGGCTCCTTCTAGCGTGTGGGCATAGTCGGCACACCGCTCGGGGACGAGGCGGTCGAGTATCCTTTCGAGGTCCGTGCGGACGTCGGGATCGGCATTCTCGGTGAGGGTGAGCCCGGCGGAGGTGTGGCGCAGGAAGAGGTGCAGCATGCCCGTGCGGGGCAGCGGCGGCAGGTTGGCAACGATTTCGTCGGTTACGAGGTGAAGCCCCCGGCGGCGGGGACGCAGGGTGAATATGTGCTGTCGGATCATGGTTTCGGTGCGGTGTCGGCCGGAGCGTTCGGTGCATCCGGCATGCAAAGATACGAAATCCTCCGCATCGCGCGGCCTGTTTTGCCGGGAAGTCCCGGATCGGCCACTTTTTGCGACGGAACGGAGGGTCGGCCCGTTTGCAGGGGCGGCGGAAAAGTCGTATCTTCGCTCTCCGTAAAGAAAAGGTTATCCGACATGAAGAAGATCATCAATCCGTGGCGCGGGCTGGAGGGCTATCGCTGTTTCGGCTGCGATCCGAACAGCCCGCAGGGCCTGCGCATGGAGTTTTACGAGGAGGGCGACGAGGTCGTGTGCCGCTGGCGGCCGCGTCCGGAGTTTCAGGGCTGGGTCGACACGCTGCACGGCGGGATTCAGGCGACGCTGGCCGACGAGATCAGCAGCTGGGTCGTTTTCCGCAAGTTCCAGACGAGCGGCGTGACGTCGAAGATGGAGGTGCGCTATCTCCGGCCCATCCATACGACCGACGATCACGTCCTGCTGCGGGCCCGCGTCGCGGAGCAGCGCCGCAACCTCGTGCGGATCGACGTGCGGATTTTCGATGCGCAGGGGGTGCTCTGCACCGAGGCGTCGTGTCTCTATTTCCTCTTCCCGAAGGAGAAGGCGCACCGCGATTTCCACTTCTGCGAGTGCGGCGTGGAGGAGACGAACGGGTAGGCCCGGCCTTGGGCGTGCACGATGCGACTGCATCCGGCGGCGGAGTGGTGCGCGTCGCGGCGGTCGTTTGACGTAAAAGCGAAGCAGGCGCCATGGTGAAAACCATGGCGCCTGCTTTGTATTGCCTTCCTCCGGCTGCCCTCTCCGGTTACCCTTCCCCGGCGTGCCTTTTCGGCCCTCTCCGGCCTTATCCGGTCAGGGGTTGCGTTGCCGGCCGGCCTTTTGTGCCGGGCGGCCGGCTGCCGACAGGTGCGGGCCCTGCGCGATGCGGCTTATCCGAGGTGCTTCAGGCACTCGGAGACACTCGTCTCGATGCGCCGCAGGATGGCCTCCGTGTCGGATGCCTCTGCCGCCTTGACGAACGGCTCGCCGGTGATCTTCTCGTAGAGCTCGACATAGCGGTCGGTGATGCCCGCGACGATCTCGGGCGTCATCTCGGGAACACGCTGCCCCGGCTGGCCCTGGAAGCCGTTGGCCATGAGCCACTCGCGGACAAACTCCTTCGAGAGCTGCCGCTGCCGCTCGCCCCTGGCCAGGCGCTCCTCGTAGCCCTCGGCGTAGAAGTAGCGCGACGAGTCGGGGGTGTGGATCTCGTCCATGAGGTAGATGACCCCGTCCCTCTTGCCGAACTCGTATTTCGTGTCCACGAGGATCAGCCCCATGCGGGCGGCGATTTCGCAGCCCCGGCGGTAGATCGCCCGCGTGTAGCGCTCCAGCTGTTCGTAGTCCTCGCGGCTCACGAGCCCCGAGGCGATGATCTGCTCCTTCGAGATGTCCTCGTCGTGGCCCGCCGCGGCCTTCGAGGTCGGGGTGATGATCGGCTCGGGGAAGCGCTGGTTCTCGACCATGCCGTCGGGCATCTCCACGCCGCAGATCGTGCGCCGGCCGGCCTTGTACTCGCGCCAGGCGTGGCCCGAGAGGTAGCCCCGGATGACCATCTCCACCTTGAACGGCTCGCACTTGCGGCCGACGGTGACCATCGGGTCCGGCACGGCGATCTTCCAGTTCGGGAGGATGTCGGCCGTCGCGTCGAGGAACTTGGCGGCAATCTGGTTCAGAACCTGACCCTTGTAGGGAATGCCCTCGGGCAGGACGACGTCGAAGGCCGAAATGCGGTCGGTCACCACCATGACCAGGTACTTGTCGTCGATGTCGTAAACGTCGCGGACCTTGCCGGTGTACTTGCTCTTCTGACCCTCGAAGTGAAAATCGGTGCGTGTGATAGCGTTCATTGTGTTTGCAGATTTACTGCCTGCAAAAATAGATGTTTTTGTGCGAATAAGGAATCTTTTCGGGGATTTTTCTGCATGACAGCCCGTCGGCAGGGCCACCCCCCCCCGCCGGAGGCTTTCGGCCGGGAGCCATTCTCCGGCACGCAACCCTCCAGCTGGCAACCATTTTCCGTCACGCCGCCTTGTGCCCGGGCCCCGTTCCGCCGGCGCCGCTCTCCGGCCGGGAGCCATTTTCCGGTACGCCGCCCACGGGTCGGCAACCGCTTTCCGCGAGCGGGCGGGCCCGAAAGGGTGCCGTTGCGTCACTTCCGCTCCTTGATCCAGCCGCCGCGGTAGGCCGCCAGCAGCCGCAGCAGGTCGTCGATCTGTCGCTGCAGCTCCTTGCCGATCGTCGTGTCGCGCACGGTGATGCGGTCCGTCATCGCCTCGACGATCATCTTCGTCGAGATGATGTCCCGCTCCTCCTCGACGGCCTTGACGCTCGACTCGAAGGGTTCGTGCTGCACGAGCTGTAGCCCGTGCGAGTTGAAGATCAGCGTGTAGCCCGCGATGCCCGTCTCGGACTGGTAGGCCTTCGAGAAGCCGCCGTCGATCATCAGCAGCCGTCCGCCCGCCTTGATCGGGCTCTCGCCCTTGCGCGTCTTTACGGGCACGTGTCCCGAGATGATGTGCGACCGCTCCGGGTCGAGATCGAAGGCGGCGAGAATCCGGCGGCACATCTCGGTATCCTCCATGTGCTTGTAGTAGGCCCCCTTCTCCTCGTGCTGGGCCCGCTTGTCCTCGATCAGGTAGCGCTCGAAGGTCGCCATCTTCGACTTGTCGAAGAACGGCGAGTCGGGTCCGCACCACAGGTACCACATGTAGTCGAGCGCCCGCTCGCGGCTCTGCTGTCCGTTGCCGCCGAAGTAGGCCTCGCGCGCCAGCAGGTCGAGCCGGTCGAGCAGCGCACGCCCCGCGTAGGGCTTGCCGTCGATCAGTACGCTCTTGAACTCGCCGTCGTCGGTCATCGGGATCGAGGCGTGGTACATCAGGTTCGAGTTGACGGCCAGGTAGATGCTCCCCTTCAGGTAGAGCAGGCGGATGTGCTTCTGCAGCTTGTAGCTGTTCAGGAACGAGGCCTGCAGCGTGCGGATCAGCCGCTCCTCGGCCGGGGTCAGCGCATAGGGGTTTGCCGGGTCGACCGTCGGGAAGTCCGCGTCGCGGAGCGGGTACTCCTCGCCGTCGAGCCGGATGGTGCCCCGCTTGTAGTCGATCTGCTCGAGCAGCAGCCGCGACGACATACCGTATTCCGGGTGGCGCTTGATGAGCTGCCCCTCGATCTTGAACTGCAGCACCGTGATGGCCTTGTGCATCTGGCTTGTCAGCAGCGTGTCGCGCTCGTTGCCTCCGGCGTCGGGCATCGACTTGGGCTTGTAGGGCGCGCAGGGGGTGTTGTAGTACTCCATGGCGAAGCGGGCCAGCGGCAGCAGGTTGATGCCGTAGCCGTCCTCCAGCACGTCGAGGTTGTCGTAGCGGGCCGACAGGCGGATGACGTTGGCGATCGAGGCCGTGTTGCCGGCCGCGGCACCCATCCAGAGGATGTCGTGGTTGCCCCACTGGATGTCGTAGCGGTCGTATTGCGCCAGCGTGTCGAGGATGATGTGCGGCCCGGGCCCGCGGTCGAAGATGTCGCCGATGATGTGCAGGCGGTCGATCGTCAGCCGCTGGATCACGTTGCTCATGGCGATGATGAAGGCGTCGGCCCGGCCGATCGCGATGATCGAGTTCAGGATGCCGTTGAAGTAGTTCTGCTTGGAGGAGCCCGGCGAGTCCGACTCGTGGAGCAGCTCCTGGATCACGTAGGAGAAGTCGGGCGGCAGCATCTTGCGCACCTTCGAGCGGGTGTACTTCACCGAGACGGCGCGGCACACCTCCGTGAGCTGGTTGAGCGTCACCTTGTACCAGTCGTTCAGGTCGGCTTCACGCGCCTTGATGAGCCGGAGCTTCTCCTCCGGATAGTAGATCAGCGTGCACAGCTCGCTCATCTCCGACTCGCGCAGCGTGTTGTTGAACACCTCGTGCACCTTCTGCCGGATGACCCCCGAGGCGTTCTTCAGCACGTGGCGGAAGGATTCGTACTCCCCGTGGAGGTCCGTCAGGAAGTGTTCGGTCCCCTTCGGGAGGTTCAGGATGGCTTCCAGGTTGATGATCTCGGTGCTTGCATCGGCAATGGTCGGGAACTTCTCGGACAGCAGCCCGAGATACTTCAGGTCGGCGGCGGTGTAGGCCGCATCTGCGGAGGTGCTCATGGACGGTCGCTCAAATTTTTTTACTAAAGTAACGGATATTTCCCAAAGCGCCAAACATTTCCGCCAAAACCCGCGACGCGGGAGCTGTGCCGTGTGCCGGGCGGACGAGGCAAAACCGATGATGGGACGGGTGGATGTCGGGAAGGGGTGGAGGCAGTCGAGAACGGCTTTTGTGAAGGCGACAACTGGTTTTACCGCTTCTTCCGTGACCCTATTCTTTTTGGAATAGGCAAGGGTACCCGTTCGATGTTCGATTCCGGAAGCCTCTCTTTAGAGGGACATCCCGGAAGAATCGGATCTTTTTTAAGCCTTGTTCCGGTGCTTTTTCAAGACCTCTTTTCTGGACTCGAAATGTCGTTTGCCCGACAAGGCTAGCTCCTCGGCTTTGCGCTGTCGGATGCGTCCGACCCAATCCGGAGCAATTTCAATCGAGACAATCCACACGACCTGCATGGAACAGTACAGCAGGATTTGCATGGGAAACAAAAACTGCGTTTCGGCGGGAAACAGCCAGTTGTACGTTGCCAAAGGGACGAATGCATTGACGATCAGCATCAAGGCTTCCGTATCCCGCTGCCGGCGTGTATATCCGAGGTGTTTCCAGGCGATCAGAATTAAAAGCACGTTGACCCCGAGCAATGTCCAGACGATTGGCCACGGCTTGATAATAGCTGCCTCCGGCTGCGAATTCGTGATGAACCAGGCCGGAATAACCGGAGCCAGTCCGTTGATCAGCAGCGTGAAAACCTTGAAAACCATCGTGAAGCCTATTTGCTCTTGAATCCAAATATAAGAAAATATCTCGAAATTCCCGATTATTTACGAGAATTGTTATTTGAGCATAATTCATTGTACCGGCGAAATTGTGGACGGGAACGACATCGACCGTTGCCCGCTGTGCGGCGTTGCACTCAATGAGGAGGGTGTATATCCGAAGTGCGGGTACCGCAAGAAGAAGTAGCCGTCACACTCTGTGGATAGGGTAGTCGGGTCCCGAAAATCGAGATCCGACTATTTTATTCTGTTGGAAACTTCCAGAAGAATATGATATATTTTGCGCAATATAGATTGTTGTTCGAAAATACACCTATCAATGTAATGTCCGATTGCCTTATCCCAGTTTGGTTTGCAATTCAGGCTTCGAGTTGTATCGGTATCAAAGATGATGTGTGTAATCATCCACAAACAGAGTTGGCTTCGTTTTTTACGACTGATTTTGCCCTGCGGGCATATCATAGCCATCTCCCATTTGAGAAGAGTCGAACCCTGCCGATTTTAATCTTTGTTTGCAGGTTGGGGCTATTTGCCTATGCAGCATACCGAACAACCTGAATGTGAAAGAGTTGCGTTTTAAACGGTAGAAAAGCCTTTTCTCGCTTGTTTTTCAGGCCAAAAACCGTCCGTTTTGCCGCACCTTTCACTTGAATCAGAACCAACGGAAAAATTCCCTTTTCCCGTCCGAAGTCCACCTGTTTTCTATCCGTTGCGAAGGTACGAAAATAAGTGGGATTTTCACCAACTGATGTCAACTAAAAGCAAGATGCAGTCACGAAGATTTTGCAGCCAAAAGAAAAAACAGGCTGTATCATTGGTAGACTTCGGCAAATCGGCTGGTCTGTTTGGCGGAGCCATCTCTTTTCTTCCCTCTGTTTTGACTTTACTTTAATTGGCGTATATATGAATACGGGGATAAAGTAAAGGTGCTGATTTCATGGAAAAGTGTAGATTTTAAGCCTCAATTTTGATGGAAAAGTGTAGAACCGCTTAAATACCATATCTTCTATTCTTGCGGTTTTTCACCTATAATACATCATTAAATAGATAAAAAGTAGTATATTTGCATATTATATGATATATTGAATATGGCAAAGAATACAATGGGCACCAAGTTGCCAAGAAAACTGGAGCAGAAGATGCAGATAGTGGGTGAGCAGATCAAACTGGCTAGACTGCGCAGGAATCTCAGCATGGCCCAGGTTGCCGAACGCGCAACCTGCTCACCGCTTACGGTTGGCCGGATTGAAAAGGGTGTACCGACAGTCGCTATCGGTATTTATCTCAGAGTTCTCTATGCGCTTCAACTGGATGATGATATACTTCTGCTTGCCAAAGAAGACGCGATGGGAAAGGCTTTACAGGATTTGAGTTTGAAAAAGCGAGAGAGAGCATCCAAAAAAGAATAAGCTATGAAACGACTATATGTGTTTGCTGACTTTGATTGGCTTAAAGAACCAAGGCTGATCGGAGAACTGAGCTATGAATCACTTCGTGGCTCAGACAGTTATGGATTTTGCTATAGTGATGACTGGCTAAGGGACTATGGCAACTTGTTTCTTAGTGATGACTTGAACAACTATCCAGGGCAGCAATATACAGCTCCTGGCAAGGATATTTTCGGATGTTTTTCTGATGCCCTTCCAGACAGATGGGGACGCACATTGATAAATCGCAGGGAACAGATTCTGGCGAAAGAGGAGAAGCGTCCTGTTCGCCGTCTTTCATCCTTTGACTATCTTGTCGGAATCGAAGACTACTCCCGCATGGGTGGGCTCCGTTTTAAGGACTCCTTGGACGGAGAATATATCAATGCAAGTGAAGTTCTAAGGATACCACCGCTAACCGATATCCGTGAACTGATTGCTGCCAGTTCTGAGATCGAAAAAAGTGAAGAGGAGAACCAACTGCCTGAAAGACGCTGGATCGAGCAGCTTGTACAACCGGGTTCATCCCTTGGCGGGGCGCGTCCAAAGGCAAGCGTAATTGACGAGAACAAAATCCTGCATATAGCAAAGTTTCCGTCACGCAAAGATGATTATGATACTGGGCTTTGGGAACATTTCTCACACCTATTGGCAAAGAAGGCCGGCATACACGCAGCAGAGACAAGAGTAATCTTCACAAACGACAAATACCATACATTGCTTTCCCGACGATTTGACAGAAAGGAAGACGGTAAACGCATACACTTTGCTTCAGCCATGACTCTTTTGGGCTTAAATGATGGTGATAATGCCAATACCGGCCATGGCTATCTGGATATTGTCGATTTCATACTTCAGAACTGTACCAACGTGGAGGATAATCTGCAAGAACTGTATCGCAGAGTTGCATTCAATATCTGCATTGGTAATACGGATGACCATTTTCGTAATCATGGTTCCCTTCTGACATCCCAGGGATGGACTTTGGCTCCGGCTTACGATATGAATCCAACGCTGAATGAGTATCAGAGTCTGTTAATCAACAGCTATACCAATAAATCTGATTTGAATGAATTGTTAAATTCGTGTGAGGAATATATGCTACAGAAGCATATTGCTCAGCAAATCATTGGTGAAGTACTGAATGCCGTCAAGGAATGGAGAGCATTAGCCACAAAATTGGGAATTGCGAAAAGCGATCAGGAACGTTTTTCTTCTGTCTTTAATAGGCAAAACTTGTCGATATAAATCACAAGAAAATATAAGCACTGCAAAAATAGTATGTGTCATTCCCTGAAAAAAGTTGACTCGCAAAATCAAAAAACAAATACGAATCAAACATTCACTCAAACGGGAGCTTTATCATGAGAAAGCGATGGATCTATACTTCAAGGAAGGTATATGCGGAACCCATATCTGCAAGATTCTGCCCATATCTCGCGCCACTAAAAATCATGGTTGCAATATAGTAATATTTTAAGTAGAAAAATATATTGAATATACTTTGATATTAAAATAATAGCTATCTTTGTGCTATGAACAATCCATTGCGACAATTAGGAAATATCCCTGTTACAGCTTCCGTATTGGAGTCCCTGTTTCCTCATATCAGGGGTGGAAGCCAGAAGCTTAGGTTGCTTGAGCGTGACAAACAGATAATACGTCTCAAGAAGGGACTTTATGTGTGTAGTCCGGAAATAACGGGGAAAACCCTTTCGACAGAATTGATAGCCAATCATCTGTATGCCCCTTCGTATGTTTCCATGTCATCGGCTCTGCGCTATTATGGGCTGATACCGGAAGAGGTTTACATCAAGCAGTCCATGACTTTGAAGTATGCCAAGAACTTTGACACGCCATTTGGACGGTTTGAATATACGCATATCTCGAAGGCCGCATTCTCTGTTGGGCTGACAAGCATCAAGAAAGATGGCTACGCGTTTGTGATGGCTACGCCGGAAAAGGCTCTGTGTGATCTGATTGCCAATTCTTCAAAAGTAAATTTGCGTTATCTGAAAGATGCCGAAATTTATCTGGAAGAGGATATCCGGATGGAATGGGAGGATTTTATGCAGATGGATGCCCGG
>LBJMR02800__coassemble_169_pt1 | contig 150526 bp, 118 predicted proteins | sample LBJMR02800__metabat2_low_PE_051 | metagenome-assembled genome bin LBJMR02800
CGCATGGAGCACTGCTCGCGCAACCGCATCCAGGCGGCGGCCGACAGCGGCAACATCCTCGTCAACGGCAAGGCCGCAAAATCGAGCTACAAGGTCAAGCCGCTGGACGACATCCGCATCGTGATGCCCTATCCGCGGCGCGAGGTGGAACTGCGCCCGGAGAACATCCCGCTCGACATCCCCTACGAGGACGACGACCTGCTGATCGTCAACAAGCCCGCGGGGCTGGTCGTGCACCCGGGCGTGGGCAACTACACCGGCACGCTGGTCAACGCGCTGATGTACCACCTGCAGGGCACCGACATCGTCGGCGACGGCGAGCTGCGCGCCGGGCTCGTGCACCGCATCGACAAGAACACCTCGGGGCTGCTCGTCATCGCCAAGAACGAACAGGCGCACGCGCGGCTGGCCAAGCAGTTCTTCGACCACACGATCACGCGCCGCTACGTGGCCCTCGTGTGGGGCAACTTCGAGGCCGACGAGGGGACCATCACCGGGAACATCGGACGCAGCCCCCGCGAACGGCAGAAGATGTATGTCTTCGCCGACGGATCGGACGGCAAGCACGCCGTGACGCACTGGCGCGTGCTGAAGCGCTACGGCTACGTGACGCTCGTGGAGTGCCGCCTCGAGACGGGCCGCACGCACCAGATCCGCGTCCACATGGCCTGGCAGGGCCACCCGCTCTTCAACGACGAACGCTACGGCGGCGACCGCATCCTCAAGGGCACGACCTTTGCCAAATACCGGCAGTTCATCGAAAACTGCTTCGCAACGATGCCCCGGCAGGCGCTGCACGCCCGTTCGCTGGGCTTCGAGCACCCGACAACCCACCGCGAAATGCTCTTCGAGAGCGAACTGCCGGAGGATTTCCGCGCCGTGCTGGCCAAGTGGGACAGCTACACCGCAGGATCATCCCCCGAGACGGCCGTCACGGAGCCGTAGCCCCAACCGTCAGACACAGCAACAAACCATGTTTCTGCCTACGACCATCAAGGAGGTGCGCGCCCGCGGATGGGACGCACTCGACGTCATCCTCTTCACGGGCGACGCCTACATCGACCATCCGGCCTTCGGCGCCGCGGTCATCGGCCGCCTGCTCGAGGCCGAGGGGTACCGTGTGGCCATCGTGCCCCAGCCCAACTGGCGGGACGACCTGCGGGACTTCACCAAGCTGGGGACGCCGCGGCTCTTCTTCGGCGTCACGGCCGGAGCCATGGACTCGATGGTCAACCACTACACGGCCAACCTGCGGCTGCGCCACGACGACGCCTACACGCCGGGCGGCAAGGCGGGATTCCGCCCCGACTACGCCGTGACGGTCTACACGCGCATCCTCAAGCGGCTCTTTCCCCACACGCCGGTGGTGGTCGGGGGCATCGAGGCCTCGCTGCGCCGCCTGACCCACTACGACTATTGGAGCGATGCGCTCAAGCCCTCCGTGCTGGCCGAGGCGGGCGCCGACCTGCTGATCTACGGCATGGGCGAGCGCGTCGTCGAGCAGGTGGCCCGCACGCTGCGCAACGGATACAACGCCAAGCTGCTGCGCAAGCTGCGGCAGGTGGCCTTCCTCGCCGACGAGGAGTATGTCGCGCGGCTCGACCCCGCGCGAACGATCCGCCTGCACTCCTTCGAGGAGTGCTGCCGCGACAAGCGCGCCTTCGGCGAGAACTTCACCGTCATCGAGACCCAAAGCAACCTCATGGAGCCCGAGGCAACGCTCGTCGAGGCGGTGGGCGACCGTTATGTCGTCGTCACGCCGCCCCACGCGACGATCACGACCGAGGAGCTCGACCACTCGTTCGACCTTCCCTACGAGCGGGCGCCCCATCCGCGCTATGCGGGCAAGGGCGACATCCCGGCATGGGAGATGATCCGCTTCTCGGTGAACATCCACCGCGGCTGCTTCGGCGGCTGCGCCTTCTGCACCATCTCGGCCCATCAGGGCAAGTTCGTCACCTCGCGTAGCGAGCGGTCGATCCTCGCCGAGGTAGAGCGCGTCGTGCGGATGCCGGGCTTCAAGGGGTATCTCTCCGACGTCGGGGCCCCGTCGGCCAACATGTACCGCATGGGCGGACGCGACCGGAGGCTCTGCGCACGCTGCCGCCGCGCCTCGTGTCTCCATCCGAAGCGCTGTCCGAACCTCGACAACGACCACCGGCCGCTGCTGGCGCTCTACGAGAAGATCCGCGCCGTGAAGGGGATCAAGAAGGCCTTTGTCGGCAGCGGCATCCGCTACGACCTGTTCGACGACTCGCCCTACCTCGAGACGGTTATCCGCCACCACACCTCGGGACGGCTGAAGGTGGCGCCCGAGCACACCGAGGAGCATGTGCTGCAACTGATGCGCAAGCCCCCCTTCGCGCTCTTCGAGCAGCTGAACGCCGATTTCCACCGCATCTGCCGCCGCGAGGGGCTCCCCTACCAGTTGATCCCCTATTTCATCTCGTCGCACCCCGGCTGCACGGAGCAGGACATGCGGGCGCTGGCCGACAAGGTGCTCGGACGGCTGCACTTCAACCTCGAGCAGGTGCAGGACCTCACCCCCACGCCGATGACCCTCTCGTCGGTGATGTTCTACACGGGCGAGAACCCCTATACGCACGAGAAGGTCTACGTCGCCCGCTCGCAGGAGGAGAAGCGGCGGCAGAAGAGCTACTTCTTCGGCGGGAAGATGACCGCAACGGGCGGACCGGGTGGACCAGGTGCTTCGGGGCGGCGCAGCGCGCGACCGGCCGTACACGCGGCAGACGGCGCGGCCCGGCACAACGGAGAGAGAATCTCCCCGGACAAAGGGGAGAGAACCGCTCCGGACAAAGGAGACAGAACTGTTCCGGCCAAAGGGGCGGCCACCCGCAGCGGGGTCGGAAAGAACCCGGCAGGCAGCGCGGGTCGGCAGAACGGAGAAAAGACAGCCTCGCGGCAGGGATTCCGCCCGCCGCGTCACGCCGGATCGGGCACCGGAACGACTTTCCGCAAGAAGCGGTAGCGCCGGCCGGCACCGACTACAGGCAAACTTTTCGGGCCATCTTTCCGACAGCCTACCGGAGGGACGGCGGGCAATCTTACCGGCTGCCGTTCCGACAAGGAGCCGACCGCAGCCCCCGACATTCCACAAGGGAACTCCCCATGAACAAAAATCCCCGCTCCGGGCCGAAGGATCGGTATCCGGAGCGGGGTTTGCGTATCGATCGGACAGCGGCCGGAGCGCAGCGGCTGTTCTGCAACCGGAGCGCGGCGGCCGTCCTGCGGTCGTTTATGCCCACATGGGCTTCAGCACGCCGAAGAGCAGCGCGGCGATCACGAAAGTCACGACGATATTGAAGCACTGCGCCGTGAGGAAGGCCCACAGGGCGTTGCGGTTCTCCTTCGAGATGATCTCCTTGAGGCGCGTCTCGAGCCCCACGCAGACGAACGCCAGCGAGAAGAAGAGCGTCGAGAACATCTTGGCGACAGCCGGCTCGGCCAGCTTGCCCCGGGCGTCGGGCGTGAAGAGCCCGTAGGACTGGCAGAGGCTGAAGAGGAGCGAGGCGGCGACGAAGCCGAGGATGAACTTCGGGAACTTCTCCCAGACGATGCCCGCCGAGGGGCGGGCGCCGCCCTGCTCGCCGCGCGTCGAGAGGTAGAGGGCGATGAAGAAGGCCACGACACCGATCAGCACGTTCTGTGCCGCCTTGATGATGACGGCGTGCTGGTTGGCCAGGTCGCTCACCATCATGCTCGAGGCCGCCACGCCCGACGTCGTGTCGATCGTGCCGCCGATCCACGCGCCGGCGACCTCCTGCATCGTCTCCGGATTGTCGAAGAGCAGCGGCAGCAGCCACGAGGCCAGCCACGGCATGAGGTAGATCATCGGGACGACGACGATCAGCACGAGCGAGACGATGTAGGACAGCTTGCGGTCGTCACCGCCCGCCACGCGCGCCGCAGTGATGCAGGCCGAGACGCCGCAGATCGAGACGCCGCTCGAGAGGATCATCGCCGTGCGCCGGTCGACGCGCATGCGCCGCGAGACCCGGTAGGCGAAGAACCAGACGACGGCCACGACGAGGCAGGCCTGCACCAGGCCGAAGATGCCCGACTTCATGACGTCGCTGAAGAGGATCGTGGCACCGAGGCAGACGACGCCGATCTTGATGTAGAACTCGCCCTGAATTGCGGGCTTCATCCACGAGGGGACGTGCCACACGTTGCGGATCAGCAGGCCGAAGAGCACCGAGAAAAAGACCGACTCGAAGCCGTAGTAGGCCACCGCGGGAATCTTGGCCACGACCTGCGCCAGCAGCGAGACGGCGAAGACCACGACGAGCGACGGCAGCAGCCCCCGCATCGGACGGCGCAGCAGCGCCATGCCCGCATAGAGGACGATGAGGACGATCACGAACAGCAGGGCGATGTTGTACCAGGCGACCTCGCCCACGAGGGTCGAGGGGATGCCGGGCAGCCGGTCGGGGATCAGCAGGGCCAGGGCCAGCAGCGGGATCGAGACCCAGACGACGACCCAGTCCTCGACACGGAGTTTTTCAAGCAGGGTTTTCATGGATGGCAGGGGTTGTTTCGGATGGTTTGACGGGTTCAGAAGATACCGGTGAGCATCACGGCGACGACGTTGCGGTCCGTCATGCCCGGAGCGGCGTAGTGTTCATAGGTGTAGTTGAGCTGGCAGCGCAGCGGCTTGACGGGGCACCAGAGGATGCCGGCGGTCCAGTTCGTCTGGCGCGAATCGGCCGAGGCGGTATCCGGGAGCAGCGTGTCGTAGCGCACGACGGGCATCAGCGTCGGGGTCAGGCGCACGCCGCCCAGCACGTACCAGCCCGAGCTGTCGAACGTCCCGGCGGCGTACTCCTCCGTGGCGGCATAGCCCGTGCGGCCACCGATCCACTCGCCGCGCACCACGCCGCGGCCGCGGTCGTAGCAGACTCCGGCGCTCACGCGCTGCCGCTCGAGGCAGTCGGCACCGTACTCGCCGCCGTACCACGACCCGGAGAGGGTCAGCCCCCGCACGGGGCGGAGGGTCAGCCGCGCCACGACATCCTTCGAGCGGTTGTTGTCCCGCAGGTTGATGCCGGCGCCGTTGAACACACCCACGTCGTAGGAGAGCAGCGCCCGCTCCCCGCAGGGGAAGAAGCTGCCGTGGAGCGTGAGGCCCATGTCGCGGCCCGTATCCTTGAGCGTCTCGCCGCCCTGCATCGCACCGCCGACATAGCGGCCGCCGATCGGCTCGGCAAAGCCCATGAGCCGCTGCAGGGCCAGCGGGTACTCGATCAGCTCGAATTTCAGGGGGACATAGTCGGTGTTCTCGATCGTGAAGGGGATCTTGTATTCACCCAGCTTGAAGTTCAGCTGCCGGAAGGGTTTGTAGTGAAGGTAGGCGTCGACGATCTTGGGCGAGGAGGCGAACTCCAGCTGCACGCGGTAGTCGAGCGTGCGCGCCAGGGCGCCCCGCAGATCGAGCCGCACGCGCTTGATGAAGAACGACGAACTCCCGTCGCACCATTCGTAGCCCGCCTGCACGTAGCCCGAGAGGCGGGGAAGGCGGTCGAGTCGTGCGTCGCGAGCCGCAGCCTGCGCCTTCAGCGCCGCGACTTCGGCCGCCAGTGATTCGAGCGAGGGGGTTTCGGCTGCCGTCCCCGCCGCGGAACCGGACGAGGCGGGAGCTGCGGCGGAGAGACCAGAGACCGAGGAAGCCGGGGCGGCGGCAGGAGCAGAGGCAAGGACAGGGGCTGGGGTGGCGGCGGGAGCTGGGGCGGCGGCAATTTCGGCGGCCGGAGGCTCCGCAACCGGCTGTCCGGCCCGGGCACCGGACACCCACGCAAGCAGCGCAAGTGTCAGAAGAAGAGGTTTCATAAGCGGGAGATCGGGTTTTCTGCAAAGTTCGCAACTCCGCGGCAAACGGGCAATACGCGAAAATACCTAAAAAGGGGCCGGACAGCAGCCCGGCCCCCGCCGCTTGTGGTGAGGGATTGGTGAACTTTTTATTTTACGGACCGGCGGTCCCACCCGCCGGCACGCATCAGAGTCGGTTGGTCAGGTCCTGCACCAGCTCGCCGTCGAACAGGTGCAGCACCCGGTGCGCATAGGTCGAGTCGTGCTGCGAGTGGGTCACCATGATGACCGTCGTGCCGTCGTGGTTCAGCTCCGAGAGCATCTCCATTACCTCGCGGCCGTTCTTCGAGTCGAGGTTTCCGGTGGGCTCGTCGGCGAGGATCAGCTTGGGATTCGCCACCACGGCGCGGGCGATGGCCACGCGCTGCTGCTGACCTCCGGAGAGCTGCTGCGGGAAGTGCTCGGCCCGGTGCGAGATGTTCATGCGGCTCAGAATCTCGTTCACGCGGCGCTTGCGCTCGGCAGCCTTCACGCGCAGGTAGATCAGCGGCAGCTCGACATTCTCGAAGACGTTCAGCTCGTCGATGAGGTTGAACGACTGGAAGACAAAGCCGATGTTGCCCTTGCGGAAGCGCGTGCGATCCTTTTCGCGCAGCGTGGCCATCTCGCGGCCGAGCAGCTGGTAGCTGCCCGACGTGGGGTTGTCGAGCAGGCCCAGAATATTGAGCAGCGTCGACTTGCCGCAGCCCGAGGGGCCCATGATGGCGACGAATTCGCCCTCGTTCACTTCAAACGAGACGCCGTTCAGGGCAATGGTTTCGATCTCTTCGGTACGGAAAACCTTGCGCAGGTTCTCCACTTTCAACATGGACATAACAGAAAATTTTGAGGGTTATACAATTCTTTATTTCGTTTCTATGTTTATTCGCTTTTTACCGCATCGGCGGGATTTTCGCCGGCCGTGCGCCACGAGCAGAAGGTCACCGTGGCGACCGTGACGGCGAGCACGACGGCAAAGGCCGCAACGAAGATCCACCAGCGGATCGGCATCCGGTAGGCGAACGACGCCAGCCAGCGGTCGACCGCCCAGTAGCCGACCGGCGCGGCGAGGAGGAAGCAGACGGCAACCAGCCGGGCGTAGCGGCGGTTGAAGAGCCGCAGCACCTCGGCGGTCGTGGCGCCCATCACCTTGCGCACGGCCACCTCGCGGCGGCGGTGCTGCGCCTCGAACAGGACGATGCCGAAGACGCCCATCAGCGCGATGGCCACCGACAGCAGCGTGAAGAGCCCCACGACAGTCGCCAGCCGCCGCTCCTTGGCATACTCCTCGCCCAGCTCCTCCTCGAAGGTGCGGACCTGAATCTCGCCCGGCGTCAGGTGCGGGTCCGCCTCGGCGATGCACTGCCGCAGGTAATCGACCACACCCTCCACGTCGGCATCGGGTCGGTAGCGCAGGTAGAGCAGCTGCGAGGCGCGGCCGTTTGAATTGCGCGACCACTCTTCCGGGACCACATAAAAGACGAAGGGAACGACGCCGTACTGCATCGGGCGGAAATTGAAGTCGGCGCAGACGCCCACGAGGGGATCCGATCCGAAGAATCCGCCGATCTCGTCGCCCAGCTCGAAGCCGTATTCGCGGCGGGCCGCCTCGTTGCAGATCAGCATGCCGGTGGGCTTGTGTTCGTCCGATTCGAGGAAGTCGCGCCCGTCCGTAACGGGAATGCCCATCATCCTGAGGAAGTTCCAGCGGACGATATAGGCCTGCATGCTGATCCGCCGCTCCTTGTAGGTGCGGCCCCACGCCATGCGGTTGACGCTGACCAGACGCCCTTCGGCCCCCGTGACGTCGACCACGCGCGGGTCGGCGAGCAGCCGGTCACGCAGGGCATCGTAGCCCAGGGCGGCCTTTTCGGAGAGCTGCACGGCCATCAGGTTGCGGCGGTCGAAGCCCATCTCCTGCCGCAGCATGTAGTTGTGCTGGCGCAGGATGTTGCCCGTGGCGATAATCAGCCCCATCGAGATGGTGAACTGGAAGCCCAGCAGCAACAGGCGCAGGCGCCGTCCGCCGGAGGTGCCGGCAAAGGAGCCCTTGACGACCAGCGCCGGGCGGAACGAGGTGATGTACCACGCCGGGTATAGGCTCGCCACAAGCGCCATGGCCACGGCCACGATCAGCACGAGGCCGAGCACCGGGAAGTTGGCGGCCAGGGCAAGCGGCGCGGAGATGTAGCCCGCCAGTTCGGTGCTCTGGATGGCGAAGGAGAGGTACCACGCCAGCAGCAGCGCGATGAAGACCAGCCCCACGGCCTCGAAGACGAAGCTGAAGCGCAGCGCGGCATTCGAGGCGCCGAAGACCTTGAAGGTGTTGACCGTGCGGATGCGGACGGGAACCAGCGCGAAGAAGAAGTTGACGAAGTTGATGAAGGCCAGCACGATGACCAGCAGGGCGATGCCCAGCAGCGAATAGGTCGTCACGGCGGAGCCCTGGGCACACGGCACGCGACCGTCGGCCTCGAAGTAGAGATCGCGGATGCACGACAGGCGGATGGGCTCCGTCTCGAGCACCCCCTCCTCGTTCGCCTCGCCGGGGTACATCTCCGCGTAAACCTTCTTCCACTCCTCGATCACCTGCCGGGGGTCGGTTCCCGGATGGAGCCTGACAAAGTAGTTGTAGCTCCACTCCGAAGGGTCGTCAAGGCAGCGGTCGCCCAGGTTCATGGCCACCTGGCAGCCGGAGAGCAGCGAATTGGCGGGGAAATCCTCGAAGACGGCCACCACCTCACAGGCGTTTTCGGCCGATGGCTGGTCGGTGTCGCACCAGATCATGTCGCCGATGCCGACGCCGAGTTTTTCGGCCGTCGTGCGCGAGATGATGACGCTCTGCGCGCGCTTCAGGTCGTGGACGTCACCCGCGACGGTCTTGAAGTCGAAAACATCGAGCAGCGGCAGCGAGATCATGCCCAACTCGAAGTTGAAGCGGTCGTAACCCATCTTCGAGGCGTTCTCGCGCAGCACGACCGCGGGGCCGAAGCCGCTCCAGGTGCAGCCGCCGGCCTCGACGGCCGAGGTCGAGGTGATCAGCCGCTCGACCATGGGCCGGCAGACCCAGGCCTGCCAGGCGCCGGGTTCGTACCAGTCGGTGGTTTCGACCAGGTAGATGCGCTCCGAATTGTCGAGCGTCCGGTTGTAGGTCAGCTCCCAGCGCACCTGCACCAGAATGATGTAGAAGGCCGTGAAGGCCAGTGTCAGGCCGATGATGTTGAGCAGCGACGAGAGTTTGTAGCGCCGCAGCGTCGTGAGAAAGTTTCGGAAAGCGATTTTCATATCGGAAGGTTTGTTGTTTATTCGGATTTGACAGCGTCGGCGGGGTTCTCGCCGGCCGTGCGCCACGAGCAGAAGGTCACCGTGGCGACCGTGACCGCAAGCACGACGGCAAAGGCCGCTACGAAGACCCACCAGCGCAGCGGCGTGCGATAGGCGAACGACGCCAGCCAGCGGTCAACGGCCCAGAAGCCCGCCGGCACGGCAAGGAGGAAGCAGACGGCAACCAGCAGGACGTAGCGCCGGTTGAAGAGACGGAGAATCTCGGCGGTCGTGGCGCCCATCACCTTGCGCACGGCCACCTCGCGGCGGCGGTGCTGCGCCTCGAAGAGCACGATGCCGAAGACCCCCATCAGCGCGATGACGACGGCCAGCACCGTGAAGAGCCCCACGATGGTTGCGATGCGCCGCTCGCGGGCGTACTGCGCCTCGATCTCCTCATCCATGAAGCGGATCTCGACCGGGTCGCAGTCGGGGTCGAGGCGCTCGACCGTCTGCCGGATGTGGTCGCAGGCGGCGTCCGGGTCGGCCCCGGCGGCCAGGCGCACGTAGAAGGTCTCCATGTCGCCGGGGATGGTCACGAAGGCGAACGGCACGACGGGGTATTGCAGCGGCCGGAAGTGGATGTCGGGGCAGATGCCGACGACGGTGCCGTCGTCCAGCCGGTCGCCGAGTCCGAGCCCCTTGCGGGCGAGCAGGTCGTTGACGATGTAGTGCAGCGTCGTATCGCGGTCGTACCCGGGGCGGAAGTCCTCGCCGGCGATGACCGGGATGCCCAGCACGTCGAGGAAGTTGCTGCGCACGGGGCGCACGTGGATCATCACCTCCTCGCCGGCGATCTCCCGGCCCCAGATCGAGTAGTTCCCGGCGACGAGCGGTCCCTGTCCCGCCGTGACGCCGATGATCTGCGGATTTTGCTTCAGGGCCGACGCGAACTCATCGAAGCGGTCGGCACGGATCAGCCGCTGCGAGTTCGTCCCGAAGGTCAGCACCCGCTCGTGGCTGAAGCCCAGGTCGAAGCGGCGCACGTAGCGCTGCTGCAGGAGCGTAAAGGCCGAGAAGACGATCAGCGCGATCGAGACCGTGAACTGCACGCCGAGCAGCGCCGTGCGGAAGCGGCGGCCCGTCGTCGAGCCGACGAACGACCCCTTGGCGGCCATCGCCGGGTTGAACGAGGTGATGTACCACGCCGGGAAGCTCCCGGCAACGAGTGCCGCGACGAGCGACACCGCGAGCGAGATGGCCAGCACGGGGAGGTTGTCGCCAAGGGCCAGCGAGCTGCTGACATACGAGGCGAACTCGGTGCCCTGCAGCGCAATGGCGACATACCAGGCGCAGAGCTGCGAGAGGATGACGAAGCCCAGGGCCTCGAACAGGAAGCTGAAGCGCAGCGAGGCGTTCGGCGCGCCGAAGACCTTGAGAATATTGACGGCCCGCAGCCGCACGGGCAGCAGCGCGAAGAAGAAGTTGACGAAGTTAATGAGCGCGATCACGATGACGAGCACCGCGACGCTCAACAGCGAGTAGGTCAGCGTGGCCGACCCGCTGGGGAAGGTCCCCATGCCGTCGAAGACCCGGCGGTCGAAATAGATTCGGTCGAGCGGCACGAGCAGGCAGTCGCACGGGTCCTCCATCTCCTCCTCGGTCAGCTCCTCGCCCCAAACCGGCGCCATGCGCTCGACGTAGGCGCGGTAGTTCTCCGCGTGAATCTGCTCCCAGCGGCGGGCCAGCACGTCGGGGTCGGCCCCCGCGCGCAGGCGGACGAAATAGCAGTCGTTCCAGTAGGCGGGGGTCATGTCCCGGTCGCCGACGTCGGTCACGGCGACGATGTGCGCAAAGGAGCTGTTCGCGGGAAAATCCTCGTAGACGGCCACCACTTCGTGCTGGACATCGGTGCGCTTGCCCTCCCGGTCCCCCAGCCAGAGCAGGTCGCCGGCATGCACGTCGAGCCGTGCGGCCTGCGAGCGCGAGAGGGCCACGCTGTTGGGCTGCGTCAGGGCCCCGAGATCGCCCTCGACGGCCCGCATGCCCACGGTCGTGAGAAAGCCCGTCGAGACGGTGTTGAGCGACATCCGGAAACGGTGGAACTCACCGTGGCGCTTCACCCAGACGGGCTGATCCCAGCGCCAGGGGCGGATGCAGCCGCCGGCCTCGATCTCGGGCGAGCGGGCGATGAGCTGCTCGCCGTCGGGGCGCGGCGAGCAGATCGAATAGCCCGTCTCGTCGAACCACGAGCGGGGCGCCACCAGGCAGATGCGGCCGGCATCGGGAATGTCGCGGTTGAAGGTCAGCTCCCAGCGCACCTGCACCAGGATGACGTAGAAGGCCGTGAAGGCCAGTGTCAGCCCGATGACGTTGAGCAGCGACGAAGCCTTGTAGCGCCGCAGCGTGGTGAGGAAGTTATGCAAGGCGATTTTCATGGCAAAGGCAATTTATCCGGACAATCAGTTCTTGAGCGATTCGATGGGGTCGGCATCCGCGGCGCGGCGGCTCTGCCACCCGACCGAAAGCAGCGCCACGACGGCCGCGAAGAGCCCGGCGGCAAGGAAGATCCACGGTGAGAGGGCGATGCGCACGCTGTACTCCTCGAGCCAGCGCCTCAACCCCCAGACGGCGACCGGCACGGCGATGACGAAGGCCGCACCCACGAGCATCATGAAGCGCCGCACGAGGCGCGAGAGCATCTCGCCGCGCGTAGCGCCGAAGACGCGGCGCACGGCGATCTCCTGCCGCCGCTGCTGGATGTAGTAGGCCGCCATGGCGAAGAGCCCCAGCGAGGAGATGAGCAGCGCCACGAGGGTGAACAGCCCGATGATGTGCAGCAGGCGCCGCTGTGCGGCGAAGTCGTCGGCAATCTCATCGGTCAGGTAGCGGGCGGCGAAGAAGCCGCCGTCGGTCGTCTGCCGGAAGAGCTCCTCGACCGCATGGTAGGCCGCGGCGTGGTCACTGCCGGTCTTCACGAGGATGTTCCAGGGATAGAATCCGTCGGGATCGTTCACCACGCGCAGCAGCGCCGCGGTCGGGGCGTCGAGCGCCGTGCCGATCTGGAAGTCGCGGTAGATGCCCGCAACGACAATCGGTTGGGAGAGGTTCTCGCCCACCTTGAATTCGGAGGCATCCTCCGCAATGCCCAGCTCGCGCAGGGCATACTGGTTGATATACCAGACATTCGAGGCCCAGAAATTCCGGGATGCGGCACGCTCGTTCGCATCGGCCACGTGGTTGTCGCGCAGCCGTTCGAGCCCCAGCATGCGGAAGTAGGTCGAGTCGCCGATGAAGACCTGAAACGAGACCATCCGGTCGGGTCCGTAGGCGATGGTGTTGTTGTTGCCGCGGTCGTGGGGCGTGCCGCATCCGAGCCCGACGGCCTCGACCCCGGGCAGCGAGCACAGTTCGTCGCAGAAGCGGCGCATCGAGCTCCGGTCGGGGAAGATCTCGGTCCCGATATTGAGGATGTCGCGCGTCTCGTAGCCCAGCGGGGCCTGCACCAGATGGCGGATCTGGAGCCCGATGGTGATCGAGGCGGCGAGCAGCGCGATCGTGATGACGTTCTGCAGGGCGATGAGCAGGCGGCCGTAGAGGGCCTTGGTCCGGCGGCGGAGCGTGCCGCGCACGATGTCGATGGGTTGGTAACGCGAGACGACGAGCGCCGGAGCAAGGCCCGAGACCACGCCCAGCGCGACGACGGCGAGCAGGCTCACACCGGCCACCGGCCACGAGATGTCGTCCCAGACGGCGACCTTCGTACCGAGCAGCCGCGAGGCCCACGGGACGAAGAGCTCCGCAATGCATGAGGCGAAGAGCAGCGCCGCGGCGCAGAAGAGCGTCGATTCGAGAATCCACTTGAGGAAGATGTTGCCGCGCGAGGCGCCGAGCAGCCGCCGGGCCGCCATCTCGCGGGCCCGGAAGCCGGACTGTGCCACCGTGAGGTTGATGTAGTTCATCACGGCGAAGACAAGCACCACGAGCCCCACGCCCAGCAGGATCAAGAGGAACGAGCGGCTGCCGTGGGCCAGTTTATTGGCGTTGTTGACCGGGTCGAAGTAGAGGTCGCGCAGCGGGATGAGCCGCACCTGCTGGACGACATTGCCCAGATAGGGCCAATAGATCTCCCTGAAGAAGGAGAGCATGTCGGGGACCTTGGCCTGCAGGTCGGCCCCCTCGCGGACGAGCACGAAGGTCACGCCGGCGCCGCTGTTGGACATGCGTTCGTCGTTGGCCGCATTGGTCTCGGTGATGCGCTCGGCCCGCATGACGATGTCGGCCGCGGGGATCGTCGAGCGCTCGATGTCGCGCATCACGCCGCTGACAACATAGGTGCGCTCGTCGTTGTCCACGCGGAGCGTCTGTCCCAGCGGGTTGAAGGTCCCGAAGACCTTGCGGGCGAACGACTCCGAGAGGACGACGTTCTCGCGGGCGGCGAGCGCCTCTTCGCGCGAGCCTTCGAGCAGCGAGAAGTCGAACATCCGGAAGAAGGTCGTGTCGGCATAGAGCACCGAGGCGAGGAACTTCTGCCGGCCGATCTCCACGGGGGTCGAGCCCGCATCCGAATCCTCGAAGAAGGCCACGGCGCAGGTCGATTCGATCTCCGGGTAGCGGTCGCGGAGGTGTTTCTGGAGGTAGTAGCCGCTGGCCACCGACTCCTCGGAGCAGACGGCATAGATGCGGTCGGCCCGGGTCTGATAGTTGTCGACGGTGAGCTGCCGGAGCGTATAGTCGGCCACGAGCAGCACGAAGGCCAGCGCAAGGGTCAGGCCGGTGAAATTGACGGCCGTATAGAGGCGGTTGCGCCCCAGGAAGGTGAACCACGAACGGAAATCGAGTTGGCGGAACATGTGCGGCAGGGTTTATTTGTTGAGTATCAGCACGTCGTTGGCGCCGTAGTTCTCGTAGCCCGAGACGATGACGCGCTCGCCCGGCTCCAGCCCCTCGAGCACCTCGTAGTACTGCGGGTTCTGGCGTCCGATGCGGATCGGCCGCTTGTAGGCCCGGTCGCCCTCGGGCGCGAGGACGTAGATCCACGCGCCGCCCGTCGACTGGTAGAACGATCCGCGGGGAATGATGACGGCATCGGTCGGCTGGCCCAGCTCGAGGTGCAGGTAGTAGGTCTGGCCGCTGCGGATGTTGCGCGGATGGGCCCCGACGAAGGTGAAGTCGGCGCGGAACTGCCCGTTGCGCACCTCGGGGTAGACCTTCCGCAGGCGCATCGTGAAGGCCGTGTCCTGCCGCTCGAAGGTCGCCTCGAGCCCCGCGCGCACGCGGTCGATGTAGCTCTCGTCGATCTGCGCCTCGACCTTGTAGTCCGACAGGTCGTTCACCTGCCCGATCTTCTGTCCCGAGGTGACCGACTGCCCCAGCACGACGTCGAGCAGCCCCACCTCGCCGTCGATGGGCGACTTCACGCGCAGGTTGTCAATCCGCTCGCGGATGAGCTGCATGTTGCGCTTCATGTTGGCGAGGTTGTCCTCCATCTGCTCGACCTGCACGGTGCGGTAGAGCGAATCCTGCACCTGCCGCTCGATGTTCAGCTCGCGTTTCTTGGCAGCCAGCTCGTAATCCTCCTTCGACTGGAGCCACTCCTCGCGGGCTATGAGGTTGCTGCGGTAAAGCTCCTCGTTCTGCTGCCACGTGCGGCGCTTGCGCTCGACGTCGAGGTCCAGCTGCACCTTGTCGAGCCGCAGCGTGAGTTTCTCCTGCTCCATCGAGATGAGCGTGTTGCGCAGGATGTTCTGCTTCTCGGCCAGCTCGGCCTCGCTGTTCAGAATCTCGAGCGTCAGCGACGTGTTGCTCAACTCGACGAGTACGTCGCCCTTGCGGACCGAGGCGCCCTCCTCGACGACGAGCCGCTCGACGATGCCCGCCTCGAGCGGGCTCAACTGCACGGTCGTGATGGGCTGCACCTGTCCCGTGACGCGGATGTAGTCGTTGAACTCGCCGCGTGCGACCGTCCCGACGGAGATCGTGCGGGCATCGACGCGCAGCGTCGAGGAGTTGTCGCGCACGAGCAGCCACACGACGAAGAGCAGGAAGAGGGCTCCCGCAAGGTAGGGAATGCCCCGCTTGGTGAAGAGGGCCCGCAGGCCCTTTTTCTTTTCAATGCGAATATCCATGGTTGTATCGGTTTTTCAAGTCGTTCAACGGGGAAAACAGTCAGCGGATCAGCGGCTCGCCGTTGTAGTAGGCCACCAGCCGCACCTTGATGATGTATTGCAGCCGGGCGCGCAGCCGCTCCGAGCGCGCCTCGAGCAGCTTGTCGGCCGCCGTCTGCAGGTCGAGGGCCGAGACCATGCCGCGCTCGTACTTGCCCGAGACGGCCTCGTAGGCCAGCCGCGCGGCGTCGCTCTTCTTCGAGGCCTGGACGAACTCCTTGCCGTAGCCCAGCATCTGCTGGTAGGCCTGCGCCACCTCGCTCTGCAGGGCCCGGAGGGTCTCCGTGCGGTTCTGCTCGGCGATGCGCCAGTTGTTGCGGGCGCGGCTCACCGAGGTGCGGCGCGCAAGCCCTCCGAAGATCGGGATGTTGAGCTGCGCCGAGACGTAGAAGCCCCGGTTGTCGCGGAACTGGTTGGGGAAGGAGGCGTAGAGCGACCGGTCGTCGAGGCTCATGAAGAAGTTGGTCGAATAGCCGCCCCCGACGTAGAGCGACGGGAAGAGGTTGCCCCGGGCGATGGAGAACTGCAACCGCGAGTGGCGCACGTCGTGGCGGGCCGCCACGGCCTTGGGGTTGTTCTCCAGCGCGTTGCCGAGCACCTCGTCGAAGGGGGCGACGCCGGCCGGCGTCTCGATCCCGGGATCGGTGACGATGCGCAGCGGCCGGTCGGCGGGGTAGTTCATCGCCTCCGCCAGCGCGATCTCGGCCAGCGCGAGGTTGTTCTCCTGCTGCGTCAGGAGGTAGTCGTCCGAAGCCTGCTGCGACTCGACCTCCGCCACGTCGGCGGCGCTCTTCAGCCCCAGCTCGAAGAGCTTGCGGCTCTTCCCGAGTTCGGCCGTGCTGGTCTTGAGCTGCTCGCGGGCAAGGCGCACGCTGCCGGTGTAGTAGACCACGTCGAAGTAGGCCTGCATGGTCTTCAGGGCGATCTCGTCGCGGGCCAGCTGCAACTCCTCGACCCCCTGCAGGCGCATGATGCGGGCGGCCCGCACCGTGTTGATGCCGGTCAGCCCGGCGAACAGGGGCATCTGCCCCGAAACGGAGTAGGAGTTGTCGAAGTTCGAGACATCGGTATAGGTGTTGGTCTCGGGGTCGACCGAACGGCCGAAGCTGGTCGAGGCCCCGATGGATCCGCTCACCGACGGGACCAGCGCGGCGATCGACTCGATGTAGTCCTGCCGGTAGTTGCGGTTGGTGTAGTCCTGGCGGCGGACGGCGGGGCTGTGTTCGACGGCATAGCGCATGCAGTCGTCAAGCGTGAGCCGTTCGGCCGATTCGGCGGCGGGTGCAGCAGCAGATGCCGCAGCGGCGGGGCCGGCGGAGATTTCGGTAGCAGGAGCGGCGGCAGGAGCGGCGGCAGGGACCGTATCGGGGCGGACGAGGCTGTCGGCGGGCTGTTGTGCCGCAGCGGGTGTCCAGAAAATGGACAGTACAAGGAACAGAAGCGGGTATTTCAACATGGTTGTGCGTTTGTTCTTCATTCGGCCTTTCGGGTGCCAACGGCGTGCCAAAGCATTCAATACGCTGTATCACAGCGTTTTAATATTTCGCGTTTTGGCAGGGATTGTAAAAAAAATGGACACCCGTGTAAAAAAAGTGGACACGCCGGGGCGGTTTTCGCGTCGAAAACGCTAATTTTACCCGAAAATAGGACCGAAAAGATGACCAGGGAGGGAACCGTACTGATCGTGGACGACAACCGCAGCATCCTCGCGGCGCTGCGGCTGCTGCTGGAAAAATATTTTGCCCGGGTGCTGACGCTCCCGGGACCCAATGCGCTCGATGCGACGCTGCGCGAGGAGCGTGTCGACGTCGTCCTGCTCGACATGAACTTCACGGCGGGGATCAACACCGGAAACGAAGGCATCTACTGGCTGCGGCAGATCCGCGCCCGGCGCCCCGAGGTGCAGGTCGTCCTCTTCACGGCCTATGCCGACATCGACCTGGCGGTGCAGGCCATGCGCGACGGGGCGGTCGATTTCGTCGTCAAGCCCTGGGACAACGACCGGCTGGTCGCCGCGCTGCGCAACGCCTACAACCTCTCGCGCTCGCAGCGCGAGGTGAAGCAGCTCAAGGAGATCAAGCGCGAGCTGACGGCCGAGCAGCCGATGTTCTGGGGCACGAGCCCCGCGATGGGACGCATCCGCGAGATCGTCGAGAAGGTCGCCGCAACGGATGCCAACATCCTCATCACGGGCGAGAACGGCACGGGCAAGGAGATGCTCGCCCGCGAGATTCACAACCGCTCGCGCCGCAGCGGCGAGCTGATGGTCCCGGTCGACATGGGCGCCGTACCCGAAACACTCTTCGAGAGCGAGCTCTTCGGCCACGTCAAGGGGGCCTTCACCGACGCGCGGACCGACCGTGCCGGGAAGTTCGAGGTCGCGGACCGCGGGACGCTCTTCCTGGACGAGATCGGCAACCTCCCGCTGCACCTGCAGTCGAAGCTGCTGACGGCCATTCAGAGCGGGCAGATCGTCCGCGTGGGCAGCAACACCCCGCGCAAGGTCGACATCCGGCTGATCTCGGCGACGAACCGCGACCTGTTCGGCATGGTGGCGGAGGGGAGCTTCCGCGAAGACCTCCTCTACCGCATCAACACCATCCACATCGACCTGCCGCCCCTGCGTCAGCGCCGCGAGGATATTCTGCCCCTGAGCCGGAAGTTCCTCGAGCGCTACGCCGCAAAGTACCAGAAGCCGATCACGGGATTCGACGCCGCGGCCGAACACGAGCTCGTCGAGCACGCCTGGCCGGGGAACATCCGCGAGTTGCAGCACGCCGTGGAGAAGGCCGTGATCCTGAGCGACGGCGGACAGATCACCCCCGAGACGCTGCTGCTCCGCCCCGCCGCGGCAGCGGTTCAGACGGCCGACCCCGGGGAGGCGACCCTCGAGCAGATGGAGCGCACGATGATCGCGCAGGCGATGGTGCGCCACGGCGGCAACCTCTCGGCCGTGGCCCAGCAGCTCGGCATCACGCGTCAGACGCTCTACAACAAGATCAAGCGCTACGGATTATGAAAAACGACGGCATCTCATACGGGCCGCTCGTCGAGCAGCTCGTGCTGCTCGTTCTGGCGACGGCCGGGCTGGGGGCGATCCTCGCAAGCGGGTTCTACATCTTCTCCATCCTCTTCGTGCCGCTCGTCGGGCTCTGCATCTACCGCATCATCCGCCGCTACGGCGAGTCGATCCGCCGCGTGACCTTCATGTTCAACGCCATCGACAACGACGACCTGACGTTCCGGTTCCGCGACGACGAGGCCGAGGCCGACAACCGGATGCTCAACACGGCGCTCAACCGCATCAAGGAGATCATCGTGCGGGCCAAGCTCCGCGCCGAGGAGCGCGAACGCTACTACCAGCTCATCATGGAGTGCGCCCGCACGGGACTCGTGACGGTCAACGACGCCGGAAGCGTCTACCAGGCCAACGGCGAGGCGCTGCGCATCTTCGGCCTGCCCCGCATGACCCACATCCGGCAGACCGAGACCTCGATGCCCGAGGCCTGCCGCGCCCTGCAGGAGATCCGCACCGGCCAGCGGCTCCACGTCAAGGAGATGACCGAAGCCGGCGAGGTCAACCTCTCGCTCACCTGCGCCGAGATCATGCTCGACCAGAAGCGGCTGCGCGTCATCGCCGTCAGCGACATCGACGACTACCTCGCCCAGACGCAGATCGAGTCGTGGAGCAAGCTCACGCGCATCCTCACGCACGAGATCATGAACTCGCTCGCGCCGATCACCTCGCTCAGCGACACGCTGCTGCACCTCGGCCGCCCGCTCGACACCGATGTCGCGCAGGGGCTCGAGACGATCTCGGCGACGAGCCGCCGCCTCACGGCATTCGTCGAGACGTTCCGCCGCTTCACGCGCATCCCCGAGCCGCAGAAGGCGCCGGTCGAGGTGCGCGGCCTGCTCGAGCGCGCCGCGGCGCTCGTTGCCACGCCGCAGGTCGGCATCACGGTCGACGTACAGCCCGCCGAGATGCTCGTCTACGCCGACGAGGGGCTCGTCTCGCAGGTCGTGGTCAACCTGCTCAAGAACGCCCGCGAGGCGGTCGCCACGCAGCCCGACGCCCGCATCGACGTCCGGGCCCGCATCGACGAGGGGGAGAACATCCGCATCGACGTCACCGACAACGGGAAGGCCATCCCCGCCGCCGTGACGGAAAACATCTTCACGCCCTTCTTCACGACCAAGGCCGACGGGTCGGGCATCGGATTGAGCGTCTCGCGCCGCATCATGCAGCTGCACAACGGGTCGCTGCGCCTCACGTCCAACACGGATCGCCGCGTCACCTTCACCCTGCTCTTCGAGTAGCCCGGCGCGAAGGCCGGAGTCAGCCGGGGCCGCCCGGGACCGCCCGGGCTCGGCCGGGCACAAAAAAGCCGGCGGCCTTTCGGTCGTCGGCAGGGTTGCGGTCGTCCGGTCGGGAAGGCCCCGAACGGGGATGCCCGAGACGGGAATGCTCGTGACGGGGATGCTCGAGACGGAGATCACGTGACGGGCGGAGCGCCCGGGCGCCCTATCGGGGCATGGGGAACGACAGGGTCCGCGCGTCGAGGTAGGAGTCGGGATAGGGGCCCCAGTTCCAGGCCTGGCCGTTGCCGATCGTCAGGTGCGGAGTCAGGCGCAGCGTATTGTTCTCCAGGACGGAGATCCGGTCGGGCAGCTGCTCGGGGTCGATCACAACGATCGAGGTCATCGAGACGGCGGGCTGCGTCTGCTCCCGGCGGGGGATTTTACGGTACTCCTGACGCCACGGCGAGAGATGCGCCAGCGAGTCGGGAAGCGAGAAGCCCCGGTTGCGGAGCGAATCGGGACGCGTGGTCTGGAACGGAGACGGTTCCTGCGCCGAAACCGTCAGTACGGCGGCAAAGGCCGCCGCGGCAAGCAGCAGAATCTTTTTCATGGCACACCTTTTTCAAAAAACTTCCCGCAGAATCCGAACCGACTGTACGGCGTTGATCGCGTCGAGGTGGTAGCCCAGGTAGACCAGCAGCGCATTGAGAAAGGCGACCCGCTGGTCGCGGCCGAGGCCGATGCCGCCCAGACGGGCGACGTCGCACGTCAGCATCTCGTGCAGGAGGCGGGAAGACTCCTGCGTCATGTATCGAACGTGCGCGGGACGGTTTTTCGTATAGAGTCCCTCGCTGATATCGAACCAGTCGCCCGGCGCGTAGTCGTTGCCCGGGCAGAAGCCCAGCAGGCGGCTCAGGTGGGCGAGAAACCAGAGGTGGAAGTTGGCGACCCCCTCCCGCATCGCGTCGAGCTCGGCGACCGAGCCCCAGACGAAGTCGAAGAGCGCCTCGTTGGGTTCGCTCTCGCGGACCAGCCGGTAGAGCACCTCGGCCATGAAGAGCGCGACGGTCGACTTGCGCACGTCGAAAGGCAGCGACTGCAGGACGAAGCCCGCGCGGACCTCGCGGAAGCGGTCCATCTCGCGGCGCGGCGACTCCAGCCCCTCGAACTCGACGGGGAACATCGGCTGGAAAAGGGCCAGCTTCGAGCCCCGGCCGCTGCGGCTGCGCACCCCCTGCACCATGTAGGTGCGGCGTCCGCCCACGTCGGTCAGCAGGTAGACGACCAGCGACGAATCGCCGTATTTGAGCGAGTGGAGCACCACGCCCCGTCCCTTGTAACTCTTCACGGCCTACTCCCTGCGCACATGGACCAGCATCCACCCTTCGCGCGACTGCGTGGCGACGTGCCGGAGTCCCAGCTCCGCGGCCCGCGCGACGATCGGCCCGACGTCGGGCTCCAGAAAACCGCTCATCACCAGGTCGCCGCCCGGCAGCAGCGCCGCGGCATAGGCCGCCATGTCCGCCACGAGGATGTTGCGGTTGATGTTCGCGAGGATGAAGTCGTAACGGCGTCCCGCGATGCGCCGCACGTCGCCCAGCATCGGCGTCACGCGGTCGGCCACGCCGTTCGCCGCGACATTCTCGCGGCAATTCTCGTCGGCCCAGTCGTCGATGTCCACGGCGTCGACGTGTGCGGCGCCGCACTTGGCCGCCACGATCGCCAGCACGCCCGTGCCGCTGCCCATGTCGAGGCCCGAACGGCTGGCAACGCCCAGATCGAGCACCGCCCGCGCCATGAGCCACGTCGTGGCGTGGTGTCCCGTGCCGAACGACATCTTCGGCATGATGACCACCTCCTCCTCGCCTACAGGGGCGGCCTCGTGGAACGGCGCGCGGATGCGCAGGCGCCCCTCGACATCCACGGCCGGGAAGTTGCTCTCCCAGACGGCGTTCCAGTTCTGCGTCTCGATGGCGATGTAGCGCCCCTGCACGCCGTAGCGCGCCAGCAGGGCGTCGACTTGCTCCTTGCAGTCGGCCAGCCGCTCCTGCGGGATGTAGGCCTTGAGCACGCCGCCGCCCGTCTCGAAGCTCTCGAAGGGATAGTCGGCCAGCTCGGCGGTCAGGATATCGGACTGCTCGTCGTCCGCAACGGGGACATTCAATGCGACATAATCCATAATTATGTAAAATTTTCGTACCTTCGTCCGGACAAAGTTACGGATAAACTTTTGAAAGCGCTCGTTTTCATGGCAGAAAATACCAAAAAATGGCAGGAGGCCGGGCACCGCTACCGCACCTACATCCGGCTCGAAAAGCGGCTCTCGGAGAATACCGTCGAATCCTACATGCGCGACCTGCGGCAGTTCGCACACTTCGTCCTGCGGCTGTGGGACGTGCCGCCCCGCAAGGTCGGGCGCGAGATGATCGAGCGCTACATGGCGTGGCTCTACGACCACGGCCGCGAAAAGAGCTCGCAGGCCCGGAACCTGAGCGGCATCCGCAGCTTCTTCAACTTCCTGCTTCTCGACGAGCAGATCGACGCCTCGCCCGCGGAGTTCGTCGAGGCGCCCAAGTGCGGGCGGCAGCTGCCCGACGTCCTCACGACCGGGGAGATCGACCGCATCATCGCCGCGGTGGACACCTCGACGGCCAAGGGGCTGCGCGACAGTGCGATGCTCGAAGTGCTCTACTCGTGCGGGTTGCGCGTTTCGGAGCTCACGTCGCTGCGCCTCTCGGACCTCTTCTTCGGCGAGGGCTACATCCGCGTCACGGGAAAGGGCGACAAACAGCGGCTCGTACCCGTCAGCACCGCGGCCCGCGACAAGATCCAGCTCTACCTCGAGGAGCGGCGCAAGGCCCGCACCAACGGGGAGGTGCTCTTCCTGAACAACCGCGGCAAGGGGCTCACGCGCGTAATGGTCTTCACGATCCTGCGCGAGGCGGCCCGCCGCGCGGGAATCACCAAGCACATCTCGCCCCACACCTTCCGCCACTCCTTCGCCACACACCTGATCGAAGGGGGTGCGGGCATCCGCCAGGTGCAGGAGATGCTCGGACACGAGAGCATCCTCACGACCGAAATCTACACCCACCTCAACCGCGAGCACCTGCGCCGCACGGTCGAGGAGCATCTGCCCCTCTGAACCGGAACAAGCGGCCTGCAGGACAAAGAGCCGCAGAGCGGGCCGGGGCTGCCGGGGGCGGGTCCGGGGCTATCGGGGGCTGCCGATGCCGTCAGGAAATGAGAGAGGGGGGCCGTCGAGAGCGGGCTCGGACTGCCGATGCCGTCAGGGAAAGAGAGAGGGGGGCCGTCGAGAGCGGGCTCGGGCTGCCGAGGCTGTCGGGAAATAAGAGAGAGGGGCCGTCGAAAGCCGCGGAAGGCTGTCGAGGAGTTGCCGGGGGAGGCTGTCGAGAAGTTGCCGGGGGAGGGTCAGCGGCCTCGTCCGGCGACAAGCAGGCGGATCTGCGCCCGGTCGGTCAGGCACAGCGGCGCATAGTCCAGACCCGAGATGACCACCAGCGCCCCGCCGCGCAGGGCTCCGTCCGAAGGGATCAGCGCGGCAAGCAGCTCCTCCAACGGCCGTTCGCGCTGCGCAAGCAGTGCGGCGAAGGCTGCGCGGTAGTCGTCCGGGAAGGCGGGGACGAGCAGCCCGGCATAGAACTCCGTCAGGGGAAGCCGGTCGGGATCCGGATGGCTCGCAACGCGGAGGATGCGTCCGTCGGGGGCGACCTCCACGACCGGATCGCACACGACGCCCGCCGGGATCCACAGCCGGTTAGAGGCTATCCTTCGGAAGGGCGGCACGGAAGAATTCATCGGCGAAGATACGCACGTCAAGTTGCTTGATATAGAGGCTGTCGACGGCCGTGCGGGTCTCGGGCGTGTGCGTGAGCCGCAGGTCGGAGACCGTGACCGACGGCCGCTTGGGCGAACGGTCGGTGAAGGTCAGCAGGTGCAGGTGCAGCCGCCGGTGCGAGGTGTCGACACGAAACGTGCGCGTAAAGCTCTCCTCGCGGTGGCGGCGCAGCGTCAGCGTATAGGGGTAGGCCTGCGTGCTGTCGTTGCGCTCGATCCACATCCGGCTGCGCAGCACCCGGTCGTTGCGGTCGAGCGAATCGACCAGATACTTCATCGTCAGGCGGTACTCGCCCGGCTCGACGTCGACGACGAAGCTCAACCGGGCCGTGTCGCGCAGCGACCGCACGCGGATGAGCGAGTCCGAAAGCACCGTGCGCGTGAAGGTCCGCCGCGCCACGTTGTCGATCGTGTCGAGGATCGCCACCTCGCGGTCGTAGCGCTTGCCCTCCTCCTCGAGCCGGTCGATCGCCAGCTCGACGACGTCGCCCAGGCGTGCGCTCTTGCGCTTCGAGAAGTTGCCGATCGTGTACTGCACGTCCTCGGTCGTATAGCCGTAGCGGGCGAAGATCGGTTCGTAGATGTTCAGCGAGTCGATCCGGACGTTCTGGCTGCCGATGTAGGCGTTCGTCAGGAAGGCGTCGTGGAAGATCTGCGCCAGCTCGTCGTCCGGGATGATCGTATGGCGGACGCAGGCCGCCGTGCAGAGCAGCGTCACGACGGCAAGTGCCGTGCGGATGAGTCGTTTCATGGTCAGATGTTGTTTTTGATCGTGCCGCGCACGGTCAGGTTCGACAGCAGGAAGGCGACGGCCGCGAAGGCTGCCAGCACGGCCAGCAGGTCCGCAGGACGGAACTCCACGGGGTAGCTCTTCGTGAGAAAGGTCTCGGCGGGGATCTCGATCAGCCCGAAATGCTGCTGCAGCAGACAGGCGCCGACCCCCAGCACCACGCCCAGCAGGGCGCCGCAGCCGCAGATCAGGTAGCCCTCCCGCCGGAAGACGGCCCGCACGAAGCGCCGGTCGGCCCCCAGGGCCCGCAGCGTGGCGATCTCGTCGCGCTTCTCGACGATGAGCATCGTGAGCGCCCCGACCACCGAGAACGAGGCGACGACGAGCACCAGGAAGGCGATGAAGAAGATGCCCCACTTCTCGTAGAGCATGATCCGGTAGAACGAGGCGCGCAGTTCGTCGCGCGTGCGGACGAGGAAGTCGTCGCCCGCAATACGCGCCAGCGCCTGCTTCACGCCACGCGCATCGGCATCCGGAGCCAGGCGCACGACGAGGGCCGAAGCGCGGCCGGGGTAGTTGAAGAGCGACTGCGCCAGCCGCAGCGACGCGAGCACGTACTGCTGTTCGGTCTCCAGGTCGAGCGTGTAGGCGCCCCCCACGGGCACCGTGCGCCGCGTATAGTTCTCCAGCGGCAGCAGCGACGAGAAGCGGCCCCGCCGCACGGCGTAGAGCGTCACGTCGGCATCGGCCAGCGAGCGGATGCCCAGCCGGTAGGCCATGGCCTGGCCGACGACCAGCCGTTCGAGATCGCCCAGCCGCACGCGCCACTCGCCCGAGGTGACGGCGTCGCCCAGTGCGAAGACCTCGCCGTAGGCGTCGTCCACCCCCCGCACGGTGGCCGTGGCCTGCCGTCCGTCGTGTTCAAGCAGGGCGCTCTGTTCGAGCGTGAAGGAGAGCGCCGCAACGCCCGGGATGCGGCGCATGGCGGCCGTATCGAGCGCCGATGCCTCGAACGTCCGGCCCCGCAGCGGCGAGACGTTCAGGTCGGCATCGAAGGCCGAATACATCGACCGCACGAGCGTCTCGAAGCCGTTGAAGACCGACAGCAGGATGATCATCGCCGCCACGGGCATTGCCACGGCCGCAACGCTCAATCCCGAGATCAGGTTGACGACCGACCGGGACTGTGCCGAGAAGAGGTAGCGGCGGGCGAAGAGCAGCGGCAGCATCGGCAGGGCGGGGCTATCGTTTGAGCGCCTCGTCGATGTGCTCGATGTATTCGAGCGAATCGTCGAGGAAGAACTGGATTTCGGGGACGTTCTTCAGCTGGTTGCGGATCCGCTGCCCCAGCGCCCCGCGCACGAGGCGGATATTGTGTTCGAGCGCCTGCATCACCTCCCCGCTCCGCTCGAAGGGGAAGATGCTCACGTAGATCTTCGCATAGGAGAAGTCGGGTGACACGCGCACGGCCGTAACCGTGACGAGCGACCCGCGGACGATCGGCGCACCCTCCTTCTGGAAGATTTCGGCCACGTCCTTCTGAATCTGTCTGGCGATTTTCTGCTGACGGGTGGTTTCCATAAGCCTGTCTTGTTAAAGTCCGTATTTGAACACCCGGCGGTTCTTCTCCCGCTTCGGCCGCGGCTTCCACGTCTCGAAGCCCTCCTTGTTGAAGCGGTAGCTCAAACCGACCGTGATGGTGATGTTGTCGAGCGGCGAACGCATCGGCGTCGTCCAGAAGGGGTTTTCCGGCCCGTCGTCGGTGTTGTCGTAGTATTTGTTGCGGTTGCGCACGACGTCCGAAAGACCGAAGTAGTAGCGCGCCCGGAAGTTCAGTTCGTAGCGGCCGAAGAGCACGGCGATACCGCCGCCGCCCGCAAGGCCGTAGCCCCAGCGGTTGTCACGCGGGAGCTTGAAGTCGTAGTCGCCCTTCCAGGGCTCCTCGCCGCGATCGCGCGCATACTCGTTCTCGTAGGTCGAGGAGATGTTGTAGCTGAAGGTCGCGGCCGCCTCGAGGTAGACCCGCACGCGGTTGCGCAGCAGGTAGACGTGCGGCTGCCACACGACGGGCAGCATGATCGAGTTGATCCGCCGCGTGTACCACTGGTAATCCTTCTCCTCCTCGACGAGCGCGGCGTTGGGGGCAAACGAAAAGCCCTGCTGGATGAACTCCAGATCAATGCCGAAGCCGCCGACGAAGCGCTGCGTGCCGTAGTAGCGCCACGAAAGGCCGCCCGTGTAGATGCCCCACTGCGCCCGGGTCTCCATCTTGGGGTCGAAGCGTCCGTTGGCCATGCCGTAGCCGGCCATGAAGCCCAGCGTATGCTGCGCCGTGGCGGCATAGCTCGCTGCGAACAGCGCAACGAGCAACAGGAGATGTCTTGTCTTGTGTCGGGTCATGATCTTCTATCTGAGGCTGTTGAACATGCCGCCCGCAGAGCCGAAGCTGTTGTTCATCAGGCCGCTCTGCGACTGCGGATTATTCTGGTTCCGGTTCTGGCCGCGGTTCTGCTGCTTCTGCTTCGCGCGCTCCTCCTCTTCGCGGCGCAGGCGCTGGATCTCGCGCTCATCGAGCAGGCGCGACAGCGACTGCATCGTCACCGGAGCGAAGATGCGGTTCATGTCCATCGAAAACTCGATCTCCCAGTTGGCCTTCGTCGCGAAGGTATCCTCGCCCTGCTCGTTGGCGTACATCTCCGCGCGCTCGGGCTGCCGCCGCTCGACGACGTTGCCCGTATCCCACTTGCCGTTGCCGTTGCGGTCCTCGATGATGCGGAACTTGATGTTGCCCGCCGGCACGAAGTTGAACTGGATGTCGCCCGTCGCCACGTCGCGCCGCTCCTGCTTCATCGAGTTGTTCTCGTCGAGCAGCTGCACGATGTATTTCGAGCCGTCGTCGCGTCCCTTGACATGGACCTTCACCGTGGCGAACTTCTCTGGATTGAGCACCGTGTACTTGCCGACGATCGAGTCGTTGGAGAGCCCCGCGACGTCGGTGATCGCCCCCTCGGGGATGGTCAGCGTATACTGTCCGCCCGTCTGCCACGGCGCCCGGAAATACCAGCGGCGCAGCTGCGCCGTGTCGCGCACCATGTGCACGGGAACGTCCTCGATCGACTGGTCCTCGTGGGTCAGCGTCAGCAGCAGCGACGCCGAGTCGACCCGCACGAGCGGGTAGTCGAAATCGATCGTCAGGTCGTTTTCGGGGTTCACGTCGCCCGAAAGCGGCATCTTGTAGGCAAAGGGGTTCTCCTTTTCGGGCTCCACCCACTCCTCGCCCGCCTCCTCGGCCTTGCGGCGCTCGCGTTCGAGCCGTTCGCGCTCGCGCTCCTCCTCCTTGGTCTCGATCTTCCGCCAGGCGAGCTTCAGCTCCTCCGTGACGGGTTGCAGCACGTTGAGTGAGTCGTGCTTCAGGTAGGTGATCTCGCCCTTGATCGTATCGGGCAGCTCGGCGGCGGGAACATTGAACCACAGGGCGATCGTATCGCGGCCCACGGTCTGCGGATCGACGATCACCCGCTCGGCGGGAATGCTGTCGAAGCGCAGCTGCTCGATCTGCGGACGCGCCGCCGCAAAGTAGAGCATCGCCTTATGCTGGAGCGGCCGCTCGCTTTCGGAGAGTACCTGGCGGCGGAAGACCGCATCGGTGAACATGCGCAGGTAGAGCTGCGGCTCGGCCGAAACGTACATGCGGACCGAGTCGTACCAGACGGCGAAATCGGGCAGCTCGGCGGGGTTGTACGTCCCCTCGAGGAAGCCGATCTGGTCCGATCCCGGATCGTACATCTGGTTGTCGTTCTTGTCCTCGACGGCATAGATGCGGTAGGGGATCGGCTTGAGGTTCTGCGCGATGAAGATGCCGTTGTTCTCGGCGCGCGCGATCACCGCGGGCTTGTACTTGAAGACCGTCGAGTCGTACTCCGGGACATTCTCCACCGAATCGGCCGGGAAGAACCAGATGAACGACTTGGAGACCGAATCGGCCTTGTAGCTGTCGGCCGTATAGCCCGATACGATCATCGAGTCGATCTCGGGGCCCGTCGAGAAGACGTAGCGCATCGAGTAGAGCGGGTTGCCCTCGTTGTTGTCGCGCACGGCGCTGCCGAAGTTGAGCGCATAGGTCGTGTTCGGGAGCAGCGTGTCGCGCAGCTGGATCACGATGCCGCGGCCGCGGATCGAGACCGTCGGCTTCTTCTTCATGGCCGGCGAGGTGAAAAACTCCTTCTGCTGGTCCTTGAGCTGCACGAACTCGTTGAACTCGATGTAGATCTTCTCGTGGTTGAGCAGCGGGCGGTTGGTCGAAAAGTTGTCGGGCGTCATCGCCACGATGACCGGCGGCAGGCTGTCGCGCGGGCCGCCCGTCGGGGTCATCATGCTCGCGCAGCGGCTGAAGAAGGCCGGCAGAAACAGCAGGGCCACGGCGGCCCGCAGTGCCACGATATGTCGGTTGCGGATATTCATCGTTCTCTCCGGATTGCGGTTCGGGTCGTTGCGTCGGTTGTGCCGGTTGCACCGGTATCGTCGGGGGCCTTGCTCTCGTCGACGAAGCACCAGCCGTCATCGAGCGTGATCCAGGCGCCCAGCCACGGGCGGAAGAGCACGTCGAAGGTCGGTTCGGCGCCCTCGAGGTCCACCTGCTTCTCGGTGTAGGCATACATGCGGTCGCTCTCGTCCACGACCACCACCATGAGCGTCGGGCTCGACACGGTCATCTTGTAGAGGTCCGAATCCGACTGCTTGTAGGCCTGGAAGGCCGGCGTCGTGCGCTTGAGCGCCGAATCGCTCTTCGAGGTGATCGTGCCGGCCAGTGCGTCGGCATACGAGGCGATGCACCACGAGGTCGTATCGGCGTCGTAGGCGTAGGCGTTGACCTTGCCCGAGGGGACCGCCGCCGCCGCGCCGCCCTCCGTGCTCTGCACCTCGGGCCGGATGTAGCAGTCGAGGTAGACGGGCGGGGCGTAGAATTCGTTGTAGAAGCTCCAGTTGCCGTCCTTGTAGGATTTCCCCTCCTTCCAGGTGCGGAAGACCACCGAGACGTAGAGGTGCGGCAGGTTCTGCGCCGACTTCAGCTGCGTATAGGCGTAGACGCGGCTCGCGGGGTCGGCGACGACGACCATCTGCGTCTCCCGCGAGAGGCGCAGCTGCAGCCAGCCGGAGGCCCCGTCGGATTCATAGGGGGCGGAGACGGCCGCCGGAGCGGTCATCCGCTCCGAAGGGTTCTCCTTCGAGGTGATGATCCCGTTCAGGGCGTCGTCGTAGGATGCGACCGTCCACAGCGTCGTGTCGACGTTGTAGGCGAAGGCCTGCGCCCCGAGGATCGGTTCGATGACGTCGCCCGAGGAGCGCTGCGAAAGCGGCTTGAGGATGCACGCCGTCTCGTAGGAGACCTTCTTGAAGCATCCCGCAAGCAGCACGGCGGCACACAGGCAGCCGGCGATGCGCCATCCCGTTCCCCGCCGGCTCATGACTCCACGGTTTTGGCGGCCCGCAGCGCCTCGAGCATCTCGCCCACGGTGCGGCCCGTGACGGGATGGCGGCGCGTCCGCATGATTTCACACAGGGGAACCAGCGCGAACTCCCGCTCCGCAAGCAGCGGATGCGGAATCGTCAGGCGCTCGTCCGAGATCACCGCGTCGTCGTAGAAGAGGATGTCGATGTCGACCGGCCGCGACGCATAGCGGCTGCCGCCCGCCGCCCGTTCGAGCGCCTCGGCCGCATGGTTGCGGCCCAGCTGCCGCTCGATCTCCTTCACGGCGTCGAGCACCTCCCACGGCGAGAGGTCGGTCGAGACCTCGAGCGCCTGGTTCGAGAAGTCCGTCGCCGCGGCAAAGCCCCACGGCTTGCTCTCGTAGCGGTGCGAACAGCGCAGCACCGCGCCCACGCGCTCGTTGACGAGCCGCTGCACCGTCTGGAGCGTGCGTTTCACGTCTCCCTGATTTCCTCCTGTCAATAATACCACACGTGCCATAAATCTCCTACAAATGTCTTATCATCTTGCTCACGGCAAGTGCAAAGTGCGTGAATACGATCGTCGGATTGCCGTTCTGCGCGATCTGGGCCGAAGCCTCCTCGATCTGCGCCATGAGCGGCTCGATGTTCCGCGTCCCGACGAACGGCGCGAACTTCGTGCAGAAGGCCAGCTCCTCGCCCCAGAGGTAGCCGATCTGCGGTATGCCCGCATGGAGCATGAAACTCTCGCGCAACAACCGTGCGGCATCGCGCAGAAAGGCCCGCTGCTGCTCGCGCGACAGCTGCGCCGCCTCCTCGGCCCACCCGATCAGTTCGAGGTGCCGGTCGTTGTAGCTCAGGCGCATGAGCGAGCAGAAGAGGTCGAAATCCTCCTTGCGCGAGGCATCGCCCGAACCGGAGAGCAGGTGCTCGAGCTCCAGCCGGTCGCCGCACGCCAGGCGGGCCAGGTTGCGGGCCTGCGCCGCATCGGTAACGCCGCGGCGGCGGGCCTCCGCTTCGAGAAAATCCTCCCCGAGGCGCGGTACGGCCACCTCCTGCGTGCGCGAGAGGATCGTCGGCAGCAGCCGGTCGGGCTGCTCCGAGACCAGCACGAAGAGCGTGCGCTCCCACGGCTCCTCGAGAATCTTCAGTATCTTGTTCGCCGCCTCCTCGTTCATCGTCTCCGGAAGCCAGACGAGCACCGTCTTGTAGTCGGCCTCGAAGCTCTTGAACGAGAGCTTGCGGATGATGCCGTCGGCCTCGCGCGCCGAGATCATCCCCTTGAGCGTCTTGCCCAGGTCGAGGCGGTCGTACCACTCCTGCGGCGAGAAGCAGCCGTTCCGCTCGGCGAACAGTGCGCGGAACTGCGGCAGGAACTCGTCGCTGACGATCGCCTCGCCCGACTTCTTGCCCTGCTTGTTGACCGGGAAGACCAGGTGCAGGTCCGGGTGCGCCAGGGCCGCGATCTGCCGGCAGTCGGGACACTCGCCGCACGAGTCGCCGTCGTGGCGGTGGCGGCAGCAGAGGTACTGCACGTAGGCTACGGCCAGCGCGAGCCCGCCGCGCCCCGACGGCCCGGTGAAGAGCTGGGCGTGGCTGATGCGGCCGGCATCGGCCGCACGCACGAGGTGCCGCTTGAGCTCCTCCTGACCCGGTATCTCCGCAAATCGCATGCTACACTCCTCCCCGTTTGAGCACCGAACGCAGCAGCGCCCGCACGTCGATCCGTTCGCGACGGACCAGGTAGGCCGCGTAGAGTGCAAACAACAAAATATTGAACGCATAGTCCGCGAACATATTGTCCGCAAGGCGCGTAAACCATTCGCAGGCAAAGAAGACCGCAAGGGCCGCGGCGACATATTCACCGATGCGGCCCCAGGCATAGGGCGTGGGGAAGTAGCGGCGGTTGAGCCACCAGCTGACGACGACCATCGTCGTCTCGCTCGCCAGGCGCGCCCATGCCGCGCCGTAGTAGCCCCACAGCGGAATGAACCACCCGCCGAAGAGCAGCATCGCCACAAGCCCCGAGCCGGTGACGACGATGGCCAGCGAGGTGCGCTCCTCGCGCTTGTACCAGAACGAGAGGTTCAGCCAGACGCCCGTCAGGACGTTGGCTCCGAGTACGACCGGCAGGATGAAGATCCCCTCACGGAAGTCGCGGCCCACGATCAGCGCGAAGAGGTCGCGGAAGAGGGCGATGCCGAGGAAGATCAGCATCGAGACCATGACGTAGTATTTCAGTGCCGCGGCGTTCATCTGCACGAAGTCCGACTTGCGGAAGTTCGAGAGGAAGAAGGGTTCGGCCGCCAGGCGGTACATCTGGTAGAAGAGCATCATCACGACGGCGATCTTGGTGATGGCGCCGTAGACGCCCAGCTGCGCCAGCGCCCCTTCGGGCAGCAGGTAGACGATCAGCTGGCGGTCGATGAACTCGTTGGCCGTGCCGGCCAGCCCGCCGATGAGCAGCGGCAGCGAGTAGACGAAGATCCGGGCAAGCAGCCGCCGGTCGATGCGCGGCACGGTGCGGTCGGTCGTCGGAAGGATCGCCAGCCACGTGACGGCACTCGCCGCCAGGTTGGCGACGAAGACCCAGCCCACGCCGAAGGCGGTGTCGAAGAGCCCCGCGGCGCCGAAGCCGAAGGCGAGGGCGACGTTCAGCACGACGCTCAGGGCCTTGAACTCCACGTAGCGCAGGGCGCGGCCCTGTTCGCGCAGCCGCGCGAAGGGGATGCAGGTCCAGACGTCGAAAAGGATGATCGCCGCTACCAGCACGACGTATTCGGGATGGGCCGTATAGGCAGCCCCCATCATACCCGAAAGCGGATGGCGGAAGAGCAGCGCGAGCAGGAAGAAGACGAGCGCCGCGAGCGACGTGACGCCCCACGTCGTGGCGAAGAGGCGCCGTTTGGCCGCCGGGACGTCGCCGCCCGCCTCGTCGGCCTTGGCCGAGAAGCGGAAGTAGCTCGACTCCATGCCCATGGTCAGCAGCGTGAGCACGAGCGGGATGAGGGCGTAGACATACGTCACGACGCCGTAGGCCTCCTGTCCGAAGACCCGCGTGTAGTACGGCGTGAGCAGGTAGCTCAAAAAGCGCACCACGATGGTGCTGATGCCGTAGACGGCCGTCTGTTTCGCCAGTTTTTCGAGCATACGCGACTGTTAAGGTTGCAAAGATACGAAAATTCGCGGAAAAGCCTCGCGGCTTTCTCCTTCTTTCTCTGAAAGAAGAGAAAAAGAGGGAACGGGACTGCCGGCCGTCGGGGTCGGGGATCGGAAAGACGGGCGGCGCACGGTCGGGAAACAAAGCGGGCGGACAGGGACCTCACAAGGGCCACACGGGACAACAGAGGGAGGGGCAGGCCGCAATCGGAGGGGGCTTCCGCCGGGCGAGAATCGGAAAGAAGGCTGCCGGAGATGGCAGGACACCAAACGGGGCGGCCGGAGGACAAAACGAGCGGGAAAGAGCCCAAACGGCCGCCGGGAGCAAAGCGAGCGGGAGCGGGAAAGAACCCAAAACGGGCCGCCGGGGAGCAACGCGAGCGGGGGCGGGAAAATAGGTACCCGGGGCGGAAAAGGACCCAAACGGCCGCCCGGGAGTAAAGCGAATGGGGGCGGGAAAGAGCCCAAACGGGTGCCGGGGCGGATCACCGCCCCGCACGGCCGGGCCGACCGATCAGAGCCACTTCTTGTAGCGGAAGAACCAGATGGTCAGCGCCGAGCAGATAATCATCATGGCGATGGCGAAGAGGTACCCCAGCGGGACATCCAGCCCCCAGATGGTGGCGTGCCAGTCCAGCTCGGGCATCCGGAAGTTCATGCCGTAGATCGACGCAATGAGCGTCGCGGGCATGAAGATCACGGCCGCCACGGAGAAGATCTTGACGATCTCGTTCTGTTCGATGTTGATCAGACCCAGCGCCGCATCCTGGATATAGTCCAGTCGCTGGAAGCTGAAGTCCGCATGGTTGATGAGCGAGTTGACGTCCTTGATCATCAGTTGCAGGCGCGGGTAGATATCGTTCGGGAAGCGCTCCGAGCGCAGGATGCCCGACAGGACACGCTGGCGGTCGAAGATATTTTCGCGCAGCAACATCGTCGACTCCTGCAGCGCGCTGATGCGGTGCAGCACCTGCTTGTCGATCGAATCCTCCGAATTGATCGCCTTCGAGAGGGCCGCGACCTGCTTGGCGATCAGCTCCACGAGGTCGGCATCGAAGTCGATGCGTACCTCGAGCAGCGAGATGAAGAGGTGGTAGCCCGTCGAGTAGCTCCGGTAGTTCATCTGCAGCCGCTTCTCGGTCTCGCGGAAGGTCCGGAACTCGGCATTGCGCACCGAGACCAGCACGCCCTCGTTCGAGATGATGAACGACACCGGCTCGACCAGAAACGAATCACCCGTCGGAACGAAGAAGTTGGAGTTCGAGATGATGGCGTTCTCCGTCTCGGAGTACTTCGACGTCGACTCGATCTCCTCGACCTGCTGCTTGGTCTGGAGGCTGATCTCCATGAAGTTCTCGACGGCCTTCTGCTCCTTGATCGTCGGCAGGAGCATATCGATCCACAGAATGTCGTCGTAACCCAGCTCGTCGAAGAGCTTGGTGTCGGCATTCCGGATGATCTTGTTGTACTGCTTGAGGTAAATGGTAATCATAAAACGCTCTCTGTGAAATTCCTGAATCCGTGCGGTCGAAGAGAGGCGGAACGGCGTCCGCTAACCTCTTCAGCCGGGATTGGCCCTCGGGGCGACCTTCAGGCCCGAGTCCCAGAATTGTTGAAGCGCCTTATGCTTTTGGTTGTCGAAAATATAGTCGAACGAGTCGAGCAGTTCGTAGGCCGCGGCCGCCTCGGAGGCGAACTCCGAGTCGAGCAGGGCTTCGTAGCCGTGCTCGAGGCCGAAGGTCAGCGCCTGCTGCAGCGCCCCGATCCGGTCGGGGTCGACCTCCGGGCGCGCCACCCACACGGCAAAGGCGAAGGGGAGCGGAGCCCCCGCCTCGCGCCAGGCGTCGAGCAGCGGATCGCCCGCGGCGAGCAGCGCATGCCGCGCGGCAGGAACGCCGCCGACGCAGTATTCGGTGACGATCTTCGCGCCGGCGAGCGACGGCACGGCCCAGAACGGCACCAGGGCGATGTCGGCCCTGTGCTCTGAAAATTCGCGGATTACCTCTTCGGGATCGGACAACAGCAGCTCGGCGCGCAGATTACCTGCGTGCCTGACACCATAGATGAGCGGCATCGTGCTGAAGCACGACACGGCGGCTATGCGTGGTACTGTGGCCATCGTCCATACGGTGTGAAACGGTTGATTCGATCTGCAAAGATAAAACATATTCCGAAAAAACGGGAACATTGGACGAATTTTCTTCACGTCGCGGAGTGGAAACGGGCCAAAGAGGCGAAAAAAGGCGGGACGGGGAGGGGCCGGCCGCGGTTTTTCTACAAAATCGGGAAAAAATGCGCCGGGGTCTTGACAAGGGGGTATGGCCGGACGTATATTTGCAGCACGATTCACAGCAAGGCGCCGCCCGGCGCAAAGTTATCGACAGCGGCAAATCCCCTCTTTCCAGCCGTTTGCAAAAAGGAATCAACATCTTTCAACATTTTATCGACGACTTGTCGACACTTTGTCGACAGCACCGGCTGTCCGCAGGGCGTTTCCCGTCCGCGCCATCCGACACTCCGGCAATCCGCGAGATCCGACATTTCGCCGTCCCCAGGCCGGGGTATCCGACACGGCGGCAATCCGCCGACCCCAGGCCGGGGTATCCGGCACGCCGTCCGCCGGCTCCGCATCCGACAACCGATCCGGGGAGTTCCGCCCCGGTACAAATCCACCAAAAAATCCAATCGTATGGTAACATTCACTCAAATTCCCGACAACAACACCCCGCTCGGCGGCGCCGTCGTCTACGCCTTCGCGTGCGACACACCGCAGACGGTCGACCTCCGCGTCACGGAGGCGGAGAGCGGGACGCTGCTGGGTGTCCGGCGCTTCGTGGAAGCCTCCGCGGCGGAGTGCGACATCGCCCCCATGCTGCGCCGGGCGCTTCGCTTCACGCCGGCGACGGGCAGCACGGGCGTTCGGCCGGCGACGGAGCGGCAGGTCACGGCGCGCGTGGAGTTCCGGGCCGAAGCGGCGGAGGAAGTGCTCGCCACGGCCCCCGACCGCACCTTTCCCGGCTGCCGGACCGCACCGGCCGGGCCGACGATCCTGACGACGATGCCCGAAAACCGGCTGATCGCCCCCGACGAGAGCGACGAGCTGCTGCTCTTCACCGACGCTGCCGAAACGGTGACCGTGAGGGCGCAGAGCCACGCCTTCCTGCTGGTGTACCGCTATTCGATTCCGGAGGCGGGGCTGTGGCTCTTCCACCTGGCCGCGCGCAACTTTCCGGGGGCGGAGAGCCTCACGGTCGATGCCGGGGCATGCGGCACGGTCCGCTACACGGTCGCGGCGGTGCCCGACGGCGCGGTGCGCCTCGCCTGGCGTTCGGGCGAGGGGTCCGTCGAGCAGTGTACCTTCCCGGCGGTCCGCAGCGCAAGCGTCGCGGCCGAAAAAGAGCGCGTGTGCGGCCCCGACGGCCTTGCGGGGGCTGCGGCGGAGCTGGAGCGGCGCGAGCTGCTCGTCTCGGCCTTTGAGCCGGCGGAGGTGCTGGAGGCGCTCGGGGAGGTGCTTGCCACGCCCGACGTCTGGCGCGCCAAGGACGGGGAGTACGAAGAGGTGGACGTACTGACCGAAGAGGCCGTCGTGCGGCGCTACGGCACGCTGAGCACGCTGGAGCTGGAGATTCGTCCCAAACGCAAAAACCGGATGCCATGGAACTGACGATCGACACCTTCGGCTGCGACCTCGGCACGAATCGGATCCGCATCCCGGGATTCGGGGCCGCGGCGCTCGCCGATCCGAACGAGGCACGCGAGGGGCGCTCGCTGAAGATCACGATCCCCGCGACACCGCGCAACGACGCCCTCCTCGGCGGCGCCCGCGACCTGCGCGCCGAGCCCCGCTTCAACATGGAGCGGCACACGGCCGTCCTGACGGCCGACGGGGCCCGGCTGCTGGCCGGGACGGTCCGGCTGCTGGCCGTCACCGACGAGGGGTACACGCTCGAAATCCGCGACGGCGGGGCGCAATGGGCCGAGAATGCCGCACGGCGGATGTTCAACACGCTCGGCGTGGAGTATGCGGCGCAGCTGACCCCCACGGTGATCTGCGACAGCTGGACCGGCGACACGCCCGTGCGCTTCTTCCCGATCCACCGCGACGAGTACGAGCAGCAGAGCGGCGCCTCGGACCTGCTGCCGGCCGAGCGGCTCCTCTCGGTGGACGACTACCACCCCTTCCTGCACGTCGCAACGCTCGTCGAGCAGCTCTTCGCCGAGGCGGGATACCGCATCCGGAGCCGTTTCTTCGCGTCGGAGTTTTTCCGCTCGCTCTACATGAGCGGCGCCTACGTCTCGCACGACACGACGGCCGTCGAGGCCCGCATGGGGTTCAGCGCCCGGCGCCTCGCCCCCGCAACGGCCGCGGCCGACCTCCTCGGCCGGGTCTACGCCAATCCGGCCTCGACGCTCAACTCCGTGGGCAACATCGTCGAGACGACCACCCCGCAGAGCGTCGACGCCGACGGTGAGGCGGTCGCCGGGCTCTACAACAACGGCAACTGCTTCACGACGGAGAACGGCGCCATCCGCTTCACGCCGCCGACCGAGGTGAGCGCCGGCTTTGAATACCGCCTCCGCTACACGACCGACCACCGCATCCTCTCGCGCACGCGCCTCACGGGATTCGACTCCTTCTACCTCGGGGCCGGGAACCGGATGACCTTCACGCTGGCGAACCGCTACGCCGACCGCCGCGGCGAGCTCTCGGCCAACTACACCTACCGCGTCATCGTCTTCAACCACGGCGAGGGGGGCTCCTACCTGCTGACCTACACGTGCGACGGCGTCGCGGGCACCACCTGGTGCGAATTCGCCGCCCGGAGCGCCAGCGTCACGACCCCCGCCGGCAAGACGCTCTCCACCCCCCGGCTCTTCATCCGCCGCGGCGAGGCCTGGGCCCCCTACGTCGGCGACTGGGCCCTCTACGACGGCTACGTCGGGGAGACGGGGCAGACGACCGTTGACGTGCGGCTGCGCACCGTGGCCGAGCGCCTCTCGCCGTCGTCGCCCAAGCGCTTCCACGACATCTTCTTCTACGGGGCCGAAGAGGGGATGACGCTCACGCTCCACAAGGAGTGCTCGCTCCGGCCGCTCTTCGCGTCGAGCCCCGGATTCGGGTCGCAGATCGCCTTTGCCGATGTCGCCCGCCACGCCGTCCGGCAGATCGAGCTGTTCGAAGCCCTCGCGCACCTGTTCAACCTGCGCTTCTACACCGAGCCGGAGAGCCGCAGCGTCTGGATCGAGCCCGAAGCGGAGTTCTTCGGCAGCGGGCCCGAGGTCGACTGGAGCGGCCGCACCGACTTCGCGCAAGGAGTCGAGCGGCAAGAGATCGCCCCCGAGATCCACGAGCGGCGCACGTGGGGCTATCAGGCGGGGGACGGCGCCGTGAGCCGCTACGAGGCGGAGCAGCAGACGGAGTTCGGGCGCTGGAGCCGCGACACGGCGAGCCGTGCGGCGCAACAGGGCGAGCAGACGCGGCTCAACCCGCTCTTCAGCCCCTCGCTCGACTCCGTCGGGCACTACCTCAACGCCCCGTCGGCCCGCATCCTGCAGGTCGGGGACCGCGACGATGCCGAAAGCGACGGCACCAACTTCACGCCGCGCATCGTCCGCTACGCGGGCATGCACCCGCTCGCCGAGGGCGAACGCTGGGGCTACCCATCGGACGAGCCGACCTATCCGCTCGCGGCGTTCCACTTCGAGGGCGACGGGACGCTGGAGCCCTTCACGCTCTGCTTCGAGGACCGCGACGGCGCGCAGGGGCTGCACCGCTACTACGACCGGCAGGCGGCGCGCGAGGAGCGCTACGAACGCATCACCCTCACGCTGCGCATCGACCCCGACGAGTACGAGGCGCTCCTCACGCCCGGGACCGGGGGCGCGGAGCTCCGCTCCGTCTTCCGCATCGACACGGGCGGCGGCGTGGTCCGCGCAACGCTCCACGCCCTCGGGGAGTACGACCCCGAGGCCCGCTGCGCCCGCTGCACGTTCAACCGCCTGGCGGAGGAGGGCACGGCATGACACGCTATGAAACGCTCCTGCGCGACGCCCTCGTCGAGGAGGTCGGCACGCTCGACACGAGGGCCGCCGAGCAGCTGATCCACCGGGGGCTGCTCAACCGCCCGGCCTGCGAACGCCTCGTCGTGCGGCGCGAGGTGGCCCGCCTCGCCCGCGAAGGGGTGCCGCGCTGCGAGGCCCTCGTCGTCGCGGCCGACCTGCTCTGCTGCTCCTACGAAAAGGCCCGCGGACTCTTCTACGGGAAATGAATCACCACCAAAAAACAACAAAACCATGAAATCCGAAATCCAGATCAACAACACGGCCGGGGAGTGCCACATCGACATCGAGGGCACGATCGGCGTCGCCGAAGAGTGGCAGTTCGACGAACCCGAGGAGCGGGTGGCCACCTACGAGCGCTTCCGCGAGGCGGTGCGGCGCATCGGCGCCGTCGAGGCGCAGCGCATCGTCGTCAACATCCGCTCGACGGGCGGCGACGTCAACGACGCCCTGCTGATCCACGACGCCCTGAAGCAGACCGGCGCACACGTCACGACGCGCTGCTACGGCTACGTCGCCTCGGCCGCGACCATCATCGCGCAGGCCGCCTCGGAGGGGTGCCGCGAAATCTCGGCCAACGCCCTCTACCTGATCCACACCTCGGTCTGCGCCACCGAAGGCAACGCCGCGGAGCTGGCCGGAAAGACCGAGCTGCTGCGCCAGACCGACGCCCGCATCGCGACGATCTATGCCGCCCGTTCGGGTCGTCCCGCCGAAGAGTTCGAGGCCCTGATGAACGAGAACAACGGCAACGGACGCTGGCTCTCGCCCGAGGAGACCGTCGCCGCGGGGCTCGCCGACCGCGTGATCGACACGGCGGAGCGTCCGGCCGCCTCGCTGGCAAAGCAGATCACGCGGGGCTGGCGCCGCCTGCTGGCAGGCATCGGCCTGCGCGACAAGACGCCCGACGAAGCCGACCGCAACATCCTCCACTTCGGCGAAGAGGAGGCGGCAGCGGCACGGCAGCAGCAGCGGTCGGCCCTTGCGGCCGAGGAGCTGCGCCGCAGCGTCCACGCCACGCGCACGCTGCCCCGCGAGGACCCCTCGTGCAGCGAGGCGGCGCGCTCGGCCAACGAACGCGCCTATCAGGAGGATGCGCGGCAGTTCCGCAAGGCCCTCTGACCCCTTTTCCCGTCAAAAACGCGGGGTGCTCCGGTCCGCGACCGGGCCAACACCCCGACCAATCAAATTCCAACCCTATTTTCCAACCACTTAAACACACATCACCATGAGTTTGCTCGAAAATGCAAAGCAGTACACGGGTTCCGACCTCGAACAGATCTTCTTCCGCCCCATGCTGACCGGCGAGTCGGCGCTCGACCTCGGCGTCCGGGTGCTCTACAACCTGCCGACGCCCACGACCGTCCACCTCTGGGACGGGCAGCGCAACATCCTGCAGAAGTACACCGCCGCGGGATGGAATGGCGGCCAGGCGGCCAAGAAGTATCAGAAGACCATTCAGCTCTCGCCCGTGAAGGCCGAGCTGGGCTTCTCGGCCGCGGACTACTTCTCGCTCGTCTACGAGAAGATCGCCGCACGCGCCGATGTCAACATGGACGACCTGACGGGCACCGAGCTCGAGCAGGCCGAGACGGCGCTCTTCAAGCAGGCGCTCGCCGAGAACATCCGCGCGACGATGTGGGTGGGCGACACCACGGCCGGATCGGGCTACAACACCTTCGACGGCTTCCTGAAGGCGATCAAGGAGTTCGACAGCGAGTCGGTGATCTTCAGCGAGCCCTACCAGACCGCCGACCTGACGGCCGAAAAGGTCGTCGAACGCTTCGACAGCCTGTGGCAGAGCGCCGGCGCCGCGCTGCAGGACCTCAAGGGCGAGGGACAGCTGGTCTTCTTCGTCACTTCGGACATCTACTTCCTCTACGAGAAGTACCTCGACGCGAAGGGTGTCGACACGGCCTATACCGACACGATCAACGGACGCCAGAGACTGGCCTACCACGGCATTCCGGTCGTCGACGTGCGGCTGGGCAGCTACCTCTCGAGCACGTCGTTCCACCAGTCGTTCTGCCTGCTGACCGACCGCCGCAACCTCGTGCTGGCCGTCAACACGGCCGACTTCCCCGGCAACGAGGTCCGCATGTGGTACAACCCCGACGAGATGGAGAACCGCCAGCGCGCCGTCTTCATGGCCGGGTGCGACATCCTCGATGAAGGGCTCGTCGCCTACTCCTACGGCGCATAGCGCAGCCGGGCGGAGTGCGCTCCGCAACACCCCGCAACGGGACGCCGCCCGCACGGCGCACGGGCCGCGGCGGCCGGGCCGGAACCGCCGGTCCGCCGCCCGCGGGCGGCTCCGCAGACAACCTCAAGACACAAACCATGGACAGACAACAGAAAACCAAAACCGCCGTCGCCGTGGGCAACCGCACGTCCGACCCCTACGTGGTGCTCGGCGCCGGACGCGTCGAGAGCGACCGCTTCTGGCGCTGGGGCGACGACAACCTCTTTCCCGAGGCGCTGGCCCTGATGGCCCGCCGCTCGACCACGCACCGCCGCATCATCAACGACAAGGCCGACTACATCTCGGGCAAGGGCTTCGTCTGCGACGAGGCCCGTCTGCCGCGCCTGGCGGAGTTCGTCCGCCGCGCCAACGGCGACGGCGAGAGCCTCCGGCAGGTGCTCAACAAGGTGGCCTTCGACAAGGCGCTCTTCGGCAACGCCTTCCTCGAGGTGGTGACCGACCCGCACCACACGTTCCTCTCGCTCTACCACCAGGACGCCTCCCGCTGCCGCGTGGCCCGCGACTCGGAGCACGTGCTCCTGCACCACGACTGGCGGGCCTTCCGCCCGCAGCAGGCGCGGCAGCTGCCCCTCTACCCCCGTTTCGAGGAGCAGGAGGACGGCACGCTGCGCGCGCTGATCCACTACAAGGACTACGAACCCACGTTCACCCACTACGGCGTGCCGCCCTACATCGCGGGGTTCAACGTCTCGGCCATCGCCTACAAGACCGACCGCTGGAACATCTCGCGCCTGGACAACTCGTTCCAGCTCTCGGGCGTGATGATGCTCGACGCGGCGGTCGACAGCGACGCCGAGGCCGAGCGCATCGTGCGGCTCGCCGAGCAGAAGTTCGCCGGGAACCCCGGGCAGGTGATGTTCATGATCCGCGACGGCGAGGGCGACGACGACAACTCGCGCTTCATCCCCATCACGTCGCAGAACGAGGGCGACTGGCAGGCGCTGCACGAGCAGGCCGTGGGCGACATCGTCGTGGCGCACTCGTGGTTCCGCTCGCTGAGCGGGCTCGACTACGCCGCGGGATTCAGCGCCGAGCGCATCCTGCACGAATACGAGGTGGCGCTCAACACGGTCATCCTCGCCGAGCAGGCCGAGCTCATGGAGCCCGTCCGCGAGGTCATCGCGCTCGCAACGGGACTCGACGCCTCGTCGCTGCAGATCGTCAACCGTCCGCCGACCCGCTCGAAACCCGTCTACATGAAGGTCTGGGAGGCCCGCAAGGCCGACGGGCTCGACTACGACCCGGAAGACCCCAAACAGCAGGTCTTCCTTTCGGAAATCACCAAGTACAACGTTCAAAGCATCGGATGACATGAATACCCTGATCTCCCCCGCACAGGCCGTGCGGCTGGCCTTCGGCGACGGCGAGTGGCTGCCGCCCGAGGCCCTCACCGAGGCCGACATCGCCGCGGCCGAGGAGCGCCACATCGTCCCGGTCATCGGGCGGGCGCTCCACGAGCGGCTGCTCGAAGGCCAGTACCCCGACTTCGTCACCTCCCATCTGGCCGCCTGCACGGCCCTCTTCACGCGGGCGCTCATCCAGCCCCGGCTCGACATCCGCACGGGCCAGAGCGGCACGACGGCCCCCAGGACCGACTACGGCTCGGCCCCCGACACGACGGCCCGGCGCGCCCTGCGGCGCAGCCTGCTCGCCCAGGCCCGGACGCTGCTGCGTCGCGCGGCCGGCTACCTGGCCGACCACCGGGACACGATTCCCGAATACGACCCCGATAGCGACATCCTCAACCGCTGCACGACCGATGGAAACCTTGTACAGATACGTTAGCGGCGCGGCCGCCGGCATCGCCGGGCTCTTCGCCCCGGCCGGACCGCTCATCGCCACGACGCTGCTCTTCATCGTCATGGACTTCCTCTCGGGCGTGGCGGCCGACCGTGCGGCGGCCCGCCGCGCCGGCCGTGCGTGGTACTTCGAGAGCCGCAAGGCGTGGCGCACGGTCGCAAAGGCCGCCCTCGTCCTGACGGCCATCGCCATGGCGTGGCTGCTCGACACCTGCGTGCTGGACTTCCTGCAGCTGAACGTCGCGCGCCTGTTCGCCGGCTTCACGTGCGGTGTCGAGCTGTGGTCGTTCCTCGAGAACGCCGCGCAGCTCTCCGACGCCCCCTTCTTCCTGCGCATGCGCCGCTACGTCCGTCGCCGCATCGGAAAGGAGGTGGGCGATGAGTAGGGGACTGCGCAACAACAACCCCGGCAACATCCGCCGCTCGAAGGTCCGCTACCGGGGCGAGGTGCACCCCTCGCAGGACCCCGAGTTCCGGCAGTTCAGCGCCCCCGAGTGGGGCTACCGCGCGATCTTCGTGCTGCTCGACACCTACCGCGTGCGCTACGGGCTGCGGACCGTCACGCAGATGATCTCCCGCTGGGCGCCGCCCTCCGAGAACCGCACGCAGGCCTACATCGACGCCGTCTGCCGCATGACGGGCCTTTCGCCCGACGAGCCCCTCGACACGCGCGACCGGGCGACGATGGTGCCCCTGGCGGCGGCCATCTCGCGCGTCGAGAACGGCACGGCGGCCGTCATGCGGGATGTCGAGCGCGGATGGGCGCTCTTTTCCGACTGAATTTCGTATCTTTGGGGGCATGGAACTCCCCGCACTGCGATACGGACGGCTGCTCGCGCACCTGGACCGCATGCCGATGCTCAAGGCCGTCGTGCCGCTGGCTGCCGGCATCGCCCTGGCCGACGTGTGCGAGCTCCCGGCATGGTTCCTGGCGGCAGCCTTTCTGACGACGGGCGCGGCGGCGATGCTGCTGCGCTCGTCGCTGTGCACGGTGGCGATGCTCCTCACGGCGGGACTGGCCGCGGCGCAGCTCCGCGCGGGTGAGGCGGCCGTGCCGCGCGACGTCGCCACCGGCTGGGAGATCCGCATCGACGACATCCCCGCGGACCGGGGCCGCTACTTCGCCGCCAACGGCACGATCACGGCCTGGCGCGACCCCGCAGACGGACGGTGGCATGCCGCCGCGGACCGGGTGATCGTGCGCACCGACTCGCTCACGCCGCCCGAGGCGGGCGAACGGCTCCTCTGCCGCGGAGTGGTGCGGCCCCTGCGCGGCGGATCGGAGAGCTACCGCCGCCTGATGCGCCGCCGGGGCTTTGTCGGGAGCATCTTCCTCTCCGGATCGCAGCTGCTCGACCGTAAGGCGGGCCCGGGCAACCGGCTCCACATCGGGGCCGTGCGGCGGATCGAAAGGCTCGACATGGAGCCGGAGGCCGGGGCCGTCGTGCGGGCCATGACGGCCGGGGACCGCAGCGGCATCACGCCCGGGCTGCGTGAGGCCTACTCGCGCAGCGGATTCTCGCACCTGCTGGCCGTCTCGGGCCTCCACACGGGCATCGTCTTCCTGCTCGTCAACCTCGCGACAGCGTGGATGCCCCTGCTGCGGCGCGGGCACCTGCTCCGCAACCTCGTCGCCGCGGCCACCGTCTGGCTCTTCGTCGCGGCGGCGGGATTTCCGCCGAGCGCCGTGCGGGCCGCCGTGATGTGCACGCTCCTGCAGCTCGCCCTCGCCTCCGCATCGGAGTATGCCGGCATGAACGCCCTCGCCGCGGCGGCCTTCGGCATGCTGCTGTGGAACCCCGCCTGGCTCGGCGACATCAGCTTCCGCCTCTCGTTTCTCGCCGTCGGGGCGATCCTCGCGTGGGGCGTGCCCCTCTGCCGGCGGCTGCGGACCCGGTGGCGGTTGCTCAACACCGTCATCGACGCCTACGTCATCGGACTCGTGGCCACGGCGGCCACGGCACCCCTCGTCTCGCACACCTTCGGCATCCTTTCGCTCGCGGGGCTGCTGCTCAACCCCGCGGCCATCCTGCTCGCCACGGTCGTCGTGCTGGGCGGCACGCTCTGGATGGTGCTGCCCGTCGGGGTGCTGGCCCCGCTCTTCACCGCGGTGCTCGGCGCGGCGGCCGGGGGCGTCAACGCCCTGGCGCGGCTGACCGCAGCCCTGCCGGGCGGCGTCGTGGAATACGCGCTCAGCGGCGGGGCCACGGCGGCCGTCTACCTCTTTTTTGCCGCGGCAACCCTTGCGGCATGGAGTGTGGATGCGAAAAAAAACGTACATTTGCCCAATCATTAACCCCGACGACCGCCGCATCGAGCATCCGCAGCCATGCAACCGCGCGAAACCCTGACATCCGAAGAGCTTGCCCTGCTCCTCACCGAGCCGGTGCAGCAGGCCATTGCCGCCGCCCGGGGGCGCGACCCGCTGGAGGTGGCGCTCGACCGCCGCATCCCCCATGCGCGGCTCGTCGCCACGCAGGTCAAGTACCTCGCCCGCGCGGAGCGGAAACTGCCGACCTACGCCGCGGCGCAGTGCATCCTCCCGCCGCTGGCCTTCGAGCAGGCATCGAGCGAGGCCTGTGCGGCACACAAGGCGATCACGGGCGACGCGGTGCTCGACCTCACGTGCGGGCTCGGTGTCGACACGCTCTTCCTGAGCCGCCGGTTCCGCCGCGTTGTCACCCTCGAGCGCGATCCGGTGCTGGCCGACGTGGCGCGCGAGAACTTCCGCCGCCTCGGCGTCGGGAATGTCGAGGTCGTCACCGCCGCGGCCGAGGAGTACCTCGACAGAGAGGGGCTGCGCTTCGACTGGGTCTACGCCGACCCCGACCGGCGGGCCGCCGACGGGCGCAGGCTCCTGCGGATTGAGGAGTGCTCGCCCGATGTCCTCGCCCTGCGTCCCCGCATCCGCGCGGCGGCCGCACGGCTCTGTCTGAAAAACTCGCCGCTGTTCGACGTCGACGAGGCGCTGCGCCTCTTTTCGGACGCCCGCGTCGAGGTGGTCTCGCTCGCTGACGAGTGCAAGGAGGTCATCGTCTGCGACGACGGCAGCGGCCCGCTCGTAACGGCCACGGCCCTCGGCCGGGGGAGCTTCGCGGCCCGCCCGGGCACGGAGCCGCCCGCCGCACCGGCACGCTTCGCGGCGGAGCGCTACCGCTGGCTCATCGTGCCGGACGTCGCCCTGCAGAAGGCGCGGCTGACACGGTTGCACCTGGCCGGGAAGGCCGACATGTGGAGCGAAAACGGCTTCGCCTTCGCCGCGGAGGAGCCGCACGGCGTGATCGGCCGGGTGCTCGCCATCGAAAGGATCGAGCCCTACGACCCGCGGCGGCTCAAACGCGAGCTGAAGGGGCGCGGCGCGGAGGTGCTCAAGCGCGACTTCCCACTCCCGGCCGAGGAGCTGATGCGGCGGCTGGGGCTGCACGCCGGAGGAGACCTGCGGCTGGCCTTCACGAAAAGCGGGGGTGATTTTTGGACAATCCGTCTCAAATGACTATATTTGCGACTGCCCGTCAACGACTTATGAAACTACGCGAGATACTGACCTATTTCACCGACACGATCTTCCGCCGCAGCCTCGACGAATGGCGGAATCCCGTTGTGAGGTGGTTCGTCCAGCAGTACAGGCTGTTGTTCTACACGGCGCGCGGGCTGCTGGAGCACGGAACCACCGTCCGCAGCGCGGCGCTGACCTTCTACACGCTCATGTCGCTGGTTCCCATCGTCGCGGTGATCTTCGCCGTCATGAAGGGCTTCGGGCTGGCCGACGGCCTGACCGAGAACCTCTACGCCCTCTTCCCGCAGAGCCCCGAGACGATCGACTACATCATCTCCTTCGCCGAAAAGGCCCTCGCCCGCACGCAGGGCGGCGTCGTGGCCGCCGTGGCGCTGGTGATGCTCTTCTGGGCGGTGATCCGCGTCTTCGCCTCGATCGAGAGCGCCTTCAACAACATCTGGGAGGTGAAGGTCGAGCGCAGCATCACGCGCCAGTACACCGACTACATCGCCGTGGTGATGATCGTGCCGATCCTCTGGATCCTGGCCAACGCCGTGGGCAACTACGCCGGCGAGCTGCTCGGCGAGCACGACGGATGGGGATTCGCCCTGCTCTCGCGGCTCTTCTCGATGGTGGTGATCTGGGTGATGTTCACCTTCCTCTACATGATTATCCCCAACGCCCGGGTGCGCCTGCGCAGCGCCCTGATGGCAGGCATCATCGCCGGAACGATCTTCCTCTGCTTCCAGTGGGGCTACATCTACCTGCAGCGCTGGATGACCTCCTACAACGCCATCTACGGCAGCTTCGCGGCCCTGCCGCTGCTGCTCATCTGGCTGCAGACCTCATGGCAGATCCTGCTCTTCGGCGGCGAGCTCTCGTTCGCCTACCAGAACATCGCCCGCTTCGCCGAGGAGCGCGAATCGCTGCTCATCAGCTACGACCAGCGCCGCAAGGTGATGCTCGCCGTGATGCTGACCGTCGTCCGGCGCTTCCGCGAGCAGGGCGGCGCCACCCCCGCCGACGCGATCCGCAAGCGGCTCGACCTGCCGACGCGCATCGTCAACGACGTGCTCTTCCAGCTCGTGCAGGCGGGGCAGCTGATCGCCGTGCGCAGCGGCGACGGCGAACGCGAAGTGGCCTACTCACCGGCACACGAGATATCGACCCTGACCCTCTACGGCGTGCTGAAGGCCGTGGAGCAGTGGGGGCAGACCGGACTGGACTTCTCCCAGACGCCCGACCTGGCGCGCGTGGACCGGGAGGTGGAAAAACTCAAGCAGGAGACACTCCGCTCGCCCGACAACGTGCGGATCGTGGACCTGCTGTAACCCCGCGGTTTCCGGACGGCGGGGCCCGACAAGACTAAACCGACAGCATGGAACGTGTCGTCATCATCGGCAGCGGCAACCTCGCGGAGGCGCTGGCCCGCGCCGTGGCAGAGAGCAACCTGCAACTCGTACAGATTTACGCCCGCAATGCGGAGCGCGCACGCGCCGTCGCCACACTCGCCGCGACGCGCTGGACCACGCAGCCGGCCGAACTGGCCGATGCCGATATCTACCTCGTCGCCGTGAGCGACCGCGCCGTCGCCGAGGTGGCCGCCGCGCTGCCCCTGCCCGCACACGCCTGCGTCGCCCACACGGCCGGGAGCGTGCCGCTCGACGTACTGCCCGGCCGCTGCGCCCACCGCGCCGTCTTCTATCCGATGCAGACCTTCACGAAGGGTCGCCGCGTCGACTTCGCGCAGATTCCGATCTTCCTGGAGTGCGACGACGAGGCCTTCTATCCCGAACTGGAGGCCTTTGCGCGACAGCTTTCGCAGACGGTGATCCGGGCCGACTCGGCGCGGCGCGCGAAGATCCACCTCGCGGCGGTCTTCGCCTGCAACTTCGCCAACCACATGTACGTCCTCGGCGAGCAGATCGCCCGCAGCGCCGGGCTCGACTTCGGGGTGCTGAAACCCCTCGTGCGCGAGACCGCCGAGAAGGCCCTCGACGCCGCCTCGCCCGCCGACGTGCAGACCGGGCCCGCCGTGCGCCACGACCTCGCCACGCAGGAGCGCCACCTGCGGCTGCTCGGCGACGACATGCAACTCAAGGAAATCTATTCAACGATAAGTCAACACATATGGGAAACTTCAAGGAAGAGATAGCGCACTGCGAGGCGTTCATCTTCGACGTCGACGGCGTCATGACCGACGGGGGCATCATCCCCACACCCGACGGCGACTTCATCCGCCGCTACAATGCCAAGGACGGCTACGCACTGGCCTATGCCGTCAAGCTCGGATACCGGGTCTGCATCATCACCGGAGGCCGGGGCCACATGCTCGAATACCGGCTCCGCATGCTGGGCATCAAGCACTTCTACACGGACTGCATGGACAAGATCACGACCATGCGCCGCTACCTGGCCGAGGAGGGCATCGACCCGGCCCACACCATCTACATGGGTGACGACATCCCCGACCTGGAGTGCATGCGCGCCGTGGGCATTCCGGTCTGCCCGGCCGACGCCGTGTCGGAGGTCATCGAGGCGTCGCGCTACGTCTCGGAGTTCCGCGGCGGCGAGGGCGCCGTGCGCGACATCATCGAACAGGTGCTGCGCGCCCGCGGCGACTGGGCCCGCGACTCGATGGGCGTAACCCCCTCGTCGCTGGTCGCCTCGCGCTGACCCCTCACTCCTCCCCAAAACCCAAACCGACCCGAAAAGATGAAAAAGACACTGCTGACCCTGCTGCTCGGCACCCTTGCCGCCGGGCTTCACGCACAGAGTTTCACCGAATGGCAGGACCCCGAGGTCAATGCCGTAAACCGCCTGCCGATGCGGGCAACCTGTTTTGCCTACGAATCCGCCGACGCGGCGGCCGCAGGCGACAAGAGCGCCTCGGAGCGCTTTCTCACGCTCGACGGCGAGTGGCGCTTCTGCTGGGTGCGCCATGCCGACGAGCGCCCGACGGAGTTCTTCCGCACGGACTTCAACGACGGCGCATGGGGCACGATGCCCGTGCCGGGAATGTGGGAGCTGAACGGATACGGCGACCCGCAATACCTCAACATCGGCTATCCGTGGCGCGAACAGTTCGAGAACGATCCGCCGCACGTCCCCGTGCAGGAGAACCACGTGGGTTCGTACCGCCGCTGGATCGACATCCCGGCCGAATGGTCGGGCCGCGAGATCGTCGCGCACTTCGGCTCCGTGACCTCGAACCTCTACCTGTGGGTCAACGGCCGCTTCGTCGGCTACAGCGAGGACTCGAAGCTCGAGGCCGAGTTCGATATCACACGCTACGTCCGCCCGGGCCGCAACCTCTTCGCCATGCAGGTCTTCCGCTGGTCGGACGGCACCTACCTCGAGGATCAGGACTTCTTCCGCCTGGCGGGCATCGCGCGGGAGAGCTACCTCTATGCCCGTGACCGGCGCCACGTGGCCGACATCCGGCTCGACGCTTCCCTCTCGGAGAACTACACGCGCGGCACGCTCGGCGTCGGGCTCACCTTCCCGGCGGCGGCCCGCGGCTGCACGGCCGAGGTCGCCCTCACGGCACCCGACGGGGTGCCCGTCGCAAGCGGCACGGTGAAGGTCACGGGACGGACGGCCCGCCTGGCGCTCGACGCGGGGAAGGTCCGGCCGTGGTCGGCCGAAACGCCCGAGCTCTACGGCGTGACGGTGACGCTGCGCGACGCCGCCGGGCGCACGCTCGAGGTCATCCCGCTCCGCACGGGATTCCGCGAGGTGAAGATCCTAAACGGACAGCTGCTCGTCAACGGGCAGCCGATCCTCCTCAAGGGGGCGAACCGCCACGAGATGGACCCCGACGGCGGCTATGTCGTCTCGCGCGAACGCATGCTGCAGGACATCCGCCTCTTCAAGGAGAACAACTTCAACGCCGTGCGCACGTGCCACTATCCGGACGATCCCTACTGGTACGAGCTCTGCGACCGCTACGGACTCTACATGGTCGCCGAGGCCAACATCGAATCGCACGGCATGGGCTACGACGAGCGGACCCTCGCGCGCGATCCCCGCTATGCGAAGGCGCACCTCGAGCGCAACATGCGCAACGTGCAGCGCAACGTCAACCATCCGGCCGTCATCATCTGGTCGCTGGGCAACGAGGCGGGCGACGGCGCCAACTTCGACGCCTGCTTCGACTGGATCAAGGCCTGGGACCCCTCGCGCGTCATCCAGTACGAGCGGGCCGACGACACGCCCGGCAACCGCAATACGGAGATCTTCTGCCCGATGTACTGGAGCTACGACCTGTGCCGCAAATACCTCGCGACGAACCCCTCGCGGCCGCTCATCCAGTGCGAATACGCCCACGCGATGGGCAACTCGCTCGGCGGCTTCGGCCTCTACTGGCAGCTCATCCGCAGCGAACCTCGCTATCAGGGCGGCTTCATCTGGGACTTCGTCGACCAGTCGCTGCGCAAGCAGGGCCGCAACGGCGTGACGGTCTACGGCTACGGCGGCGACTGGAACCCCTACGACGCCTCGGACCAGAACTTCTGCGACAACGGCCTCGTCTCACCCGACCGCGTGCCGAATCCCCACATGCACGAGGCGCGCTACTGGCAGCAGCCGCTGTGGAGCTCGTTCGCGGAGGAGAGCAACACGCTGTCGGTTTTCAATGAAAACTTCTTCCGCGCGATCGACAACTGCTACCTGCGCTGGAGCGTGCTGTGCGACGGCGAGGCAGTGCAGAGCGGCCTTGTCGCCGACCTTTGCGTCGCCCCGCAGCGCGACACGACCCTCCGCCTCCCGATCCGCCGCGAGGCGCTGCCCGCCGCCGGCGAGCTGCTGCTCAACGTCGAATACCGCCTGCGGGATGCCGAGCCGCTGCTCGCCCCCGACCACCGCCTGGCCTACCAGCAGTTCACGCTGCGCGCCGCGGCACCGGCCGACCTCACGGTCGCCGAACGCCGGGCCGACCGCCACAACTCGCTCGGAGAGATCACGGTGCGCGACAACGACCGCAACTACCTCATCGTCGAGAGCCCCCTCGTGCGGATCGACTTCCGCCGCACGGACGGTCTGATGACCCGTTACGAGGTGTGCGGTACGCGGCTGCTGGACGAAGGGGCCGTGCTGGAGCCCAACTTCTGGCGCGCCCCCACCGACAACGACTTCGGCGCGGGGCTCCAGCGCAAGAACCGCGTCTGGGACGACCCGGGGCTGCGGCTCACCTCGCTCGAGCACGCAACGGAGCAGGGCGTGGCCACCGTCACGGCCCGCTATGCGCTGGAGCGCACGGGCGGCACGCTGACGCTCGAATACCGCATCGACAACGCCGGCGAGATCGCCGTGCACGAGGCATTGGAGGCCGACGACGAGCGCAGCGGCGTGCCCGACCTGATGCGTTTCGGCATGCGCATGCGCCTGCCCGCGGCCTTCGACCGCATCGACTACTACGGACGCGGCCCGTGGGAGAACTACGCCGACCGCAAGGACGGCGCCCTGCTGGGCCGCTACCGGCAGACGGTCGAGGAGCAGTTCTATCCCTACATCCGCCCGCAGGAGACCGGCACGAAAACGGACGTGCGGCGCTGGCGGCAGCACGATCCGGCGGGCCGCGGCGTGGAGATCACAGCCGCCGCGCCCTTCTCGGCCTCGGCGCTGCACTACGCGCAGGAGGCGCTCGACGAGGGGCTCTCGAAACGGCAGGGGCACTCGCCCGAGGTCGAAGCCGACGACGCCGTCTGGCTCACGATCGACAAGGCGCAGTACGGACTGGGCGGCATCGACTCATGGGGCCAGATCACCGAACCCGAATACCGCCTTCCCTACGGCGACTACGAGTTCCGCTTCCTCATCCGGCCCGTCCGGTAACCGCCGATGCGAAACCCGGGGGCGACGATGAAACCGACATGGACTGTAGATGTAGGGACGATGATGCGTCGGTTTCTGTTGCTGATCTCTCTTTTTGCCGGCATGGGGAGCGTGCACGCACAGAGCGGCACGCTCCGCATGCGGCTTGTCGACCGCACCGGCCGGGAGCCGGTCGCGGGGGCCGTCGTCGAACTGCTCGCGCAGGCCGACACGACCCGCAATCCCCTCTACACCGCCTCGGCCGGTGACGGCGAAGTACGCCTGCAGCAGGTCCCGGCCGGCGAATGGCTGCTGCGTGTCACCTCGCTCGGATACAAACCCCTCGCACGTCCGGTCCGCACGTCGGGCGGCGACGAGGAGCTCGGCACGCTCGAGCTGACACCCGACGCCGAGGCGATCGAGGAGATCGTGCTCGAGGTCCCGGCCCTGCGCTCGTCGATCCGGGGCGACACGTTGAGCTACCGCGCCTCGGCCTTCAAGGTGACGTTCGGCGCCGACGCCGGGGCCCTCATCGGCAAGATGCCGGGGCTGGAGATCGCCGACGGCGTCATCGAGGCGCAGGGCCGCACCGTGCAGCGGGTCTTCGTCGACGGCCGCGAGTTTTTCGGCAGCGACGTGATGTCGGCCATCCGCAACATCCCGGCCGACATGGTCGAGAGCATCGACGTCTTCAATTCGCAGGGCGACCAGTCGGAATTTACGGGCGTGGACATCGGCGACGGCTACACGGCCATCAACATCGTGACGCAGCCCGACAAGCGGTGCGGCGCCTTCGGGCGGCTCTTTGCCGGATACGGGCTCACGGACAAGTACATCGGCGGTGGCAACGTCAACATCTTCAACCAGTCGCGGCGTCTTTCGATCATCGCCCTGGCAAACAACGTCAACATCCAGAACTTCTCCTTCGAGGATATTCTCGGCACCACGGACCAGGGGCAGGCCAAGGCGCGGGCCGGCAGCGACAACTTCATGGTGCGGCCGCTCGAGGGCATCTCGACCGTGCAGGCCGTGGGGGTCAACTACAGCGACGACTGGGGCAAGCGGGCTAAGATCACGGCCAGCTACTTCTTCAACCGCGCCGACAACCGCAACGAAAGCCTCACCGACCGGCAGACCTTCACCTCGACGGAGAAGCTCGTGCTCTACGACGCGCAGGGCGACAGCCGCATCGAGAACACCAACCACCGCTTCAACTCGCGCTTCGACTACCGCTTCAACGACCAGCATTCGCTGATGATGCGTACGGCGTTCAGCATCCAGGACTACCTCCAGCAGGGCGAGACCTTCAGCCGCACGGACAACCGCTTTTCGGAGGAGGATATCCACTTCGTCAACCGCCGCCGCAGCTTCTCCTTCAACGACCGCTTCGGCTACACGGTCTCGAACAACCTGATCTACCGCTACCGCCTGCCGGGAAAGCAGCTGCGCAACCTGACCTTCGGCGTCGGAGGCCGCTACAGCGGCGGCGATCAGTACAGCCTGCCGCGGCAGTACACCTTCCGCGACGAGGCCGATATCGAGGCCGACACGGTCGACTGCGACGCGCGCAACATCTCGCGCACATGGCGCGAACAGCCCGGCTACTCGGTCAACGGCAACGTCACCTACACACAGGCATTGAGCCGCCGCTCGCGCATGAGCGCCGAGTACCGTGTTACCTACGCCGCCAACAGCGTCGACCGCCGCACGGTGCTCTTCGACGAGACGACGGGCACCTTTGCCGAAACGCCCGATCCGCGGCAGTCGACCGACTACGAATACGACTTCCTGACGCAGCGTGCGGGCCTCTCCTACCAGTACCTTTTCCGCAAGACGAAGGTCGCGGCGTCGCTCTACTACCAGCACATCGACTTCAGCGGCGACTACCGCCTGCCCGAGGAGGCCCGGACCGAGGCTTCGTACGACAACCTCACCTACAACCTCATCGGCAATATCCACGTCAACGCCAGCAACCTGATCAAGATCAACGCCAAGTCGCAGACACGCAACCCCCGCGCCACGGACCTCCAGAGCATCGTCAACACGACCAACCGCCAGAACGTCTTTGCCGGAAACCCGGCGCTGCGGCCCGTCTACACGCACGATCTCACGGCACAGTATCTGCGCACGAACGCCGAGAAGGGGCGGACCTTCACCGTGACACTCCGCTTCACGGCCTCGCCCAACACGATCGCCGATTCGCTCGTGATCGACACCCCGGACTTCGTGATCGACGACGACGGGACCCGCCTCGGCGCCGGCAACCAGTTCGTGCGTCCGGTCAACCTCGCCGGCTACTGGAACCTGCGCACGACCCTCAACTACGGCTTCCCGGTCCGTTTCCTGCGCAGCAACCTCAACCTGCGGGCCGGCGTCACGACGGGACGCATCCCGAGCATCATCAACGGCACGCGCAACCTGCTGCACGGCAACTCCTACAACGCGGGGCTGACGCTCGGCAGCAACATCTCCGAAAACATCGACTTCAAGATCGCCTACACGGGCTACTACAACATCAGCCGCAACTCGTCGAAGGTCCGCACCGTGGACAACGACTACGTGAACCACTACCTGACGGCCGGCCTGAACCTCATGCTGGGGCAGCGGCTCCTCCTGCGCGCCAGCGCCGACTACACCTGCTACCGGGGCATCACCGATCCGTTCCGCGAGGAGCGGCTGATCTGCAACCTGCAGGCGGGTTGCAAGTTCTTCCGGCAGCGGCTGGGCGAGGTGACCGTCGGGGTCAACGACCTCTTCGACCGGGGCGGCACATCGTTCCGCCGGACCGTCACGGGCACCTACATCCGCAACGTCACCAACCTCGGGCTGGGACGCTACTTCCTCATGCAGTTCACCTACAACCTGCGGCTCTTCCCGCGGCAGGGTGCCGCCGTGACGCGCCTGCTCGAGGAGGGTGAATAGCGGGGCCGGGCGGGAATACGCAGGACAACACAAGAGAAGGGCGACAGCACGAAGCTGTCGCCCTTTTCCGTATCGGGATGCCGCGGAGGCTACTCCTCGATGAAGTCGATGTTCACCTGGCGCTGGAAGACCTCCTGCAGCGAGATGTTGGTCTCGGTGGCCGAAACGCCCGGAATGCGCAGCACGCCGTCGAAGATCGTCCGCATCAGGTGCTCGTTGTCCACGCAGTAGAGCTTCACGAGGATGTTCCCCGAGCCGGTGATGAAGTGGCACTCGACGATCTCGGGGATCTCCTTCAGGTGCTCGACCGTCTGCTTGAGCAGCTGCGGGTCCTTGAGCGTGATGTTGATGTGGGCGCAGACGTCGAATCCCATCATCTTGGGATCGACGATGAGCCGGCTGCCCAGAATCACGCCCGCCTCGTCGAGCTTGCGGATGCGCTGGTGGATGGCGGCACCCGAAATCCCGCACTCGCGCGCAATCTCCAGGAAGGGCATGCGGGCGTTCTTTATCAGGAACTTGAGTATCTTGCGATCAATCGCGTCCAGGGTTGTCTTGGGCATTTCGCGTATTATTTGATGACGTTCAACTCCTTGCCGACCTTCCTGAAGGCGGCGATGCAGCGGTCAAGCTGCTCGAAGGTATGTCCGGCCGAGACCTGCACACGGATGCGGGCCTGTCCCTTCGGCACGACGGGGTAGTAGAATCCCGTGACGAAGACACCCTCGTCCTGCAGTTTGGCGGCGAAGTCCTGCGACAGCTTGGCGTCGTAGAGCATCACGGCGCAGATGGCCGACTGCGTGGGCTTGATGTCGAAGCCGGCGGCCATCATGCCCGCGCGGAAGTGCTCGACGTTGGCCACGAGGCGGTCGTGCAGCTCGTTGCTCTCGGCCAGCATGCGGAACAGTTCGATCCCGGCCCCCACGACGGCGGGCGGCAGCGAGTTCGAGAAGAGGTAGGGGCGCGAACGCTGGCGCAGCATGTCGATGATCTCCTTGCGGCCGGTCGTGAAACCGCCCACGGCGCCGCCGAAGGCCTTGCCGAGCGTACCCGTCAGGATGTCGACCTGCCCGCGCAGGTTGTAGAGTTCGGTGATGCCGCGGCCCGTCTTGCCGAGCACGCCGGCCGAATGGCACTCGTCGACCATCACCAGCGCGTCGTACTTCTCGGCCAGGGCGCAGATCTTGTCGAGCGGCGCGGCGTTGCCGTCCATCGAGAAGACGCCGTCGGTGCAGATGATGCGGAAGCGCTGTGCCTGGGCCTTCTTGAGGCACTCCTCCAGCTCGCCCATGTCGGCATTGGCATAGCGGTAGCGCACGGCCTTGCACAGACGCACGCCGTCGATGATCGAGGCGTGGTTCAGCGCATCGGAGATGATGGCGTCCTGCTCGCCGAAGAGCGGCTCGAAGACGCCGCCGTTGGCATCGAAGCAGGCGGCATAGAGGATCGTGTCCTCGGTGCCGAAGTAGTCGGCGATGGCCTTTTCGAGCTGCTTGTGGATATCCTGGCAGCCGCAGATGAAGCGCACGGACGACATGCCGTAGCCGCGGGCGTCCATGGCCCGTTTGGCCGCCTCGATGAGGCGCGGATTGTCCGAAAGGCCCAGATAGTTGTTGGCGCAGAAGTTCAGCACCTTCCGACCTGCAACCTCGATTTCGGCACGCTGGGGGGATTCGATCACCCGTTCGTGCTTGTAAAGCCCGGCAGCCTCGATTTCGGCGAGTTCATGCTGCAAATACTCCTTGATTTTTCCGTACATATCGCGTTAAGGTTTTTAATGAATTCCGCGTTGCGAGTATCAATCTGTTACAAATATACGATTATTTTACAAAAGACAGACACATCGGCATATTTTTTTTGCATTGCAAATTACGGATCGTCAACCAGATGAATATCCCGGGCCGAAAAACAGCCATAAAAGCCCCAGGACTTTTTTTCATCCCTGCCTGTCATTTTTAGACCTTTCAAATGATGAAAAACCGGTGAAATCGTTATCTTTGTAAAAGAACGCACGCGATCCGGCACAACGGCGGCCCGATACAGTATCCCCCTCCCCTGGACAAAATTGAAACTACGATATCGAAACCACCTTACCACCTTCATCATGAAAAAACTATACGCACTGATTCTGGCTGCCGCCCTGATTGCGGCTGCAGGATGCCAAAAGGATGATCCGGGAGACAAAACGCCTGAAGAGTACGACAGGCTCGTTACCTACCAGTTCGATTCCGCATTTGCCAAAGTGCTGCAGGAGCGCGGATACATCGCCGATGCGGGACAAATCTTCCTCAACGAAATCAGACAAATCACCGAACTCGACGTCTCGGGGCGCAACGTCGGCTTCCTGACGTCGCTGCGGGGCATCGAGCTCTTTGAATCGCTGACCGTCCTGGACTGCTCGCACAACATGCTGACCGATCTGGATGTCAGCAAAAACACACAACTGCTCAAACTGCGGTGCACCGAAAACAAACTGACGGAGCTGGACGTCAGCAAGAACACCCAGTTGACGCTGCTGGACTGCTCCAACAACAGCCTCACCAAACTCGACGTCAGCCAAAACAAGGCGCTGACCGTTTTGGGCTGCCACAGCAACGATCTGGAAACCATTGATGTAAGCGCCAATACGGCGCTGACGGAACTGAACTGCGCAGTCAACCCGTTAACTTCGCTGGACCTGATCCAGAACAAGGCTCTGACCATCCTGTCCTGCGCATGGTGCTGCTTCATGCCGGATCTCAGCCAGAACACGGAGCTGGTCTACCTGAATGTAAACGGCAGTTATCTGACAGAGGTCGATGTGAGTTGCCTGCCGAAACTGGAGACGCTGGATGTCTCGGGCAATCAGCTCAAGACGCTGGATGTCCGCAGCAACAGGAATCTGAAATACCTCTACTGCCAGAGCAACCAGCTGACAGACCTGGATGTAACGGCCCAGCGGGACCTGGTCCTGCTCTATTGCGACAGCAACCAGCTGGAACAGCTCGATCTGCATGAAAAAGCCGCATTGACCTACCTGAAATGCAACTACAACCGGCTGACGGCGCTCGACCTGAACGATTGTCCGGCAATGGAGACGCTGGATTGTTCGTACAACCTGCTGACGGAGTTGCAAATCGACAACTGCACCGCACTGGTTACGCTGGATTGCTACAGCAATCAATTGACAGACCTGAACATAAGCGGGCGGCCTCATCTGACCGACGTCAACTGCGAGGGCAACGTCCTGGAGAGACTGGATGCCAGCCAGTGTCCGGAACTCGAGACCCTGCGCTGCTGGGTCAACCAACTGAGAGAGCTGAATATCAGCGGGTGTACGGGTCTGACCTCTCTGTATTGCTCCCAAAACATGCTCACGGAACTGGATATCAGCGACTGCATGCAGCTGGTGATGCTGATGTGCTCGGGAAACCCGGGCGACGGGGCGCTCTTCCCGATATATGCCTGGTTCGACAACGATTCCATCCCGTCCGGATTGAATATCTCGGACTGGCTCTTCGAGGGTCAGCTCATCACGGTTGACTACCGAAAAAAGGGGTAGCGGGAACGCTTCATGCGGTAAATTCCGTATCCGTACCCATCTCTCTTTCCGCTTTTCCAACCCCATGACCGTCGGATGATTTTAATCTTTGCAAAGCGTCTGTTTTCTCAAAAAAAACTATCTTTGTAAGTGAAAACAAATTGTCTTCTATGAAAAAAGAGTGTGTATTAGTCAGCGGCGGCGCCGGATACATCGGCTCGCACACCGCCGTGGAGCTCATCAACGCCGGTTACGACGTGGTGATCGCCGACAACTTCTCGAACAGCGACATCCACGCCGTCGAGGGCGTGCGCAAGATCACGGGCGTCGACGTGCCGTGCGTCGAGGTGGATTGCTGCGACCTGGAGGCTTTCCGCACAAAGGTCTTCGAAAAGTACGAATTCAACTCGGTGATCCACTTCGCGGCCTCGAAGGCCGTGGGCGAGTCGGTCGAGCAGCCCCTCAAGTACTACCGCAACAACCTCACGTCGTTCATGAACGTCATCGAGCTGATGCGCGACTTCAAGCGGCCGAACATCGTCTTCTCGTCGTCGTGCACCGTCTACGGCGAGCCGGACAAGCAGCCCGTCACGGAGCAGACGCCCCGCAAGCCGGCCGAGTCGCCCTACGGCAACACGAAGACCATGTGCGAGGACATCCTGCGCGACTCGATCAAGGCCTACGAGGGGCTCAAGGGCATCGCACTGCGCTATTTCAACCCCATCGGCGCCCACCCCTCGGCGCTGATCGGCGAGCTGCCGCGCGGCGTGCCGCAGAACCTCGTGCCCTACATCACGCAGACGGCCGCCGGACTGCGCGAGTGCCTCTCGGTCTTCGGCGACGACTATCCGACGCCCGACGGGTCGTGTATCCGCGACTACATCGACATCGTCGACCTGGCCAAGGCCCACGTGACGGCCATCCGCCGCATGATCGAGAACCGCAACAAGGAGGCCTACGAGATCTTCAACATCGGCACGGGACGCGGCGTCTCGGTGCTGGAGCTGATCCGCAAGTTCCAGGAGGTCAACCACCTGAAGCTCAACTACAAGATCGCGCCGCGCCGTGCGGGCGACATCATCGCCATCTGGGCCGACCCCACGCGCGCGAACAACGAGCTGGGATGGAAGGCCGAGCGCACGCTCGACGAGACGCTCTTCTCGGCGTGGAACTGGGAGAAGCACCTGCGCGGCATCAAGTAGCCGCCGCACACACGCCGCAGCATGCAGGAGACGGGGCGCCGGGGCGCTCCGTCTCTTTTTTGCCCCTTTGCCACGCACCGGACTGTGCACCGAGCCCTATTCCGGACCGCGTGCCAGGCTCTGCTCCGGACCGCATGGCGGCCACCTGCTCCCGCACCACCGTCATCGCCGCACCGCCGCTTGCGCCGCTCCCGTGTCGTCCGCATCATCGCGGCTCACCGCACGCCGTCCGCACCTACAGTCCACGCCACCGTCCGCATCTTCGTCCGCTGCCCGTCACCAGCCTGCCGCATTCCCGACCACGCCGTCCCCCGTGCCTGCCGCTGCCCGGCGGCTTTTCTCCGAACTTCCGGTGTGCGTTTCGCACACGTCACGCAACAAATGTATGCACATTTGTTCAACACGCTGAAAATAAATATATTACAATCAAGACAGAAAAAAGACAACCTCTTGACAGAAAGCAAGTTGCATTTTTCCGGTTTTCCGCCCAGCGGCACGGAGCTACCGATCCGTAATTTGCACGATGCTTTTTTTTGCTTATATTGGCGGAAGATTATCACTAACACCTTACTTACATGAGAAAACTTGTACACAAAATGCTCTGTGCCGCAGCCATCGTGCTCACGGTATCGCTCCTCTCCTGCCAGAAGGATGAATCGGACCCGAATCCCCCGCAGTCTCAGGAGGCGCCGACGATCGCGATCGAGGTCACGGCCACCGAAAGCGACCACGCCCTCTACACGATCACCGTGGAGCACGCCGAACAGGCCTACTTCCTGACGCTCGAATCCGACATGACGGAGCCGACCGACGAGATGATAAGCCAGATCGGCACCCGGCTCTCCGACGGTGTGAACCGGGATCTGCGGGCCGAGGGGCTGACCGCCTCGACGTCCTACACGGTCTATGCCCTTGCCATCGGCGCCGACGGCAAGACAGCCCGCGACCGAAAGGAGTTCCTCACGGCGGATGTCGTGGTGGACAACAATTCGCTGCACGCCACCACGGCCATGGGCGTCTACTACGGATGCACCTTCAGCGAGAATGCGGCCAACTACTACTTCATGCTCACCGACTGCCCCTTCCAGAACGGCATCGCACAGGGCGCAGGCAAGATGGTCTACTTCGACTGCTACGGTCCGGTCAGCGACACGCCCAGTCACGCCATCATCCCCACGGGCAAGTACACCTACGAGGACGGCGTAACCCACGAGCAGTTCCGGATCAGCAACGAGTCGACCGTGCTGCTCACCGTGGACGAGTCGGGCAAAATCACCGACAACATCTACTTCAGCGAGGGTGAGCTCGACATCACCTCCGACCCGAGCGGATCGTACACGATCGAGGGACGCTTCGTCACGCGCGGGGGCGAGGAGATGCGCATCTCCTACACGGGAACCATGGAGCTGACCAACCAGTCGGGCGTCTACGGCGAGGACATCACCGTGGAGACGACCTACGCATATTCCGACATGACCTACTACGGCGACGCCTACGGTGCCGGATTCAGCGAATACTATTTCCGTCTCGGCGACATGACGCCGGACAGCGACGGCAATCCCCTCGGATCGGGCTACGTACTGGACTTCGACCTGTGGGGCGCCACCTCGGCGGATGCGGACAACGCCGTCCTGCCCGAGGGAACCTACACCTTCAGCAGCGATATCGCCCTCAACACGATCGCTGCGGACAAGAGCTGTGGACACTACACGCTTCCCGACGGCTCGGCCCGCTACCGCATCGACTACAAGGAGGGTACGGCCACGGTGAAACATACGGCCGACGGCTACGAGATCAGCGGCCATTTCGTCCTCGAAGACGGCTACCGGCTCAACTTCTCCTACAAGGGTGCGCTGACCTTCAAAAACATGGCCCCGGCCGTCTCGGAGGACATCAACGAGGTCTTCGCCACGGGCGAGGGCAGCTACTACGGCGACCTTTACGGCTACGGCACGGCGAACTACACACTCTCCTTCACGAGCAGCGACGGGAAGATCAACCTGAGGATCGACATGAACGACGTGCTCGACGAGTCGCACGATCCCGTCATCAGCGAAGGGACCTATGTCCTGGACGTAAACTACTCCGGCGCCGCAGGCTCCTTCTACGACGGCGTCATCGACATGTGGGGTCCCATGGGCACCTACTGCACGATAAACGCCGGCACGGATCAGGAAGAGTACCTGCTTGTCAACGGCGGTACCTTCACCGTCACGCACAAGGAGCCGGGTTACGGCTTCACGTTCGACTTCACGACGCAGGGCGGAACGAAGGTTCAGGGTAGCTACGACGGGGAGTTCGAGATCAAATAATCCCCGAAGACCCGGCATCGGCCGGACAACACGAAACCGGGCGGAGCTTGACAGAAGCTCCGCCCGGTTTTTTCAGGCACCGATCTGCGGCGTCAGCGGCGGCGGATGTTGTCGGAGAGGGTCTCCAGCCGTCCGGGACCGTCGTAGAGGACGCGCGCCGACGAGGAGGCCTCGATCTTGAGCAGCTCCGAACACCACACCTCGGCCTTCGAGTAGCTCGACGCCCGGATGTCATAGCGTTTCACGCGCAGATCGGGGGCCGAGAATTCGCCCTGCGACGAGAGCTGCACGGTCACATCCTCCACGACGGCCGAGCCCGTCAGGGCGAGCTTGCCGTAGGAGCCCACCGTCGCCTCGCACCGCCGGCCGGCAAAGGCGCCGCGGAGCGACCCGCTGCTGTAGACCGAAACCTTCAGGTCCGCGACCTCGATCGCCCCGGCAGCCTGCGCATAGCTCGACACGCCGAGCGAGGCCGCATCGGCCTTCACCGCACCCGAGTATTTGCCGCCGCTGCTGACCGCGAGGTTCACCTGCGCGGCACGGATGTCGCCGTTGAAGGAGCCGTAGCTGCCCACCGAGACGTCGGCCGTCCCGGTGCACGTCAGCGCCCCCTTCAGCACGCCGTAGCTGGCGACGGAGAGCTGCGCACCGGCACACTCGATCGTTCCCTCGTAAGTGCCGTAGCTCGACACCTGGAGCCGCGTCCGCCCCGAATCGACCAGATCGGCCTTCACCTCGCCGTAGGCCGACATCGAGATGTTGAAATCCGCTCCGCGAAGCGGCATGCGGCTCTCGACACCGGCATAGGAGCCCACCTGGATCTCCCGCAGCGAGGCCGACACGGGAACCACCACCGAGATGGAGAGGTTCTCGATCCGGCGGGTCCGGCTCGAGTTCGGCGACAGGCTGAATGCCAGGCATCCGCCCCGGCGCTCCAGCCTCAGGAAGTCGATCACGTTGTCGTCGGCCGTCACCGTGATGGTCCGGGCCGAGGGGCTGATGACGACCTTGAAGAAGGCGCCGGTCTCGATGGCCGTGTAGTCGCCCGCCTCGCCCCAGTCCTGCGTGACGCGCCGCCCGCTGCCCGAGAGCACGCGCGGCATCTGTCGGCTGCTCTCGCCCGCCGCGCGCTTGATGTTCGTGCCGATCTGTCCCTCGGTGTTGTAGAGCAGGCGTATCTGCTCGGCCGTGAGCACCTCGGCGAAGCGGTCCACGTAGTCGCGCTTGACCTGCGCCACGGCGGCAATGTTGGCCAGCCGCTCCTTGAGGGCCGCGCGCTGCGCCGCCTCGCCCGAAATCACCGGATCGGGCACGCTCCTTATGGCGCGGTCGAGCGCCTCGCGGTAGGCCTTGTAGATGGGGTCGAATGCCTTGACCTGTTTGGCCGAGAGGTCCAGTTCGCGGATCACCTCCTCGCGGGCGGCGGCGTTCAGCTCCTCGAGCGACTGGCTCTCCAGCGCGGCGGATTCGATGGCGTCGATGGCGGCCCGGACTTCGGCGACGGCCCGCCGCATCTCCCGGTCACCGGGTGCAGCCCCGGCACCGAGCGCCAGGCCGAGGGCACAGATCAGAATGAAAAAGTGTTTCATGGTATCGGATGGTTTAGAGTTGCTGATTGTAGAAGATGTCGTCGTAATTCTCCGCGGCGGCCTGCTGCAGCGTCTCGGCCGAGGCCGTCGAGAGAAGTCCTTCGATGCCGGGCTCCGCGGCGACGGGCTGCCGCAGGCGGTGGGCCGTGACGATGCCCGCCGCGACGACCGCCGCGACGGCAAATCCGAGGCTTACGCGGAGCAGCGACCGCCGCACGGGGCCTTCGGTCCGATTGCGGCCCGCAGCCGGGCAGCCGACGGTGCCGGTTGCCGCGGCACGGCGGGCGATCTGCCCGCGGATGCGGTCGTGCAGCGCCTCGAAGCGCTCCTCGGAGAGCTCGTAGGGCAGGCGCCGGTCGTTGTTGTCGATCACAGGGTTCATACTTCCTCCTTGAGTTTTTGTTTGAGTTTTTCCACCGCACGGTGGTAGTTCACACGCAGTGTCTCCTCGCGCAGCCCGAGTATCGGGGCGATCTCGCCGTAGGAGAGTCCGTCGTAGTAGCGGAGGTTGAAGACCAGCCGCTGCCGCAGCGGCAGGGCCAGCACCTCCTGCTGGAAACGGACGAGCATCCGGTCGGCCTCCGCCGCGGCATTTTCGGCCACGCGGCCGGCCAGCTCGCGGCTCACGTCGTCGAGCGAGGTAAAGAGCCCGCGTCGCCGGCGCCGCAGCAGCGAGAGCGCCGTGTTGGTGGCGATGCGGTAGAGCCACGCCCGCAGCTCGGATCCGTCGCCGCGGAAGTCCTCCAGGGCGTCCCAGCCCCGGACGAAGCTCTCCTGCACGACATCCTCGGCGTCCTCGTGCACGACGACCAGCCGCCGCACGTGCCAGTAGAGCGGGCGCAGGAAGAGCCCGACCACCCGGTCGAAGGCTTCGCGCCGGGTGGCCGCATCGCGCAGCCGCGCCAGCATCTCCTCGGATATGTGACACTTTTCCTGCATGGGTTCCGAACATAAGACGCCGCAAGGGGGCAAAAGTTACATCCGAAGATAAAAAATTTTTCTCCTCCATCCGATTTTCCCGCAGGGATTTCCCAATCCGGAAAATTTCGCTTATCTTTGCGCTCCCAAAGCAGGCGGAATTGGGATGCGGTCCGCGAGGCCGTGTTGAGAACCGCCGTAGGTAACACGTTAAAATTTTACAACCACATGAAAACCATTCCTGTAAAGGCCATCAAGCGCGACGCGTTCGGCAAGAAGGCCGCCAAGGCAATCCGCCGCGAGGGTCTGACACCCTGCGTACTGTGCGGCAACGGCGAGACGGTCGCCTTCACGGTCGACCCCCGCGAGGTGAAGCCCCTGATCTACACCCCCAGCTCGTACATCGTCGAGTTCGACTTCGACGGCAAGAAGGAGCTGGCCGTGCTGCGCGAGGCACAGTTCCACCCCGTGCGTGAGGAGATCCTCCACCTGGACTTCTACCGCATCGCCGCCGGCAAGCCCGTTTCGATCGCCATTCCGGTGCGCCTGACCGGCAACGCCGAGGGTGTGAAGGTCGGCGGCAAGCTGACGCTGTCGGCCCGCAAGCTCACCGTGAGCGCCCTGGTCGAGAACCTGCCCGACGAGATCGTCGTGGACGTAACGAACCTCGGCGTCGGCAAGACGATCTTCGTAGGCGACCTGAAGTTCGAGAACCTGAAGTTCGTGACGCCCGCCACGGCAGCCGTCTGCGCCGTCCGCGTAACCCGTGCTTCGCGCGGTGCCGACGCCGCAGCCGCAGCGAAATAGCAACGGCACGCATAGCGTATGAAATACCTCATTGTTGGGCTCGGGAACATCGGTGCCGAATACGCCGGAACCCGCCACAACATCGGTTTCAAAGTGTTGGACGCCCTCGCAGAGGCGTCCAACGCTGTTTTTACCACGGCCCGCTACGGCGATGTGGCCGAGGTGAAGTACAAGGGCCGCACGCTGCTGCTGCTCAAGCCCTCGACCTACATGAACCTCTCGGGCAAGGCCGTGCGCTACTGGCTCGATGCCGAGAAGATCGGCGTGGAGAACCTGCTCGTCGTCTCGGACGACATCGCGCTGCCGTTCGGCACGCTGCGCCTGCGCCCGAAGGGGAGCGCCGGGGGCCACAACGGGCTGAAGAACATCGCCGAACTGCTCGGCACCGAGGAGTTCGCCCGCATGCGCTTCGGCATCGGCGGTGACTTCCCGCGCGGCCACCAGGTGGAGTACGTGCTCGGGGAGTGGACCGACGAGGAGCGGCAGGCGATGCCCGAACGGCTGAAGCTCTTTGTCGACGCCATCCGCTCGTTCGTCACGCAGGGCTGCGCCCTGACGATGAACTTCTTCAACAAGAAATGACACGCTCCGCACGGAGCCGGAAAGGGCCGCATCCTGTCGGGGTGCGGTCCTTTTTCCGTCCGGTCGTGCCGGTCTCGCCGCCCGGGCCCTTTGCCCGTCACAGGGAGAGCCGCCCCCGGCGCCGCACGGCGATCCAGCCGACGATGCAGAGAAAGGTCAGGGTCTCGGAGAGGGGCAGGGCGAGCCAGATGCCCGGCTCGCCCAGCAGGCGCGGCAGCAGCACGAAGCAGGGTACGAGCAACAGCGCACCGCGCAGCAGGGCGAAGAGGGTGGCGGCCGTGAGCCGCTCGAGGCTCTGGAAGTAGCCGATGACGGCCAGGTTCAGGACGAAGCAAATGCAGCCCGGAGCGAAAAGCGGGAAGCCCGCCGCGGCGATCTGCGCGGCGCGGTCGGCCGGGTCGAGGAAGAGGCTCACGAGCAGCCGCGGCGCCGCCGAGAAGCAGAGCGCCACGAGGGCCCCGCACCCGAGGGCCGTCAGCAGGGCGATGCGGCGGGCGGCGACGACGCGCGGCCACTCCATGCGGCCGAAGTTGTAGCTGATGATCGGCTGCGCCGACTGGGCGATGGCGTTGCCGATCATGAAGATGAAGGGCATGTAGTAGCAGGCGACCCCGAAGGCCCCGACCCCCGCATCGCCGAGGTAGTGCATGAAGACCCGGTTTCCGGTGAACATCAGCACGGCCATCGTCGCCTCGCCCAGCAGGGCCGACGAGCCGATCCGGCACTGGTAGCCGATGTTGCGCCACATCAGACGGAGGCTCTTGCGGCTCCGCTTGAGCGGGTAGAGGCGCAGCGTCCGGGCCCCGCGGAGCAGGTAGCGGAGGACGATCGCCCCGCCCAGCACGATGCTGATCGTCGAGGCGAGGGCGGCCCCCATGACGCCCCAGCCGAGCGGGAAGATGAACAGGTAGTCGAGCACGACATTCGCGGCGGCCGAGAGCAGGCTGCACCACATGGCCAGCCGCGGTGCGCCGTCGAGGCGGATGACATAGAGCCCGACGGCGATCCAGAGCTGGGGAATCAGCCCCGGCACGAACCAGACGAGGTAGTCGACCACCTGCGGCAGCAGGTGCCGCGAGGAGCCCAGCAGCAGGGCGACCTGCCGCGGGAAGGCGAGGATCAGCGCCACGGGCAGCGCCGCGAGGAGCGTGACGAAGAGCATCGCCTGCGTGACGTTGATCCGTGCGGCCTTGTACTTGCGCCGTGCGAAGTGGATCGAGGCGACCACCGAGCAGCCGGCGCCCGCCATCAGCCCCGCCCCCGTGAAGAGCATCAGCAGCGGGATGCAGAGGTTCACCGCGGCGATGCCGTCGCTGCCCACGCCGTGTCCCACGAAAACGCCGTCGACGACCGTCACCGCCGACATGCCGAGCATCCCCAGCAGGGTGGGGATGAAGAGTCTCCGGAAGAGGTAGCCCACGCGGAGCCTCCCCAGATCAATCGCGTCCCTTTCCATCTTGTTCCATCTTGCGCCAAACATAAAAAAGGCCGGACAAGCATCGTGGTTTTACCCAGTCATCTTATCCGGCCCCGTAAGCCCTCCGATGAGGATTACAAAACTTCTTTTCGATGCGGCAAAGATAGGACCTTTTTTCGGCCGAACCAAATTCCGGCGCGGCATTCGCTCGCCGGCGGCTACTCCTCGTCGTCGTAGAGCACCGCCTCCATCAGGTCGTCCAGCTCGCGGCGCTCCTTCTTCGTGGGGCGCCCCGCGCCGCGGTCGCGGAAGACGAAGATCGTCTCGCGCGGCACGTTGAGCTTGTCCAACTCCTCCTGCGGCGTGATGTCGAGGCAGTACGCCGGCACATTCTTGGCCGGCTGGCGGCTCGACACCAGGTCGAGCACCTTGTAGGAGTAGGTCACCGCCTGACGGCGCACGCTGATGCGGTCGCCGATTTTCACCTCGCGCGAGGGTTTGGCACTCGAGCCGTTGACCGTGACCTTGTTGTTGCGGATGGCCTCCGCGGCGTCGCTGCGGGTCTTGAACACCCGCACGGCCCAGAGGTATTTGTCGAGTCTTACATCGTCCATAAAGCGTCTATTTTTCGTACAACGATTCGCTGCGGGGCCTATCGTGCGACTGCTCGTCGTTCTGGCGGCTGACGCCCAGGATCATGCCCAGCGCCACGGAGGTGAAGAGCACCGAGGAGCCGCCGCGCGAGATGAGCGGCAGGGTCTGCCCCGTCTCGGGGATGAGGTTTACGGTGACCATGATGTGCAGCAGCGCCTGACAGGTGATGAGCAGCGCAAGCCCCAGCACCAGCAGCCCCGGGAAGGCCGTGCCGCAGCGGCGGAAAATCTCGATCGCCCGGAAGAAGATCCACAGGTAGAGCATCAGCAGCACGACGGCCAGCACCAGACCGTACTCCTCGACGAAGAAGGCGTAGGCGTAGTCGCTCTCGGGGTGGATCATCTCCACGCGCATGGCGCTCTGTCCGGCCCCCTCGCCGAGCAGTCCGCCGTTGTGGATGGCGATCATCGAGCGCTCGGTGTCGGAGAGGTGCTCGACGGGTTTGTCGCGCTGCGACTGGGTCCAGAGGTGTATCCAGGTCGAGACACGCCCCTCGGCCGTCTCGCTGCGTCCGAGGTTGAGGGCCATGATGAGCACGACGCCCGCGGCGGCCAGTCCGACAAGTTTCATCAGCTCGCGGAAGCGCACGCGCCCGATGAGCATCATGACCCACGAGGCGGCGAAGACCAGCACGGCCGACGAGGTGTGGGCCGGGAAGATCACCAGGCAGGAGGCGATCACCGGCATGAGGATGGGCCACGTCCCCTCGCGCCAGATGCGCCGCTGCTCGGGCGACGAGCGCCACGTCCAGAAGCGCAGCGACGGCACGATGCGGATGCGGTCGATCTTCGACTGGCGCCCGGCGAGCTGCTGCGCGAGGAAGAGCACCGTGGCGACCTTCAGCGCCTCGGAGGGCTGGAACTGGAAGGGCCCGAGGGGGATCCAGCGCGCCGCGCCGTTGGTCGTGGCGCCGATGAAGTAGACGGCCACGGTGAGCAGCAGCGAGAGGAAGTAGGCCGGACGGGTGAGGTAAAAGTAGACGCGGCAGTCGATCTTGTGGACGAAGAGCATGATGCCGAGACTCATGGCGAGGATCATCACCTGCTGCTGGAGGAAATGGGAGGTCGACCGCACGGTGTGGGCGTCGTAGGCCATCTTGGCCGTCGACGAGTAGACCACCAGCACGGAGATCACCGACAGCACGCCGATGATGATCCACAGCACGCGGTCGCCTGAGAAGAGGCGCCGGTGCGGGTGCGTGGCGTCGGCCCCGGGTTGCGTTGCTGCGGACGCCGCACCGCGCAACGTGCGCGTGCGGCGGGTCCCGGCGGCTGCCGCGGTGTCCGCCGCCTCCGGCCCCCCGTCACGGCGGTATGTACGCAGGTCGTCGTTCATCGCATCACGCCTTTTCCGTTACCCACGCCTTGAAGAGTTCGCCGCGGTTCTCGTAGTTGCGGAAGAGGTCGAAGCTCGCGCAGGCGGGCGACAGCAGCACGGCATCGCCGCTGCGGGCCGCACGCTTGGCCGCCGTCATCGCCTCGTCGAGCGACGAGGTCGAAATGACCTCGGGCACGACGCCCGTGAACTCGCGCACGAGCTTGTCGTTGTCGAGCCCCATGCAGACCAGCGTATGGACCTTCGCCCGCGCGAACTCCTTGAGCGGCGTGTAGTCGTTGCCCTTGTCCGTGCCCCCGGCGATCCACACCACGGGGCGCGTCATGCTCTCCAACGCATAGTAGACCGAATCGACGTTCGTCGCCTTCGAGTCGTTGATCCACAGCACGCCGCCGCGCTCGGCGACGGGTTCGAGGCGGTGCTCCACCGGGGCGAAGTCGTAGAGCGAGCGGCGCACCGATTCGGGGTCGACACCCGCGGCAAGGGTCGCCAGCGCCGCGGCCATGGCGTTGTAGGCGTTGTGCAGCCCCCTGATTTGCAGCTTCGACGTGTCGATCTCGACCGAGCGGTCGCCCACGGCCGCCGTGAAGCTCCCGTCCAGCAGGAAGGCGTCGCCCGCGGCGCTCGCCACGGCGTTCTTTGCCGCGAAGGGCAGTTGCCGCGCCCGCAGGTCGTATTTGGGCAGCTCGCGCCAGATCACCTCGTCGTCGCCCGAGTAGACGAACCAGTCGCGCGAGGTCTGGTTCTGCGTAATGCGCATCTTGGCATCGACGTAGTTCTGGAAGCAGTGGTCGTAGCGGTCCAGGTGGTCGGGTGTGATGTTCATCAGCACGCCGATGTGGGCCCGGAAGCGGTACATGCCGTCGAGCTGGAACGAGCTCAGCTCGAGCACGTACCAGTCGTAGTCGCCCGTGGCGACGCTGTAGGCGAAGCTCTCGCCGATGTTGCCGCCCAGGGCGACGTTCATCCCGGCGTCGCGCATGATCTTGTAGATGAGCGACGTCGTGGTGGTCTTGCCGTTCGAGCCGGTGATGCAGATGCAGCGCGCACGGCCCATGTAGCGGCCCGCGAACTCGATTTCGGAGATCACCGGAATGCCCCGCTCGCGGATGCGCCGCACGATGGGCGCCGTGTCGGGAATGCCGGGCGACTTGATGACCTCCGAGGCCTGCAGGATGCGCTCCTCGCTGTGGCCGCCCTCCTCGTAGGGGACCTGCCACTCGTCGAGGCGCGCGCGGAAGCGCTCGGCAATGTGTCCCGCATCGGAGAGCAGGACGTCGAAACCCCTCTTTTTGGCGAGGATCGCGGAGCCGTAGCCGCTGATTCCCCCGCCCAGTACGACGATCTTTTTCATACGTGTATCTCTTTTATCGGATCTTCAGCGTGACGAGTGTGATGGCCGCAAGCAGCAGCGAGATGATCCAGAAGCGCGTGACGATCTTCGTCTCGAAGAGGCCCTTCTTCTGGTAGTGGTGGTGCACCGGGGCCATGAGCAGCAGGCGCTGCCCCTCGCCGTACCGGCGGCGCGTGTACTTGAAGTAGCCGACCTGCAGCATCACCGAGCAGCTCTCGTAGAGGAAGACGCCGCAGAGCAGCGGCAGCAGCAGCTCCTTGCGGATGCAGAGGGCGAAGACGGCGATCACGCCGCCGATGGCCAGCGAGCCCGTGTCGCCCATGAAGATCTGCGCCGGGAAGGAGTTGTACCAGAGGAAGCCGACGAGGGCCCCGACGAACGCCGCGGCAAAGACGACCAGCTCGCCGCTCTGCGGGATGTACATGATGTTGAGGTAGTCGGCGTAGACGATGTGTCCCGAGAGGTAGGCCAGCACGCCCAGCACGGCGACAATCGGCACCGAGACGCCCGTGGCCAGGCCGTCGAGGCCGTCCGTGAGGTTGGCGCCGTTCGACACGGCCGTGACGACGAAGATCGCCACCAGCACGTAGAGCAGCCACATCAGGGTGTTGTTGCCGCCCGTGAGCCAGCCGTAGTCGAATTCGTTGTTCTTGACGAAGGGGATGGTCGTCTTGGTGGTCTTCGTGCTCTCGGAGTCGATCAGCACGTTGCGCTGCACGGTCTGCACGACCGTGCCGTCGGCATCGTAGTAGACCGTCTCGACGGGCTGCGTGGTCTTCTCGCGCACGACGATGTCGCCCGAGAGCCACATCGTCGTGCCGACGATGATGCCCAGGCCGACCTGCCCGACGATCTTGAAGCGTCCCTTGAGCCCCTCCTTGCGGTGGCGGAAGACCTTGATGTAGTCGTCCAGTCCGCCGATCAGCCCCAGCCAGACGGTCGAGACGAGCATCAGCTGCACGTAGACGTTGTCCAGGCGCCCGAACAGCAGCGTCGGGATGAGGATGGCGATCAGGATGATGACGCCGCCCATGGTCGGGGTGCCGCGCTTCTGCAGCTGTCCCTCGAGGCCGAGGTCGCGGATCTCCTCGCCGATCTGCTTGCGGCGCAGGAAGTCGATGATCGTGCGGCCGAAGATGATGACGATCAGCAGCGCAAGGATGATCGCCGCCGCCGCCCGGAACGAGATGTACTGGAACATGCCCGACCCCGGGAAGTCGTAGGCCTCGTCCAGATAACGGAAAAGATGATACAACATGGTTGTCTATCGTTTGTTTTCAATGTAGGATGCAAAGTCGCGGCGCACCTCCTCGCGGTCGTCGAAGTGGTGCTTCACGTCGCCGACGATCTGGTAGGTCTCGTGCCCCTTGCCGGCGATGAGGATCACGTCGCCGGGCCGCGCAAGCACGACGGCCGTGCGGATCGCCTCGGCGCGGTCGGCCAGGCGCAGGTAGCGCGCCCCGGGCTCCAGCCCGGCGACCATCTCGTCGAGGATCGCCTCGGGGTCCTCGTGGCGCGGGTTGTCCGAGGTGAAGATCGCCGTCGTGGCGTACTTCACGGCGATCTGCGCCATCTCGGGGCGCTTCGTGCGGTCGCGGTCGCCGCCGCAGCCGCAGACCACCAGCAGCTGCTGCTGCGGCGTGCGCAGCTCGTCGATCGTCTGGATGACATTCTCCAGCGCATCGGGCGTGTGGGCGTAGTCCACGACGGCCGTCGTGCCGTTCGACGCGCGGATGACCTCGAAACGGCCGCTCACGGCGTGCAGCGTGCTCAACACGCGCAGCACCTCGTCGCGGTCGAGCCCCAGCAGTACGGCGGCGCCGTAGACGGCCGTCAGGTTGTAGGCGTTGAAGCGCCCGAGCAGCCCGACCCACAGCTCGCGCCCGTCGAGGCGCAGCAGCATGCCGTCGAGGTGCATCTCGACGATCCGGCAGCGGAAGTCGGCCATCGCACGCAGCGAGTAGGTGTGCACCTCGGCGCGGGTGTTCTGCACCATGACGCGGCCGTTGCGGTCGTCCGTGTTCGTCAGGGCGAAGGCCCCCTTGGGCAGGTGGTCGAAGAAGAGCTTCTTGGCCCGGATGTACTCGGCGAAGGTCTTGTGGTAGTCGAGGTGGTCGTGCGTGATGTTCGAGAAGATGCCGCCCGCAAAGTCGAGGCCCCGCGTGCGCTCCTGTACGATGGCGTGCGACGAGCACTCCATGAAGCAGAATTCGCACCCGGCATCGGCCATCTCGCGCATCAGGGCGTTCAGGCGGATCGAGTCGGGCGTCGTGTGCGTTGCCGGCAGCGTGCGCTCCTCGATGCGGTAGACCACCGTCGAGATGAGCCCCGCACGGTAGCCCATCGCCCGCACCAGATCGAAGAGCAGCGTCACGGTCGTGGTCTTGCCGTTCGTGCCGGTGATGCCGACGAGCTTCAGCTCGCGGCTCGGATGGTCGTAGAAGGCCGCGGCCATGTCGGCCATCGCCCCCTGCGAGTCCTTCACGACGACGAAGGTCACCCCCGCGGGGCGCTCTTCGGGCAGGCGCTCGCAGACCACCGCCGCGGCCCCCGCCGTGACGGCCGCCCCGATGAAGGCGTGGCCGTCGCACTGCGTGCCGGGCACGGCGAAGAAGCAGCAACCCGCCGCCGCGGCCCGCGAATCGTAGACGAGCGACCCGACGGCGACCTGCGGATCACCCCAGATCGCCTCAACGGGCGTACTTTCAAGCAGTTCGGATAGTGTTTTCATCTCTCAGTGTCAATTCAAGGTTATGCTGACCGTCGCTCCGGGCGAGATGCGCTGCCCGGCGGCGATGCTCTGTCTTGTCACGGCCCCCTCGCCCGAGAAGCGGACGTGCAGCCCGCGGCTCTCGAGCAGGAAGAGGGCATCCTTCAGCCCCATGCCCCGCACGTCGGGCATCACGCTCCGGTCGTCGGGCAGCGAGGCGATCGTCACCTCGGCGAGGCTGTCCACCGTCGCGCGGCCCCAGCCCGTGCGGCGGTCGTAGTCGACGTCGGGCGAGAGCCGTCCCGCCACGCGGCGGATCTGGGCGATCTCCCCGCCCTTGATCCGCTCGGGATAGCGGCGCGGACCCTGCCGCTCGAGGCGTCCATACCACTCCTGCCCGCGGTTGTAGATGTAGTCCACCAGGCGCTTGACGACCGGGCCCGCGAGCGGACCGCCGTAGTAGACCTTGCCGGCCTGTGCGCGCGTCTCGATGGTGGTCAGCACCGTGTAGCGGGGTTCGTCGGCCGGGAAGAAGGCGATCATCGAACCCAGGTAGTGGCGCCCGGGCTCCCTGCGCGGCTCGGTGATCTGCGCCGTTCCGGTCTTCGCGGCGACGCGCACGTAAGTCGTGTCGCGGAAGAAGGCGCTCGCCGTACCCCGCGTGCAGACCGCCTGGAGGCAGCGGTTCACCTCGCGCAGCGTCGACCGCGAGCAGATCGACGAGGCGATCGTGCGGCTCTCGAAGCGCTCCTCGACGCGGTCGTCGCGCCGCAGCTCGCGGATCAGCACCGGCGAGATCATCCGCCCGCCGTTGGCGATGGCGTTGTAGAAGGTAATCATCTGGATCGGGGCCAGCTTCACGCGGTAGCCGTAGGCCATCTTCACGAGCATCACGCCGGGGTCGGCGACCTTCCAGTCGCGGGTGATCTCGGGCTGCCGCTCGCCGAGGCGCTCCAGCCCGACGGTCTCGCCCAGGTGGAGCTGCTCGTGCAGGAAGCGGCTGTAGTCGAACTTCCTGCCCGTGGCGCCGTAGCGGTCCCAGACCGCTTCGGCGAAGTAGACGTTCGAGGAGGCGGCCACGGCCTGCCGGAAGTCGATGACGTGATCGCCGCGGTGCGAGTCGCGGATGTTCGTCGCGGGACCGATCTTGACCGGGTCGCCGTTGTGCACGTCGTAGGTCGTCTCGGGCGACATGTGCGCGTCGTCGAGCAGCAGCAGCATCGACGCCAGCTTGAAGGTCGAACCGGGCTCCATGCAGCGGCCCAGCGCGTAGTTCTCGCGTTCGGAGTAGCTGCCGTCGCTGTTGCGCCCGAGGTTCGCCAGGGCGAGAATCTCGCCCGTGCGGGTCTCCATGACGATGGTCGTGCCCCACGTGGCGTTCTGCCGCTCGAGCTGGCTCCGCAGCGCCCTGTCGGCCACATCCTGAATATCCAGGTCGAGCGTCGTCACCACGTTCAGCCCGTCCTCGGGCTCCTCGTGCCCGGCCCCGGCCACCCGGCCGTAGAAGCCGCGCGCGATGCGCTGCCGCACGGCCACGCCGTCGCGGCCTGAAAGCTCGCGGCGGTAGCTGTCCTCGATGCCGTAGTTGCCGAAGAGGGTCTTGCCCGAGTCGTCGGGACGGCCGATGTAGCCCTTGTCGCCGATCGTGCGGCGGGCCAGCTCGCCCTGCGGGTAGACGCGGTCGTCGCGCTCGACAAGGCGGTAGACCATGCCCATGTTCCAGTTCAGCAGCGGATAGCGGCGCAGCGTCTGCCACTCGGCGTAGTCCACCTCGCGCGGGAAGATGTTGACGAGCGTATGGTCGCGGATCGTGTCGTAGATGCGTTCGGTCACGGTCGCCTCGCCGCGGATCCAGTCCACGAGCCGGGCGAAGAGCCCCTCCGAGCGGTAGTAGGTCGTGTCGCGTTCGTTGGTCAGGCGGTAGTTGTTGCGGGCGTGGCTCTGCTTCTCCCTAAAAAAACGGGCGTACTCCGCGGCGGAACGGTCCTTGAAGTAGGCCGAAAGAAGCTTGGCGAGCGAATCGCTCTGCTCGCGAAACCGCTTCGTGTCGGCCAGTCCGTCCGACGCGAAGTCGAAGGCCGCCTGGTAGCGGAAGATCGAGACGGCCAGCGGCTCGCCGTCGCGCGAGAGGATCGCGCCCCGGCGCGCGGGGATCACCTCCTCGGTGAAGATGCGGTTCGAGAGGCGCGCGGCGTTGTAGGCCACCTCGCCGCTGAAGAGCTGCACCCACAGCAGCCGCAGAAACACGACGGCTCCCGCGAGGATGAACAGCACGTAGAGCAGCCGCACCCGCAGCAGGATGTCGCTCTTGATCTTCGACGGTTCGCGTTTCATGTTCAGTTGTCGATGATTTCACCCGGTGCGGGCGGGTCCTGGAGGTCGATGCCGCGGCGGCGCAGCTCCTCGACGACGGCCGAGTGGGTCGTGCGGCTGAAACGCTGCTCCTCGAGGCGGATCGACCGTTCGCGCAACAGCTGCACCTCGCGTTCGAGCCGCGAGTACTTCATGTCCAGATGCAGCGACCAGAACATCGCCATGATGCTCAACAGGAACATCCCGGCGATGCAGGCCATGTAGGGGTAGTACTGCGAGACACCCCGGCGCAGCAGGATCGTCCCCGAGACCAGCTGCCAGAAGGTGCTCGACGCCCGGCGCGCGGCCTTGCGGCGGCGCTCCTCCTCGGCTTCGCGCTCGGCGGCCTCCCGCTCCTCGTCCTCGCGCAGGTCGTCGTCGGCCTCTCCCCGCTCCATGCGGCGCACCTCGCGCCGGATGCGGCGGGCCAGCTCGGCCTCGGCCTCGCGCCGCGCCTGCTCCTCGGGGGAGACGGGATCGAATTCGTGGTCCTGCAGCATGGTCATCCTCTCTTGACGGCGGCGCGCAGTTTGGCCGAGCGCGACCGGGGGTTGCGCTCCAGCTCTCCGGCCGCGGGAACCACGGCCTTGCGCGTCAACACCTCGAACGGCGCCTGCGGCCGTCCGTAAAAATCCTTTGCGACCTCTCCGGTGAAGTTGCCGCTGCGCAGGAAGTTCTTCACCAGCCGGTCCTCGAGCGAGTGGTAGGAGATGACCACCAGCCGCCCGCCGGGCCGCAGCACCTTGAGGCTCTGCTCGAGGGCCATCTTCAGCGCCTCCATCTCGCCGTTGACCTCGATGCGCAGCGCCTGGAAGAGCTTGGTCAGGAACTTCGCTCCGTCGCGTTTCGGCGTGCAGGGCTGCACGGCGGCAACCAGCTGCGCCGTCGTCGCGATCGGCTCTGCGGCGCGCGCCCGCACGAGGCATCCGGCCACCTTCCACGGGGTCTCCACCTCGCCCCAGTCGCCCACGACGCGCGTCAGCTCCTCCACCGTGTAGCCGTTGACCACGTCGGCGGCCGTCAGCCGTCCGCGCCGGTTCATGCGCATGTCGAGCGGCGCCTCGCCGCGGAACGAGAAGCCCCGCTCCACATCGTCGAAGTGGTGCGACGAGACGCCCAGATCGGCCAGGATGCCGTCCACCTGCCGCACGCCCCGCAGCCGCAGTGCCCCGCGCAGAAAGCGGAAATTGCTCTCCACATAGCAGAAGCGGGGATCGTCGGGACAGTTCGCGCGCGTGTCGGCATCTTGATCGAAGCCGTAGAGCCGCCCCCGGGGCCCGAGCAGCGAGAGAATCCACCGCGAGTGGCCGCCTCCGCCGAACGTCAGGTCGGCATAGACCCCGTCGGGCCGCACGTCGAGCAGCCGCACGGACTCCTCGAGCAGGACGGGAACATGGTATTCGGGTGCCATCATTTCGATAAGGTCGATTTGGGCGTAAAGTTAGCGTTTTTTCAAAAAAGAATACCTATATTTGCCGTTATAAATTTTTTTCCGCACGTTTCCATGCCCCAGATAGACATCGGCGCCGTACTGAAAGCCAAGGCCCCGCGGCTGGCCCGCTGGATTCCCCGACCGGCGGTAGGGTGGCTGCGCCGCACGATCCACGAAAAGGAGATCAACCACATCCTGCAACACTACTGGTCGCTCCCGCCGCAGGAGTTCATCCGCGCCTGCTTCCGGCAGTGGCAGGTGAGCTACTCGATCGAGGGGCTCGAAGGGCTCGATCCCGCGGGCCGCTACCTCTTCGTCTCGAACCACCCCTTCGGCGGGATGGACGGCATGATGCTGGCCGACAAGCTCATCGACCGCTTCGGCGATGTGCGCGTGGTGGTCAACGACCTGCTGATGTACGTCGAGCCGCTCCGGCCGCTCTGGATTCCGGTCAACAAGCACGGCGCGCAGAACGCGGCCTACGCCCGCAAGATGGAGGAGGAGTTTTTCGGCGAGCGGCAGATCCTGACCTTCCCGGCGGGGCTCTGCTCGCGCCGCATCGACGGCTGCGTGGCCGACCCCGAATGGAAGATCAGCTTCCTGAAGAAGGCTTACGCCTCGCAGCGGCAAATCGTGCCGGTCTTCGTCGAGGGGCGGCTCTCGAACTTCTTTTACCGCATCGACCGCCTGCGCAAACGGCTGGGCATCAAGTTCAACATCGAGATGCTGTGGCTGCCCGACGAGATGTTCTCGCAGCAGGGCAAGCACTTCCGCATCGTCGTGGGCGACCCGATTCCCATGGCGGAGCTGCAGAGCGCCGGTTCGCTGCGCGAGCAGGCGGAGTATGTACGCAAAAAGGCGTATTTTCTGGAAAAAAAGCTCTCCTCCGCGACACAATAGCTGCAAAAAACGGTATTTTTGCAGCGGATATGCAAAGTAAAACCATGAAACCCATCATCCCGCCCGTCGACCGGGAGTTGCTGCGCGCCGAGCTCACGCCCGAACGCAAGGTCCGCGACACGAACAAGGCCGGCAACGAAATCTACGTCTTCTCGGCGGCGGAGTGTCCGTCGCTCATGCGCGAAGTGGGCCGCCTGCGCGAGGAGGCCTTCCGCGGCGCCGGGGGCGGCACGGGCGAGGAGGTGGACATCGACGAGGAGGACACGGCCGGCGACGGCTACTACCAGCTCATCGTCTGGGACCCGGCGGCCGAACAGATCGTGGGCGGCTACCGCTTCATCGTCTGCACGACGCCGAACCCGCGCCACCTCTCGACCGAGCACTACTTCCGCTTCAGCGACCGTTTCCGCCGCAAATACCTGCCCCACACGATCGAACTGGGACGCTCGTTCGTGCAGCCCGCCTACCAGGCCCGCGCCAACGCCAAGAGCATCTACGCGCTGGACAACCTCTGGGACGGCATCGGCGCCCTGATCGTGTTGAGCCCCCGCTCGAAATACCTCTTCGGCAAGGTCACCATGTACACGAGCTACAAGACCGTGGCGCGCAACGCCCTGATCTGGTTCCTGCGCCGCTACTTCCCCGACCGCGAGGGGCTCGTCGAGGGCATCCATCCGCTGCGGCTCGATCTGGACGACCCCTACTACGAGGAGCTCTTCCACGGCGAAACCTACATGGACAACTACCGCATCCTGATCCAGAAGATCCGCGAGTTCAACGAGAACATCCCGCCGCTGATCAACGCCTACATGAACCTGTCGCCCACGATGCGGGTCTTCGACACGGTGTCGAACCCCGATTTCGGCGACGTGGAGGAGACGGGCATTCTGGTGACGATCCGCGACATCTATCCCGAAAAACGGCAGCGCTACACCCGCTGGAAGGGGTGGCGGGCCAACCTCAAGCACCGCCGCGAGGAGTTCGGCGAACAGCTGCGCGAGCACCTCGAACGCATCAGGAGCGAGCGCGACAGAAAGCGCGCGGAATGGTCGTAGGTGCCCTTTCCGGTCCGCTCTTTTCCGGCCCGCCCTTCCGGTCCGCTCTTTCCCGGCCCGCTCCGCATGGCGGCCGGCACAAAAAAACTCCGCACGAGGCGGAGTCCAGGCAAACAATTGTTTAACTAATATCACCGACGGTGACCGGAACGTGTCATTCGTCCGTCTCGGTGTTGTCAGAAGAGGAGGAGTCGGCCGTGCCGCACTTCTCTTTGGTGCAATCTCCCTTGCAATCACCATCCTTCTCGGCCTTCTCCTCCTGTGTGGTACTCTCTTCCGTAGCGGACTCGGGTGCAGGGGCAGCCACCTCCTGCTTCTCGGGTTCCGTCGATTCGGGCTGTTGAGCGAATGCCATGCCGCCTGCCGTCAGCATCAGCGCCGCCATCATCACAACTCTCTTTTTCATGGCTCTCAAAATTAAGGTTAGACTTCCGTTTTCGGGGCCGAACCGCTTTCGCGACGGCCTTTGCCCTGAAAGGATTCAAGCCATGTGCCATGATGGCAAAACAAGCATAAAACCTTGTTTTACAATGTATTGCATAAAACAAAGCAATCCTGCCGCACTGTGGAAAAGTGTGGAACGAAGGTGTGAAATGTGGATTTTTTCCACACCCGGGGCGGCTACTCGATGCCGTAGAGGTGCAGTTTGTTGTAGAGGGTCTTGCGGTCGATGCCGAGCAGTTTCGCGGCCTGCGACTTGTTGCCGCCCGCCGCAGCGAGGGCCCGGCGGATCTGCTCCTCCTCGCCGGCGGGATCGCGCAGCGAGAGGGTGGAGGAGGCTCCGCCCCCGGCAATCTCGGCCGGAAGTTCGCGGCAGGTAACGTACTCGTCCTGCGCAAGCAGCGTCGCCGACATGACGACATTCTTCAGCTGCCGCAGGTTGCCCGGCCAGTCGTAGCGCGTGAGGGCCGCCGCAGCCGCGGCGTCGAAGCCCACGAGGTGCTTGTCCAGCTCGCGGTTGGCCTGGTCGAGGAAGAAGTCGGCGAAGAGCAGGACATCCTCGGGCATTTCGCGCAGGCACGGCATGCGCAGCGTGAATTCGTTGATCCGGTGGTAGAGGTCGGCGCGGAACGTGCCGCGGGCGATGGCCGCTTCGAGGTCCTCGTTCGTCGCCGCCACGAGGCGGATGTCGACCGGAATCTCGCGCGTGCTGCCCACGGGGCGGATGCGCCGCTCCTGCAGGGCGCGCAGCAGCTGCACCTGCGTCTCGTAGGTGAGGTTGCCCACCTCGTCCAGGAAGAGCGTCCCGCCGTTGGCGGCCTCGAAGGCGCCCGTCTTGTCGTTCAGCGCCCCGGTGAAGGAGCCCTTGACGTGGCCGAAGAACTCCGAGGCGGCCAGCTCGCGCGGGATGGCCCCGCAGTCGACCGCCACGAAGGGCTTGCCGGCCCGCTTGCTGCTGCGGTGGATGAGCTGCGCGACATGCTCCTTGCCCGTGCCGCTGGCGCCGTTGACCAGCACCGACATGTTGGTCGGGGCCACGAGCCGCACGTACTCGTACAGCCGCCGCGAAGCGTCGCTGTGCCCCTCGATGTAGTTGAGCGCCGCAGGTTCCCGTTTCGCGCCGAGCGCCGAGCCCTTGGCTGCGGCCGCCGGCTCCGTCGCCGCACCGGGTGCCGGCGTGTCGATCGCCTCGCGGATCTTCTTGAGCAGCTCGTCGGGATTGACCGGCTTGGCCACGTAGTCGCGAGCCCCGAGCTTCATGCTGCGCACGGCATTCTGAATCTCGGCGTAGCTCGTCATGACGATCACCGGCTCGCGGCGCCCGCGCTCGGCCAGCCATTGCAGCAGGGCGATGCCGTCCTCGTCCGGAAGGCGCATGTCGCTCAACACGAGGGCATACTCCTGCTTCCCGAGCGCCGTGCGGGCCGCCGACACGCTGCCGGCCGTCTCCACGTCGAAGCCCCGCTTCGAGAGCCACGTGCGCAGCATCAGCGCGAAGGTGGTGTCATCGTCTACGATCAGAATCCGTTCCATAACGTCGCAAAGATAGGAAAAGCCGACGGCAAATCCAAGTCCGCCGGCGGTCGGGTGCCTTGCTCACACGGCCGGATCGGCGGCCTGCGCGGCGGCCCGGGCGACTATCGCGTCGATGCGCCCGAGCGCGGCCTGCAGCCCGCTCCGCAGGGCGGGGTCGATTTCGCCGTCGAAACGCTCGGCCCGCCGCAGCACGGCGGCGATCTCCGCGGCACCGATCATCGTGAAGATGGGCAGCATCTTGTGCGCCACGGCCTTCAGCGCGGCGGCATCTTCCGCCTCGAGGGCTCGCCGCAGCGCCCCGGCATTGGCCCCGGTCTGCTCGGCAAAGGAGGCGACGATGCTCCGCGCCGCCTCGGGATCATCGCCCGCATAGGCCGTCAGGGCTCCGAAATCGACCCCGTCGCCCGATGCCGGGGACTCCGCGGCCGGAGCGTCCGCCCCGCCGGCGGGTGCCGCAGCCTCTTCGCTGCCTCCTCCCGTCGCGGCGCGGATCGCGGCAAGCAGTTCGCCGCCGGAGAAGGGCTTGCGCAGACAGGCCGCGAAACCCCGGGCGGCAAAGTCGGCGGGGCGCATCTCCCCGCGGGCCGAGACCGCCACGACGGGCAGCGACGCATCGACCCGGTGCACGGCGTCCAGCACGCTGAAGCCGTCGGCCGAGGGCATCTGAATGTCGGTCAGCACCAGGTCGAAACGGCTCTCCGCGACGATCCGGCCGACGTATTCGGGATAGGCGCAGCTCTCGGTCTCGATTCCTGCCCGACGGCACATCGCCGCCGTCATCTCGAGCTGCAGCGGATCGTCGTCCACGAGCAGCACGCGCAGCCCCGGGCGTACCTCGCTCTCCGACACGGCCGCCGCAGGTGCCGCCCCCGCATCGCCCGCCGCCCCGACCGGCACCGAGACGATGAAGCGGCTCCCCTCGCCGAGACGGCTCTCAAGCGAGATGGTGCCTCCCAACAGCTTGACGAGCCGGTCGACGATCGACAGTCCGAGGCCGAAGCCGTCGACGCCCTGCGCCGAGCGCAGCCGCACGAACTCTCCGAAAATCCGCTCCTTCTCCTCGCGGGCGATGCCGCGGCCCGTATCGCGCACGGAGAAGATCAGCCGTCCGTCGGAGAGATCGACCCGCACCGTGACGGAGCCCCGGTCGGTAAATTTCAGGGCATTGGAGAGGAGGTTTTCGGCGATCTGACGGATGCGCACGGCATCGCCCGTAACCCCGGTTGCGGCCGCCGGCGTGGCGTCGAGGTGCAGTTCGAGCCCCTTGGCCGCCGCCTGCGCGGCGAATCCCGAGAGGATCGTCTCGAAGAGCTGCGCGGGATTGAAGGCCACGGTGTTGACCTCCATCTTGTTGATATCGAGCCGGTAGAAGTCCAGCAGGCTGTTGACCAGCCGCAGCAGGTGTTCCGACGACTCCTTCATGTTGTGCAGGTAGAGCTCCTCGCGCTTGCCGCCCGTCAGGCGCGAGAGCAGGTCGATGTAGCCCATCACGGAGCCCAGCGGCGCCTTGATGTCGTGCGTGATGGCCAGCATCAGCTTTTCGCGGGCCGCCAGCAGCGCCTCGTTGTCGCGGTTGGCACGCTCCAGGGCGCGGCGGTAGCGGTTGCTGCGGTTGACGTCGCGCCACAGGACGGCCACGAAGATGAGCATAAGCAGCACGGCCGCCGTGGTGATGCCCCCGAGCACCTGCGACGAACGGCGCCTCAACGCCGCATTGCGTTCGATGCGCCGCATGATAAAACCGGTATCCTCCGCCTCGTAGTCCATGATCAGGCGGTAGATCTTCTCGTTGACCAGTTCGTTGTTGTAGCGCAGCTGCTGTCCCTGGCGCCACGCCTTGTCGTAGATGCCCAGCCGCTCACTCGTGACGCTGTCCTGCAGGGCCCGCAGTACCAGGGCGATCGTATCCTTGACCGCCTGCGGCGAGACCGCACCGACGAATTCGCGCCGGGAGATGACGATGCTCGAATCCTCCTGCCGCGGGCTGAACAGATCGGCCAGCCGCCGGAAAAACCGCCGCTTGCTCCGCGGCACGGAGACCGTGTCGGAGAGCACGACACTGCGCAGGACGAGCGACGTGTCGGCCCCGCCAAGCAAGTCGTCCCCTTCGAGCAGCTGGCGGATGTTCTTGTCGAGCAGGCTCGCCGTACCGGCCGAACGGATCGACCGCCGCAGGCTCATCGTGCGCCGCTCCTTGTCGGCAATCAGCCGCACGATGCTGTCCAGCCGCAGCGTCTGGAGCGAATCGGTATCGTCCGAGAGTCCGCGCAGCGAGTCGATGCAGGCGCGGACGGTGCGCAGCTCGCGGTGGTAACGCTCCTCGTAGGACTGGTAGCCGGCGATCATGAGCTGTCCGTAGCTCTCGGCCTGGTAGAGGTGGTAAAGGGTCTGGTTCACGGCCCGGCGCTTGACCTGCAGCAGCGCGTAGTTCTCGCCCGGGGCCGCGATGTGGATCATGGCGCGGTAGGCATAGCCCACCGCGAGGATGCAGACGACCACGAGGACGACATACCCCGTCACGATCTTCGTCTTGACGAATTTCGACTCCTTCTTCTCTTGTTTGCCCGCTTTCATCTTCCAAAGATACGAAAAGTAAGCGCCGGGACAAACAAAAATCCCGTTTTCCGAGGAGGCCGCCTGCGAGCCAACGACTTCCCGCGGCGCCGCACACGCGAAAACCGGCCGCCCGGCCCGCCCGCCACCGCAGCCGCATGGTCAAATGGAGCAGACAGACTGCCGGATGCCTCAACCGCACGGTCACCTGCCGCCGACATACAGATACGAAGACGGCACCCTTCATCGGAAGGATGCCGTCCCGTTTGCCACGACCGGAGCCGCTATTGCAGCTCGAGCTTACAGGGCGAATACATCAGCACGCCCTGCAGGCGCGTTGCCTCGCGCACCCGACCGTACTCCTTCATCATGTCGCCCAGTTCGGAGCGCAGGAATGCCGTGCGGACGCTCGCGCTCAGCGACGAGAAGAGGGCCGCAATGCCCGTCGGGGCCTCCAGCACCTCCGTGATACGGTAGTTGTCACCCAGTCCGGCCTTGTCGACGGCCTGCGCGATGGCCATCTTCAGTCCGCCGCAGGCATCCACGAGCCCGATTCCGAGGGCATCTTCGCCCGACCATACGCGGCCGCCGGCGATCTCGAGCACGCGGTCGATATCGAGGTTGCGCCCCTGGGCCACGTTGTTCGTGAAGGTTGCATAGACCTTGTCCACGCCGCGCATGATCGTCGCCCGCTCGGTCGGCGTCAGGGGAGCCAGCTGTCCCATGCCGGCCGAGGTGTTGCTCTTCACGCCGTCGAGCGTGATGCCCAGCTTGTTCTTCAGCGCGTCGCGCGTGTCGAGGTACATGCCGAACACGCCGATCGAACCGGTCAGCGTCAGCCGGTCGGCAACAATCACGTCGGCCGGGCAGGAGATGTAGTACCCGCCGCTGGCGGCGTAGGAGCCCATCGACACGATGACGGGCTTCTCGGCCCGCAGCAGCTCGATCTCGCGCCAGATCACATCCGACGCCAGGGCGCTGCCGCCCGGCGAGTTGACACGCAGCACGACCGCCTTGACCTTTTCGTCGGCGCGCACGCCGGCGAGCGTCCGGGCCAGCGAATTGCCGTAAATTTCGGGACCGTAGCCCTCGCCGTCGACGATCTGACCCTCGGCATAGACGATGGCCACCTCGTCGGCCGAGACGTTCTTCAGGTCGGCACCCACCTGCGAGGCGTACTCGCCCAGCGTCACGAAGCGGTATTCGCCCTGTGCGTCGGGCTCGACGCCCAGTTCGGCGAAGACGTCGTTCATCTGATCCTCATAGAGCAGTCCGTCGACAAAGCGGTTCTCGAGCGCCTCTTCGGGCAGCGAAACCTCCAGCCGGTCGGTCAGCCGGTTCAACTCCGCCGGGTCGATCCCCCGGGCCTCGGCCACCGTCGAGGAGATCGTCCCCCACATCGAGTTGACGAGCTCCTGCATCTGTTCGCGGTTGGCATCCGACATCCGGTTCATGATGTAGGGCTCCACGGCGCTCTTGTACCTGCAGGCCGTCGGACGGAAGACCTCGGCCCTGATGTCGAGCTTGTCGAGCAGCCCCTTGTAGAACATCAGGTTAAAGGAGAGTCCCGACCAGTCGATCATCCCTTCGGGCTGCATGTAGATGCGGTCGGCCGCCGTAGCCAGGTAGTACTGCCCCTGCGAATAGACCTCGTTGTAGGAGACGACGAACTTGCCGCTCTTGCGGAACTCCCCGATTGCGCCGCGCAGCTCCTCGAGCAGCGCCGTGCCCGTAACGCCGCCGCGGCCGTTCATGCGCAGGTAGATGCCCTTGATGCGGGGATCGGCCGCAGCCGCCTCGATGGCGCGCAGCGCCCGGAAGAGCGGCAGCTGCGGCGTGGTCTCCATCGTGGTGAAATCGATGCCCGCAAGGGGATTCGTCGAGGGCGAGTCGGTGAGCAGCTCCGAAAAGTCGATCTTCAGCACGCTCTCCGGAAGGACCGCCACGCTCTTCTCCATCGTGAGCGATCCGACGATTCCCAGAATGGCGAACAGCCAGAGGAAGAATACCACGACCGATCCCACGACAAAGGCGAGCAGTCCGGCGAGAAATGTCTTGATGAAATTCATAATGCGTTCCGTATTTTGTGTGTTAGTTCTCCGCTTGGTACTACAAAGATAATGATATTTCCTGAAAAACAAATAAAATTTATCGTTTTTCGATAAAATAATTTTTCATTTTATATGGAATCGCGGAAAATAACGTTATCTTTGCCGTAAACAAACCTTACAACGTATGGAACAGCAGATCAAACGGCTGCTCGAACAGGTGGTCCACCCCGAAACGGGAAAGGACCTCGTGACGAGCGGTTTCGTGGAGCATATCGGGGCTGCCGACGGCAAGGCGACCGTCGTGCTGCGCTTCGCCAAGAGCCATGACCCCTTTGCGGTGAAGATCAAGAACCAGGTCGAGGCGCTGCTGCGGGAGGCCCTCCCGGGCACCGAGGTGCTCGTCGTCGTCAAGGAGGGCGGACAGCCCCCGCGTCCGGAACCCAAGCTGAAAACCGCAACGGGCGCCATCGCCCGCATCATCGCCGTCGCCTCGGGCAAGGGCGGCGTGGGCAAGTCGACCGTCACGGCCAACCTGGCCGTCGCCCTGCGCAACATGGGCTTCCGCGTCGGCGTGCTCGACGCCGACATCTACGGTCCTTCGCAACCCAAGATGTTCGGCGTGGAGGGCTACCTGCCCGAAGCCGTCGAGGAGGAGGGCGTCGACCGCATCATCCCGGCCGAGGCCGGCGACATCCGCCTCATGTCGATCGGTTTCTTCATCAAGCCGACCGACGCGCTGCTGTGGCGCGGCGCCATGGCGACCAACGCCCTCAAGCAGCTCATCCACCAGACGAAGTGGGGCACGCTGGACTTCCTGCTGCTGGACCTGCCTCCCGGCACGGGCGACGTGCACCTGTCGATCATCAACGAACTCAGGATCGACGCTGCGGTGATCGTCTCGACGCCGCAGCAGGTGGCCGTGGCCGACGTGCTGCGCGGCGTGGAGATGTTCCGCAACCCCAACGTGCAGATTCCCGTCGCGGGCATCATCGAGAACATGGCGTGGTTCACGCCCGAGGAGCTGCCCGACCACCGCTACTACCTCTTCGGACGGGGCGGTGCGCGCCGCTTTGCCGAGGAGCACGGCGTGGACTTCCTGGGCGAGGTGCCCATCGTGCAGTCGATCATGGAGGGGAGCGAGGAGGGCCGTCCCGCGGCCGGCATCGACCCGCGCGTGGAGAAGTGCTACCGCGAGATTGCCGATAAGATTGTCGGCAAGGTGATGAAAAGTTGATGACAACCTGTTCGGAACCCTGTTGAAAAGTGACGATAAAAAATGAAAACTCCGGGGTCGAAAAGTTGCTTTTTCCGAAAAGAAGCGGGTATATGCAAAATTTCCGCGCCGCCAAAAAAAGTTTTCACTTTTTACCGTCCGCCCAAACGAGGCCCACAGGGCATGGAATGTTGAGAAAAAGAGGCTGTCGAAATGTTGAAAAGCTTTTTCATAAATTGTCGATTTCTTATTTTTTCTTTTGATTTTCAGAAAAATAAAAGAAAATAATATCAAAAGGAAAACGGCAATCTGTTGAAAAAGAAAAAAACTAAAAAGTTGTGCACACTTTCAACACCCTTTATTTCTTTTCTTATTTCATTATTAAAATTAACTTGAATTAAAAAATAAAAAGAAAAGCAAGCGATGAAGGTCGATAACTCCGCGGAGCTCCGCCGCCGCATCGAAGCGCTCAAGCGCGAAAAGCGAGCCGTGATCCTGGCGCACTACTACACGAGGCCCGAAGTGCAGCAGATCGCCGACTTCCTCGGCGACTCGCTCGCCCTCTCGGTCAAGGCGCAGTCGGTCGATGCCGACATCATCCTCTTTGCCGGCGTGCACTTCATGGCCGAGACGGCCAAGGTGCTCTGCCCCGACAAGAAGGTGCTCATCCCCTGCCCCGAGGCGGGCTGCTCGCTCGCCGAGTCGTGCGACGCAAAGGACTTTGCCGCCTTCAAGAGCCGCTACCCCGGCTACCGGGTGGTCTCCTATGTCAATACGACGGTCGGCGTCAAGGCGCTGACGGATGTCTGCTGCACCTCGTCGAACGCCCTGAAGGTCGTCGAGTCGATCCCCGCCGACGTGCCCGTCATCTTCGCTCCGGACCGCAACCTCGGCTCCTATATCCAGAAGCTGACCGGACGGCAGAACATGGTGCTGTGGAACGGCGCCTGCCACGTGCACGAGGAGTTCTCGCTCGAGAAGCTGCTGGCGCTCAAACGCGAGCATCCCGGGGCGAAGGTCGTCGTGCACCCCGAGTGCCGCTCCTACATCGTCGAGGTGGCCGACTTCGTGGGCTCCACGGCGGCGATCCTCGACTACTGCGGAGCGTGCGGCGCCGACGAGTTCATCGTCGTGACCGAGTCGGGCATCCTCGCCGAGATGAAGCGGCGCTACCCCGGCAAAAGCTTCATCCCGGCACCTCCCGACGACGAAAGCTGCGCCTGCAACAACTGCAAGTACATGAAGATGGTGACGCTGGAGAACATCGCCGCGTGCCTCGAAAACGAGGCCCCGGAGATCACGCTCGACGAGGAGGTGCGGCGGGCGGCCGAGCGGTCGATCCGCAACATGATCGCCATCCGGTAAATCTTAAGAATCAAACCAAAACCAAACGACAAACCGTATCGTACATGAAGAGACTCTTTTTACTTTTGGCTGCGGCGTGCGTGACGCTGACGGCCGCGGCGGACGAGGGCATGTGGATGCTGCCCTACCTGCAGCGCATGAACATCAAGCAGATGAAGGAGCGCGGCTGCAAACTTTCGGCCGAGGAGATCTACAGCGTGAACCACTCCTCGCTCAAGGATGCCGTCGTCGTCTTCGGCGGCGGCTGCACGGGCGAGATCGTCTCGCCCGAGGGTCTGCTCTTTACCAACCACCACTGCGGCTACGCCTCGATCCAGAGCCTCTCGTCGGTCGAGCACGACTACCTGAAGTATGGCTTCTGGGCGATGTCGAATGCCGAGGAGCTGCCCGCTCCGGGGCTCGAGGTGCGCTTCGTGCGCCGGATTGCCGACGTGACACCCGACATCGTGGGCAACGTCCCCTCGACGGCCGGTGAGGAGGAGTATGCCCGCATCACCGGGGAGAACATCGCCGCGCTGCGGGAGCGCCTGCAGCAGGAGAACCCCGGCATGGAGGTCGAGATCAAATCCTTCTTCGGCGGCAACCAGTTCTTCGCGTTCGTCATGGAGGTCTACACGGATGTCCGTCTGGTGGGCACGCCCCCCTCGTCGATCGGCAAGTTCGGCGGGGATACCGACAACTGGATGTGGCCGCGCCATACGGGCGATTTCTCGATCTTCCGCGTCTATGCCGGACCGGACAACCGTCCGGCGGACTATTCGCCCGAAAACCGCCCCTACAGGGCCGAGAAATACCTCAAGGTCTCGCTCGGCGGATACGACCGCGGCGACTTCGCCATGGTGATGGGCTTCCCCGGCTCGACCGAGCGTTACATGACCTCCTACGAGATCGACAACCTGCTCGGATCGGAGAATCCGCAGCGCATCTTCATCCGCGGCGAGCGGCAGGCGATCCTCTGGAAGGACATGATGGCCGACGATGCCGTGCGCATCCAGTACGCCTCGAAATACGCCCGTTCGTCGAACTACTGGAAGAATTCGATCGGCATGTCGCGCGGGCTGGAGAAACTCGGCGTAAAGGCCCGCAAGCAGGCGCAGGAGGCGTCGTTCCAGGCCTGGGCCGAAAAGAATACGCTGCCCGAGGAGGGATACATCGACGCGCTGGAGAAGATCCGCCGCGCCGAGGAGGCGGGCGGTCCGGTCTATGCCGGGGTGCAGTACCTAACGGAGGCGTTCCTCGCGGCCGTCGAGGTGCTGTCGCCCGTCCGACAGTTCATCGACACGAAGACGATGACCCTGCGCGACAGCCTCGGGGACGTCGAGGCCCTCAAGGCGCAGATGGCCGACTGGTACAGGGACTACAATCCGGCCACGGACCGCAAGGTGGCCCGGCGCATGCTGACGATCGCCCGCGAGCAGATGAAGCAGCTGCCGTCGTTCTATGCGGAAAAGGTCGACAAGGAGTTCGGCGGCAATATCGACGCCTATGTGGACGATCTTTACGACCGCTCGCTCTTCACCTCCGAAGAGCGGGTGCTGGCGCTCATCGACGACTATGCCCCCGGGAAGATCGCCGACGATCCGGCCGTGGCGCTGGCCACCTCAGTCTGGTCGAAGTATCTCGAGCTGGGCAAGGCCTACCGCGAGGCCCACAAGGGATATGCCGAGGGCAAGCGCAAGTACATTGCCGGCCTGATGCTGCAGCAGCCCCGCAAGGCGTGGGCGCCGGATGCCAACTTCACGATCCGCCTGACCTACGGCAACGTGCTGCCCTACTCGCCGGCCGACGGCATCGAGTACAACTACTACACGACGCTCAAGGGGGTGATGGAGAAGGAGGACCCCGCGAACCCCGCCGAGTTCACCGTGCCCGAACGGCTGAAGGAGCTCTATGCGGCGCGTGATTTCGGTCCCTATGCCAATGCGAAGGGCGAGATGCCGGTGGCTTTCCTCTCGAACCTCGACATTACGGGAGGCAACTCCGGTTCGCCCGTGATGAACGCCCGCGGCGAGCTGATCGGCCTGGCCTTCGACGGCAACTGGGAGGCGATGTCGGGCGACGTGGCCTTCGAGCCCGATCTGCAGCGCATGATCGCCGTCGATGTACGCTACGTGTTGTTCATCATCGACAAGTTCGCCGGCGCCGGCTGGCTCCTGGACGAGATGGAGATCGTCGGCCGCTGAGTGCGCTCCTGCGCACGCACACCGAGCCCCGCAGCCTCGCCGCTGCGGGGCTTTTTCTTCGCAGGGGCGGAGCCGGCGGCGGGTTGTCGGCGGACTGTCGGGCGCGCTCTTCTTTGCATCCGTAAACAAAAACGGCATATCGCTTTTCGTTTCTGACAAAAATTACTAATTTTGACAGAAATTAGTAAGATTGTATCCGTATTGTTTTATGGCTAAAGAGTTTAAACGATATCTTGTCACTTCGGCACTCCCCTACGCCAACGGACCGGTGCACATCGGCCACCTGGCGGGAGTCTACATACCTTCGGACATCTATACGCGCTACCTGCGCCTGAGGGGATGCGACGTCATTTCGGTCTGCGGCTCGGACGAGCACGGCGTGCCCATCACGATCAAGGCCCGCAAGGAGGGCGTCACCCCGCAGCAGATCGTCGACCGCTACCACAGCCTCATCAAGCGTTCGTTCGAGCGCCTCGGCATGTCGTTCGACATCTATTCGCGCACCTCGTCGCAGGTACATGCGCAGACCGCCTCGGACTTCTTCCGCAAGCTCTACGACGAGGGGAAGTTCATCGAGCGCACCTCGATGCAGTATTACGACGAGGAGGCGCAGACCTTCCTTGCCGACCGCTACATCGTGGGTACCTGCCCCAAGTGCGGGTACGACCGCGCCTACGGCGACCAGTGCGAGAAGTGTGGCTCGACGCTCTCGCCCGACGAACTGATCGAGCCGCACAGCGCCGTGTCGGGTTCGGTGCCCGTCAAGCGGGAGACCAAACACTGGTATCTTCCGCTGGATCAGTATGAAGGATTCCTCCGCAAGTGGATTCTGGAAGGACACCGCGAGTGGAAGTCGAACGTCTACGGGCAGTGCAAGAGCTGGCTTGACGGCGGCCTGCAGCCCCGTGCCGTGAGCCGCGACCTGGACTGGGGTATTCCCGTTCCGGTCGAGGGGGCCGAGGGCAAGGTGCTCTACGTCTGGTTCGATGCGCCGATCGGCTACATTTCGGCCACGAAGGAGCTTACGCCCGAGTGGGAGAAGTACTGGAAGTCGGAGGATACGAAGCTGGTCCATTTCATCGGAAAGGACAACATCGTCTTCCACTGCATCGTCTTCCCGTCGATGCTCAAGGCGCACGGCGGATACATCCTGCCCGACAATGTTCCGGCCAACGAATTCCTGAATCTCGAGGGGGACAAGATCTCCACCTCGCGCAACTGGGCCGTCTGGCTGCACGAATACCTCGACGAGTTCCCCGGCAAGGAGGATGTGCTGCGCTATGTGCTCTGCGCCAACGCCCCCGAGACGAAGGACAACGACTTCACGTGGAAGGATTTCCAGGCCCGCAACAACAACGAGCTGGTCGCCGTGCTGGGTAATTTCGTCAACCGGGCCCTCGTGCTGACGAAGAAGTATTGCGACGGCAAGGTGCCCGCCTGCGGCGAGCTGAACGACTACGACCGTGCCACGATCGCCGAGATGGCCGCCGTGCGCGGCTCGCTCGAGAGCAACATCGAGAACTACCACTTCCGCGAGGCGTTGAAGGATGCCATGAACATCGCCCGCATCGGCAACAAGTACCTCGCCGACACGGAGCCGTGGAAGGTCATCAAGAGTGACCGTGCACGGGTCGAAACGATCCTCAACGTCGCCCTCCAGATCACGGCCAATACGGCCATCGCCATCGAGCCCTTCATGCCCTTCTCTGCGGAGAAGATCCTCCGGATGCTTACCGTGGAGAAGTTCGGCTGGGAGCGTCTCGGTACGATGGACCTTGTTCCGGCAGGCCATGCGATCGGGGAACCCGAGCTCCTTTTCGAGAAGATCGAGGACGACGTGATCCAGCGGCAGTTGGACAAGCTCGCGGCCACGAAGAAGGCAAACCAGGCTGCTGAAGCTGCACAATATGTTGAAGCACAGAAAGATACGATACAGTTCGATGATTTTCAGAAGATGGACATCCGCGTTTCGACCATCCTCTCGGCCGAGAAGGTGGCCAAGACGAAGAAGCTCCTGAAGCTGAAGGTCGATACGGGTATCGATCAGAGGGAGATTGTCTCGGGCATTGCCGAGCACTTCACACCTGAGGAGCTGGTCGGCCGTCAGGTGCTGGTGCTTGTCAACCTGGCGCCCCGCGAACTGAAGGGTACCCTTTCGCGCGGCATGATCCTCATGGCCGAGGATGCCTCGGGCAAGCTGCGGCTGCTCGGACCCGACGACAAGACCACCAACGGTGCGATTGTCGGCTGACGGGCGAGGATTCTGGACGGCGGAATCGTCCGGTTTTGCCGTCTGTTCTTATTCTCCGGTGATGCGGCCGGAAACTTGTTAACGGATTACACCTTAAAACAGATCAAATATGGAAAACATGGATTGGAGTGCCTTGGGTTTTAACTACTACAAGACCGATTGGAATGTACGCTTTCATTTCACCGACGGCAAATGGAGTGAAATGGAGGTTACCGATGACGAGTACATCAAGATGCACATGTCGGCCTCGTGCCTGCACTACGGCATCGAACTTTTCGAGGGACTGAAGGCCTTCCGTGGTATTGACGGCAAGGTGCGCCTCTTCCGTGTCGACGAGAATGCACGCCGTCTGCAATCTTCGGCCAAGCGCCTCTGCCTGCCGGTGCCGAGTCTCGAGATGATTATCGACGCCTGCGTCGAGGTGGTGCGCCGCAACGAGCGCTTCATTCCGCCCTACGGCACGGGTGCTTCGCTCTACCTGCGTCCCGTGATGTTCGGAACGACGGCCGGCCTGGGCGTAAAACCCGCCAAGGATGCGCTGCTGATCGTCTACTGCTCGCCCGTCGGTGCCTACTTCAAGTCGGGCATCAAGCCGATTCTGGTCGCCATTGACCGTGAACAGGACCGCGCTGCTCCACGTGGAACAGGTGACGTGAAGGTGGGCGGAAACTACGCTGCAAGCCTCCTTTCGGGTGAAAAGGCACACGAACTCGGCTATTCCAACGTGATGTACCTTGATGCTGCCGAGCACAAGTATATTGAGGAATGCGGTGCGGCCAACTTCTTCGGTATCAAGGAGGGCAAGTATATTACGCCGAAGTCGCCTTCGGTGCTGCCGTCGATCACGAACAAGAGCCTGCGCCAGCTGGCCGCCGACATGGGTCTGACGGTTGAGGAGCGCAAGATTCCGGTCGATGAGCTGCCGACCTTCGAGGAGTGCGGTGCCTGCGGTACGGCGGCTGTCATCTCCCCTATCGGCAAGATTTTCGACATGCAGACCAATGCCGTTTATGAGTACGGTTCGGAGGTTGGCAAGGTTTCGCTGGCACTCTACAATGCACTGCAGGATATACAGTACGGCCGTGCCGAAGACAAGTACGGCTGGTGCACCTTTGTTGAGTAAATTACACTATATCGAAATAAAAGGCGGATAGATTTCTATCCGCCTTTTATTTTAATAGTATTTATTGTATTCTTATTTTTTGTTCTCCTGATTTTTACCTTTTATGTTTCACCTTTCACCTTATTTTGTTCCACGTGGAACACTTCACGGATCAGCGGCCGAATCGCACCAGCAGTACGTTGACATCGGCGGGTGATACGCCCGGTATGCGCGATGCCTGCCCGATGGTCTGCGGGCGGATGCGCGTGAGCTTCTGCCGAGCCTCGATCGTCAGGGCCTGCAGGGAGAAAAAGTCAAAGTCGTCCGGAATGCGTATATTCTCCAATCGATGAAGTTTTTCGGCTATGAACTTTTCCCGCTCGATATATCCCTTGTATTTGATCTGAATTTCCGCCTCTTCGATCGCTTCCGCGTTGATTTTATTTGTTTCGATAAATTTTCGCAGTTTCGGCAGTACCTCCATCAGCGAAACGAAGGTGACGTTGTTGCGCATGAGAATGTCGTATAGCTTTCTTCCCTGCGTCAGCGGCTCCGAACCGACTGATTTCAAATAGTCGCAAATTTCGTCTGCTTTGATACTCTGTCGGTGGGCGTAGGCTACAAGCGATTCTACGGCCGATTTTTTTTCGAGAAATTCCTCGTATCTTTTCTTTGAAACAAGACCGATTTCATACCCTTTTGGTGTGAGCCGCAGGTCTGCGTTGTCCTGCCGGAGCAGGATGCGGTACTCGGCGCGCGAGGTGAACATGCGGTAGGGCTCGTCGACACCCTTGGTGACAAGGTCGTCGATCAGCACGCCGATGTAGGCCTCGTCGCGGTGAAGGACGATGGGCTCCTCCCCTTTCAACTTGCGGTGAGCATTGATTCCCGCCATCAGTCCCTGGGCGGCCGCCTCCTCGTATCCCGTCGTGCCGTTGACCTGTCCGGCGAAGAAAAGTCCCGAAACGAGCTTCGTTTCGAGCGAATGGTGCAGCTGTGTCGGCGGAAAATAGTCGTATTCGATGGCGTAGCCCGGACGGTAGATGTGTACATTCTCCAGTCCGCGGATCTGGTGCAGTGCCCGCCACTGCACGTCCCAGGGCAGCGACGACGAGAAGCCGTTGAGGTAGTATTCGTTCGTCGTGCGACCTTCGGGTTCGAGGAAGAGCTGGTGCTGCTCCTTGTCGGCGAAGGTGCGGAGCTTGTCCTCGATCGAGGGGCAGTAGCGCGGACCGATCCCCTTGATCGTGCCGTTGAAGAGCGGCGAGAGGGCAAATCCGCTGCGAAGGGTCTCGTGCACGGCGCTTGACGTGTAGACCAGAAAACAGGGCAACTGCTCGTCGACTGGTTTCGTTTCCGATGAAAAGGAGAATTTCGAGGGGTTTTCATCGCCATATTGCGGTTCGATAGCCTCGAAATCGATCGTGCGGGCGTCAAGGCGTGCCGGCGTGCCGGTCTTCATGCGGCCCGATACGAAGCCCATCCGGCGCAGACACTCCGTGATCCCGTGCGAGGCGGCATCCCCTGCCCTGCCTCCTTCGGCGTGTGCCGTGCCGCAGTGCATCTCGCCGTCGAGGAAGGTGCCGGCCGTCAGCACCGCGGCGCGGCACGTGAACTCCACCCCCATGCGGGTGCGGATGCCCCGCACGGCGGGCGTCTCGTCGAAGAGCAGCTCCGTGGCGGCATCCTGCCAGATGTAGAGGTGTGTCGTATTTTCAAGTGTGCGGCGCCACTCCTCCGAGAAGCGCGTCTTGTCGCACTGCGCCCGCGGACTCCACATTGCGGCGCCCTTCGAGCGATTGAGCATCCGGAACTGCACGGTCGTGAGGTCCGTAATGCGTCCCATCTGTCCGCCGAGTGCATCTATCTCTCTGACAATCTGACCTTTGGCAACTCCTCCTACAGCCGGATTGCACGACATCGAAGCCATTTTCGTCATGTCCATCGTCAGCAGCAGGGTCCGCGATCCGAGCCGTGCGGCCGCGGCCGCGGCTTCGCATCCGGCGTGTCCTCCGCCGATGACGATTATATCGTAGTCAAGCGTCATGGTTGTGCGACAGGTAAATTGGTCTTATTGGTTTGTCGGTAGCGCTGCGAGCCGCTGTCATTGTTTCTCCTCCCAGAATTTCAGGTACTTGTCCTCCTTGCGGTGCATCTGTGCGTTGGTGCGGGGCGTCTTGTCCCCCTGTCCGCAGAGGTGCAGCAGGCCGTGCACCACCACGCGGCGCATCTCCTGCAGGCACGTGGCGCCGTACTCCCGGGCGTTGTCCGCCACGGTCTCCACGTCGATGAAGATGTCGCCCGATACGGTGTGCGTGCCGCGGCGGTCGCTGTAGTCGAACGTGATGACATCCGTGTAGTAGTCGTGTCCCAGGTACTGGCGGTTCATCTCCAGCAGCCGGGCTGCCGAGCAGAAGATGTAGCACACCTCGCCGAGGGTGTATCCTTCGGTCAGGGCCACGTCGTGCAGCCACTGTGCCGTCCGCCGTTTTTCGGGCAGCCGGTAGCGGCAGTCGTCGGTATAGTATCGTACAGCCATTTTTTCCGGTTTGATTCTCTCTTTTCCCTCTTCCTGCACGCCCGTTCCGTCGGTATGGGGCCTCCCCTTCTCTCTCCTCGATGCGGGTGTCGGAATCCCTTTGTTTTTGCCTCTTTTCCGCCTCTTTCACGCGAAATCGGTCCCTTTGCGGACTTCCTTCCCCCGATTGCCGCGACGGCCTTGTCGGGGCTATTTGCGGAAGCAGTTTTCGGCCCGCATCTTCTCGTTCGGATTGGGCGGGTAGATGCCGAAGATGAGTTTGTACTCCGTCTCCATCGTCATGACGTCGAGCGCCGAGCCGATGGTGCCCAACTGCTGGTTGCGCGCCACCTTCTGGTTCTTCTCCACGCAGACCGTCCCCATGTTGGCATAGGAGGTGATGTATTCGCCGTGCGCCACGTAGACGTCGTATTTGCTCGTGATGCGGTTACGCTTGATGTCGACAACCTTGCCTTCGTAGATCGAGATGACCTGCGCCCCCTTGGGTCCCGTGATCTCGGCGATGTTCTCCTTGTAGCGTTTCACGCGCCCTCCGGCCACGGGCAGGCGCAGTCCCGTCGTCTTGGTCGAGAACGACGCACCGGCCGTGTTGCCCTTCGTGAGCTTGCGCAGCTCGTTGATGGCCACGTCCAGCTGCTGCTCCTGCGAGAGTTTGCGCTGCAGGGCCGACTTCTCCTTTTGCGAGAGCTGCCGGATGCTTGCCCGGGCGTTGCGGGCGTCGCGTTCGAGGCTCTGTTTCTGCGACGCGAGTTTGCGCGTCACCGAATCGAGCGAGCGGTTGCGCAGGTCGAGCTCCTCCTTTTCGCGCCGTACCCGATCGCTCAGGTCGGCAATCTCGTGCAGCTTGCGTTCGCGCAGAGAGGCCATCTCGCGCAGGGCGGCAATGCGCCGCGCCACGTCGCGGAAGTCGCGTGCCGAGAAGATGTAGGTCAGGTAGTCGTTGTGGCGGTAGTTGCGCCACGCCTCGCGGACCATCGCGGCATACTGGTCGCGGTTGCGGGTGAGCGAAGCGCTCAGATTCTCCGCCACGCTGTCCTTGCGGGCAATCTCCTCGCGAAGCATCCCCGCCTGCTTCTCGGTCTCTTCGAGCAGCTGGTTGCGCGACTCGATCTGCCGGGCCAGCCTTCCGACCCGCTCCTCGGTCGCCGCACGTCCCTTCTTCAGGCGTGCGATCTCCTGCTCTTCGTTCGCGATCTTCTTTTCGAGGGCCGCGATGACGCGTTTCTGCGCCTCGATCTTGTCGTTCTGCGCTGTGGCGCCTGCGGCGGTCAGCAGCAGCACGGAGAGCAGTATGTAGAGCGGTTTCATCATCGCGCGGGCTTTTCGGCCGATGGAGTCGATTCCATGCGGCGGCGGATTTCGGCGGCATCGTACCCCGCATCGAGAGCCTTTTGCCAGTAGAACTCGGCCGAGAAGCGGTCGCCCAGGGCATTGAGGATGTCGCCGTAGTGCGCAAACAGCTCCGGATTGCCGTGTTCGTCGAAGGCCACGGCCTGCTGGATCGCCTGCTTGGCCTCGTCGAGGCGCCCCAGGCGGTAGAGCACCCAGGCATAGGTGTCCAGGTAGGTGGGGTTCTTCTCCGAGGTGGCCATCACGCGCGTCGCCATTTCGAGCGCCCGTTCCAGATCGCGTCCCTCGACGGAGAGGAAGTAGGCGTAGTTGTTCAGCACCAGGGCGTTATCGCGCCAGTAGCCGAGGCTGCGGTCGTAGGCGTCGTAGCACGCCTTCAGGGCCTTGCGCGGCGATTTGCTCCGCGGCCGTTTCACCTTCGCCGTGTCGTTCTTCCCCTCTTCGGCCACCTGGTACCACGTGTCGCCGATCATGCCCCAGATCACGCTGCGCAGCGAGTCCGTTTCGGCGTAGCGGAGCGACTGACGGTAGGTGCGGATCGCCTTCTCGGGCTCCTTGAGCCGGATGAAGGCGTTGCCGCGGGCGAGGTGCAGGTCCAGGTCCCGGGGGAAGAGCTCCAGCGCCCGGCCGACGTAGTGCATCATCGAGTCGGCGTGCTGTTGGTAGCTTTCGATGTCGATAACCGCCTGGAAGAAGGACTTGACGGGCGGTCTGTCCGCCAGGTGCAGCTTGTAGAGCGTCAGTGCCCGCTCCAGCTCGCCCGAGGCGATCAGGTGTCCGGCGTAGAGCTCCACGACGCGCGGATCGTTCGGGTAGCGGATGGCCAGCGTCGAGGCGAGGTCGTTGAGCTGGAAGTAGTACTGGCGGTAGAAGTTGATGTCGGAGGTGAACTGCTCGAAGCGCCGGATCTTCGTATCGAGTGGCATGTCGTCCGACTCGAAGAGCCGCCGCGTCACCTCGAGCAGCCTGCGGTAGTTGCGCTTCGTGGTGTGGAAGTCGGCCAGCGACATGAGCGTCCGGATATCCGTCGAATCGATCTTCAGGGCGCAGTCGTACTCGGCCAGCGCCAGCGAATCCTTGCCCGAGATGCCGTAGAGTTCGGCCAGCGCCACGTGGTGCGCCGCCTCGTAGGGAACCTCTTCGACCAGTGCGCGCGCCTCGTCGATGGCCTTGTCGGTCTGCCTCGTCGCAATGAGCAGCTGCCGCTTCATCGCGCTCAGGTAGGGAATGCGCCCGAAGCGCATCTCGGCCGAGTCGAGCGTCGCGAGCGCCATGTAGGGGTCGTCGTTCTGCTCGTAGAGGGCCGCCAGCAGGCAGTAGTTGTCCGGCTCCTTGGGGTATTCGACCTGAAGACGGCGGTAGACGTCGAGCGCCTCGCGGTAGCGTTCGGCGAGGATGAGCGTCTGTCCGTAGAGCTGGTGGTACCAGCGGTTCGTCGTGTCGATCCGGTAGGCCGTGCGGGCCAGCTCGACCGCCTCGTCGGGCGAGGCGTACATGCCGCTGACCCCCAGTTCGTAGTAGGCCGGGGCGAAGAGCGAATCGTGCCGGATCGCCTCGAGAAAGAGCTCCCGGGCCCGGACCGAATCGCGGGTGATGGCGTTCTGTTTGATTCCCTCGGTGTAGAGGTAGACGCTGCGCAGCGAATCGGGCCATTCGGGCGGCTGCACGCTCCCCTTCCCGGCGACGAAAGCCGTTGAGAAGAGCAGGCAGAGCGCCGTGATCGCCGTGAGCCGTTTCATGCCGCGGTGGGGGTTAGAGTGCTTCGTCGAACTGGTGGAGGAAGCGCACGTCGTTCTCGAAGTAGAGCCGCAGGTCCTTGACGCCGTACTTGAGCATGGCGATGCGCTCGATGCCCATGCCGAAGGCGAATCCGGAGTATTTCTCCGGGTCGATATTGTTGGCCTTCAATACGTTGGGGTCGACCATGCCGCATCCCATGATCTCGAGCCATCCCGTCCCCTTGCAGACCGCGCAGCCCTTGCCGCCGCAGAGGTTGCACGAGACGTCGACCTCGGCCGACGGTTCGGTGAAGGGGAAGTAGGAGGGACGCATGCGGATGGCTGTCTGCTCGCCGAAGACCTCCTTGGCGAAGTAGAGCAGCGACTGCTTCATGTCGGCGAACGAGACCCCCTCGTCGACGTAGAGACCCTCGATCTGGTGGAAGATGCAGTGTGCGCGGTAGGAGATCGCCTCGTTGCGGAAGACGCGCCCCGGGCAGATGACGCGGATCGGGGGCTTCTGGCGCTCCATCGTGCGGACCTGGATCGACGAGGTGTGCGTGCGCAGCAGGATGTCGGGATCCTTCTCGATGAAGAAGGTGTCCTGCATGTCGCGCGCCGGGTGCTCGGGCGGGAAGTTCAGCGCCGAGAAGACGTGCCAGTCGTCCTCGATCTCGGGACCGTCGGCCACGGTGTATCCCAGGCGCGAGAAGACCTCTACGATCTGGTTCTTGACGAGCGAGATGGGGTGGCGCGAGCCGAGGTGCTCGGCCGTGCCGGGACGGGTCATGTCCCCGATGGTCTCGTGACGCTCGGAGGCGGCGTCGCGCAGCTGTTCGCGCAGCGTGTTGATGCGCTCGGTCGCCTCCTGCTTGAGGCGGTTGAGCTGCTGTCCCAGCTCGCGCTTGAGCTCGGGAGCCACCGTCTTGAACTCCTCCATCAGGGCGTTCAGCTCGCCCTTCTTGCCGAGAATCTTGATGCGGAACTCTTCGAGCTCGGCGGCAGCCTGGGGTTTGAATTCCTCCACACGTCGGAGGAGTTCATTGATTTTGTCGATCATATTTTGTCCGTTTTTCTTTTTTGCGTACTTTTGAAAAATACTTTGTAACATGCAAAGTTATAAAAAATTTGAGATATGTTGCGTAAAACCCTCTCATTTGTCCTCTCCGTCTTTCTCTTTGCGACGGCGTCGGCCCAGCGGGTCGGGGTCGTGCTGAGCGGCGGCGGGGCCAAGGGGCTCTACCATATCGGCGTGCTGGAGGCGCTCGAGCAGAACGGCATTCCGATCGACTGCGTGGCCGGCACCTCGATGGGGTCGATCATCGCGGCGATGTATGCCGCCGGGTATTCACCTGCCGAGATGCGCGCCATCGTCTCGTCGGGAGCCGTGCGCGAGTGGGTTTCGGGCCGGATCGACCCGAATGTCTACATGCCCTACTACCGGCAGATCGGCCGGATGCCGGGCTTCCTGAACGTGCGCGTCGACCTGAGCCGCCCCGGCGGCCAGCGCGTCCAGGTGCCGACGAACCTGCTCTCGTCGACGCAGATCGACATGGCGCTCACGGAGCTCTTCGCTCCGGCAACGGCCGCCTCGGGGGGCGATTTCGACCGCCTGATGGTCCCCTTCCTCTGCGTGGCGAGCGACATGAACCACCGCGGACCGGTGGTCATGCGCAGCGGCGATTTGAGCGAGGCGGTCCGGGCGTCGATGTCCATTCCGCTGGTTTTCAAGCCAGTGAAGCTCGACTCGATGCTGCTCTACGACGGCGGCATCTACGACAACTTCCCTTGGCACCCCCTGGACGAGGATTTCCGGCCCGATCTGATCGTCGGGTCGATCTGCACGGCCGGCAACGTCCCGCCGAGCGAACGCACCAGCATCCTCGACCAGGCCTTCATGCTGGCGATGCTCGATACGGACTATACGCTGCCCGAGGAGCGGAGCGTCACGATCCGCCGGGCGGTCGATGCCGGGATGCTCGACTTCGACCGCGCCGAGGAGATCATGGATGCGGGCTATGCCGACGCCATGGCGCAGATGCCGCAACTGCTCGAAAAGGTGCGCGAGCGCCGCACGCCGGAGGAGTACGAGGCCCGGCGCCGGGCCTTCCGGGCGCGCTGCCCGCAGCTCGTGTTCAACGACTACCGGATCGAGGGGCTCGACCCCTCGACGCGCGAGTACCTGCGCGATTACCTCCACCTGGACCGCCGCACGCCGGGCGTGCAGCGTCCGATGCGGTTTGCGGAGCTGCGCGACAACCTCTACAACGTCCTTTCGGGCGGCGATTTTACGATGGAACTCCCGAAGGCCGTCTACGACAGCACGACGCACCGTTACTCCTTCCGCGCGCACCTCGAGACGAAGCCCAACTTCAAGGTCTCGATCGGCGGCAACGTCTCCTCGACGGTCTTCAACCAGGCCTACATCGGCATCAACTACCAGAAGATCGGCCGCGTGGGCCACAGCCTGGGGGCGGACCTCTACCTCGGGCCGCTCTACACGTGGGGAGCGCTCGGCGGGCGGGCCGACTTCTACCTGCGCGAACCGATCTACCTGGACTATGCCTACAACTTCTCGGTGCGCGACTTCCGGCGCGGGGCCTTCGGCAACGTCACGCGCGTGGACAACACGCTCTACGTGAAGAACAGCGAGAGCTTCTTCACGCTGGGGCTCGGCACGCCGCTGACGCTGCGCAGCGTCGTTGCGCTGCGGGCCAACGCCGGCCACATCAACTACCACTACGGTTCGGACAACCGGCAGGTCGAGGAGGACGACCATACGCGCTTCTCGTTCTTTGCCCTGAAGGCCGAGGTGGCGCGCAACACGCTCGACAAGTTCCTCTACCCGCGGCGCGGTTCGGACTTGCACTTCTCGGCCATCTACGTGACGGGCCGCGACAAGTATGCCCCGGCGGAGGTCGACCGCTTCCTTTCGCGCCGCACGCGCCACTGGTTCGGCGGCCGCTTCACGTGGGACAAGTATTTCGACATTCCGCCCGTCAGCTGGTTTTCGTTCGGATTCAACATCGACGCCGTGCTGACGAACCACCCCGACTTCACGACACCGGGCGCGACGCTCATGTCGATGCCCGTCTACGCGCCCATCCCCCATGCAAAGATGGTCTACATGCCCGATTTTCGGGCCGAACGCTTCGTCGCCGGGGGCGTGATGCCGACCTTCGACCTGATGCCCAACTTCTTCCTGCGCACGGGCTTCTACGCCATGATGCGCAACAAGCGGTCGTTCGTCCCCGTGGCGCTGGCCGACCGTCCCGACCGGCGCTGGCACTACATCGCCGAGGCGCTGCTGGTCTACCACACGCCCATCGGTCCGGTGAGCCTCGCGCTGACGAAATACGACCTCGATTCGTGGCGGAACATGTACCTGACTTTCAATTTCGGCTACACTATCTTCGCCCCGAAGGGCACCTTCTATTGACCGGCTCCGGTCGGGTGGGAGGACGGCGTGATCCGCCGCCCCGTGACGAAAAAAGGGACGACCCTCCAATCGGGGTCGTCCCTTTTCTGCTGCGGGTCCGGTCGGCGGGATACCCTGCCGCCGCAACCGCTCTTACCAGATGATTACGCGCTCCTCAGCCGGCATGAACATCTCGCCGTCGGTGATGCCGAAGGCTTCGTAGAAGCTCTCGAGGTTGCGCAGCGTGGCGTTCACGCGCCACTTGCCCAGCGAGTGCACGTCGAGCTTCGTCAGGCGGGCGATCTCCTCGTCGCGGATGTTCTGCGCCCAGAGCGTGGCGTAGGCCAGGTAGAAGCGCTGTGCATCGGTAAAGCCGTCGATCGGAGCCGGGGCCTGCTTGCCCTCGAGCGAGTTCTGGTAAGCCGTCCAGGCGACGCGCAGACCGCCCTGATCGGCGATGTTCTCACCCAGCGAGAGGGCGCCGTTGGCGTGGAGCGCCGGCTGGCCGTCCCGGGCGGGCAGCACCTCGATGGCGTCGAACTGCTTGACCAGAATGTCCGTCTTGGCCTTGAAGGCGGCGGCGTCTTCGTCGGTCCACCAGTTGTTCATGTTGCCGTCCTTGTCGAAGTTGCGGCCCTGGTCGTCGAATCCGTGGGTCATCTCGTGGCCGATCACCACGCCGATGGCGCCGTAGTTGACCGCATCGTCGGCATCCGGATTGTAGAAGGGCGGCTGGAGAATGGCGGCCGGGAAGCAGATCTCGTTGGTCGTCGGGTTGTAGTAGGCGTTGACCGTTTGCGGCGACATCTGCCACTTGGCCCGGTCGACGGGCTTGTTCAGCTCGGCGATGTTGTCGGCCGTGTACCAGCGGTTGGCCTCGACGATGTTCTCCCAGTAGCTCTTCAGCGGGTCGATCTCGAGCGTCGAGTAGTCCTTCCACGTGTCGGGATAGCCGATCTTCACGGTAAAGGCGGCGAGCTTCTCCTGGGCCTTGGCCTTCGTGGCGTCCGACATCCAGTCGAGGGCGTCGATGTGCTGCGAGAGGGCCGTTTGCAGGTTCTTCACCAGGGCGAGCATGCGCTCCTTGTCCTTGGCGGGGAAGTACTTGGCGACGTACATCTCGCCTACGGCCTCCGAGAGGGTGCTGTTGGGCACCGACATGGCGCGCTTCCAGCGGGGCTTCTGCTCCTGCGTGCCCGACATCGTCCGGCCGTAGAAGTCGAACGAGGCGTCGATGAAGTCGTCGCTCAGGTACGAGGCGGCCGCGTCGATGTACTGGGCGGCCAGGTAGTAGCGGATGTTCTCCAGCGGGGCCGTCTTCAGCACCTCGTTGGCGTTGGCGACGGCCGACGGCGTGGTGACGATGATCGTGTCGAAGTCACCGATGCCCATCTCGCGGTAATAGGTTGCCCAGTCGATGGCGTCGTAAGCCTTCTCGAAGTCGGCCTTCGACATGGGGTTGTACATCGCCGGGATGTTGCGCAGCTCGACATTCGACCACGACTTCTCGGCCAGCTGCGTCTCGACCTCCATCACGCCTGCGACGGCCTTCTCGACCTCGGCCTCGGGGACGCCGGCCAAGCGGAAGATCCGGCCCAGATACTCCTTGTAGGCGGTGCGGATGTGCTCGTTCTCGGGCGTGAGGTAGTAGTCTCGGTCACCCATCGTGAGGCCCGACTGCGAGGCGTAGAGGGCGTTCACGTTGCTGTTCATCAGGTCGGGCTCCACGCCGATGCCGAAGAAGGGGTTGGCGACGGTCATGTGCAGCCGTGCGATGGCGTCGGTGAGCTGCGAGCGGTCCTTGATCGCGAGCAGCTCCCCGACCCGGGCCTTGATCGGGGCGGCGCCCTCGGCGTTCAGCCGCACGGAGTCGAGGCCCATCTTGTAGAGGTCCGCGATCTTCTGCTCGACGCTGCCGGCGGCGGTCTCCATCCGGGTCATCTCCGAGAAGAGGGCGTTGATGCGCTTCTCGTTGTTTTCGCGCAGCACGTCGAACGAACCGTAGCGCGAATATTCGGGTTTGAGCGGGTTCTTGGCCTGCCAGCCGCCCGTGGCGTACTGGTAGAAATCGGCATTCGGAGCGACCGTGAGGTCGAGGTTCGTCATGTCGATGGCCGGGGTCTTGGTGGTGGTGTTCTGACAGCTTGCCATACAGGCCATGGCGGCTAAAATCAAAATCTTTTTCATCGTTGTTCGGGTTTTGAGTATGAAACAGGGACCTCCGGGGTGCCCGGACGTCCCTGTTTCGGATCGGTATTTGCTCCGGGCTGCCTACTTGGTGATCGCCTCGACACCGGGCAGGGTTCCGAACTCGATGTACTCGAGCAGGGCGCCGCCGCCGGTCGAGATGTAGGATACCTGGTCGGCCAGGCCGAACTTGTTGATGCAGGCTACCGAGTCGCCGCCGCCGATGAGCGAGTAGGCGCCGTTCTTCGTAGCCTCGGCGATGGCCAGGGCCACCTCCTTCGATCCGGTTGCGAACTTGTCGATCTCGAAGACGCCCACGGGACCGTTCCAGAGGATCGTCTTGCAGCCGAGGATGTGCTCGCGGAAGCGCTTCTTGCCCTCGTCGGCGATGTCGACACCCTCCCATCCGTCGGGGATGTTGTCGGCCGGAGCCGTCGAGGTGTTGGCGTCGGCCGAGAAGGCGTCGGCGATCAGGGCGTCGGGCGACATGACGAGCTGCACGCCTTTCTGCTTGGCCAGCTCGAGGATCTCGAGGGCCACGGGGAACATGTCGGGCTCGCAGATCGAGTTGCCGACCTTGCCGCCCTGTGCGGCTGCGAAGGTGTAGGTCATGCCGCCGCCGATGATGATCGAGTCAACCTTCTCGATGAGGGCCTTGATGACGCCGATCTTCGACGATACCTTCGATCCGCCAACGATGGCGCAGAACGGGTGCTGCGGGGCCTCCATGAGCGACGAGATGGCCTTGACCTCCTTCTCCATCAGGTAGCCGAACATCTTGTCGTTGGGGAACTCTTTGGCGATCAGGTAGGTCGAGGCGTGCTTGCGGTGAGCCGTACCGAATGCGTCGTTGATGTAGCAGTCGGCATACGAGGCGAGCTTCTTGACGAACTCCTTCTGCGGACCCTCCTTCAGGGCCTTCTTGGCGGCGTCCTTTTCCTCCTTGGTGGCGTCCTCGGCCAGGCCGCGGGGCTTGCCCTCCTCCTCGGCGTAGAAACGCAGGTTCTCGAGCAGCACGACCTCGCCCGGCTTGATGTTCTTGCAGAGCTCGGCGGCCTTTTCGCCCATGCAGTCGCCGGCGAACTGTACCTTCACGCCGAGGTGCTTCTCGATGGCCGGTACGATCTGCTCGAGCGAGTATTTCGGATCGGGATTCTTCTTCGGACGTCCCATGTGCGACATGAGGATCACGGCGCCGCCCTCGGCGAGCACCTTCTTGATCGTCGGCATGGCGGCACGGATGCGGGTGTCATCCGTTACCTCGCCCTTTTCGTTGACGGGCACGTTGAAATCCACGCGGATGATCGCGCGCTTGCCCTTGAAATCGTAGTTGTCGATCGAAATCATAGTGTTTGGACTTTAATATGGATGTTTTGAATCTTGTTTGCCTAATCCGTCGCAAATTTAGGAAATAATTTCAAGAAACTGTTATTCGGATAACAGAAAAAATGGTTCCCGGACAAAAACCGGGCCCCGATTTTCGGTCGGAGCCCGGCTTTCGGCGGGGAATCAGTATTTGTAGCGCACCCACTTGAGCAACTCCTTGAAGGTGGGTTTCTTGCCGTACATGAAGATGCCCACGCGGTAGATCTTGCCGGCGAACCAGACCATCGCCACGAACGAGGCGTAGAGGACGACGAGCGAGAGGACGATCTCCCAGAGGGGAATGTCGTAGGGGATGCGGGCCATCATCACGACGGGCGAGGTGAAGGGGATGATCGAGAACCAGAAGGCCAGCGACGAGTTGGGGTCCTTGATGACGGCGAGCATCATCAGCAGCGCGAGGATGATCGGCAGCGTGACGGGCATCTGCAGCTGCGAGGCGTCCTGGACGTTGTCCACGGCCGAGCCCACGGCGGCGAACATCGCCGAGTAGAGCAGGTAGCCGCCGAAGACGAAGAGCAGCAGGCAGACGAAGATCTTGAGGATGTAGCCCGTGTCGGTGACGGCGGCCACGGCCTGCAGCATCTCGGGGTCCATGTCGCCCATCGCCGCGGCGTCGGGCATCCCCTGCTGCATGGCCTGCACGCCGGCCATCATCTCGGCGGGCATGAGCTGCGGCAGGACAATCGCCCCGACGGCGAAGATCAGCACGCCCCAGATGAGCACCTGGACCACGGCCACGAGGGCCACGCCGAGAATCTTGCCCAGCATCAGGTCGAAGGGCCGCACGGAGGAGACCACCACCTCGAGCACGCGGTTGTTCTTCTCCTCGATGACCGACTGCATGACCATCGAGCCGTAGATCAGCAGGAACATGTAGAGCACGAAGCCGAGGATGTAGCCGGCGGCCGTGGCGACGGTCGACGACTGGGCCTGCGACTCGGCCTCCTGCGACTTGTCGTTGCGGAAGGTCTGCAGCGTGACGGTGGTCTTCACCTCGTCGAGAATCTGCTGGAGGTTGTCGATGTGGTACGCCTTGAGCTTCTCGGCCTCGAGAATATCCTCGATCTGGCCGGTGATGTTGCTCTCGATCGAAAGCGACGACGACGCATTGGCGTAGAGTTTCACGTCGGAGGGGTTCTCGAGGATGTCGCTCCCGATGTAGAGCACCCCGAAGCGGTCGGTCAGCGAGCGGCGCGCCTCCTCGGTCGAAAGGTCGGTCGGCTCGAAGCGCAGTTCCTCGTTGCTCTGCAGCTGCGGGGCCACCAGACCGCTGTCGTCGATCACGGCGATCGTCTTCTGCTCCCCCCGGGAGTACTCCATGATGAGCGCAGGGGCGATCATCAGCACGATCATCAGCACGGGCATGAGGATCGTGGTGATGATGAAGGACTTTTTGCGCACGCGTTCGTTGAACTCGCGCTGGATTATGATGGATACGTTGGACATGGTGTGTAGGTTTTATCGGTTCTCTTTCTCTTCTGTTTTCCGGGTGCGAAGGTCGTGCCGGAGCAGCAGGATGCCGCCGCACAGCATGATCGAGGCCGGTACGGGCAGGAGGGTGCCCTCCTCGCTCTTCAGGCCGTGAATCATCCCGTACATGCCGAACCCCAGGCACAGGCCGGCAAGCGTCCGCAGGGCGGCCCGTCCGGGGCGCTGCGGTTTCCGCTGTCCGGTCTCTTCGTTTCCCCTTTTCATGGCGGAATGTTCTAAAGCTGTCCGTTCACGGCACGGATGAAGATGTCGTTCATCGAGGGGATGATCTCGCGGAACGAGCGCAGCTCGACGGCCCGGTTTGCGGCGTCGATCACCTGCCGCACCTCCTCGTCGTGCTCGACGTGGAGCTTGAGCGTGCGGTAGACCGACTCCTCGGCAGCCCCCTCGAGTATCTCGCAGCGCCCCTCGACGGCGCGGCGCAGGTCGGCCTCCTCGCCGCGGTAGGCCACCTCGAAGATGTTGGCGCCGTGGCGGCGGCGGATCTCGTCGACACGCCCCGAGAGGATGTTCTTCGACTTGTTGATGAGCGTGATGTGGTCGCAGATCTCCTCGACCGACGACATGTTGTGCGTCGAGAAGATCACCGTGGCCCCCTTGTCGCGCAGGGCGAGAATCTCCTCCTTGAGCAGGTTGGCATTGATCGGGTCGAAGCCCGAGAAGGGCTCGTCGAAGATCAGCAGTTCGGGTTCGTGCAGCACCGTGACGATGAACTGCACCTTCTGGGCCATGCCCTTCGAGAGCTCCTCGATCTTCTTGTCCCACCACCCTTCGATGCCGAACTTGACGAACCACTTTTTGAGCCTTGCGACGGCGTCGCGGCGCGAAAGTCCCTTCAGGCGGGCGAAGAAGACGGCCTGCTCGCCGACCTTCATCTTCTTGTAGAGGCCCCGCTCCTCGGGCAGGTAGCCGATGCGGCGGACATCCTCGGGGGCGATTTCGCGCCCGCCGAGCAGCACGCGGCCCGTGTCGGGGGCCGTGATGCGGTTGATGATGCGGATGAGCGTCGTCTTGCCCGCACCGTTGGGTCCGAGCAGTCCGTAGACCGATCCTTTGGGAATCGAGAGCGATACGTCGTCGAGAGCCGTGTGTCCGGCGTATCGTTTGGTGACGTGTTCTACTGTGAGTATATCCATGGTTGCGGATGGTATTGGTATTTTCGGAAGATTCCGGAGGCAAATATAACCAAAAAAATTTGAGTAACAAGAAAAATTTATTGTTTTTCGATAAATTTCCTGTTACAGCGAGCGGTCGCGGAGCAGCCGGAGAGCCGGTGGCGGACGTTGCGGCGGAGCTGTCGGAGTGCCGGGGGCAGTCGTTGCGGCAGGGCTGTCGGAGAGCCGGGGCAGTTGCGGCGGGGATGTCTGTTCCGCATCGCGGCGGGCCTGCCGGAGCACCCGGGTGGATGTTGCGTCGGTCATTCTCCGGCGGCTGCAGCGTCCGTCGTCGTCCGGTTTTCGCCGTTTTTGCGGTTTCTCCGGACGCGGATGCGAGAAAAGCGCCCCGACATGCGGCCGAACCCGCTTTTTTGCCTATCTTTGCACATATATGGCAGTAATCAGATTGACCAAGGAATTTTCCTTCGAGGCGGCCCACGCGCTCGACGGATACGACGGCCCCTGCCGCGAGATTCACGGACACTCCTACCGGCTGTTCGTGACGGTCAAGGGCACGCCGCAGGCGGACGACGCCGACCCCAAATGCGGCATGGTGATGGATTTCGGCGTTCTGAAACGCATCGTCAACGAGGAGATCGTCTCGCGCTTCGATCATGCGCTCGTGCTGCGCGGCTCGGCGGGCAACGACTCCCTGCGCGGGGTGCTCGCCGCGCGCTTCGGCAACATCGTGACGGTCCCCTACCAGCCCACGTGCGAAAACATGCTTGACGACTTCGCCCGCCGCATCCGGGCCCGGCTGCCCGAGGGGGTGACGCTCTGGTCGCTGCGTCTGCACGAGACGGCCACCTCATTCGCCGAGTGGTTCGCCGAGGACAACCGTTGACGCCGCCCGTCCACGCTACGGAACTACGCCACGGAACCCCGCTGGGCCCGCGCCGCTGACGCACCCTGCTGACGCGCCCGCCGGCGCTTGCCCGCCGTTCGGCGGAAAAACATTGCAACGTATGAAAAAACTCTTTCTGGTCGACGCCTATGCGTTGATATTCAAGTATTATTACGCCTTTCTGGGGCGTCCGATGCGCAACCGCGCCGGGTTGAACACCTCGGTGGTCTTCGGCTTCGTGAAGTTTCTGCGCGACATCCTCAAGCGCGAGCATCCCGACCTGCTGGGCGTGGCGTTCGATCCTCCCGGCGGGAGTTTCCGCCGCGAAATCTACCCCGAGTACAAGGCCAACCGCGCGGAGACTCCCGAGGACATCATCCGCTCGGTCCCCTACGTCAAGCGGGTGCTGGAGGCGATGTGCATCCCGATCCTGGAGGTCGAGGGCTTCGAGGCCGACGACGTGATCGGTACCCTCTCGCAGCAGGGCGCCGCGGCGGGCTACGAGGTCTACATGGTGACGCCCGACAAGGACTACGGGCAGCTTGTGCGCGACCACTGCCGCATCTACAAGCAGAAGGGGGCCGACGGCAGCATCGAGATCGTCGACCGCGAGGCCATCCGCGCCCGCTACGGCATCGACGACCCGGTGCTCGTGAGCGACATCCTCGCGCTGTGGGGCGACGCCTCGGACAACATCCCCGGTGTGCCGGGCATCGGCGAGAAGGGCGCCTGCAAGCTGGTGCAGGAGTGGGGCACCGTGGAGAACATCCTCGAGAACGTCTCCCGCATCAAGGGCAAGCAGGGCGAGAAGATCGCCGCGTGGGGCGACCGCCTGCGGCTGGCCAAGACGCTGACGACGATCCGCCTCGACGTGCCGATCCCCTTCCGCGAGGAGGAGCTCACGCTGTGCGAACCCCACCTCGACGAGCTGCGCGCCCTCTTTGCTGAGCTGGACTTCAAGGCCTTCCTGAACGATCTGGCGAACCTCGCACCCGCCGAGCCGCTGCCCGACGGTCCGCGGCAGGAGGCGCAGACGCAGCTGGCCGAGGTGGCCCGTGCGAAGTCCGCCGCGGCGAAGCGCGCGGCGCTGGCCGGGCAGGGCAACCTCTTCGGCGAGCCGGTGCTCCCGCCGCCTGCCGCCCCCCTCTCGGGCGAGGCGCTGCAGGCCGAGGCCGAAGCGCTGCAGCCCCGCACGGCGCAGAATACGCCCCACGACTACCGCCTCGTCGCGGATGCCGCGCAGCTGCGCGAGGTCGTGGCCGAGGTGGCGCGCCACGGCGAGTTCTGCTTCGACACGGAGACCACGGGTTTCGACATCTTCAACGACCGCATCGTCGGGCTCTCGCTCGCCGTCGTGCCGCACGAGGCGTGGTACGTCCCCTTCCGCGAGGAGACCACGGCCGAGTATGCCGCGATCGTGCGCCCGCTCTTCGAGGAGGAGCGCATCGCCAAGATCGGCCAGAACATCAAGTTCGACCTGATGGTGCTGCGCCGCATCGGTGTCGAGGTGCGCGGCCGGCTCTACGACACGATGATCCTCCACTACCTCATCGACCCCGAGTCGCGGCACAACATGAACGCCCTGGCGGAGCGCTATCTCGACTACCGGCCCATCGAGATCGAGACGCTCATCGGCAAGGGGCAGAAGCAGCTGACGATGGACATGGTCAATGTCGAGCGCGTCAAGGAGTACGCCGCCGAGGATGCCGACATCACGCTGCAGCTCAAGCAGGTGCTCTACCCGATGGTCGAGCGCATCGGTCTGCAGCACCTCTATTCCGAGATCGAGGAGCCGATGATCGGGGTGCTGGCCGACATCGAGATGGCGGGCGTGCGCATCGACTGCGACGCGCTGGCCGAATACGCCGTCGAGCTGAACCGCCGGCTCTCCGAGCTCGAGCAGCAGATCCGCACCGAGGCCGGGGAGCCGACGCTCAACATCAACTCGACGCGGCAGCTGGGCGAGGTGCTCTTCGCGAAGATGCGCATCGCCGAGAAGCCCAAGATGACGCGCACCAAGCAGTTCTGCACCGACGAGGAGTACCTCCAGACCTTTGCCCACCGCTACCGCATCGTGGACCTCGTGCTCGAATACCGCGGCGTGAAGAAGCTCCTGTCGACCTACGTCGAGGCGCTGCCGCAGCTGGTCAACCGCACGACGGGGCGCATCCACACCTCCTTCAACCAGGCCGTGACGGCCACCGGGCGCCTCTCGTCGACGAATCCCAACCTGCAGAACATCCCCGTGCGCGACGAGATGGGGCGCCGTATCCGCAAGGCCTTCATCCCCTCGGACGACGACCACCTGCTGCTCTCGGCCGACTACAGCCAGGTCGAGCTGCGGCTGATGGCCCACCTCTCGGGCGACGAGTCGCTCATCGCGGCCTTCGAGCACGGCGAGGATATTCACGCCGCGACGGCCGCCCGGCTCTTCCACAAGCGGCTGGACGAGGTGACGCCCGAGGAGCGGCGGCGCGCCAAGACGGCCAATTTCGGCATCATCTACGGCATCTCGGCCTTCGGATTGAGCCAGCGCCTCGAAATCCCCCGCAAGGAGGCCCGCGAGATCATCGACGGCTACTTCGAGTCCTACCCCAAGGTCCGGGAGTACATGGAGCGCGTCGTGGCGAAGGCCCGCGAGGAGGGCTTCGTCTCGACGATCTTCGGGCGGCGGCGCTACCTGAACGACATCTCCTCGCACAACGCCGTGGCCCGCGGGCTGGCCGAGCGCAACGCCGTGAACGCCCCGATCCAGGGTTCGGCGGCCGACATCATGAAGATCGCCATGATCAACGTCCACCGCCGCTTCGCCGCCGAGGGCATCCGCTCGCGCGTCATCCTGCAGGTGCACGACGAACTGGTCGTCGACATGCTCCGCACGGAGCAGGAGGCCGTTACGCGCATCGTCACCGAGTGCATGGAGTCGGCCGCGCAGCTCAAGGTGCGGCTCGTGGCCGATGCCGGCGTGGGCAGCAACTGGCTCGAGGCCCACTGACGGGCGGACCCGGAATGGAAAAGGCGGGACCTCTGCTTGAGGTCCCGCCTTTTCGGTTTGTTGCGGCCGTCCGGCTATTGGGCGTCGGAGAGCACCGGGATGCCCTTGGCGGCGTCGTAGACGTAGCTGACCTGTACGAGCGAGGCGATTGCCGAATTGGCGATGGCGGCGTTCATCTGTTCGATGGCGGCTTCGAATCCCGCCTGGTCGAGGCTTGCGAAGGCCTCGCAGCCGGCGAGGTCCTCGCCGATGCCGCCCTTGTTCGAACCCCAGTATATCCCCGTGCAGACTGCCGCCTCGGAATATCCGGCCACGCCTTTGGCCGAGCCGTCCGTGATGGCGAAGTCGCTCTCGACGAGGGCATAGCATCCGTGCATGAAGGCCGGAATCTCCATGACCACGGGCCAGATCATCGAATAGCCCGAGAAGTTGCCGGCGATGCCGCCCGCATTGGCCGTGTAGTCCGACCCGCTGTTGGGTGCGATCTCCACGCGGCCGTTGCAGAGGGCGTAGCACCCGACCAGATAGGAGTAGCTGTCACCCGAGAGCACCATGCCGGCCACGCCGCCGAAGTTCGTGCGGTCGGAGGTGATCCGGACGCTGGCGGCCTCGTCCCACTCGGCGTGGCAGCCGGCCGTGAGAAGGCTGCCCAGACCCGCGATGCCGCCCGCATTGACGTTGGTTGTGGCATCGCTGACCTGCGACGTGATGTCGATCGCGGCGGAGATCGAGGCCTTGCAGGCCGAGATGACGGCACTCGCAGCCGAGCCGTAGATGCCGCCGACGTTGACATCAGAGTAGTTGTCCGTCTGCCCGATCGTCAGCGTGCCGCCCAGCTCGGCCGTGGCGAGCGTCATGGCTCCCTGGCTGCTTCCCGAGAGTGTGCCGGCGATGCCGCCGAAGTTGATCGTGCCGCCGCTGTGGATCGTGGCGTTGCCCGAGAATTTCGCAAAGCAGTCGGTGACCGAGGCCCCCGAGTTGCCGCAGACGAGGCCTGCGTTGCAGTTGGCGGCTCCACCGTCGGGAATGCGCAGCGTGCCACCGAATTCGACGTTGCAGCTCTCGATCGCCGCGTCGGTCACCGATCCGGCGATGCCGCCCGCCTGCGCGTAGACGTAGTAGCCTTCGGGAGCGGCGGTGAAGGCGCATTCAAGCGACCCCGTTCCGTTGAACGAGCAGTGGGAGATGCGTCCGCCGTTCATGGCGCCGACGATGCCGCCTGCCATCGAGACCGTGCCGCCCGCGGTGGCGAGCAGGTCGCCGTCGCCGAGCGTGACGTTGCAGTAGTCGATGTTGCCCGACTCGGCCATGCCGCAGATGCCGCCCGCATCGGCCTCACCCTGCGTGTCGGGGCCGCACGAGGCCGAGACGGATCCCCGGAACGTGCAGGATTCGATGGCGCCCGATCCGGGGCGAGTGTTCATGCTGTCTTCGTAGGCGATGATGTTGAATCCGGTGATGCCGCCCGCCAGCACGTAGCTCTTGTCGACGGCCGTGGTCGTTGCATGGACCGATCCCGCGACGTTGAGGTTGCGGATCGTGCCGTCGTTCACGCCGAACAGACCGGCGCTTGTGAAGGTCGTCTCGCCCGTGAGCTCCACCTTCAGGCCGGAGATCGTGTGTCCGTCTCCGTCGAAGACGCCCTGGAATGCCCGGTCGGGATTCTCGTAGGGGTAGCGGCCGTCCTCGGGCCCGAGGCCGATCGGGGTCCAGTTGTCGTACCGGGACAGGTCCAGATCGTCCGTCAGGATGTAGTGCACGCCCGGTTCGCAGTATCCGCTCTCGCGGTTGTTGACGACCTGTGCCAGCAGGGCGAGGTGCGACGGACGTGAGATCCGGTAGGGCTCCTCTTCGGAGCCCGTGCCGCCGTCGAACGCCTCGGCCACGGTGCGGTCGAGGGTCCGGAAGGTCGTCCAGGCACTCCACTCCGAATCGCTGTAGTTTCCTGCGGAGATGATCGCCCGCACACGCACGGCGTATTCGCTGTAGGGCTCGAGCCCCGTAAGCTCGTAGCGGGGCTGCTCGACGACGGTCTCGAAGGCATATCCCGTCTCGCTGCCGGCCTGCAGCTCATAGCGCGAGGCCTTTTCGACGGCTGCCCATTCGAGTTGCAGCGAGGTTTCCGTCGGGGTCGCTTCGATGGTCTGGGGTGTGGGGAGCTGTACGATGTCGGCCTCGTCCTTGGAGCAGGAGACGGCCAGCAGCAGGGCGGCTGCCGGAAGAATCCGCCGGAGCCGCGATACGAGATGTTGTTCCATTTTTTGATGAGGATTTAAGGTCATAAAAACAAATGTATGAATTTTATCCTCTCTCAACCCTGCTTCGGGGCTTTATGGTGTACTATTCGCGGCATTCCGGCCATTTTGTGCCGCAAACGGCCGTCGGAACGCAAAAAAACAAGCCGGGCCCCGGAGAGTGGGCCCGGCTTTGTCGGCAGGTGCGGGGCGTCAGAACGAGATGCCGACGCGGACGCCGAAGTTGTTGAGGCGGTTGACCGAGTAGGTCAGCACGTCGTTGCTGTTGGTGGCGTAGCTGTAGTAGACGGCCATGTGGAAGCCCAGCCGGTAGTCCGGACGCGGGAAGATCGAGAAGCCGAGCTCGGGCGAGAGGTAGAAGCCCCACGAGTCGTCGTACTGCTTGACGACGTAGTAGTAGGAAGACATCTCGGTCCAGCAGGCACCAAGCTTAAGCCCCACGTAGGGCTGGAAGACGCTTTCGGTCAGCCAGTTGTAGCGCGTCGCAACGCCGAACGGCAGCTGGAAGAGCGCATGTTTCTGGTTGGTCGTCAACGCGGCGCTCTTTCCGAGTTCGAGCGTCTGGCGCGGAATCGACTCCAGGTTGGTCTGGTAGGAGATGAAGGCGCCGACGGTCATGGCGGGCGTGACGAAGTAGCCGCCCTCGAAGTTCATGCCCCAGCCCGAGGTCTCGTCGGCGAATCCGTTGTCGAGAGGCACGCCCAGCTGCCAGTCGACGTTCATGTAGGTGTTCGGGAAGACCTGCGCCCGGGCAGGAATGGCGGCGGCGAGCAGCAGCACGCCGCATGCAAGTGTACGGAGGTATTTCGATGTTTTCATAATCGGTCGATGTTTTGCGGTTGGACTATTTGGTCAGGTAGGGCGACTGGTCGAAGGCCTGTTCGACGGCTGCGAGCGTGCGCTGCTGGTTCAGCTCCTCGTCGGAGGTGAGCAGCCCGCCGATGAAGCTGTCCCAGATGACGGGCAGTTTGCGGTCGGCAGCCTCCTCGGCGTCGAGGTCGACCATCTCGATGAGCAGCGAGCCGGCCGTATAGCCGTAGTAGACGCTGTAGGGGTAGTGCCATCCGCCCCAGTTGCCCCAGTATCCGGGCGTCCAGTAGTAGGGGTAGTACCACCACCAGTAGGGGTTGTCGTACCCGACGAAGTAGGTCACCTGCCGCACGTAGCTCATCTGCAGACCCACGTTGGCGGCCTGCTTGTCCTCCGAGCGCACGTAGCCTGCGGCATCCATGCGGGCGACGACCGCATCGACGATCCCGAGGGCGTCGGCATCCTTCCAGTACTCGGTCTTGTCGTTGTTGCCGATGACGAGGATGCTGTCGGGGATGAAGTAGGTCTCCACGGCGGCGAAGTCGGCATCGGTATCATAGGCCGTGTAGACCAGGTAGTCTTTGTGGAGGTCCGAAGTGGAGGGCTCCTTCTGGCACGCGCTGACCGCAACTGCTGCGAGTGCGATCGCGATGAAACGTAAATTTTTGACGGTCATGTTTTTTGATTTTTAGGTTTGCGTCTGTGCCCCGGGTCTCAAAATCCGTTCCGAAGCGGGCATTTTCCGCCCTGCGGCCCGAATCGGACACAAAGAGGCCCTTTTCGACGCGATGCCGGGCCGGGCATGAAAAAGGCGGGAGACACCCGAAAAAGGGTGTCTCCCGCCGTCTCTGTTCTGTGCGCCGGGCCGCCGTCTTTTGCTGTGGCCGGCCGCCGTCTTTTTGCTGTGGCCGGGCCGCCGGCTGCCGGTCCGTTACCGGTAGCGGTGCGAGATGAGGGTCATGAACTCCTCGCGCGTGCGGTGGTCCGAGAGGAAGATGCCCGTGAAGGCCGAAGTCGTCGTGGCCGACTGCTGCTTCTCGATGCCGCGCATCTGCATGCACATGTGGCTCGCCTCGATCACCACGGCCACGCCCATCGGCGCGAGGGCCTCCTGGATGCAGTCGCGGATCTGCACCGTGAGCCGCTCCTGCACCTGCAGGCGGCGGGCGAAGCACTCCACGACGCGGGCGATCTTCGAGAGCCCCGTGATGTAGCCGTTGGGAATGTAGGCGACGTGCGCCTTGCCGTAGAAGGGCAGCATGTGGTGCTCGCAGAGCGAGTAGAGCTCGATGTCCTTGACGAGGACCATCTGCTTGTACTCCTCGCGGAAGGTCGCCGAGCGGATGATCTCCAGCGGGTTTTCGTCGTATCCCTTCGTCAGGAACGACATGGCCTTGGCCACGCGCTCCGGGGTCTTGAGCAGCCCTTCGCGCGCGGGGTCCTCGCCCAGCAGGCGGAGGATTGCGGCGTAGTGCTCCTTCAGCGCCTCGACGGTCGCGGCGTCGAAGCGCTCCTCTTTCGTATAGGTTGTCATTGCGGTCTTCTCCATGGGAGGGCAAAGGTAGTTATTCCGTCGGTCAATTCCAAGTCCGGGCTCGTTTACGCTTCGCCGCGCAGGATCAGGTCCATGACGCGCGACGTGCGGGCCGCCGAGACGCCCGTCGAGGGGCATTGTCCCACGCCGCGCAGCTCGTCGACGATCGTGCCGATCAGCGGGCCCTGGATGTGCTCGGGCTGCTCGAAGGTGAAACGTTTGGTGCCGGCGGGGGTAGTCAGCTCCAGCGGCTCGAACGAGAAGGTCGCCAGGTGGAGCGTCCCCCGGCTGCCGGTGATGCGGATCGAGTCGGCGCGCTCGGCTTCGGGCGCGACGAAACACCAGGTGCCGGTTCCGGCGACGCCCGAGCGGAAGCGGAACGACGCCGTGACGGTGTCGGCCACCTCGTAGAGCCCGCCGCGGTTGACGGCGCAGCCCTGCGCATGGTCGATCTCGCCGAGCAGGAAGTCGAGGATGTCGAGCGTGTGGGGCGCCATGTCGCAGAAGTACCCCTCGCCGCCCGTCTCGCGGCGCAGGCGCCAGGGCAGGTGCGCGGCGTCGCGGTCCTCCGGGGCGGCGGGGCGCAGGTAGCGTACCTCAACGGTGAGCGGCGTGCCGATCGCCCCGGCGTCGAGCAGCTCCCTGGCCTTCACGAAGTAGGGCAGCGCCCGGCGGTAATAGGCGACAAAGAGGGGCTGGCGGGCCCGGTCGGCCGCGGCGATCATCTCCCGGCACTCGGCGTAGGTCATCGCCATGGGCTTCTCGACGTAGACGGGCTTCCCGGCCGCGAGCACGCGCAGCGTCAGCTCGCGGTGCGAGGCGGGCGGCGTGGCGATGTAGACGATGTCGACCTCCGGGTCGGCGATCAGCGCGTCGGCATCGGTGTAGGTGCGGGCGACGCCGTGGCGCCGCGCGAAGTCGAGCAGCCGCTCGCGGTCGCGCCGCATGACGGCGACGAGCGACGAATGGGCGGTCTTGTACATCGGCGGGCCGCTCTTGCGCTCGCAGACGTCGCCGCAGCCGAGGATTCCCCAGCGGACATTCTCCAGTTTCATCGTGACGGTCTGTTTTCGGAATTATTCCCTGACGTATTCGTGCAGGAAGGTCGCGAGCTTGCGCACGGCGCGGGCGCGGTGCGAGACGGCGTTCTTCTCTTCGGTGGTCATCTGCGCGAAGGTGCGGTCGTAGCCGTCGGGTCGGAAGAGCGGGTCGTAGCCGAAGCCTTCGTGGCCCGTTTCGTGGTCGATGATCTGCCCCTCGACCACCCCCTCGAAGAGGTATTCGCGCCCGCCGAGGATCAGCGCCACGACCGTGCGGAAGCGGGCCCGGCGGTTCTCCTCCCCCGCGAGGTTCCGCAGCAGCAGGCGGTTGTTGGCCGCGAAGTCGTGGCCGTCGGTGGCGTAGCGCGCCGAGTGGACGCCCGGGGCGCCGCCGAGCGCCTCGACCTCGAGGCCCGTGTCGTCGGCGAAGCAGTCGAGGCTCGTGCGTTCGTAGAGGTAGCGGGCCTTCTGCAGGGCGTTGCCCTCGAGTGTCGGCTGCGTCTCGGGAATCTCCTCCGTGACGCCGCAGTCGCGCGGCGTGACGAGAGTATAGCTGTCGCCCAGCACGGCCTGCACCTCCGTGAGCTTGTGGGCGTTGTTCGTGGCGAAAAGAATCTTCATCTCTATTCTATGATTCGATGGCGGTTTGCATGTTGCGGGTGTAAAGGTACGCTAATTTTCCGGATTTCCGAGCGCATAGCGCCGGCGGAAGATCTCCTCGATCTCGCGCTCCGCGCGGCGGAACTCCGTGCGGTCGTAGCGGCGGCGGATACACCCGCCGTCCATCAGGTAGAGGTCGTCGCACAGGGGTTCGATCGTCGCAAGCACGTGCGAGCTGACCAGCACCGTGCGCCCCTCGCTGCCCAAGGCGAGAATCAGCTGCTGCGCGACGTAGAGGCTCTCGATGTCGAGCCCGTTGAATGGCTCGTCGAGCAGCACGAGCCGCTTGCGCTGCATGAGCACGGCCGTCAGGGCCAGCTTGCGGCGCGTCCCCTCGGAGCAGTTCTCGATCGGGGTGTCGAGCGGCAGGCGGAAGCGGCGGATGCACGGCGCGGGGTCGAACGACGGGTGGTAGTGGGCCACCAGATCGAGGTAGTCGCGTCCCGTCATGCCGGGGTAGAAGCTGTTGACGCTCTCGAGGTAGGCGATGTCGCGGCGGCGCAGCGGACGGCCGTCGAGGGTGATGCTCCCGCCCGAGGGGGCAACGAAGCCGTAGAGGGTGTTCATCAGCGTGGTCTTGCCCGCGCCGTTGATCCCCACCAGCCCGTGCACGGCGTTCTGCGGGAGGTGCATCGTCACGCCGTCGAGCACGGTCCGGCCGCCGAGGCGGACGCGCAGCGAGTCAATCGTAATCATACAGGTAGCGGTTCAGGTTCCTTTCGGCCCGGAGCGCGTGGCTCACGAGCATGGCGAGCGTTATGGGCAGCAGCGGCCAGACGATGAAGCCCGCGAGCCCGAGCATCGAGGCGGTCGAGGCCGCGGCTTCGGGGGCGGCGGGGTCGTAGACGGCGTATTTGGCCAGGACGCCGTAGACGAGCAGCAGGGCCGAGAGCGGAGCCCAGAGCGCCGCGAGCCAGAGCCCCTCGGGGTGGAGCAGTGCCGCGAGCAGCGCAAAAGGGGCCGCAAGCAGGAAGTAGTTGCGGCAGGCCGTGCGGATCTTCGCCGTGAGCAGGCGCGCCGGGGACTTCTCGGGCAGCAGCAGGAGTTCGAGCGGCTCGTTGCGCGTATAGAGGCTCACGCAGCAGAGGGCCGCAAGATAGAGGGCCGGGAATCCGAGGTAGGGAAGCAGCGTGCAGAGCAGCACGCCGGTGGCGAGCAGCACCGTGGCTATGGGCCGGCGGCGCAGTCCGGCCGTCCACTCCGGGGAGTAGCCCAGGCGGGCGATGCGCACGATCCGCCCGGCGTAGACGGGGGCGTGCGGCTGCGGGAGCAGCGCCACGGCAGTCGTCGCGACGGTGAGGGCCACGGCGGGCAGCCACGCCCGGTGCAGCAGCAGAACGAGCAGGCAGGGCGCCGCGACGGCGAGGTATTCGGCCGCCAGGTGGAGCCGCGGACGGCGGCAGAGCTGCCGCACGAGCCGCAGGTCGCGCCGCACGGCGTGCAGGCGCAGCGGGATGAGCGCCCCGAGGGCTGCGGCGATCCACGGCCGGTGTTCGGCCACGAGCAGGTAGAGCAGCACGACGGCCGCCGCCGCGGCGAGCACCACGACGAGGCCCGGTCCGATCATCCGCACCCAGCGCACGAACCGTCTTGCGTGGAGTTCCCAGAGCGACATGGCTATTTGACGACCTCCATGCGTTCGAGCCGCTCGTCGAGGTCCATCTTGTCGATGATGGTCTTCACGAGGGTGTCCATCTCCGAACCTTCGGAGTAGTCGGCCGGCAGGACGTGGTTCACGCGGTTGTCGTGGATGAGCGATGCCATCTTGCGCCGGGCCTCCTTCTGGTCGGGGTTGTAGACCGCGATGGAGTGTCCGCCGAAGTTCTTGACCAGCCGCATGCAGGGGATGTCGGTCGTGCCGTCGCCCACGTAGATCATGTGCTTGAAGGGCACGGGCCGTTCGTTCTCGGGGATGTAGCGGTTGACGAGCGTCGAGTCGAAGACCGACTCCACGCCCTTGTTGATCTTGAAGATGAACTGCGTCTTGTTGGTGTAGTTGACCGCCACGGCGGGCCAGAAGGCGATGCCGTCGACGTCGTAGAGGAACGAGCAGGCGTAGATCTTGCGGAACTCGTGGGCGATCTCCGTCCCCTCGATGATCTCCTTGAGGCCCGACGAGTTGATGTAGTGCAGGATGCGGATGCCGCGCTCCTCGCCGTAGCGGTTGATGCGCGAGAACCACTCCCGGACCCCCTTGAAGAGCGTGACGCGGCGTCCCGACTCCTGGAAGGCCTCGCGGCGCAGCGACAGCCCCTTCGACTTGGCCTCCTGGATCATGCGGGCCATGTAGGTGAGGACCATGTCGGCATCCTGCCGCTCGGCCAGCGAGTTGGCCTCCGACCAGAACTCCTTGTTGCTCTTGCCCACGGCCGGGATGAAGTCGTACTCCTGCATGTTGCCCGGGGCGAGCGTGCCGTCGAAATCGTAGATCAGGGCGATCGTGAAGCGGTATTCCATCGCGTGTGTTTTTTTGGGGTTGCGAATAATGAATATCAAAGATAGTGTTTTTTCACTATTTTTGCAAAAACGACGCTCCGGGCCCCATCCGGCCGCGGAGCCTCAAAGACAACGACTATGGAATTCAAGCAAGTGCTTTCAAAACGCCGCTCGATCCGCAAGTTCACGGAGCGTGCGGTGCCGCGCGAGGTGGTGGACCGCCTGCTCGCCGAGACCCTCACGGCCCCTTCGGCCCGCAATACGCGCACGACGCGGCTGCTCGTCGTGGACGACCCGCAGACGGTGGCCCGCATGGCCGCCATGCGCGACTACGGCTCGGCCTTCATGAAGGGGGCGCCGCTGGCCGTTGTGGTGCTGGGCGACACGGCGAAGGGCGACCTGTGGCGCGAGAATGCCGCCATCTCGGCGACGATCCTCCAGCTGGCGTGCGTCGACGAGGGGCTCGCCTCGTGCTGGGTCCACATCAACGGACGCCCCTGCCGCAGGGAGGAGCCCGAGGGCGAGCAGGCCGCGGACTACCTGCGCGGCTTCCTGCCCATTCCCGAGGGGTGCGAGCCGCTGTGCGCCATCGCAATCGGCTATTCGGACTTCACGCCCGCACCGCTGCCCCCGGCCGACGATTCGGAGCGCATCATCCGCCTCTGACCGCCTGCCCCTCGTCCGGTGCGCTCCCACCGCTTCCGCCGACAGACCGGCCCGGCGTTGCGCATCCGTGTGCCGGGCGGTCCGTACTCCTCCGGACGGTCCGTTGCCGGCTTGCGGCCTCTCTGCCTTTCGCACGCGGCGGCCGGGCGGCTACGGGCCGCCGTGCGGCGCTGCGGCGCGGAGGGGTTGCACGGACCAAAACTTATGCGTACCTTTACCCCGCCCGCTCCCCGGAGGAGCGGGCGGACTGCTGTCAACAAACCGAAAAAACGAAACGTATGAAAAGACTCCTGACGCTGCTGGCCGCACTTCCGATGACGGCGCTGCTGATGACCGCCTGCGGCAATGACAACGGGCGGAAGGCTCCCGTGACGATCGTCGACCGGAGCGTGCTCTACTGCGAGAGCACCTATCCCTACGAGGGCGGGGTGCTGATCGCCAACTTCGGCTCCGAGCCGCTCGACCCGCTCAACACGCTGGGCCGGGGATACATCCTCCACTACAAGGCGGGCGAGGAGCCGCGCCTGCTGATTCCCGCCGACGGACACCTCTCGGCACCGCGGGGCATGTACCTGCGCGACGGCTGGCTCTTCATCTGCGACGTGAACCAGATCGTCGTCTACGACCTGCGCACGACGGGCAGCGAGCCGCGGATCATTCCGCTGCCCGAGGGCGAGCTCTTCGTGAACGATCTGGCGGCCGACGGAAACGATCTCTACGCCTCGGTGACCAACACGGGCCGGATCTTCCGCATCGACATCTCCGATCCGTCGAACCCCGGCGAGCCGCAGCTGTGGCTGTCGATTCCCGGGCCGAACGGACTGCTGGTCCGCGACGGCGTGATGTATGTGGCCTCCTATTCGCCCGACGGGAAGCCCGGAGCCGAGCATGTGATCTACCGCATCGCCTCGCTGCAGGAGCCCGTGGCCGAACCCTTCGTGACGGTCCCCGGGCAGTACGACGGCCTCGCCTTCTCGGGTGACGGCAAGTCGCTCTACGTGACGAACTGGTCGCCGGCCGGCATTTCGCGCATCGACCTGCAGAGCCGCACGATCGAGCCCGTGGAGCTCGATCTGGAGCAGCCGCTGATCGGACCGGCCGATTTGAGCGTGGCCGACGGCGTGGTCTACGTTCCGGACCTGCCCAACAGCCGCGTGGTGATCTTCAACGAGTAACCGCACGGCGGGCGCCTTACGGAAGGCGTCCGGGCCGGGTAAAAAAGGGAGCGGATCGGAGAATTCCGATCCGCTCCCTTTTTGGGGTTTCGCGTGGGCCGTTTTGGGCCCGCTCCTCTTTCTTTTGCTCCGCGTGGGCCGTTTTGGGTCTGCTCCTCTTTCTTTTGCTCCGCGGGGTCCGTTTTGCAGCCCGTTCCTTGCTGGCTACCGGTTGTTGTGCACGGGCTTGATGTCCTTGACGCGCAGCTGCGTGGTCACCGTGCCGCGGTAGTGGTTCTCGACGATCTGGTAGCAGACGTCGATCGGCCGGCCCGAGCGCACCCATTCGTAGTGCGTCGGCTGCTGGAAGGCGATGGCCTGGATCTTCGTGTTGGGCTTCTGCCGCTGCATGAGGTCCATGCGCAGGTGCTCGCACTCCATGCCGACGAGCTTCGCCTCGCCGTGGTTGCTCACGCCGTAGGTCACGAAGACCGGCGAGGCGTTGCCCGGCCCGAAGGGCTGGAAGCGGTTGAGGTGTTCGCGGAACTTGGGCGTGATGTCCGAGAAGAGCAGCTCACTGTCGATGTCGACCTGCGGCACAAGCATCTGCGGGTCGATGTGCTGCTCGACATAGGCGTTGAAGCGGCGCGTGAACTCCCCGACATTCTCCGGACGCATCGTCAGCCCCGCGGCGTACATGTGTCCGCCGAAGTTTTCGAGCAGGTCCGAGCACGACTCGACGGCCTGGTAGAGATCGAAGCCCGGCACCGAACGGGCCGAGCCCGTGACGAAGCCGTTGCTCATCGTCAGCACGACGGTCGGGCGGTAGTAGGTCTCGATCAGCCGCGAGGCGACGATCCCCACGATGCCCTTCATCCACTTGGGGTTGTAGACCACGGTGCTCTTCAGCCGCTTCATCTCGGGGTTGCGCTCGATGTATTCGTGCGCCTCCTGCGTGACGTGGCGGTCGATCGACTTGCGGTCCTGGTTGTAGGAGTCGATGACGTTGCCGAACTGGGCCGCCACCGTTTCGTTGCCCTCGATGAGCAGCTCCACGGCGGCATGCCCGCCCGAGGGCGAGGCGTTTTCGTCGTGCTCGTCCATGCGCATGCGCCCGGCGGCGTTGATGCGCGGCCCGATCTTGAAGACGATGTCGTCGATGGTGATGCTGTGCTTGTCCAGCCCGCAGATCTTGATGATCGAGAGCAGCCCCTTCGATGGTTCGCGGTTGAGGTTCTTCAACCCGAAGTAGGCGAGGATGCGGTTCTCGTCGACCAGCGGCACGATGTCCGAGGCGATCGACACGACGAGCAGATCGAGCAGGTTGAGCACCTGCTCGGAGGGGATGTGGTTCTTCTGGGCATAGGCCTGCACGAGCTTGAAGCCCACGCCGCAGCCCGACAGTTCGTCGAACGGGTAGGTGCAGTCGACCCGCTTGGGGTCCAGAACGGCTACGGCACGGGGAATCTCCTCGGCCGGGAGGTGGTGGTCGCAGATGATGAAATCCACGCCCTTCGTCTTTGCATAGGCAACCTTTTCCGTGGCCTTGATGCCGCAGTCGAGGGCGATGATGAGGCTGACGCCCTTGTGGGCCGCCAGATCAATGCCCTTGACCGAGATGCCATACCCTTCGGTATAGCGGTCCGGGATGTAGAACATCAGGTTTTTGTGCCCGATCTGGCGCAGGAACTTGTAAACCAGCGCGACGGCCGTGCAGCCGTCCACGTCGTAGTCGCCGTAGACCATGATCTTCTCGTTGTTGGCCACGGCGCGCTCGACCCGCTCGACCGCCTTGTCCATGTCCTTCATCAGGAAAGGATCGTGCAGGTCCGCGAGACTCGGTTTAAAGAACTTCTCCGCCTTTTCTACGGTGTCTATGCCTCTCTGAACGAGTAGATTGGCCAGGATGGGCGAGGTCCGCAGCGCGGCAGCGAGCATGGCTACCGTCGCGGGGTCGCCCTGAGGCTTCACTACCCAGCGTTTTTCTATGGGCATACGTTCTATTATTTATATATTCTAACATTTAATATCTCACCTAAAAATTTGACAACGAGGTCTTTGACCTCATCCATCGCCACCTGGCGACCCGTCTCGCGGGCGATCGAGGTCGCGCCGCGGTCGGTGAATCCGCACGGGTTGATGCGCGTGAACCAGCCGAGGTCGGTCGTGACGTTGAGCGCGAAGCCGTGCATGGTAACATAACGTGACGAACGCACGCCTATTGCGCAGATCTTGCGTGGCGGGTCGTTTTTGCCTTCGGCCGTCGGGCCCGGTACGGCCTCCTCGCCGGGCCTTGTGCTTTTGTCGGGTCCCGCCTCTTCGGTCCCGTCGCCGTACTCCACGCCCCGGCCGAGCCAGACGCCCGAAGCGCCCGCGATGCGTCCGGCGCGGATGCCGTAGTGCGCCACGGTGCGGATGACCGCCTCCTCGAGGGCCGCGATGTATTCGCGCAGCCCGATGCCGAGGCGTTCGAGGTCGAGAATCGGGTAGCAGACCAGCTGTCCCGGACCGTGGAAGGTGATGTCACCGCCGCGGTCGATGTGAAAGAACGTCGCGCCCAGTCCTTCGAGCGCCTCGCGGCTCACGAGCAGGTTCTCCGCATGGCCGCTCTTGCCGAGCGTGTAGACGGGCGGATGCTCCACGAGCAGCACCGTCCCGGCGTCCGATGCCGGGATGTCCGGCGTGTGCGTGCGGTCCGGTTGTGCCGGCTCGGAGTGTGCCCCGGGTTGCCCGCTGCGGCTCGCCGGTTGTTCCGTCCCCGGTTGTTCCGTCCCCGGCTGCTCTGCCCCGGACTGTTCTGCCCCGGACTGTTCCGCCCCGGACAGCTCTGCCCCGGACAGCTCCGCCCCGCGCCGTTTGCGGGCCACGAGGGTGTCGAAGAGCTGCTGCTGCAGCTCCCAGCACGCCTTGTAGTCCATGACGCCAAGGTCGCGGCAGGCGACACGGTTTGTCCCGCAGCGCTTCATGCCCGCGCCTCCTTCGCGCTCCGACAGGCCTCTTCCGCCCTGTACGACGAGCGGACCAGCGGCGCGCTCGCACAGTAGCTGAAGCCCATCTCCAGCGCCTGGAGTCGGTACCATTCGAATTTTTCGGGAGTGATGTACGCCGCGACGGGGTAGTGCTCCAGAGTAGGCCGAAGGTACTGACCGATGGTTACGATCCTCACGCCCGCATTGCGCAGGTCATGCAGGGTCTGCAATACTTCTTCATCGCTCTCGCCAAGTCCGACCATCAGTCCGCTCTTCGTGGCGACACCCTGGCTGCTCATGTAGCGCAGCGTCTCCAGACTGGTGCGATACTTCGCTCTGGAGCGCACCTCGGGGGTCAGTCGCTCGACGGTTTCGATGTTGTGCCCGATGATGTCGGGCTTCGACGCGATGACCACGTCCAGCAGGTCGGGCCGTGCGTCGAGATCGGGAATAAGGAGCTCAATTGCGGCGTCGGGATTCTGTGCGCGGATCGCCTCCACGGTCGCGGCCCAGTGGTGGGCTCCGCCGTCGGGAAGGTCGTCGCGCGTCACGGAGGTTACGACGACATGCCGGAGTTTCATCAGGGCGACGCTTTCGGCCACGTGGCGCGGCTCGTCGGCGTCGGGTGCCAGGGGATGTCCCGTTTTCGTTGCACAGAAGCGGCAGCCCCGTGTGCATATCTCACCCAGGATCATGAAGGTTGCGGTCCTGCGGCTCCAGCATTCGGCCTGATTGGGGCAGTGTCCGCTGGTGCAGATGGTGTGCAACCCGTGTTTCTCGACGATCTGACGCACCTCGGCATATTCGGGCGTGCGGTGCAGCCGGATCTTGAGCCATCCGGGTTTTTTCAGGAGATCTACCTTGTCATAAAACTTCGGCATTTAAGTTCATTATTTTCCAATTGATGCAAAAATAAGAAAAATAATTGACATTTTTCAGGATTCCGCCATTTATTGTTTGCAGTATGACAGGTGTGTCAGTCGAAAATTTTATTTTGTCCGCGGCTCCAAACCGGGTTCCCGGGTCTGAATAAGCGCGTTGCGGGGAGCGGCGCCGACAGATGTGTCGTGTGTCATCCGACTCGGCTTCCTTTCCGGTCCGCCTTCTCTCCGCCGCCACCCGTCGGTTTGCCGCCGGACTGTTGTTTTGTTGCGATCCGCCGGTCCGCCGCCGTTCGGGGTGTCTGTCCGTTTCTTCTCCCGGCTGCCGGCTCCTTTCCGGCACGCTGCACTCCGGAGCATTCCAGTTTCTTGTTCCGAAAAAAAAGCTTCTGTTGCTCCGGGTCCGTCCCGGACAGGTAAAGGCGCGGCTGCGGTCCTTCGGCGGCATTGGTCCTTTGGCGGCTACGGCTATTCGGTGGTTGCGGCCCTGCGGTGATTGCGTTGCGGTCCGCCCCGTGCATCTTCTTTTTCGGGCGGGGGCGAAGCGTGACGGTCGGGCGGGAGTGCCGGATGTTGTCCCGTGAGCGCGGATGTGTGCGCCCACACGACCGTTTTTGTGCGGCGGGCGCAAAAAAAGAGGTCCGATGCCTCCCGGCGTCGAGCCTCTCTGGTTAGGTTAGTTAGGTTAATGAGAGTGGGAGAACCCCACGTTTGTTATACAAAGATAAACCGATTTTTAGGAAAAACCAAATATTTTGTGACGTTTTTGCGTGTAGACGAGAGTTTTTCCGATAGATTATAATTAAAATTTTTTAATTAATGCGGCGTTTGTAAGTTTTTGATTAAAGCACCCCCTCCGTTTCGGCGACCTGTGCCGGCTGCTCCTCCTGCGTGGTGAGGTGGCGATGGCGGTAGGCGGCCGGGGTCATCTGGTACTCTTTTTTGAACAGTTTGATGAAGTGCGACGTGTTGGGGAAGGTGCACTCGTTGCCGATCTCCGAGATCGACTTCGAGGTCGAGATCAGCAGCAGGCGCGAGTGCATGAGCCGCTGGCGGATGAACCATTTGTGAGGCGGAATCTGGAAGTGGCGCCGAAACTCCTTCTTGAAGGAGGTGAGCGAGCGGTTCGTCAGTCGGGCGAGCTCCTCGATCGAGACGTCGCGGAAGATGTGGTCGTAGATAATCTGTTCAAAGTTTTCGCGCGCCGTGTCGACGTTGCTCAGCAGCTTGCTCTTCAGGCAGCAGTCTTCGTGCGAGGCGATCAGGTAGATCAGCTCGGTCATCTTGATGCTCTCGGCTGTCTCGTCGCGGCGGAACTCCTCGTCGCGCAGGTAGTTGTTCGTGTTGAGGAAGAAGCTGCGCAGCGAGCTCCAGGCCGGCATGGCGACGTGGGTGCGGTTGCGACACCTGTCGCACGAGTGGTCGTTCGAGATGTTGAGTCCGTAGGTGATGTTCAGGTGCATGAGGATGTGCTGCAGCTCGCCGGGCGAGTAGTAGAAGAGCAGCTGCTCGAAGGGTTGACCGTTTTCGGGGACATTCTCCGTGTAGTGCAGGCCGATTCCCAGGTAGAAGACATCGCCGCGGGTGAGCGTCTCGCGCTTGTCTCCGTCGTAGATGTACTTCGTGCCGCGCAGCACGTAGCCGATGGCGCAGCGCGAGAGCGCCTGCGAGCGGATACCGGTGTGAAGTGTCTCTACGAACTTCACGATCATCGGCTGTTGGGCCGATGGTTTCATTGAATTCTTCATGTTCATTGTACATTGAGTTTTTTTCGACAATAGGTTGCGTCACTGTTGTCAAACTCAAATATACAATTATATATTTATTTTAAGCATACTTTTGGCCACAATTTGCCCTTTAAGCTCTTTTTACGGCTGAATTTAGTATAGGTGGGACCGAATATATTATTGTAAAAAGGCCGCCGCGGCCGCTCCGGCGATCAGCAGCAGGTAGAGCGGCAGGGCGATGGCGCGGCGCGTGCGGACGAAGAGCACGGGCAGCAGGACGGCAGCCGGGACGGCCATCAGCAGCAGGTCGTCGCGTGTGGCGGCCGGGGCGCAGAGAGCCAGCAGTGTTACGAGGAACGTGCAGATGGTGAAGACGAGCAGAAAGCGCGGGCGGGTGCCGACGGAGTAGATGTCCGTAAGGAAGAGCAGCAGCGCGGCAATGCAGAGGAGGGCTGTGACGCCCAGTGCGATCTGCTGCGGCAGCGGCAGCGAGAGCAGCAGATCAAGGGGCTTGCCCGCGACAAGGAGTCGGCCCAGCGACTCGAGGGGGGCAGCGAGCGTTCCGCCGGCTCCCCAGTTCAGGTAGCAGAGGGCGGCGTGCGGGAGTACGACGCCCGCGAGGGCGACGGCGGCTTCGCGCAGCGTGCGGCGAAAGAGCACCAATGCGACGGGCAGCATCAGCAACAGCGGCGTGGCGGCCGGAGCGATCAGCGGCAGCAGCCCGAGGTAGAAGGCGGCGCGGAAGGTGGCGTCGAATCCGTAGCCGTTGCAGAACGAACGTCCGAAATTCTTGACCGCGAGGGCAAGGAGCGCCGCGGCACCTGCGGCCGCGAGGTACTCGCCCCGGGTGCCGAGTCCGCAGGCGACGATACCGAAGAGGGGGATGGCCAGGCAGGTGGCGGCCGAATAGAGATTGTAGCGGATTGTCATGCGTCCCGTGACCATGCCCGCCACGAGCAGCAGCAGCCCGGCCAGCAGTTTCGTGCCTGTCGGCCAGCTCGCCTGTGCGTCGACCAGCAGCAGGCGCGGCAGGCGGATGGCCACCCCCTCGACGAGGGCTGCCTCTTCGCCGGCTGTTGCCGGCGCCGTCACGGTCGGGTCGGCCGTCACGAGCGTGACGACGACAAGCGCTGCGAGCGTCAGGAAGGAGGGGATGAGCGGTTGGCGTGTGATGTCGAACTTCATCGGTTGCGGGATACTGTGCAGGGCAAAATTACGCAAAAAAGACGGATCGTCCGTAATTATTCGTAAATTTGTGGACCATGCTTGAAAATCAGTTTCAATACGAGCTTTTGGAGGCCGGGTGCGACGAGGCGGGGCGCGGATGCCTTGCCGGGCCGGTCTTTGCCGCGGCGGTGATCCTGCCGCCCGATTTTCACGATCCGCTGCTCAACGATTCCAAGCAGATGACGGCCCGCAACCGCGACCGGCTGCGCGCAGTCATCGAGCGCGAGGCCGTGGCCTGGGCCGTCGAGGCGGTTTTAGCGGCGCGCATCGACGAGATCAACATCCTAAATGCCTCCTTCGAGGGGATGACGCTGGCGGCGGAGCGTCTCGATCCGGCGCCGCAGTTTCTGGCGATCGACGGCAACCGCTTCCGGACGCGGCTTGCGATTCCCTGGCGCTGCATTGTCAAGGGTGACGGCAAGTATGCCGACATTGCCGCGGCGTCGGTCCTGGCCAAGACCCACCGCGACGAGTACATGTGCCGCCTGGCGGAGGAGTTTCCGCAGTACGGCTGGTCGCAAAACAAGGGGTATCCTACGCGCGAACACCGCCTGGCAATCCGCCGTTACGGCCTGACCCCTTACCACCGTCTTACCTTCAACCACGAGATCGACCAGCTCGAACTGCCCTTCTGACCGCTCTCTGTGCCGGCGGCGGTGTCGGCTTGACGGTGTTGAGTCCATTCTGCGGTTTCCCAGCGCATGGCTTTCCCGTACATGGCTTTCCCTCCGCGCATAGTCTCCTCCGCGCATAGTCTCCTCCGCGCATAGTCTCCTCCGCGCATAGTCTCCTCCGCGCATAGTCTCCGCGCGCATAGTCTCCCCCGCGCATAGTCTCCCCCGCGCATAGTCTCCCCCGCGCATAGTCTCCTCCGCGCATAGTCTCCTCCGCGCATAGTCTCCCCCGCGCATGGCCTTCCCCGCGCACAATCTCCTGCGCGTAGCCTTCCCTGCATGTACCTAACCTTTCCCCCGCATACCCCCCATCTTCGGCTCGCGGCTCTGCAGACAACAAAAAAACAGGTCCTCCGTTCGGGAGAACCTGTTTTTCAACAATCGCTTCGGGATCAGTATCCCAGCGACTTGGAAGCCGCATAGGAGATCTTCAGGGCGTTTGCACGACGCAGCTCCTGCTTGACGTCGGTGATGATACCCATCTTCGTGCTCTGATCGGCCTTGAGACAGATCGTCATCGCGGCACGGTCGGACTCGTTGAGCTTGTCGCGCTCGGCGGCGACGAAGTCACCGATGTCCCTTGCGGTTTTGTAGGAATCGTTCAGCTGGATGCGAGGCGCGGTGCCGAACTTTGCCTGCATGGCCAGCGAAGGCTGTCCGATGTGGATGTAGCTGACGAGCGATTTCTTCTCGAGCTTCTGTACCTCGGTAGCCTCGGGGAGTTTGTATCTTACGAGCAGCTCCTGATCGCGCATGGTCGTCGAGACCATGAAGAAGAAGAGGATCATGAAGATCACGTCAGGAAGCGATGCCGTCGAGATAGGGGGCAGACTCTTGTCGCCCTTCTTTTTCATTACTGCCATGACTGCTACTTCTTAATGTTACGCGGTTCGGCCTCCGAAATCTTCATCGGCACGGCCTTGGATACTGCATCGCGCTCGTCGGCGGAGAGTTCCATGAACTTCGCACCGAACTTGCGGATGGCTACTTCGTCACGCACTTCGTTGAAGGCGCGGGTGAGTTCGTTCTGCACCATGATGTACGACTGGTAGTTCGTATCACGGGTCGTCTGGAGGGAGATTACGCCCTGGCTCTCGGGGTATACCCACGTACCGCCATCTGCGAGCTGGATCTCCTTGTTTACCTTCTCAGGCAGGTTTTCGTCGTCCATCGGGTTGAGGATGAACTCCTTGGCCTTGTCCTTGAGCTGGCGGAGACCAATCACCTCCTGCTGATTCGGGGTTCCCGCCATGATGTTGCCGCTACCGGACACGAGTACCAGGAAGAGGTTGCGCTCCTTGACCTTGATGTCCTCCTGTTTCTGGTCCTCGGGGGGCAGAGGAGGAAGCATGCGCGCAAGTCCTGTGTCGGTGTTCATGGTGGTGGCCACCAGGAAGAAGATCAGCAGCAGGAAGGCAATGTCGGCTTGTGAACCCGCATTGATATCCGGAGTTTTTCTTTTGTCGATTGCCATTTCCGTCTGTGTTTCTACTTGAAAGCTCTCCAAATTTCGGTACCGATGGCTGTCAGGAAGGCTGCTGCCATGGCTACGTAGGTTACGATGATGCTGGCTTCGGTCAGCACGGTTTCGCTATGTCCGAAGAAGTCGTTGTTGGCCAGGTCGGGGATCTGTACCGTGTGGCCGGCGGCGATGAAGTAAGCTACACCGACGATGACAACGATCAGCAGGAGCGAAAGGAGGGTTCCCTTGATGCCTGCCGGATTCTTGGCCATACCGTAGACGGCGCATCCGAGGGCGGCAACGATGGCGAGCGCAAAGAGGATGTATCCCCAGATCAGATTTGCGCTGATCGCAGCCATGAGCGCGGGGTCGTCGGTCGGATTCGCGGCGGTGCTGTTAATACCGGCGACAACCGCATAGAGCAGCAGGAGCGCGGTGATAACCAGCAGAACGCCCAGCGATATGTTCAATATCTTTTTCATGTTTGCTTGTGACTTTTCTGCGTTGGATTATTTCTTGTTGTAAGCCGTCAGGATATCCATCAGCGTGATGGACGTATCCTCCATATCGTTGACCAGCGAGTCGATCTTGGAAACGATATAGTTGTAGAACAGCTGAAGAATAACCGCAGCGATAAGGCCCAGGAGGGTCGTCAGAAGGGCCACCTTGATACCACCTGCAACGAGCGTCGGGCTGATGTCGCCGGCAGCCTGGATGGCGTCGAATGCATCGATCATACCAACTACGGTACCCATGAATCCGAGCATCGGGCTGAGGGCGATGAACAGGCCGATCCACGGCAGACCCGACTCCATCTGGCCGGTCTGAACCGAGCCGTAGGATACGACGGCCTTCTCGACGGCGTCCAGACCCTGGTTGTAGCGGTCAAGACCCTGGTAGTAGATCGAAGCGATCGGGCCGCGCGTGTTGCGGCAAACCTCCTTGGCAGCCTCGATGCCGCCCTGCTTCAGAGCCTCCTCGACCTTGTTGACGAGCTTCTTTGAGTTGATCGTCGAGAGCGCCAGGTAGAGAATGCGCTCGATGGCTACGGCCAGACCGATCACCAAGCAGAGCAGGATCGGGAGCATCCAGCCCCAGCCGCCCTCGAGGAACTTCTGCATCAGGATGTGGTGCATGCTTTCACCTGCGATTTCGGTTTCTGCAACGACAGCGGTTTCAGCTACGGCAGCAGCCTCCTGTGCGAATGCACCTACGGCGCCCAACAGAGCAACCGACATGAAAAGAGTTTTTTTCATAGTTGTGTTAGATAAATTAGATTTTGACAGTTGTTTTTTATTAGTTTGTGTTTTTGGTTTTGTCCTCAACTTTTTTTGAAAAAAAATCTTTTTTTCTCGTCTTTTCTACCGTTTGCGGCGCCTTTCCCGCGCTCCGGCCGGTTCCCGCATGAGGTTCCGACACGTGTGTGCGAATCCGGAAAAGAGAGCCTCGGATTCCTGTATTTTTCTGATCTTCAATGTTTTCAACTCAACTTTGCACTCCGGTGGCCGTCCGGGGACAGTCCGTAGGGGCACATTTGCAGTGCGAAATATAGAAAAAAAAATCCAACCGTGCAACGCATCAGAGCGTAAATTCTCCACGCAACGGCCTGCGCAGCAGCTCCCGCGTGCGGGTCTCGTCGAGCCCGAGTCCGAGCACGTACATGAGCTTGGTGACGGCCGCCTCGGTGGTCATGTCGTAGCCGCTCAGCACGCCGATCTTCTGCAGCCGCAGCCCCGTTTCGTAGATCTCCATCGAGACCCCTCCGCCGCGGCACTGCGTGACGTTGAGGAGGATGACGCCGCGGTCGATGGCCTCGCGCAGCACGCGCAGGAACCACTCGCTCGTCGGGGCGTTGCCCGCGCCGTAGGTCTCGAGCACCACGGCCCGCAGTCCGGGGGCCGAGAGCATGGCCCGCAGGATCTCTTCGCCCAGCCCGGGGAAGAGTTTGACGATGGCGATGCCGTCGGCCAGGCGGGTGGCGATGCGCAGCTCGGGCGACGTGTCGGCGGGCTGCAGCACGGCCGGCAGGTTGTAGGCGATGTTGACGCCCACCTCGGCCAGCGGCGGGTAGTTGTACGAGCGGAAGGCGTTGAGCGCTTCGGCGCTCCCCTTCGTCGTGCGGTTGGCGCGGAACAGCCGGTTCTGGAAGTAGAGCGACACCTCGGGCACCTCGGGCCGCCCGTCGATGCGGGCTCCGGCGATCTCGATCGCCGTAATGAGGTTCTCGCGTCCGTCCGTGCGCAGCACGCCGATCGGGATCTGGCTCCCGGTGAAGACCACCGGCTTGGAGAGGTTCTCGAGCAGGAAGCTGATCGCCGAGGCGGTGTAGGACATCGTGTCGGTGCCGTGCAGCACGACGAAGCCGTCGTAGCGCGCGTAGTTGTCGCGGATCAGGCGGGCCAGCGTGAGCCAGTTCGCGGGCGAGACGTTCGAGGAGTCGATCACGGGGTCCATCGTGTAGACCTCGATGTCGACGTTCAGCCGCTTGAGCGAGGGAAACTCCTCGTAGATGCCGCTGAAGTCGAAGGGGACGAGGGCTCCGGTCTCGGCGTCGGTCTTCATGCCGATGGTGCCGCCCGTGTAGATGATCAGAATGGAGGATCGCATATCGTTTCGTTTGCTGTGTTTGTCGTTCGGTTGTCAGTCGTCGAGCGCCTCGACGAGAAAGCTCACCGGGCGGAATCCGTCGTTGCAGGAGAGCATCGCCGAGGCGGGATTCTTCATCCAGCCGTCGTAGAGGCCCGTCGCGCCGTGTGCCAGCGCCATGACGAAGGGCGAGAGGGTCTGCCAGGCGCTTTCGCACAGCCCCTCGGGCTTCTGCCACCCCTCCGAGACGAAGACCTGCCCCTCGCTGAGGTCGCAGGCGTGCTCGATCGGATTTTCGTAGCGTGCGATGAGGTCCCGGTGGCAGACCTTGCGCACGACAGTGATGCGTACCCGTTTCATGGTTGTGGCGTATCGGTCGGTTCGTAATCCGTTGCGCGCCGCGAATTGGAGACGTCGTCGCGTGCGGTTGTCTGCGCCGTACCTGCGGCGGGGGCGGAGGTGCTTCCGGCCGAGAGCCCGAACATCCGTGCGGCGTTGGCCGTCGTGGCGGCGGCGACCTCTTCTGGGTCGAGGCCCTTGATCTGGGCGATCTTCTCGCAGACCAGGCGCACGTAGGCCGATTCGTTGCGCTCGCCCCGGTGCGGCACGGGCGTCAGGTAGGGGCAGTCGGTCTCCAGTACGATCTCGTCGAGCACCATCTCGCGGACCGTCTCGGCGACCTTGCTCTTCTTGAAGGTCACCACGCCGCCGATGCCGAAGAGGAAATCACCGGCCCCGCGCAGCGCCCGGTAGGTGTCGGCATCCTCCGAGAAGGCGTGGAACACACCCCGCAGCCGCTCGCCGCGCGCCCGGGCGGCCTCGGCCTCCTGGCCGACGATCCGGCGCATGTCGTTCCACGCCGCGCGGGTGTGGATCGCCACCGGCAGGTTGCGCGCCGCGGCCAGGCGGCACTGCGCCGTGAAGGCCTCGATCTGCTCGGCGGCGAAGCGGTCGTCCCAGTAGTAGTCCAGTCCGATCTCGCCCACGGCGCAGAAGGGCGGCACCCCCTCGGGCGGGTTGTCGAGGTAGCGGGCTACGCGGTCGAGCTCCTCGCGCCAGCGTGGGTTGTCGTTGACCGACGTGGGGTGGAGCCCCATCATCGGGAGGCAGCGGTCGGGACGATGGCGGCACAGCGCGAAGAGCCGCTCGTCGCTCGCCGCGTCGATGGCCGGGAGCAGCAACAGCCCGACCCCGGCGTCGAACGCCCGGGCGAGGGCCTCCTCGCGGTCGGCGTCGAACTCCGGTTCGTAGAGGTGTGAATGGGTATCGGTCAGATTCATAGTGTCTTCATGTATCGGTTTCCGGGCAGCTGCCGCACGGCGCCCGAGAGCTCCAGCCCGATGAGCAGCGTCGCCAGCTCCCCGGCGCCGAGGCCCGTGAGCGCAGCCAGCTCCTCGACCGACAGCGGGTCGGAGGTGCGGAAGCAGGCGAGCAGCCCCGCCTCGTCCTTCGTCAGCTCCGGGGTCGGGACTTCGGCCCGCAGTGTGGCCGGATCGGTGCCGAGGTCCCACATCAGGGCATCGATGACATCCCCGGCCGAGAGGACGAGCTGCGCCAGCCGGTTGCGGATCAGGTGATTCGTCCCGTCCGACGTGCGGTCCGTCGCACGCCCCGGCACGGCCATGACCGTGCGGTTGTAACCGTCGGCCTGATGCGCCGTGACGAGCGAACCGCCGTTGCCGGGCGACTCGACGACGATGCACCCGGCGCTCAATCCGGCGATGATGCGGTTGCGCGCGAGGTAGAAATTGCCGTTCTGCTTCGACTGCGAGTGCAGCTCCGTGACGAGGGCGCCTCCGTGTGCGAGGATGTCGCGGGCGACGCCCGCATGCTGTGCGGGGGTGACGCCCGGCAGGGCATTGGCCAGCACGGCGACGGTCGGCACGCCGGCCGCGAGCGCCGCACGGTGGGCCGCCGTGTCGATGCCGAAGGCCAGACCGCTGACGATGCAGAGCCCGGGTACCCGTTCGGCGAGCCCCTCCACAAGGCGGTTGCACATCGTCTGTCCGTAGGGGGTTGCGTCGCGTGTGCCGACGATCGAGAGACAGCGGGCCGAGAGGGCCCCAGCCTCGCCCATGACGTAGAGCACGTGCGGGCGGTCGGGAATTTCGTGCAGCAGCGGCGGGTAGGCCTCGTCGGTGGCGGCCAGCGGCGTGATGCCGTGGCGGCGACAGTAGGCCATCTCGCGCTCGGCGTCGGCAAAGGCCCGCCGGCGGACGATCTGCCGGGCTGCATCGGGCCGCAGCCCGGCCCGTGCCGTGAGCTCCTCTTCGGAGGCCGCGAAGAGGTGCCGCGCATCGCCGAACGTGTCGATCAGGTGTGCGGCGCCCTTCACGCCGATACCCGGTGTCAGCTGCAGGGCAATATCCTCGATGGTCATGGCCTAAATGTCGTTTCGATCCTATAAAGGTAGTGAAATTTGCGCAACTTGGTGCGATGCAGGGGCCGCGGGACAAAAAACGGCGATAAAAAGCTGAAAGTTGGCCGGAAGTTTTGGTTTTTTGGGAAATGTTCGTATATTTGCACTCCCGATGAGCTCGACGGTCCGAGCCGTACCTCCGCAGGGAGCGGCCGGAAGCGTGAAGAAGGTTGGGTTAGTTTGTGCGAAACGGGCAGTCGGGAGACAGGTATTGGTCTGATGGCCGAGTGGCTAGGCAAAGGTCTGCAAAACCTTATACAGCGGTTCGAATCCGCTTCAGACCTCACAGAAACTGCGTTGCAGCTATCTGCAACGCGGTTTTCGTTTTGTTTTGTCATACATTTGTCATACGGCTGTATGGCATATCTTCAAGGTCCTTGATTTGGTCGCTCATTGATAGTGCTGATTTGTTTTTTTGATTGATAAAATATTTGGCCTTCTTGATACGTAAGTTATTTTGGAGAATTGTTTGGGTGCGTAGATACTTTATCCTAAGCGGTCTTTTTTATTGTTAGCTTTATTAAATTCTTTTGCTGAGAAGTTTTTTTCGGGTGATACTCATGGCTGACTATAAATTTAGGCGATGTTCCATTGTTATGAGGCGGTGTTTTAGTTGAGAAATACCGATATACTGATTGTGGGATATATGTAAAAATTCACTTATAATTTAATTTTTCTGCAAATTTTAGTATCAAATCTCTAAAAAGGTATTATCTTTGCATATCCAAAATGCACTTATAAGTGAAGAAATCACTGGAGATCAGACGCCTAGATATCTATGATGCTGTCGGGGTCTATACTATTCAGTTTTTAGATAAAGCAGAAACTGAATTTATGGACTTTATGTCTAAATATAAAGATATCGCAGACCCTATACTTAAAGAAGATTTCAATCGTATAATAGCGATCTTGAGAAAAATAATTGCCAAAGGGGCCTCCGAACGGCTTTTTAGAACATGTGAAAGTAAAATCAATGATAGGGTTGTTGCAGTTCCACTAGATATAAGGAGAAGAAAAAAAGGTAGTGGAACATTACGATTATATTGCTTGCGGATATCGGATGAAGTTCTAATCCTTGGAAATGGAGGTATAAAATACGGCAATGCATATAACGATAATGAAGAACTGAATACTTATGTCTCCGATTTAGCAAAATTAGACCATGTTATAACAAAATTTACGGGGCAAGGTAAAATAAAGATTATCGATAAGACCGTTATATTGAAGGATAAACTTATTATAGAAATTTAATATAAAAAGCATATAGCTATGAAGACAGAAAAATTATTTAATGAATGTTTGGCAAATGTCCCAAACGATATTACGATAGAAATAGATCTGTCTTTTGATATTGCCAATAAGATAGATAAGATATTATCTGATAGAAAAATATCACAGAAGGATTTTGCTGCTATGATAGGTAAAAAAGAATCTGAGATATCAAAATGGTTAAAAGGTACTCATAATTTTACCTTAAGAACTATTGCGAAGATCTCAGCTGTCTTAGAAGAACCTATTATTGAAGTTGCCGGGGAGCATAAAACTAACAATGAATATGTTTTTATTAATTTGATAGATTCATCTCCGAAGACTAATATATCTAATAGATCAAAATCGATTTCCATACGAGATAATTCAGATTATACTCCAGTATTGTGGAATAATTTTTCGTTCTGCACAGCGAATAATGATATGATAAACTAGAATATGGGACAAGATAATAAAATACAGGTTCGTTTGGTTTCCGTTTCTGAAGTCAAGTTTATGTTAAACTTGGATGAGGCTTTATTGGCAAAATCAGAACCGAATGGACCTAATATTGGTTTTGCGCACGCAATTTCGGTAAATAAAGAGGAGAGTATGATTACTCTTATTTTTGGTGTGCAATATGCTGTAGAGAAAACGCCTCTTCTGGAATGTCGCTATGCGTTTACGTTTAATGTAAATCCTATAGACGCTGTTGTAAAGATTGAAAAAGATAAGATAGAGATTAAAGAATTAATGCCTCATTTTATTAATGTTGCAATTGGAACTATGCGAGGCATTATCGTTGCTAAAACTGCAGGTACCTCGTTGGCAAAATACCCGTTGCCAATGCTTGATGCACAAGCTGTATTACACAGTATGATGGCCAACATGCAGAAACGGGAGCAATAGTTCAATTCTGTACAAAATATTAATCATGAATATCTGTTATCTATTTATTAGATGGCAGATATTTTTGTATATGGCTATATTATGTTGAAGTTCATTATTGTTGAGTGTTAAGATAGGAATATAACTAAAAAGTCTTTTTAGCGTTTTATGTTATATGACTGTGTTATATAGTCCAATAGCTTTATTCGCATGTCGATTAATGCCTACATAGGTTAGCGAAGCGTCCTCGTAACGCTTGAACTTATAGATGGCATCATTCATCAGCGCCGAGTTGAAGACGTCGAGCGACACAAGCAGTTCGAAGTCTGAGACTGACAGCCCCGTTACCTTCTTGAACAATCCGGGTTCCAGTTGCGTGATGACATCATAGAGACTTCGTTCGCGGAAATCCGTCAGATACATGAATATCGGTACGCGCGTAGCGAATTTGATTAGTTTCTCCTGAATCTGCTTCCGCAGGCTCTTGTACTCCTTTTCCTCCTCGGTCAGTTCCCGTTTCTTCTGCGGGGTCATTGCCTCGTCCGGGGTCTCCTTTCGCGCCTTCTTGACCGCCTCCGATTTGTTGATGATTGTCTCGATGTCCTGATTCAGGTTGCGGAAACCCTCGATGCGCGTCAGCGCAGCCATTGCCTCGGCATTCCCCATCAACCTCCGCAGCGTCGCATTGTCAACATTGACCAGCAGGGCACTCTCCCAGCGACGGGCCAGCAGAGTCGCCGTCGTTCCGCTCATGGCGATGTCGAGAATCCCAGCGGCATCGATTTGCTTCATCGAACTGCCGTCGTAGGCCAGCACCGGAAGGAACGAGATAAACTCCTCGACCTTGCGTTCGGGATTGTTCTCCTCGACATTCAGCCGGCAGCTGTAATCGGCAATCTGCCGCAATGCCCGGTTGGGCGCAAAGTCGAATACATAACATTCCTGCTTCAGAATATCTACCCGGTTGGGCGAAACACCGTCAGCATTGCATACCGTCCAAGGTGTCTGCACGCGAAAGGCCGCCTGGAAGTAGGTCTCCGGACTCGATGAGTTGCGCAGCATGAAGATGCCCGACCAGGGCTTCACCGATACCCCCGTCGTCAGTTTGCCGCACGACAGCGTGATGGTCTTCGTCTCCAACGGATTGCCCATGGCCTTCAGCACGGGAGCCAGCGCATCGACTCCGATCCCGGCACTGCTTCCTGCAGCGACCACCACCCGATAATCCTGATAGAAGCGGTTCTGACGCTCGGCAAGCAGATTCCGCATGGCATAACACGATGCCACCGACGGCAGGAACCAGAACGTGTGTGTCAACACCGAGAGCAGCGGGGCGTGAGAGAAGGGCATCGGAGGCCGTGAATGCCCCAGCTTCAAATCGGAAACAATATTTTCGACATAGGCGCCGCGGATCAGGTCCAGCCACTTCTGCACCTCGTTTTTGAAGACGAACCGGGCGTCGTCGCCGTTACCTTCGGCCCGAAAGAAGAGATTGAGGTCGAATTCGTCGAACTCGCCGTCGATGGCAACCTGCCGCAATTCGTCGGGCAGTTGATAGGTCATCATCACCATGCGCGGCAGGGCGGCGTAGGGGTTTGGCCCGTCGGCATCGTTCCACGACGCCTTGGCGCGTTGCTCGTCCGAATAGGTCCAGTTGTAAACCTGCTCCTCGATAAACTCTCCCGAGCTGATGGCCCGAAACGGTGTCCCCGACAGATAGAGATAGGCTCCCGTGGTGATGGGCATCGCCTCCTCGTCAAACCAGTCGCGGCCTTCCCCTTCGGCAAAGGCCTGCTCGCGGCGGTCTTCGTTCTCGAAGAGATCCTTGGCATGATCGCGCCAGGCACCGTAGTGATATTCGTCGAGAATCACACAATCCCAGTTGATGGCATGTACCCACTCGTTCTTCAGCTTGATGCCGCCCGACTTGCTGCGTCCGAGAAAATCCTGAAACGACCCGAAGCAGACGATCGGACGGTTGTGGTCGGCCGTTTCGTAGTTCAGTTCCGAATTGCGCGACAGGAACTGCCACCCTTCGAAATCGACATGCGTGCGCAGGTCCTCTTCCCAGGCACTCTGCACGGCGGGTTTGAAGGTTAGAACCAGTAGCCGTTTCCATCCCATGCGGCGCGCCAGCTGGTAGGCTGCGAAGGTCTTGCCGAAGCGCATCTTGCAGTTCCAGAGGAAATGCGGCGTGCGGTTGTTGTCGGCACGGCAGGCACGGAAATATTCGCAGGTCTTCTCCACGGCTGCCTCCTGCTCGGGGCGCATGGCAAAATGCTCCGTGCGTTGGAATTCGGCTTCGCGCCGCTCCCGCACGGAGCGTACCGCCACCCGGACCTCGCGAACCGTACAACGGAACCACTCACCCTCGGGATTCTCCACTCCCATTCGACGCAACACGCGGTGTACCTCGCGATCGGTAAACGAGGTGCCGTCGCCACGCATGGCCGACTCCTCGAAGACAATGCGGTAGGGGCGCGCTCCGGGCCGCAGCGTTGGATATTGCTGTGCCACGCGATGCTGCACATCGACGGTGGTGTATCCGACCTTCAGCAGCCCACGGTATTGCGGGTGGGTATCTTCGTAGGCATAGATGGTCGGATGCGCCGCCGGGCGGGAGGGGAAAAAGTTTGTCACTTATTTTTAATCCAGTTGATTGTGCAAGAATGCAATAATAGATGTTAATTCGGGACTATGCTGGTCAAATAAATAATCAACTATGGTTTCAATTAATTCTGCTCTATCTTTATTCCTTTTCTGTAATTCATCATTTAATAAACTATAAAATGTTTTTCCATTAGAGTCTTTCTCCCAATCATATCTTGATATACGTTTGTATTCATCAATTATTTCAGCAAGACTTTTTTGTTGAAAAATATAATCGGTTAGATGTCTATATAGCTTATGATCAACAGATAAAACCAACTTAGAACGTAAATATTTTTCTAAACTTTTTATAGGCAAATAATTTGTTGGAATAGAATTATGGATTTTCTTTCTATACTTATCCGCTTGATCTTTTATATCCCCATCTAATATAATACAAATAGATGCTCTTTTCCCTAATAAATTATTTCGAATAACATCATCTGCCAGATCTAATACATTATTCCAACCTCCACAAGGAAGAACATGGACTAATTTATTATTCATCATAGATTCTTTTTTTAGAATTCGACGAATAATCTCTTTTGCTAAATCATCTTCTACTAATATGATCCTATCATAGCCTGAATGATCATATAGGAACTTTGTAGCATATGCCGGATAACAAGGATTTAATACTTCTAAACTATTATCAGAATGGCGCTCTATATAAAATATATTCTCCGGTTTTATTCCTCGAATTAATTCTATGGAATGAGTGGAAAAATATATAGCATAGTTATATTCGTCAGATACCTGTGTTAAAAGAGTCATCAATTTTTTTAGCGAAGAAGGATGTAATGCTAATTCAACCTCATCTAAAAAAAACATACAAGGTTTTTCAATATTATCTCGCTCTTTTTTTCTTATTGATATAGAGTTTAGAATGCTGATTAACAGGTTTTCGCCAGTAGACATATGAAACTGGCTAATGCGCTTTCCCTTTTTTTCATAATAAAAAATATATCCACCTTTTAGACCAACATCTTCACCTTGTACATACCATATTTTTTCATAAAAATTCGAGTCTCCTTGAAGAATTTCTCCTAAATTTTGTCTAATGAATTCATCTGCTTCTTTTAACATTTTTGGGTTGGCATTCTCCAAATTTCGCATTTTTTCATAAGACGTATTTCGAAATCTATTCCCGAATATAAGGCTACCTTCGTAAAAACCATTAATTTCCATTTTTCCATTACTACTATGCGCCCAATAATCGGTTAAATTTTTAGTATCACTTTGCTTCTTTTCCCATCTTCTGGTTATCCCATTTAGTTCACATTCAATAAAAGCATCATCCTCAATTGCTCCAAAATAATCCGCCATCTTCATTCTAAAGAAGGCTCTAGACGCGCACGCTACAATCGTACTTTTCCCTGATCCATTTTGCCCAGTTATAGCATACAATCCTTTATCAACAGGCAAAGCGATAGTAAGATCATCAATTGATTTAATCTTGTGAATATGAACATTTAATCTCATATAGGGGAGGGGTATTTTTGTTTAATACAAAAATAGTGTTTATTTCATGATCTTCACCATTGACTCGATGAATTTTATCTCTTCGTTGGTGATCCCATATTTGGCATAGAGCTTTTCATCCGTCCATGATTGAGAAAAGTCTTGTATGGGAACATATGAATAGACTCCTCGCATGGCATCCTGAGTATTTTTCTTTTGCATGATGCAGAAACGGAAAAAACGGGTATTGATGTAACTAATGACATTTTCACATTCAATTGACGTATTGAATGGACCAATCATCAAATATGTTTGAGTACAACAGGATCTTGGCGTCCCAATAAATGGCTTTGCCAAAAATCTATATGGATATGCACCTCTTTCTCCATACGATTTTGATATGAAAACTTTGTACGGGCTTATCCATTGTCTATTTTTACTCACTTGATCCTCTCGAATGTATTTTATCCCATTGACCGTATATATTGCGATTGATTCCTCAAAAGGTTTATCAGAATAATCCTTGAAAGAAGAGACAATACCAAATGGAGTTTGAGGACTTACCAGACTATCGAATGTAGGTTCTTTATAAGCAATGATTTTACGAATAATTGGGATTGCTTCGTTGAATCTTATGAACGTATCATTTCCTGGCTCCAATAAAGGACGTTTCATCGTCGATTGATAATCCTTACCTCGATTAGATACTATCTTGCAGATTCCATTATATTCGCTGTTCCAGAGGAAATAGCATACACCTCCCGACAAATCTATACCCGGAAAACAGTCCGCTGCATTAGGATAATCCACTAAAATCTGCAAACGTGTATCATGGAGCATCTCCTCTCTAAAATCATCCATACCTCGACCTCCGGCGAACCACCGAGACGGAATAATCATGGATATAAATCGAGGCCGTAATTTTTTGGCTTGTTGAATAAATTTATGATATAGAGGAATGGCATAATTGTCTTTTTCGATACCTACCTCTAACTGATACGGCGGGTTGCCTATAATGACATCGAATTTCATATCGGGGAATATGGTTTCGGGATTCTCGGTGTGGATAAATTCGTAGGCGTGGCTCTCCAGTGTGTCGTCGCGGTCGTATACCTCCCGGCTCGCCCCGCAATAGCGGCATCGGCCGTTCTGCCAGGTGTGTTCCGTGGACCGGAAGCGGATATTCCCATCCGCATCGTGAAAGGCCGTGCAAACCGAATAGGGCCCGTTCGCCTGTTTGCTGCAATAGACCGAACGGCGCGACAGGAGGGCCGTCAGTTCGGTGATGGCCAAGCCGAACAACTGCCGGGTGAAGATGTGGTCGGCCCGCTGCTGCCGATCGGGAATTCGCTCGCACAACCCCTCCATCAACCGTTTGGCAATCTCGCGCAGGAAGACTCCCGTTTTGCTTACGGGATCAAGGAACCGCGCATCGGGATTGCGCCACAACTCCGCAGGCAGCAGATCGAGCATGCGATTGACAACGACCGGAGGGGTGAACACTTCGTCGTTGCTCAAATTGGCCAGGCAGGTCAGCACATCGGGGTTATAGTTCTTCATCGGCTCCGAGTTTGAGGTAGTGAACAAGCGGATATTCGGCTACGGGGGTCGGAATAAAGGCGGCATCTCCGAGGTCGGAGAAGAGGTTGGGACCCTCCATTGGCTGGCTTTGCAGCAGGTTGGCCAACGTGAAATCGCGGCGTTTGAACCGCCCACCGCCAATGTCCGACCACTCGGCAAAGACAATCGGCCGCGCCGAATCGTCCGGAGTTTGGAGGGTCAGTGCATCACCCCACAGAATGTTGGTCGCAAGCAGATAGCGCACCGCACGGCAGCAGGCGGACTTCATGCTCTTCGGGAAGAGAGCCCGGTATGCCGTCAGGAACGTATCGTAGAGATGATTGCGGCAGAGCGTCACGTTGTCTGCCAGAATGTCGATTCCGTAGAGACTTGATACGGCAATCGCGGCATGGCGTTCCCATTCGGATTGCGTCGCGGCATAACGGGACGACACGACGGCGAGTTTGCGACGCAGGATCTCGATCAGAAAAGCGCCCTGTCCGCAGGCGGGTTCGAGGAACCGGGATTCGATGCGCTCGGTCTCGTTTTTCACAAGGTCGCACATCGCCTTGACCTCACGCTCGGAGGTGAAGACCTCGCCGTGGTCGGCCACGCGCTGACGCGAGATGATTTGCGGTGTATGGGATTTGGTGGAGGGCATAGGCTTGAAAGCTTCGCCCCGACCCTCCGTTAAGCGACATAAAGAAGGCGTGAAACCATTCGTTGTCGCTTACTTGACTTTGCAGGCTCTGGTAAACCTATGTACACAAATAAGCACGAACGGTCCACGCCCATAGACGTGAACCTCCGCTGCTTACTCTCGTGTACTTCAAAAAATTTACCAGATTTCGCAAAGTCGAGAATAAGAGCTAAAAGCTCAATTAGTTATATGTTGATATTGTCTTTTTCTCTTGTCGTTGTTCTGTTTCTTGGTTTTACGGATTCAAAGATAGGAAAAATCCCGGGATTTATTTCATCAGAGGGTTAGATTCGGTCCTCGATTTACCGCTTGATGGTATGTCGCCGGACTACCGGACGTTCGGGGCGGACGGGATATCCCAGGCGGGTCATGAGCTCCACATACCGTTGGCGGAACCAGGTGTGCGCGGGTTGTCGGTCGATAAGCAGCTGGAAGCCTCCGGGGCCGTTCGGGTCGCGTTGCAGGCGGATCTCGGTATTCGAGACGTCGAAGCGGTGCGAATACTCCGGTGCGCGGAGTTCCCCCGAGACGTAGAGGGGCTTCATGGCGATGATTTCGCGGGCGCCCGATTCCGAGAGGCCCATGTCGCGGCAGTATTCGCCCCAGCTGATGAGCGTCTGCGTGTCGGGCAGCCAGTGTTCGATGCGATCGAGCTTCGCCTGCAGCTGCTGTTCGGCTTGCTCGTGTCGGGCCTTCTCCTCGCGGTTGGTGCGGTTCAGCGTTCCGATCTGTTCGTGCAGGGCGGCATTCTCCGCGTTGAGGCGGTCGATCTCCTGCTGCTGCCGCTTGACGCGGGAGGTGCCGATCATCGCCCCGATCCCCTCGACGATGTTCGACCCGACCTCCGCCGCGACGTTTTTCAACCGGGCACCCTTCAGTTCGCCCTTCACGCTCTTCAGCTCGGCCTCGGTGCGGTTCAGTTCGGCGCTCTTCTGCACCTGGAGCGAGGCGGTCTGTTCATACTCGGTGCGTACTTGCCGCTCCTGTTGTTTGAGCTGTTCGACGGCCTTCCGCTTCTGCTCTTCGAGACGGAGCAGCGCGTCGATGTTCTCCTGCAGATCCTGCTGCTGGGCGATGGCCTGACGGTAGAACTCCTGCGTGGTGACGTGGCGTGCCTCCGAGCCGTCGATGCCGCGCTCCAGCCCGTATTTGGACATCGCCGCGGCATAGCTGTCCTGATACTGCTTGAGGCGGACGCGCGACATGACGTCGTCGGCGCAGAGGCGGGGCCGTGCGGCGGATTTTGGACGGTAGTGTCGTTTGCCGGGTGCTTCGTATGCGGTGGTGCGGGCCTTGCGGCGCTCGCCTGTGACGATGGGTACCACGGCGGCGTGGATATGCGGGGTCGATTCGTCGCGGTGTACGACGGCCGAGACGACATTCTCCGCCCCGAAGGTCTTGCGCAGCCAGGCGAGATTGTCGGCGCACCACTCCGGAAGCCGTTCCTCCTCCTCGATGCGCTTCATCGCGTCGTGCGAACCGGTCAGCATGACGCGGATCACTCGCACCTGGTTCGTCCCGATCTTGCGTGTGAGACCGGCGTGTTCGAGGCGGTAGTTGATCGCCTCCGTGCGGTCGGCCACCTCTTCGGGAAACTCGACGAGCTCCTCGTTGAGGCAGGTGCGTTCGGGTGAAGCGTTGGTAGGTATCTTTGTGCGGGCGATGTGGGCGGTCATGGCCGCCTCGTTGCCCGGGGCTTTGTCAAGATGCAGGACGGCATATCCCATGGTACGGTCGTTTTTCGGAGGGTTGTGTGGTTGAAGAGGGGACCGCCTTGGCGGTCGGCGTGCGCAGCACGACAGGGGGAGTCCAGAGGGGCTTGACCCTTTGGCCTATTGGGGCTTTTTCAGCGTCGGCGGGCCGATGCGTAGGAAAAAGCCCTAATAGGCTATGGCTTTTTCCTCGGGGGAAAAGCCGCGGGCGCGAAGCGGGCGATGGGTGGGCGACGGTTCTGGCGTCATTCCGGGCGACGTTACAACTTGCGGCCGCGACGACGCGGCGTGCGGGAAACCTTTGCGGAGGGTCGGAGCGATTCGTTCAGATCCTTGTGGGTGCGGTAGCTCTCCGCGCGGTCGATGACGGTCGCACCGGGCAGAGCGCTGCGCAGTCGTTCAAGGGTGAGATGCCCCGCCTCGTCGTTGTCGAGGAAGGCGTGGATCGTCGCGTGGCGTGTGAGAAACGGAAGGGCGCGGGGAAGGTTCACCACGGAGTTGAGCACGGCAGTATCGACGGTTGGCTCCGGCTCGTGTTGCAGCGTCAGGTAGGAGAGCAAGTCGAAGAAACCCTCGAAGAGCAGCGCCGTGTCGCCGTGCCGGTCGAAGGTCGTGATGGATTTCGGGGTGCTGCTCCCCTTGAACTGCGGGCTGCGCAGCTCCCAGCCTCCGGCATCGTTGCGGAAGCCGATGGCGAAGAAGCGCCGCTCGCCGACGGCGTAGTGAACCTCGCGGCACAGCGCTCCGGCTACGGCGGGGTCGATGCCGCGCTCGCGCAGATAATCGATCAGTGCCGGGTGGCGAATCTCCCCGACGCCGAGAATCCGTAGCGGGGAGTCTTTGCGCGGTGAGGTGGTCGGGAGGGGTTGGAAGGGAACATCGTCCGCGGACCCTTTGCGGAGGCGTCGGATGGCTTCTGCCAGGCCGCACCCTTCAAGGCGCATGACCAGCTGGAGGAGCGTGCCCCCTTCACCCAGTCCGAAGTCGTACCAGAGCCCCTTGTCGTAGCGGACGCTGAAACTGGGGGTGCGCTCCTCGCGCAACGGCGAGAGGAACATGCCGTGGGTGGCGGTTTCGTGGTGGGGCTGCAGCCCCCGGCGGAGGAGATACTCCCGGATGCCGATGCAATCTGAGGTCGTCTTCATGGCTATCGGTTTTTGATGGGGACAATCCGGTGCAGTGCCGCTTCGACATCGCTGTCGCGGAACAGCACGCGCCCGCCGATCTTGTGGGCGCGGATCCGGCCGCGGTTCACCCAGTCGTTGAGCGTCACGAGCGAGATGCGCAGGCGTCGGGCTGTCTCGCGGCGGGTCAGATAGTTCGGTGTCTCGGCGGAGGGTTCGGGGTGGAGCTGCCGCAACTCGTCGCGCAGCGATTCGCGAATCATCTCCGAGAGCTGGTCGGCGGTCATGCCGCTCAGAAAGATTTCCTTGGTCATAACGATTCGAATTTGGTTGATGACGCAAAGAAAGGCTTTCCGAACCCCTCCCGAAAACGGCGAATGGCGTTACAAATCAGCGCCAACCGACGCCAACCGGTGCCACACCGAAGACACTCTTCCGCCCGTTTCCGGACTTTGGCATTCGGTTGCTTCGGTTGGCACTGCCGTGTAATCGGATTCCACCCGATGCAAAATAGGCCTTCTAATCATTTGGTTTCTTCCAAATGATTGTTTTTACCATTTTATATTCTTGTCTAATCTCTGCCATTGTTTTTCCATCTATTTTCCGGAATGCAGTGCAAGTGCGTGCATCTGATGGGTCTCGATATTTATCAGTCCCGAGTTTTTTGTATAAGCAGCAAAAAATTGGACGTTTATCGATTCTTATGTCGAACAGATCGTCGAATAATATGTCTCGGGGTCTATAATAGCGGCAGAGGTTGCATACTTTGAGGTTAGGATCCAAATCGTATAGTTCTACGATTCCATAATCATATAGAGAATATTCTGGGAGAAGGTCGGGATGAAAGTCGGAGGTTAACTCGAAGATAGCTTTGTTTCTGTGACATGAGAATGTCTGACAGTCCGTATTTCCACAATACATTTTATAGCTTTCAAAAACTGAAAACTTCACCAATTGCTTGGGATGTTGAGGTGGACCGGTAAAGTCTCCTTTCGGTTTGAAATTATATAATCTGATAAGATCTCCGTCTTCTGTGATGATGGGGCTATTGATGATTGATTTTATATCATCTTCCGAGTTGATCTTTAGTTCTATGATTTTATTTCCTGAGTCAATCTTTTGATGTTCGCAAGGATGTGAAACATATATTTCGATAAAGACCGGTGTATACTTTTTAATGGAATTTGAAAGGAGAATGTCTGCGCGAAAGTTATCGTAGAAGGCTTCAACTTCAAATGTGTTATAGAATTTTTTTAAATCATAATTTTTGTATCCAGTCCAGTTGCAAGATTCATCAAATGAATCTTCGTACCATATGCAGGTCTCTTTATTTTTACAAGTGAAAGGAACTTTAATTTCGACTCCGAAAGGTTGTTCACTTCTGAGTTTTTGTAGGATTAAAAGTTTTGCCAATGAATGTAAGTAACTTTCATAGCTGCAGTTAGGAGAAAGAGTCTTGTGCGCAAAGTGCCATTGCCGTATTTTCCCCTGCTTTGCAATCATATGACGATGGCAAAAAAGACAAAAAAATTCGTCATTGCTTGGATTAGCATCTTTTATGTGTCGAAGTGATTTAAACTTTTCTTTTCCTTGCACATTTTCTCAATAGCATAACGGA